>Ga0265298_10001780_pt1 | contig 31517 bp, 42 predicted proteins | sample AusTroGonzalo_MG_3_FD_193486 | JGI IMG/M metagenome (GOLD analysis project Ga0265298, IMG submission 193486) | Bovine rumen microbial communities from tropical cattle in Woodstock, Queensland, Australia - Gonzalo_01 | ecosystem: Host-associated > Mammals > Digestive system > Stomach > Rumen ... | reverse complement strand
CATCTTCCATAGTCGGGGCTACTATCTGATATTCTTTGTGGATAACTGCTTTATAGATATACATGTCGCTCCTTTCATAAAACTTTTACTGTCTCATATCCGCTGTTCATAAGTATTTGTGCCACTCGGTATGCTCTGTCTCTGTCATTGAAAGTAAGGATCATTCCATTAGGGGTCTTCTCAATATCCTTTATACCCTTGATATCTCCCCTTATTGGCTTGTTGTCATTGCTGACGTAGACTTTTCCTTTCATATTCACTCCTTTACTCTGATCGTTACTTCTGCCTTCGCTGACTCACTCCATATCTTGTTGACCGAAGCTGAAACGATTTGGCAGTCATCCGTATAACAGACTCCGTTAAGAGCATCAGCCACGGATTTAAGAAAATTGTCCACATCCCCGTTGTGGAGTGCAGGGTATTCGTGCAAAAGCATGTGTTCACGTTTCTTCTTGCTTATTCCCTTTGGGATAGGCATATACACGTTCAAGACCATTTCAAGCGGTTCGCTTACAAATGCAAGGCCGGCAGGATATTCGGATAGGTAAGCACGTTCAACCTTCTTCTCATAGTCAAGTGTTCTTGACGGGGTATAAGCTCTCCCTGCTCTTGTGAATCTCGGACGGCCTTTCGGGATTACCGGGCCGTCAATAATGAAATAGATTTCAGTCATAAAATCTCCCGTACCTTTCTCTGAATAAGTCTTTTGCAATGTTTTCACCTATTCCCTTTTCTCTCTGAATCTTGATGTATGTTCTCTGTCCTAAAGCCTTAAGCTCATCATCATGGGGATGCTCCGGTCTATCGTGTAAATCTGCGTGACACTTCACACATAGCCATACCCATAACCCATCTTCTTCGGCTAACTTTCTTAAACCTCTGCCGTGTATAACGTGATGCCTTGCAAGGTTATATGGGGCATGGCAGATAAAACATTGCGTGTCTTTCTGAATCTTGCTCGGGGTATAGTCACTCATTGCTCTTGCTCCAATATGTAAGTTCTGATGAAACGGTTAGCGTATGTCGGATGGATCATTGATCTCGCTTCCTTTTTCGTGTTTGCAAAGTCTTCATAGTGAGATTTGTTCATGAGACGAATAGCATCTTTGCACTCGACTGCGTTATATTCAGTAGCTTCAAAAAGGAAGTTAAATTTAGGTTCGCAGTTTAAGAACCAATACTGCGTGGGCTTCTTGTAATAGTCACCGTTTTCTCTGCGGTCTTTATCTATTACAGCCGGTAGATAACACCAATAACGTCTTAAGAAATGTTCCTCGGAGTAGGGATTCTCCATAATGAGTTTCAACTCACGATCTATGCAGACAATGAAAAGCATGTTTACCAGGTCATAGTTTTCTTTGGTCTCATTCAACAGCTCCATGTCAAACTTCATTTTTTCTTTGTCTGTCCATGTCCTCTGCTGGTAGGCCTGACCTCGGTAGAAAAGCATCACTTGATTCTCAAACCTTATACACGGGAAAAAGGCCATGATGATATCGTCCTTTGTAAACCCATCAAATATAGAAGGCTCGTCATTGTATGCTTTTCTTATTTCTGCATATAAGTCGATCTGAAAATCTGTCTCTCCGTACTCGTTTAGAATGTCGTAATCGTAGGCTTCGATTCCCAATTTCTTAAACTCGTTCTTGAAAGTACCAGACTGTTCAAACAAACAATGTGCTTTCACTTGTGCGTCCTTTCGTAGTTTTCGATAGCCTTGTGAATCTCTTCATCCATTGGCGGTATAAGTCCCATCTGTCGCATTTCATCAGCCGTTCCGTCTATCAGCCTGGACATTTCTGCCGTAGTAAATTCGTGTGAAGGCTTAAGCATGACGTACCATCTTCTTGAACCGGTTCTTTTATTAGTCGGCTGAAAGTGTGTTTCTTCGTCTTCTTCTACCTTCTTTTCCGTTTCGGGAGTATCTGGTAATGCCACATAGACTTCTTCGTTTTCGATAAGCTGATGCACTCCGTACTTTCTTAAAAGAAGGTTGTGCATTGATGCGTTAGAAAGATGTAAGGCCTTTGCCATCTGCCCGACCATCTTGTGATAAAGAGCATTAGCGTTAAGGGAACGTTTCTCTTTATGGGCTTCCACTTCAAACATTCCTTCCTTTTGAGTGGACAGCCAGGCTATACATTCCATAGCTGTGCCGATCATAAGTAGTACCTGGCATACTTCGTAACGCTGCCGTCCTTCTCTTCCCTCTCCATCATTTCGGTCTTGATATTGTGGCCTTCTTTACGGAGCTGATGAATCTCTCCCGACAGTCTGTAAAGACCGAGCTTAAGAAGTGCTTCCTGACCGGTGATTCCTCTCTTGTGAGTCTGTATATACTTAAGAAGTCTTGCTTTCTTTGTCATATCTGCTCCTTTCTCAACTGAAGGGGAGTTCTTCCAAAATGGAATCTGCAATGTTCAAAAAGTCATTCTTCGGCTCTTCCTTCTTTTCTCCCTTGCTCTCCGCAAACTCAACGTCATTTACGATCACTCTTACGTCATGGATTTTCTGACCCTCTTTATTTGTGTAAGAGTTATTCTGCAATGATCCTGAAACAACTATCTTCGTCCCTTTTTTGAGGTACTGTGATACGAAGTCAGCCTGTTTTCCGAAACTCACACAATTAAAGAAGTCTGCGGTAGGTTCTCCGTCTTTCTTGTACTTGCGATCTACGGCTATCGAATAACGTGCGAATGTAGTGCCGGATGTGCTTGATGATATTTCAGGGTCTTTTGTTAAACGGCCCATAAGAATTACTGTGTTCATTTGCTCTCCTTCTCTGCCTTGTCATTGATCTGCTTGACGAGCGTGGTCTTCATTTTGGGATAGTTTTCTGCGGTCATACCGCCTACGGATTCAACCCACTTATCGAAGTCCTTACCGCCTGCCTTCTTGTAAAGGTCTTTAAGTTCATCAGTCATTCCCTTAAGGGCATCTTCCTTTGCTGCTTCGGGAAGGTCTTCGCCTGCGTAGATGTAAAGTCCGAGTCCGAACATTGCCAGGTTCTTTGTAAGGCAACGCATTATTGCTTTGTTCACATCGAACATTGTTGCGGCTTCAACGGTCTTCTCTACAAACTCCGTCTGCTCATTGCCGTACTTGTCATAAAACTTTCCGTCTTCCTTATTCTTTGTTGCGTATTTGAAGTTCGGATTCTTGACGGTGTACTTGTACGGAAAAGCCTTCATAGCTTTGTTTGCTCCGTCCATTACGGGCAGCCACATTTCGTGAGTAATTCCTTCGATGGTGACTCTTGTGTAGACCATGTAACCGGTAAGTTCATCAAACACATAAGGAAGTCCGTTAAACTTGACTACCTCATACTGCATATCGGGGTACTTTCTTTTGACTTCCGAAATAGCCCAACACCAACTTAAGTAGGTAAGACCGTTTCTTCCTTCTGTGTGATCGTTGACGTTTATCGCATTTAGCGTGTCGAATACTGATTTGTCAGCCATATTTCTCCTTTCATTTGTTTGAAAAATAATGAGGGCCTACCTGACAAAGCGGATTTCCAAAGTTGTGATAATGTCCTGCTCTGAAATAAAGAGGTTTTGGAGTCCATCCTTCACGGAAAATTTCATAAGCCTTTAAGCAGTTTTCGTTTGGCTCTATTCCGCTGCGGAACATCGAGGTCTGAAAAGCACTACCGCCCCACTCTTCTTCAACGGAAGTTCCAAAGGCTTCGCATCTGCACTCCATCGTGTAAAACACCCACAAAAAATCGTTTACATCACCGCCCTCGATTTCTCTCATACCCAGGTCTTTGTAGTACCATTCCTCTTGTTCGGTATGGTTGCGGTACTCGGTTTCGTCACGATAGAGGTAGACATACTCGGTGACTACTTCCGGTTCTTGCTCGACATAGACGTATTCAATTTGAGGTTTGGGGGGGTCTACGGGTTCGGTGTGTGCATTGAATGTGCAAGTGTAGATGATTCCGAATATGATCCCGATAAAGAATGTTGCGATAAACTGAATGATTCTCATTTAGACCTCTCTAAAAGAAACTTTGTAAACTCGTTTTCAGGTACTCTGCGTAGCTTGCCTATGCGGATAATTTCTCCGCCCGATTCCTCATACTCTTTTAAGAGCTGATAGGCTGTTGACCGCTTTATTGAGTAATGGGTTTGTATATCGTTAGGCGAAAGCCACATAAGATTCCTTTCCGTAGATTATTCGTCTACTTTTAGGGTAAAAAAATTTACGACAAAAAGATTTCTGATACTTCCTTGTTGGAAAGTCGGAGCAAGTCTTTCATGATCGACACTTCGGTAGCCATAAAGTCGCTCTTTCCGTTTTCCTTTTTCAGATAACCCTGGTAGGAAAGACCGAGCTTTTCAGCTATGAATGTCTTCTTAAGGCCCGAACTCTCAACAAGGCTTTTAAGACGTATGGTATCTGTCATTTACTAACCCCCTTTCGGTTTATTGTAGGGTAGATTTAAAATCTACTCTCACAATATAACTCAAGGTTGATTATTTGTCAACTATGATTTATAATTTTTTACACAAGGATATAAAAAGGAGTAACCGCTATGATAGGAAACCTTATTCGACAACGCAGAATAGAACTCGGAATGACCCAAGAAGAGCTTGCACATAAGCTCGGTTATAAATCTAAATCTACTATCAATAAGATAGAGATAGGGGTCAACGGAATCAGTCAGTCCAAGATAAAAGACTTTGCTGCCGCATTGGACTGTTCACCCTTCTTGTTTATAGAAGGAGTAGAACATGATCCCGTTCCGTCAGATGCAGTTATGAAGTATGCCAAAGCGATATCTGAATTATCGCCGGAACTTCAAGACAATGTAATGAAGTACATTGACTTCCTAAAAAGAGAATAACTGTACCACGCTGTATTAGAAAGTTTCACTTTTGTACCACTTTCATTTCACTTTTGATACAAGGGGGATTATGGAGAACGTAAGAGAATTAATAATCAAATTAAAAGCAGTCAAGGAAGAGAAGGGATTATCCTTAAATAAGATAGCCGAGTTAGTAGAGAAGAATGGGGACTTCATTTCCAGGTCTTCTATACAAAGGGTATTTGCTGACGGGTCGGAAGATACTTCATTCCGATATGAAGACACATTAAGACCGATAGCCAAAGCGTTACTCGACATAGAGACTATCGAAGAGACAGATAATCTTGATGTGCAGGCAATGAAGGTCTTACTCAAATTCAAGATAGATAAGATCAATGAACTTGAACAACAGTTAGACAAAGAGAAGATAAAGCATCACGAAAAGTTAGAGAAAGAACGTGAACAGTACAAACGCAGCATTGAGTTTTTAAAAGAACAAGTGAACCTGAAAGACAAGAGAATGGATTTACTTCTCGATTCCGTAGCACAGAAAGACATAAGACTCAACGAATTGATCGAGCATATTATGAATTGCCCGTATAGAAAGGAGACGATATGTGGCGAACAAGCAAAGGATTAATGCAAGAACGCATTGTAATGCCCGACACGGGGCTTGAAAAGATAGTCTCGGTGAAGATTAAGGGCAATGGTCTTAAGGCTGAACAAGATGCCGTTAAGAGACTTACAGAACGCATAGAGCATTTATCCGACAAGCGTATAAGACTTACCGAAGCAATAGACACTTACCTTAAGGAAAGCGAAAAGACATTGAAGCCTTCGTCCATCAGAAAGATTCACTTCGAGCTTAAGGCTTTTGTCGAGATCGTAGGGGATGGATATATGGATTCCCTTACCGCAGGATACATCAGAAAGAAGTTATTGGATTCCGGCAGACCGAACCGCACTCTTAACGGATACATAAAGATATTCAAGACGTTTTGGAAATGGGCCTACATCAATGACTATGTAAAGTCAAAGGAAGTCTACGATAAACTCACACGTTTCCAGGATACTCCGCAGAAAGAACGTATTCAGGATAAGTACCTTGAACCCGAAGAGTTAAAGAAACTCCTTGATGCAATGACCGAGGAACGGCACAGACTTATGTTTGAATTTCTCGTCTTGTCCGGCTTAAGAATCGGTGAAGCCATCTGTCTTACAAAGTCTGACGTAATGGGTTCGGAGATACACGTTACCAAGACTTACGATTCCAACAACAGAGTAGTCAATACCACAAAGACCTACTCTTCAAGAAGGGATATATTCATCCAAGACGAATTAAGGGACTGCATTAATCGGATTAATGAGTATGTCAGCAGACAAGAGGAAGTCTTCGGCAAGTCAATGTTATTCTTCCCTGATGCCAATGGCGGCTATTATCCTTATCCGACCTTCGGGAAGTATTTAAGGGAAGTATCGGAAAGGGTTCTGCACAGAAGATGCACTCCGCATATAACTCGTCACACTCACGCATCAATGCTTTTCACGAAAGGCTTAAGTCTCGAAAGCGTATCCTCTCGCCTGGGACATGAGGACTCACAGATCACGAAGGATATTTACCTTCACAGAATGGAAGAGCTGAAAGAGAAAGAGAACAGACAGCTCAATATGATCCGTTTAATCGGATAAAAAATAAGGGTTACTTGACCGTTTGCTTAACCAACGGCTTGTAACCCTTATATTTACTGGCTTTTTAATGACTCCGACGGGAATTAGGTGGAGTCCACACCCGTCCACTATAATCCATAGTGTCCATAAAATCAAGCATTAATTTTGGAAGCCTTATGCAGTCTGAACCACTCTTGCTTAACTTTTTGCTTAACCACAAAAGGAGCTACAACTTGTAGCCCCCTCTGCGTTTTGAAAGGATAACGAACACGAATCAACGAATCTACGGTAATAATATCACGGTTTACATAATCTGTCAAAAATGGTATTATAAATGTACCATACAAACAGCCATTACACCCCTCACAATTCTAACAGTTCTGTCCATCTTAAAGCCGCCTTGTGTCGCAGCAGGGCGGTATTTTCTGTTTGCAAAACGGTTTACATAATGTATAATATTAGTGAATCTTGAAGAGTATATGAACCTCCGGAAAATCTAATAAGTTCCAAAGAGAAAGACCCCGATTACGGGGTCTTTTCCTTATTTATATAGCTGTGCCTGCTGCTGATGTAACCGTTCTGCGTATTCGTCTGCTTCTCTCTGTGTCTTAAACTTCCCGAGATATTCGCCCGTCTGTATGTAGTGATCCCATGCTTCATCATCACTCATAAGATAAGGCTTGCCGTTTCTGTACGCTATGGTCGGGATAAGTATTACTCCATCATCAACACCGTAGCTAATACTTCTTACTGTCGATACTGAACCGTCAGGGTTTATGTACTGTGGTCTGTTATAAAGGTCTATGTTCCCTGCACCGTACTGTCCAATATCGTCTGTGTTAGTAGTAGGTATTGATCCCGTTTTGGCTACCCATTGTGAACCATTCCACGAAGGTATCTTCGCCCAACTACTCTGTCCGTATGCGTTCCAAAGTCTATACATATCTTCTTCGGTGTACGCTGTCGGGTTCTGATTTACATAGGCAAGAATGTCTTTCTGTGTAATGCCCGACTGTCCATCATAGTTAAGGTTCGTGTACTCTGTCGCAAACTGTGAAGGAGTAAGTGACGGGATGTACTGTGCTGCGTGATTATATGCGTACTGTTCAGTAAGGCTTCCCGCAAGTCCTGCGTTGACTAATTCATCACTTAATTCAAGTATCTGATTTACCGCTTCCGTTCCACCGTTATTCAGGGTTTCAAGGATGTACTCTCTGTTCTTTACGGTATTATCCATACCCATTTCAGTAAGCACACTCTTCGCAGTAGCATAATTGATAAGGCCTTCTGCACCGCCTTCGTCATAGGCTTTTGCAGCACCCGACAAACCACTCTTATCCGTTCCGAGTATGTTTGCTTTCTCAACAGATTTAACGGCTTTGTAAATGTTATCAAGTAACGTCTCTTTCTCTCCGTCTGTAAGGTTCTGATAGTAACTTGAATTAATTACCTGGGTTGCTATCTGATTCATTGCACCGTAAGCGTTCTGCTGATACCGTGTAAATTCTTCCGCAGTAGGTACATGGTCTTCTAACTTAAGCTCATTAATGGAAACACCAGGCTGAAATGCAATGTTGTTTCCCGTTGCTTCAAACAGTCGCATTGCTTCGTCTCTGACCGCATCCTCTGTTCCACGGGTAATTGTGGCAGGGTTGATAAAGTTATCAAATGCTTTCCAAAGTCCGTTTCTACCCGTGTTCTGCTCCATGTATTCACCCGTTCTCGATATACGGGGTTCAAGGCTCTGCCTTAATCCGGGTATCGAGTTAATAACCGAGTTCATATAGTAATCATCAGGGTTAGCACCGGTAAGCTGTCTTCTGTACGGATCAGCAGTAGCCGCCGCCTGACGAGCAAGTGAAGGGATAAACTGTGTAGCACCACTCTTCAAAGTATCAACAGCGTTAGTAAGAAGGTCTCCACCGTTACTACTTGAATAGTTACTTCCGCCGACAAGTCTCTGTAAGCCTTGAAGTGCTGATGATTCAAACTGCGTTCTTAAGCCTGCGGTTAATCCCTGACCGATTCTCTGACCCATAGTAAGTTCGGGTTTTGATGCCGCATCATACGCAGCCGCAGCCGCTACCATATTGTTACCAAGTACGGGAAGCCACGATACATCTACATCACCATTGAAGCCTAAAGGATTATGAAGTGCATACTCCTGCATACCGGCTTCTCTCTGTGCCTGGGCCATATCCTTGTCTTCGGAATATCCGCCCGTCAATGCTCCCGACTTTGCCGCCATTACCGCTACCGCAAACATTACAGAACCGATAAGGTTTCTTGCGGTTTCAGTAGCGAAACGCTGTTGGTCGAAGTCCATGATCTCATTCTCGGTCATTGCGTGATTGACTTCACGGACTGTCTGAATAGCGTTCTTGACTATGCCAATAGGCGAATACTCAATAGCTCTCTGAATGATATTAGCAGGGGTCTTAACGAACGGCATTGTAAACTGTGAAAGTACATCTGCACCGACAATACCTCTTGACAGTTCGTTGACTGCGTTCTTCATTCCGATAAAGGCCTGTGCCATTGAGGAATCGTCCTGATAAACGGCTTCAAGGGCTTTGAGTTTTGCGTTAGTCTTCGCAAGTTCTTCAAACTCCGCATCAGTCATTTCCTTAAGAAGACCGTTTTCACGCATCTTCTTAAACTCGGTCATGTACTGACTATAAACTCTCTCATAGAAGGGTCTATCACCGGAGCTTAATCCCGCCTTAACGAGTTTGTTGTAAAGGTTTCCTATCTTTCCGAAGACATTCTTCTGACTGAATATCTGTCTGTTATTGGCAACGGCAGTACGAAGGTTATTTTCGCCCGATCTTGCAGACTGAATATTATTCTGAAAATCGTATATCTCCTGCTTAAGAGCTTCTTTAAATCCTTCTCTTCCTGCCTGCCTACCTTCTTTAGTATTCTCGGAGATAGTTCTTGTAGTACCTCTCTTTGCGGAAAGTGCCTTGTCTATCTTTGCGGCAAGTTGCTTTGTGATGTTCTGCTCGATAAGGTTGAATCCTACGTTACCGCCTGCGTTCCTTGCGATAAGAGTGCGGAAGTTACCCAACATATTATCCATAAGGATAGTAACTACCTTCTCTCTTAAGGTAACGGGAATCTGACCGTTTACCATCTTTCCGAGGTTAGCCATAATATGTTTTGCTTCTCTCGAATCAATGTCAAGGCGGTTTACGGTTATCTTATCGCCAGGCTTAATCTTCTTGCCGTTAAGAGCAATAAGGGCATCAACAGTAGTGTTATACTGCTGTGCGATTTGTGCAAGGGTTTCGCCTTCCTTGACAGTATGAGTAGGAGCAAGTTTCTCCGCTTCGGTAAGAAATTCCTTAATGAAGGGAACATCCATTTCCTTCGTCTTACCTTTGGTCTCTCTTGCGATCTGTGCAAACCACGGATTCTTTTTTGCACCTCTCTTTACTTCTTCAATGATAGTTCCTGCCTGCGATAACAGGCCTTCGGGAGTATTGTTTCTGCTCCACTTTGCAAATGCCTGCAATTCAGAACCGGCACTACTACCTACGGCTTTTGTCTGAACAAAGCAGTCATACGCTTTCTGCCATGCTGATGTGGAGTCAAGGCCCTTTTCGTCAAGAGTTCTTGCTTCTTCCGTGTAGTGTCTCCAAACCATAAACAGTTCGTCAACGTCTACATTGTTGAAGTCCTTCATATCTTTGGAAGTAAGCCTTTCGTACTCGTTCTCCCAACCGTCCTTGATGATTCTCTTCTCTGCTTCGGCAACGGATTCCCTCTCGGAGTTTTCCTGATAAAGCATACTTCCGTTCTGCTCTACCATTCTTCTCTGATCGTCAGTAAGATTTCCACTTCTTTCAGCGGTATTAGTATATTCCTTTGAAGTCTTATATCTTCCGGTCTGTACTCTGTCGCTGTCTTCGGAAATAACTTCGTTGTTCTGATTTCTTGCGAAGAATTTAAGGTTGTAAGGATGGCTGCCAAGCTCTTCATCAAGTTTGGTAATTGCTTCTTCAAGAGTGGTAATGTTCTGAACGTCTTCATCCAAAGGAATGTTAGACTTCGGCATACTCTTCCATACTTCGGAAACATTTACAAACAAGTCATTCAGATAATCCTGAACCTCTTCGCTCTGTCCTTTTCCTTTTTCGAGAACGAAGTCAATAAATTGCAAGTAGTCTTCTTCGGTAGCGTTTCTGTCTGCCATCTTATTGAGAAGATCGTCAACAAGATTATCCGCTTCTACTTCAATGTTAGTGCGGTTATCCATAGCAGGGGTATTTTCCCAGGTACTATTCATAACCGTTTCGTCTCTACCCGATTTAGGCTCGTTGATAAACTTTACAAGTGACCTTAACAAGTCGGATTCAGACCTTCCGTTAGGCGGTTCAAGTCCAATGTTCATTCCGTAAAGTTCATCATATACACGGTCAATATTAAGTGCTGTTCCCTTGTAATTAGGGCTAACAAGTTTGATATGATCGGGAGAACCGGTATTCATGTAGTTGCGGTTAAAATCGTCAAGGCCCTTAACGTCATACTCGTTCTTTACAAGGTTAGGATCAATTCTGACTCTGTATCCGTCAGTCGCTTCCTGCATTACCTTGTATCTGTCGGAGTTAAATTCTCTTGCATTGACCCCGATTTCTTCTCCGGCCATTGTCTCATTAATCTCGTTGATAAGATTATTGAGATTTTCAACAGCACCTTCCTTACCACTCTGAACATCCTTAAGGGCAGCATCAAGTCTCTTGTTGAAAGTCTTGTTGCCGAACATCTTAAGTTTGTCCTTAAGGGATTCTACTTCTCTTGCGTACTGTGCGGCTTCTCTATTTCTGATAGCCGTTTCCGCAGCTTCATTCCTTAAAACTTCAAGGTTTCCGTTTGCGTTGTTTTCAAGAGTATTACGGACTTCGCTCTGCTGTGCAGTCAAAGTCTCAATAGGCTGTGACTGCATCAAGCGATCAAACTCTTCTCTCTTGAATTGCCCCGTTTCTCCATCCATCCATTCAGGATATTTTTGGAACATGTATTCATCCATAGCGTTAATACTACGAATAATCTGCTGCCCCTCTTCGTATCCCGGCTGATTCTGCGTTACATAGTTTACTAACTGATCTCTATTGTTGACGTAGTTTTGGACTTCCTGGGGAACGGATTCATTTGCTGTCTGTTCAACAGCAGGGATATTCTCATTCTGTGCAACGGGAGTCTGCTGAACAGTAGGAATAGGCTGTTCTGTCTGTACGGGCTGTTCAACAGTCTGCTCTACCTTTGCTTCTTCTTTAGGCTGTTCTACTGTTTCGGTCTGTGCTTCGGTATTCTGATTAAGAGAAGGAATCTTACCCGTGATAACATTTCTTCCCGATACAGCGTTTGAGCCTGCCTGCATAACTCCACCGGCAAGACCACCCATAACGATATCAGTAAGTACCTGGGTCTTATAATCGTTAGCAACGGCCTGCCTTGCCTGCTCTGCGTTATACCCTGCGTTCAGATATTCACGGTATCTTGTCTTAAGTTCGGACTTATCTCCGTTACCACCGACTCTTGTTACAAGCTCGTCAAAGAAGGTATCTAATAGACCTTCCGCACCTTCCTGCAAACCTTCTGCCGCCATTGAGCCGAGAATGTTTCCGCCTTCTGCGAATCGTCCGAAAGGAAGTGCTTCGGTTGCCGCAGTTGACAGACCCGAAAGCACACCTTCTGCAAGTGCCTGATTATTAGTAAGACCACGTTCAGCGGCACTATTCATAGTAGCGTTAGACTTTTCAAGGCCCATTACAGAAGCCGCAGGAAGACCCTTTAAGAGTTTTGCAAGGCCCTTCGCTCCTTCTGCTCCGCCGCCACCGAGACCACCGGTAAGCCATGATGCAAACAGCATATCACCTACGGAGTTTGCTACATTGTAAGCACCACGACCAAGTTTGCTATTGATGTTCTCGTTTACGGCTTGTCTGTAAATATCTGCGTTGGTCTGTTTGGATTCAATAGGGTTTCCCTTAACGAAGTCAAGGACTTTATCTATGTTACCTTCAATGCTACCAAAAGCATTTTCAGGGATCGCATTAAGAGAAGACATAACGGGATGTTCTTTCGCATACTGTGAAAGCACGTTCTGTCTCTCAATTTCATTCTGCTGTCTGTTCCAAGCGTCAAGGTCTGCCTGGGTAAGCCCTGCTGACTTCATTTCATCAGTAAGAGTACCCTTCATTTTCTCGTCCTGCTGTCTGCGAAATTCGCTATAAGGCAGGGAAGCTCCTGCAAGGAACGTAGCGGCATTGGCAAGTTTAGGGTTATCTGCCATTGCATTGACCCATCCACTCATAATAGGACTGCCACTTTTAGCCGCTTCAACGGAAAAGGTATTAGACCCTCTTGCCTGATCTCTCTGACCGAGTTCTTCTAATACCTTCTCTGTATTTCTTGCTCTATTTGCATTACTTAATACGGGTAAAGGTTCAGAAGAACGGGAGCTTAATGTAACTCCCGTCCTCTGCTGAAATCCTTTACGAGCCTTTTCAACGCTTGCTGCTGTTGTTTTAGCTGCCATAGTTTATACCTTTCATAGTAAGGTTAGCCAATGTGTTGTAAAGGTCTTCATAAGCTCCGGCTCTTGCCTGGCTTCTGTAATTCGCTGCGTTGTTGAGTGCGGTCACTCTGTTATTCTGTGCGTTCAGAAGCGAATCGTTGTACCTCTGTCTTGCGGACGATACATTTTCAAGGTACTTAAGAAGCAAATCACGAAGGCTGTTCTGTGTATTCTCTTCTACCGAGTTACGGTTATTAGCGTAGTTGTTTCTCATATTTGCCATAACCGATTCGGTTGCACCACCGGAAAGTCCGTAAGCATCAAGCTGATCCGCAAGGTTCTTTTCCTGCATCATTCTTGAAATGTATGCTTCCTGCAATGCTCTACGTCTTGCGTTTTCAAGTTCGTTCTGTGAGTTAGAAAGCTGACTGTTCAGAAGTGCTTCGGTATCGGAGTAGTTAAGTCCGAGTGCGTTAAGCATGTTCTCATAGTTAGCATTAAGAGCATCTATGAGTGAAGCGTAGTTAGCGTCATACTCTCCAAGTCTCTGATTCAGAAGGTCATAGAGTGCGGAGATATCGAGGTATCCATCACCAAGTCCGCTTGCTAATCCCGAACCACTTCCTCTTGTTCCACCGCCGCCGTAGCCATAGCCACCGTTGCTATCTGATGAAGAGCTTGCGTAAGCATCTGCACCGCCATTACCTAAAAGGTAATCAGCGTTAGGAGTGCTATAAGGTCTCAAATCATCATCAACGAGATTAGAGGAAAGAGTGTCAAGGAGTGAATTGAGTGCGGCATTGTTGTCATACTTGCCTACGGCATCACGGCCCTGCATCTTAACATCAGAAACACCGAGGTTGTTATATGCGTAGTTAGGGTTGCTGTAAGGTCTTTCAGCATACTCTCTGCTTGCCTTGCCTTCTTCATCAAGTCCCTGCAACCTATAATTGTTTCTTACGTTCCTTCCCTTTGCGGTCTGATCGAGAAGATTTGTAAGTGCCTGATAACCGGAATTAGTTGTTGCAAGTCCAGGAGCAGCCGCAAGTACGCTTCCCCAAAGTGACGTTCTCTGTGAAGGGTTCATGTTTGCCACATTAGGGTTAGTGCCTATTCCCGAAAGTGTCTCTACGGTTTCAAGGTAGGGGCTAATGGTCTCCGCTAATGATTCAGGATAAATGTCATTCTTTTCGGGAGCTGCGGTTATGTATCCGCCCTTGCTGATAGCATCAGGGTTATAGGTTGATGCCGCAACGGGATTAGGGGTTGTTGCCTTGTTAGCGGTAGTAAGTCCGGTATTCATTGAAGGGGTAGTGTTCTCTGCCTTATTGACATAAGAAGGGGCTTCGTTCTTTTCAGGAGCGGCGGTAACATATTCACCCTTATTGACAACGGGAGTAGGGGCAACATTCATAGTAGCAGCAGTATTGGTACCCTTGTTGACTGCGGTTGTTCCCGTGTTCTTAACCGCTGCGGTATTAGTACCCTTGTTAGCGGTAGTAGTGGTAGTGGTATTCTTTGCCGCAGTAGTGTTTGTTCCCTTGCCGACTGCTGACGATCCCTGATTCATTGATGAAGCGTTGGGACTACTATACGGTCTTGAACCTATTGTAGTAGTAGTGTTTTTAGTGCTTTTCTTTACTGCCATTTCTATTCTCCCTTCTCTATGCTTGCCTTATCAGTAAGGCCTTCACCGACTATGTAAGCGATCACGGTAGCTCCTGCCATAATGAGTGCTGATACCTGCTCTGCATCGCTCGGACTGTCACCGAAGTAGACAAGAAGCATTGAAACGAATGTTGCTATTGCAAGCCAAAACTTTCTTGATGTGAGTTTTCTTTTCCAGTCTATACTCATAATCCGTTCCTTCCTTCGGCCTTGCCGAAAACTATCCAATGCCAATAGTACATTTGATTACTGTCACCGTATGCTTCTCGCAAGTCTGCGTATCTTTCCTTGTACGCTCTTGCGTTAAAGGTTTCATTACCTTGCCTTAACTCATTCATTCCGAAGTCTCTGAAATGTTCCCATAAGGTATTGTCATTTACTCCGTAAGGGGAAGCGACTACATCAGGGTAATGATCTCTGTAATAAGTAGGGCTGAATACTTCTCCGTAGTCGATACCGTCTATTACATAATCTCCCGAAGGAATGTTGCCACCACCGGCAAGTAAGAGGTTCACCGTATCTGCGACAGTAGGCATACAATTCATCAAGAAGTTTCCAGGACACGCTTTACGGGCATACCACCTATGAACATTGATCGTATTGTAGTTGCTTGCCACGCTTGAAAAATACTTATCGTTGTTCCATATAACACGGGGTATTCCGTAGCGTTTACAGATATCCACCATTATGTAGATAAGTGAGGTCAACGCTTCCATTGACATAGGGTAGTCGGGGGCTAATGCAGTATTGGCAATTTCAAAGGTAAATGCCATGTGGTCTATCATTGCACCCGTCACACCGTTTACGTTTAAGTCACCGCCCGTTGTCCACGGTCTGTACTCTTCGGGTACGTTCTGAACGATATCTCCGTTTGACCCGATACAGTAAGTGCAAGATGCCTGCCTATTAGGGTTCTGAAAACTCCTTGCCGTTGCTTCTGCGGAAGACATTCCTGCGGTACAATGCGGAACAAACTTAAACTGTGAAGGCTTTAGTTTGGTATTCCTTATCGAGCAATTAGTTGTCCATATCGCACACTTCGCTAACGGACTATCGGGTTTTCTGTTGAAGTCATAATATACGCTCATAAGCCTATTCTCCCAAGAATAAATGAGACTACTGCTGTTACCACCGCAACGATTATGTGAGAAACAACGCTTCTCCACTTCTCTCCGTCACGGTCTTCCAAAACTTTCAGTCTTTCGCCCTGCGACTTCTGTTCATCAGACATATGTTCCATGTGTATTGCTAATTTCTCCACGGAAGTAGAGATAGAAAGTACCTGCTTAAGAGTGGCTTCAAGGCTGTTTAACCTATCATTCTGTCTGCCGTTCTCTTCGTCTACCCTTCTTGCAAATTCAGTATGTTCTGTTCTTGTGATGTAGTCTTCCATAGTGTTATTCATTTATCCAAGATAATAGCGTTCTAATAGAAAATGGATATTAGAACGCAGTAAGAGTTACCGTACCGTTTGCGTTCTTTACCTTATAAAAACTGCTTCCATAATAACTAACTAATATTCCTGCTCCGTATGAGACATTGGTCTGGCAATAATACATAGAAGAATAAAGAATTGTATTTTCTGAATTATAAAAGTTTACTACAATCGATTGTTTGTTATCTAATGACTGTAAAGCGGTTGAAACTTCTGGCCCCGTAGGTATGTTGCTTGCCGAAACGGCTTTATAAACGGGTAATCTATTTGCTATATTAGTATCTACACTACCAAACTTTGATTCAACATCTGTTACTCCGTCACTCAACATACACTGTCTTGCATCTGTGCTTACGTTAGAAACGATAGCGGTTACGTCAAGGGACTTCTTGAAGCCGTAGATAGCGATAGGCTTACATACTGTGTTATCTTCTGAATATGTACCCGAAGGTCTACCTAAAGTTCCTGCACTTACTGAATATTCGGTATCTGAAACATAAACGGCTGTTCTCTGAACGTTTGTAACTCCGTGAGTTGAATTAGTAAGTCCTGATGATAAAAGAACACTTCCCGTTCCTTTAGGGGCTATTACACTTCCTTTGGGGTTAGTGCTTGCAGTACCGTATATCCACAGAAGAAAGTCATAATCATCACTTGCAAGCGTGATGTTCTGTGCAGTAAAAGCAGCCGTGGGATTCGTATTCTCCCACAACTTAACAAACATATTTGCGTGTACGGATTCACCTTCGCCACCGAATACTAAAGGGTTTACCTGAATAATTTCGTCACTCATATTGCCTCCTTTATTATCACGTTAAATGCGGTACTCGGTGCTTCCGTGAAGTACAAGATTACGGACTGATCGCTAATAGCAAACGCATACAGTTTCTTAAACTCTTCAAGGGAAGCATCTACGTTCATAGGGTAGTCTGCTTTCATTCCACTTGCGAAGTTATCAAGTGTTGCACCGTCTTTATCAGTAGTTAAGATAATCGTCTGTAAGGTTTTGGTCTCTCCCCATACATTAACGGAATCTTCTGTATATCCCGAAGTGGGGCAAGTTAAAGTGTACTGATTACGGTAATAAGCTTCTCCGTGTCCGTTCAATGCTTCAGAGTTATCGACTACTCCATCATCATCAGTATCGTAGACAGCCTTCGTCATATCACCGCCGCCCATTTCGATAACGTAGTCAACGATAGCTTTCATTGTCGGAAGTTTGGTAGCGTCATTACTTATTACGTCACCTACTCCGTCAACCAAAGCATTGAACTTATCAATGGACAAGTTACCGAGTGAATCAAATCTTGCCTGCATATCACCCGTGGAAAGACCGGGGGTATCGGGTAAGCCCGTTACTCCCTTTCCGCTTCTATCCGAAGCTGTGATTTTATAAGTGTCCTGAAAATCTCCCATAGTATCACCTAATGTTTAAAGTTGCCTTTCTCAACATACTCGATCCCGATTTTGTCCAATGCGAAGGGTTCGTTGACATTAAGGTTCTCAAATCTGTATCTTGCTTTATCTACTTTCTTTACTCTCGTCTTTAAAGGTACAACCTTGTTCGTTACGTCAGACGAGAAGGAAAGTTTTGAGAAGACCAATGTTTTGAAGGATAGATAAGATGCAGTCGAAGCGTTAGTGGAAAGCACCGTCCAAAGTCCACGCTTCATTACTGACATTCTTATTGATGTGACAATGGCCTGCTTTAACCTGACTGCGAGATATCTGAAAGTCTTATTCTTATAGAATAACTTTCCGTCAAAGTCGGGGGTTTCCCATCTGCAAATTATCGCAGCTCCATCATCATTGTATGAGAATATATCGTTCGGGTTCGTGTAGAACTTGCAGACTTTTCCGGTCTTTGAACCGAACCACAATGCTCCGTCTTCTTCCCACAAAGTATTGGCATCTACATTGTCTCTGTAATAGCCTACAAACTGTCTTGTGGAGTAAGGGGCAGATTTATCCGTCTGCACACTTTGAAGCCCGTCAAGGATATATAACGCTCCATTTACGGCTAATATATAGAAGTCCTTATAGACATAGGCAAACGCTTTATCCAAATCGGTCTCGTTCAAGAGTTTTCCGTTTAAGAAAAACGATCTCGAATTAGTCAATTCTCTTCCCGTGATATCCTGGGAAGTTAAAGCGTATACCCCTAAAGGAGTTAAGAATATCGGTTCTCCTGCAAGGTACGCATGTGAGTAAGGACATATCGAAGGCGAACCGTGTAAAGTGGTCTGTGTAGCGAAAGTAACTTCGTCCTTTACCGTACTTGAAGATACAAGGACTATGTTCTGATCTACTTCTTGTTTATCTTTGAAGACAGCAAGATAAGAAGAAATAACAGAATAGCCAACAATAGCTGATTTCGCAGTCCCAATGAGCTGATAGTTAGTGTCGGGGAAATAGGTAGGGTCATTCGCTGCACTATACCATTGATAATTGACGTATTCATCATCAGGGTTTCCCGAAACGAACAGTCTGTTAAGGTCTCCGCTTGCTCCATACAAAGTACCGATAGAGCATTTATTTACCCTATCTGCATAACCTTCTACGGTCTTATATGCGGTTATCTTTACGTTATCTTCGCCCGTTACGGGGGATTCGCCAGGAGCAGTATTGAACGTAACTACTCCCGTTTCTCTATCAACACTAAAGTTAGTGTTCTCAACGAGCGTATTCCAAGTACCGTCATTCTGTAAGATTTCCGCTTTGACTTCGGTATCGTCAAGGTCGGTATAGCTTAAGTGGTACTCGGTTACTCCCGTTACTCCAAGAAACTGTTCCGTGAATCCAGGGGATAACAGATTTAACGCATAGTAAGATGTTCCGCCACCGGCAGGATTACCACCGATTAAGGTTACGGGTATCTTCGCATCAGCAGTCGCTTTATTAACTTCTGTTCCGTCCCATATTAAAAGTGCTTTACCGTCAAGAATACAAACCTTGTCACCGAACTGCCATGAACTTGAACGTGCGTTGTTTGCATCTGTGTAAAGCTCCGTAGGGTCTTCATAGTCCCCGTAATAAATCTTCTTGCCTGCGTGGACTAATCCGTGTGTCTTGCCACGCATAGTATGATAGCCGTTGATGGGGTCGGTAAACTCGGCAATGGTCTTGTATCCCATTGACTTTCTTACCTTTCCGGGAACATCACGGATCATGTTTAAAATGTTCGGGGACTTGTCTATATCAACGTTTGCAGGGTCATTAGTGAAGTCTGCCCCTAAAAACGTATCTATTGTTAAAGTGCTTCTCGAAGGAGAAGACGGTACTTTGAATTGAACAGCCATTTATACCCACTCCGAAGTAAATGACTCTTTCCCTGAATAATGGGAAGTGTTTACAAGTGAATCGAGACCGACTTCAAAGAAGTTTCTCAATGAAGTTGAAATAGCCAAATCATCATCCATATATAACTGTGAAGCCATATATAAGGGGAGAAGTGCCGCTACTTCATCATCAAGCGGAAGTACATAATCGTCTTCGGTCTCTTCCGTGAAGTGTACGGGGTAAGCGTGGTAATAAATCGTATACATTCCGGGCTTATTGCTCGGAAGTATTAAGATGTGGTCTGACTCTCTGTAATAATCCGTTGTGCTTAAGTAGACGGGAGACACACCGCCTTCATAAGTGATGGAGTTTTCAAAGAGGTTATAGAAGTCAGATGCCAAAGTCTTAAGGTCATACTTGACATATCTGCCGTATTCGGGAACTTGTGCTACATCATCCGTTTCGGGAAAGGTTGCCTTATAGAGTGCGATATTCTTTACGGTTGCAGGATAGTCGCTCTCAAATCTGATAGTTACCTTCGCTCCCGTGGTATTGGGATAGTTGCCTTTGATCTCGGTAAACGAACCGTAAGAGTCAATACTTATCTCTCTTTCTTCGTCACCGCCCGTTATGAAGCATCTTCCGATACCTGAATACTGAAAGTAATAAGACTTGATACCATCAGCAGCATACTCGAAGTTAGTCCCGTCATTGAGTGCGATAGCAGTCATTTCGGGAATCTCATTCTTTACGGGCATGTGATTTATAGAAATGGACTTGACAATAAACTTACCCGCTGTGGTAAGTCTTAACAGTCCTTCATTAGCCGCATACGGCATACCGGCAATATAGTCTTTCGTAGACTCGTCTTCGACTATCTCCGCACCGTCAGCAGCGTACATCTTCTGCAAGGTAGCAAGTTTTATATCTTTCCAGGTGTAGCTCATGCTTTCTTCCTTCCCCTTTTGGGCTTCTCTTCTTCGGCTTCTTCGGTCTTCTTAAGGGGCTTATCTTCGGGAATTTCCTTAAGGTCGGTAAGCTGACATACGGGGAATCCTTTTCCGTCCTTGCCTACAACCTCATATACTCTTCCGTTCATTGTGAGATATTCTCTTTTAAGCATATTTACTCCTATTTCCCCCTACCCCGAAGGATAGGGGGATAGTCTGAATTAAACAGTAGGATCGCTGTAAGTTGAGCCGTGTGCTGCTCCACCCATAATCATGTGCTGCCATGAAGTGAATCCACAGCTAAATCTTGAATAGCCGTTCCAGGTCATGTTGTTGTTGGTGATGTTTACGTCACCGGTAACGTCAAGGGAAACTCTGTCATAGAACTTGTTTCCGAGAAGCTCCTTGTTAGCCTGCGAAGACATAAGGATGTAAGGCTCGTTAGCAGGGTTGGAAACATGCCATGAAGGGCAAATGATGAGCTTCCACAGTCCCTTGTTTACGTTGATATCGTTGTAGTCAGAACCTACCTGAAGGTCGGACTTGATGATCTTCTTGACGGTCTTTTCAAGGTTAGGGCAGTTGGAAGGGATGATGATGGTGTCGAAGGTATATCCCATTACAATGCCGCTGTTGTTCTTGAAGTTACGTCCGTAGTTAGCAAGGATGTGAAGCATCTTGTCATCATTACCGAAGGGGTTGGTAAAGATGTTACTCTGTGTCTGCTCGGGATAAGTGGTCTGCGGATGATCTACTGCGAAGACTGCCTTTGAGTCAGCAGATGCACAGTCGAAGCCTGAAACTCCACCGAAGGTGAAAGTGGTAACGGTTGAGCCTGCTTCTGCGTTTGCGGTAAGAGCTGCTGCTGCAAAGTCGGAACGGGTTCTCTTGTAAGCCTGAATCATTCCTCTTGCCTTTGCCTGCATAAGATCGACCTCATTATCCTCGTTCATTTCACGGGTAATGGTGAAGAGCTTCTTGAAGGTGGTGTGCTGAATGGTCTTGGTAGGGCCGGAAATGATATCGTCAAGAGTTGCATCTGCTCCGTCAGTAGAGGTAGGAACGAAGTCGCTGAAAGTGGTGATCTCACCGATCTTCTCACCGAATCTATTAGACTTCTTTACGTTGAATACGTCAGATACGAACGCATCAAAATCGGACTTCTCGGTAGCAACGTCATTGATGTATGCTTCCATCATCTGTGCATTGACGTTCCATGTATCGTTTGCAAGTCCGCCATTTTTGGATACTACTCCAGGGGTATGCTGTGCCATAATTATTCTCCTTTAACTTTTGAAGGTTAGGGGCGGCTCTCACGTTATGAACCGTCCGTAAGGTTTTCACTCATGTAATGAGTTGTTATACAGCTCCCTTATCTGTGCATCTGTCTTGTCGGGGAAGAAGTTTCTCCATTGATCTATGATGCTTGAAGGTACTTCCCGAAGGTCTGAACCTTTGGTGCTTCCTTCCGTTGCGGTAAGGTGCTGCTGTGACTTCGCATTATTGATAGCCTGCTGTTTGATCGCTGCGGTTTTGTTACCGACTAACTTATCCGCATAGACTAATTTGTAAGCATCAACAACGCTTAAATGGTTCTCGTTTACATATCGCAGGACTTCGGGGTATCGTTCCGACTGCTCAATGTCTTTTGCAGATTTAATGTCGGGGTCTATCTTCCCAACTTCTTCTATCTGCTTTTCAAGGTAAGTCTGCACTTCCTTTAGTCGCTGTTCCTGCAAAACGAGATTCGCAGCCTTGATCGCCGGTGAATTATTGACTGCTTTTTCGATCAGGTCGGGGTCAAGCCCGTTATCAGCAAGTGTCTTCTTTGTTGCAAGCTGTTCTTGTGCTGACAACGCATCAAAGTAGTCTTGGGCGGAGTTAATCGGCTTACCCGTGATAGGGTTTGTAAAGCCTTTGAACTTCTCTGCGTACTGTGCGTCAATAGCTGACTGCTTGCGTCTTGCTTCCGCTTCTGCCCTTCTTCGTGCATCTGCATAGATGGCATTGCGGTCAAGCTCCGGCTCTTCCTCGGTGACTTCGGGTTCGGTGTTCCCTTCGGGTTCACTTTCTGTTCCCTCTGTGTTCACTTCGGGTTCACTTGCCGTTTCTGTCTGCTCGGCGGATTCAGACTCGTTTACGCCGACTTCTAATTCTTCCATATTGCTCTCCTATTTTTACGCTATTAGTTGCGAATTTATATAAAACCCTTATGGGCCTTATTCAAATGAAACTTCTCTTTCGTGTTCGATAGTTTCTACTACCTTGCCGTTGTTTTCGCATTTAGGATTACGGCAAGTTAATTCCTGAACAACGAATAACTTATTGTCACGGACTACATATTTAGTTGACATTACTCTTAAGAGTGTCTTACATACCGGGCAAAGGTTGTCCATTCTGTACTCCTAACTGCTGCATAAGCTGTGCTATCTGATTCTGCTTATTGGCTTCTTCCATCTGTCTGACAAGATTAGCCTTAACCTTTGATGCGTTAGGATAGTCGCTGTCTTCGAGATATGTCCACAGATTAATAAGTGTCTGCAAGTCTCCGATAGGCCCGAAAGCTCCTGCCTGATACTTAAGATCGATCTGATTCCACAATGCTTCACGGTTCATCATTATTGTTGAAGTCGGGTCTACCTCGAAGATAAACTCATCATTCCAATACAATTCTCCCGAAGCATCAACCTTAAGGAAGTCATATCTATTGAAGTGTGAGTATTCGGGTGAACCGTCAGCAGACTTTGTGACAACAGACACGGGCTGATCCGCATAGGCAAGCATGAACTTGAACATAATCTCATACAGTCTGCAATATGCCTGCTGTTTCATTATTCGCTTTGATTCCATACGGCCCGCCGCCTGATTAATGGAATACTGTTTAGCAGTACCGGAAACTGCGGAAGCATCATACTTACCCTGGTAAGCATCTGTAATACCGAGAGTTGACCTTGCAGCTTCGTAGTTATCGTTTATTGCGATACGGTCATAACTAACATCAGCGATCAAATTCTGAACGGTTATCATTGCCACATCATTAGGGTTATCGACTCTGACAATTTTTAACTCGGTATCGTCAGTCTCAACGTTCTTGTTTTCGGGAAGGGTTACGATAGAACCGCCCTTAAGAATCTTCTCCTGATATTTAGAACCGTACTTCTTAATAGCATCCTGCTGATCTTCGATTACTGCGGCATCACTTACACCGAGTAATGATTTAGCCTTACTTACGTTTCTCCTTAAGACAAGGGGCATTACATTAGGCTTATAGTACGGAATCTTCTTATGCTTCCTTGTGACTTCCATCTTGGGCTGTCCCATTTCGTCAAGTATGGGAAGTCCGTCTTCGCCCACCATAGGAACTTCTTCCTCTTCGTAGGCAGGGACTTTTATCTTGTTGCCGTCTTTTCCGTAGGTAAGGGTAACAATGTCTTCCTCAACCTCTTCGTACTCTTCAACGGTGGTCTCGAATGATTTAGAACCGCACTCGCAAACGTCTCCGTCCTTGACCCTTCCGCACTTCTTGCAGCGTGTAAGCCTACGGGCCTGGTAATTCTCCATATCTTCAAGAACGGTATCACCGCACCAGGTAAATATGCCTATTTCGCCATTCTCGGAACGGTAATATGTCTTGATAACGGTTACTAACTCGTCATTAGACTCTTTCTTATTCTCGACTTCGGTATTGACTTCATCGGATACGTCAACGTTATAGACTCTCTTAACAGCGTCCTTTGTCATTGCTAACTGCAAAAAGACATAATCGAGCTTATAAGGGTCGGTTACATCTGCCTGGGGGATAACTGTTTGGGGGTCTCTCTCATTGATTTCAAGGTCTCCGGTTGTGCAATGGTCTCCTTTGCGGGAATCCCATTCAACGTGATACCAGTCTCCGCCCTGAACGATAGTTGTTCTTTCGGAAATGTCATTTATTTCGGGGAAGCGAAGAGTGCGAAGCTCATTTTCGAGCATCTTTTCGATTATCTTCGCCTGCTCCCTATCCTCTTCATGCTTTGCCGTTACTTTAGGCATAGGGATGGACGAATCAACCTCGGTCTCCAATAACTCATAAATGATGTTTCTGACGTTCTCGGACTTTTTAGACGAATCTCCACCGCCTTTATTCTTTGACCTACGGGTAAACGCATCACCGTTATATAACCTATCCTGATTACGCATACGGTCTATCTGATCCGCATACGCATCTTTAGACTTGTTATACTTGGTCTTCCACTCGTCAAGTTTTTTATTGGGCTTTAAAGCGTCCTTCATGCGTTTAAATAACCTCATAAGATGGGTTCTCCGTATATTGATACCATCAATGCTTTAGTCTCTTTGTCAGCGTTCTTATAGTCCTGGATTAAGTCTTCTCTCCACTTTTTACCTTTGGGTTTCGGGGTCTGTGCTGCGGTAGTCCACCACACCGCCCAATAGCGAAGGCTGTCGCAATCATGCGTGAGTTCATGGGGCTTTTTAGCGTAGACGTTAGGTTGCTTATCATCCTTCTGTATTTTCTTCAAACAGTTATACAGATTCGGTGCTTCGCCTTTTAGTAGAGTAAGTCTCGACTTTTTTCCTTCTCTCGGACGTAGCCACTCTTTCATTGCCGCACATCCGGCAGGAAAATCTCTACTTGTTTTCGTTAAGTTGACCCCTGCTTCGTGCCATAACTCGGCTCTTGACTTACCGTTTAACTGACTTCTGTTCCACAAATCGGGTGGAGCAAGGAATAATGTCACGGGTTCGGTACAAAGGTCATTTAAGACTTCTGCGGCCTGCCCTATGGTTAGATTCGGAGCATCATATTCTCTATAAACCTGGGCTTCGCCTTTATCATTAATCCATATCCAATGTGCCGAGAACATATCTAATCCGTAGTCGATAGCTACATAGGTCTTTTTCGTTCCTTCAAGCACATCTTGACTTAAAGTATTTACTTCGTTGACTTCGGGGAAAAACGCACCGCCCGGTACTGTCAACGCTTCTTCGATAGTCGCAGGGTACTCTTGGGTGATTAGGTCTCCCAACGCTCTCTTGGTATCTTCATACCACTTCGCATCTCTCGAAGGATCTGCGTACCACGGAATGAAAATCTTGTTGAATCCGTTATCAGGGTCGGTGAAAAGTCTTTCAAAGAGTGATCCACGTTTAATTGTGGATATCAGTATGACTTTTCCACCGTCAGGACTGTTGATAGTAGGATATGCCGCTGTCCATATCTCTTCCGCCCATTCCTGGAAAGCGTGTTCGTCCATTAAGAGCAAATCTGCGGTAAACGAACGGCCCGCATTAGGGGATGATGCAAACGCTTTCATTGTGGACACGGGTTCATTACCGTTACGAACCTCGATATCCAAAGCGTTCTTTTTATATGTAGGCCCCGACCATCCAACGGGCTTTTCTCTTTCATTAGCGATCAAGGCCGGCATGTGAGCAAAGATAAACTCTACTCTACGGATAAGCTCTTTTGCTTCCTCTTCTGACCTTGATAATGCGATACATAGTCTTCCTGAACGTGTTAGGAGCAAGTGAGCTGCGATATGACACGCCATCCATGAAAAGCCTAACTGTCTCGCTTTAAGAGCTATATTTAACCTGTGATTACAGATTGAACGTAAGGCTTCTTTTTGAGCATCCCATAGCTCGAATTTCTGTACTAAAGGTTCGTTGACCTTCTTGACTTCGATATGACCGTAGGTTTCTATGAAATACTCAATATGGTCTTTACAATATTCAATCTCGTTATTTCTTAACGCTTCCTTCGTCAAGGCCTAACCTCTTCATCAGGTTTGTCATTAGCTCTTTATCTCCGTCTGTCATTACATCAAGACTTACGTTGTCAGAGGGCTTCTCACCAACGGTATCTCTTATGAACTCCGCAGCTCCGACACATCCATCCATTGCTTTGAGACCCATTGCTTCAACGATCTTCTCCTGCATGGTCTTGCCGGTCTCTTTATCAACGGTCTTAAGAAAGATATCTATGGTCTCGGCTATCTTCCTACGTTCTGCATTTGCGGCCTGTGCTGCTTTTCCTGCTTTAGAACAGTTTGATATGGTCTTCGGGTCTCCCTTCTTACCGGGATCAAGATATCCGCCGTTGTTTGCAACCTTGCCACTCTCGGACTTTGTTCCCGCAGGAAGCTCCTTAAGGTTATCCAGAAAGTCTTCATCAGAAATAATCGGCCTGCCTTTTTCATCAGTAGGGGCCTGCTCCAATATCTCTTTTAACTCTTCCGGTGAATACTTCATTATGTAAACCTCTCTTACCTACAAAGTATCACTATTTACACGCAGTTTCAAGTATTTATACGAATATTTGTTCCCTTTTTATGTAAACTATCAAATTGTCAGATAATCAGACACAATTTAATTTTTGGGTTGTATTCCGCCTGGGAGACGAGTGAACTCAAACCCGCATAAACATTGAAAACTTGAATTGTCTATACAATTATGGAGTGATAAGAAAAAGGGAAATAAAGGTGATATAAAAGGGAAGCAAAGGGAATTTTAATAAAAAATTTTTAGAAATATAGGGAAGTTAAAAGAAGGGGTAGGGGGTATATACAGAACTATATCCTGCTGTTTTACCTCGCATCACATGCCCAAAAGCTATGGGAGAAAAATTTTCTATCGGACATATAGGAGGTAACGAAGGCCCGGGGATAGTCAAGGGTATAGGGGTGGGGCTATATATTCTCTGTCGATCCTACCATAGTCTTATATGGGCTGTATTATATATAGTCCGGTTGACATAATCTGTTATGACTGTATATCTTCTACCGTGATCCGGTTTTCAGTTTCTACAAATGCAGTATTTATGCGGTTTTTTTTCAATTAGTCGCTAAATACATATTTTGCGAATAGTTGTTTTAATGGTCTTTTATGCTGCTATGCTGTCAGGATCGGCGGCCGGTTGTCTTCTATAATATGATGATTTGCAGCGGCTTTTTGTTTGCGGCGTGTCTTGCTCTATGACATGACTTTGTTATCATTGCGTAATTGTTAACCTGTTTTGCGCTATGGTTAACAGTTTGTGGTCCTGTTTTGCTGCCGGTCTTCCTTATAATGATATAATTGTCTAATAGATAATTGATGATCTAATAAACAGTATATAAAGAGTATTTGTTATATAGATATAAAGGCATTGCAGTATATAACCTTGTTAAACTTTTCACAATGTATAGTTGTTTGGTTCCCTTCTTATATAAGAAAATAGCCGGTTATATTTCCTGGAATAACTTTTCTATATAGTAATATCTTTTACCGGTCTTTTACTCTTTTATATTTCTTTTTAATAGTTTCTAATAGCTTTTTATAGTTTCTTTTGTTTCTGATGATAATATCATTTAGTTGCTTATAGCTTCTTATTATAGAAAATTCTTTTCCAGCCTTGTTTGGTTGTCTTCCGTTCTACTTTGTGCAGCTTCTTTTTACACATGGATCGGCCGCCGCTATTCTTTTATATTTTCATGTTAAAATATCCCTATTTTCTATTATGACATTTGTGTCACATATAGTTAGCATATGATAACTACACTATAAAAAGCCCGTATTTATGCGGTTTTGAGACTGTTGAAAAACTCTTTAAAAAAATTTGAAAATAAGTGTTGACAATGTAATAGCACTATGATATTATCATTACAGAAACAAACAAGCCGCCACGAAATTTAGTAGGGATCAGGACCGTGAAAAAACTCCGGTTCAGGTTTTGAAAAACAGAAAGCGGATAGAAAATAATATATCATAGCACTATTACATAAGAAGGGAGAAAGCAACATGAAAAGAGTATTCAAAGTTTATATCAGTAAAGACGGATCAAAACCTTATTTTGTAGAACCCGTAAAAGACAACGCTTTTTATATGCACGTCAAGAACGGTGAAAAGTCTTTATCACTTAAGGCCGGTTATAAAGTTAGATTTTTAGTTATTGCACATTAATTCATTGTTTAGGCTAACAGCCGGAAAGGATAACAACATGAGAAGACAGCACACAGACCAGGAAAAGACATTCGAGATTTTAGGCGGTTATTTAATGAATAACAACGAGCTAAATATTGAGTATTTCGCCGACCAAGTGGAGATCATCGCAAGCAATACCCGCTTCTTATATGAAGATCGTTTCAACACAAGAAGGAAGCTCCGCAACATAGCGATAACAGAATTAATGTTCTTTATAGATCAGGAACTTTATTACTCCGGTTACGAAGGATTTTACGCAACAAGTAAACAAGTTATGAAGTGGGACAGCGAACACGGTTACGGCCTTGAAAAAGTCCTGGATATCCTTGAAGAAAACATTTTAAGGGATAGAGAAGAAGCAAGATAAAACACGCCGGCGGCGGTTCAAGCCGTAGCATCAAAGCAACCGCCGGATTTACCTAATAAACAGCACATAAAGAAAGGGAAAACAAATGAAAAACCTTGAGATTTTCTACAAAGAAACAGAAGCACATGAGTTCGCAAACAGCCTCACATACGAAAACGCAGAGCCCGAAATTATCCACACATACGAGCCCGACGAAACAGGAAACGAGACGGAATGTTGGGCGGTATATTTTAACCCGCAGGAAATGAGATAAACAACCAAAAGAAAGGATAAAAAGCAATGGCTAAATGGTATTACAGAGCAATAGACAACAGCGGAAAACATCAAAGTTTTACCGTAACAGCAGCAGACAAAACGGAAGCAATTAAAAAGGGATCAGAAAAGGCAAGGAAAAACGCAGGCGGCGATATCATCACCTGGAATTGCACTCTTAAATCAGTTTAAAGGAAGGGAAAAACGCAATGGAAACAAAGCAGCTTAAAAATTACAACATAGTCCAGGATATTTGGTCGGAGCTTTTCGGATATCACGGAACACACAAGGCAGATTTTGATGTTAGTTATGGAGACGAACAAATATTAAACCTAACAGAAACAAGCGGAGATTTTGATTTTAAAGTTACAACACAGCAAACACGGAGCGAAAACGTATATTTTCAGGTTAATTTATACGACTACCGCAAAAAGCAAGATATATATGCAGGATTTTTCTACATCAAAAACTATACCGGCCTTATAGGATCAGAAGAACTAAAAGCACTAAACCTGATAATCCAGGCAGGCAACGAAAGAACACAACAGATTTTTGAGCTAATAGGTTAAAACAAGGCCGACCGGCAGCGGCTAAACTGCCGGAGAAAGAAGGAAAAATGAAACAATTCACATATAGTCAGATAAACGTATATCAGTACGGCAATACTTGGGAAGCGGAGCTCATAACCGAAAAATGGAAGATGCTTTTAACCTTCGGACATAGCAGAAAAATTGATGCTTATAAAGAAGCAAAGCAGCAAGTTGACTACCTGAACAGCAAACATTGAAGGGAGACAGCACAATGAAGATAGATTTTTGGTACGGAAACGAATACAAGGACATAACCGGAGTATCAGTATCATTTTACCCGAATGATGGAGAATACAGAGGAAACGTATTTCAGGGATCAAAAGTTATCGGAGATTTTACCACAACAGACAGCGTAGAAATTGAAACCGCTTTTCCAGGAATTTTTGATTAAAGAAGGGGGAACGCAATGGACGAAAGACAGCAGAAAGCAGCCGAAAGACTCTATGATTTATTTGATCCCTGGGACAGACCGGACGGAAGCAGGGAAGAAGGAATAAACGCAATATATAACGAAATATCACTTGATCCCGTAGCAACAATAAATTACTTGCTTGACATGATAGACGAAATAAACGCTTGAAGGGAGAACAAAATGGACAGAGCAGCACATCAGGCAACCAAAAGAACAAACAGCATTTTGACAAAGTACGGGACGGGAGAAGGCTACAACCCCGTAGACGTAAACGCAAAAGAGCTTTTTACCGCATTACTTGACTTTTATACCAGGCATAGCAGTAGCGTAGGACACACAATAACAGACAAGGACGGAGCTTTATACATTGACGGAGCATTTAAGGCCCGTTTTGCAAGCAAGGACACATTAAACAAAAGACTTGCAAAGGCAATAATAACCGGCCCTGACTATGAAGGGATGATTTTAGGAAGGCAGGAAAATGACTATGTATAAGAAGATAGACATATATGTAAACGGAAAATATGAATTTTCAACTAACAGATATAAAAGCTGTAAAGAAGCAATAAAAGAGATCAGAGCAACAAAACACATCACCATAGCAAGCATACCGGACAGATATTTAACAATATATGACTACGACAAAGTAAAAGCAGTTTACGCATAAGAAGGGAGCAGACAATGAAGAAGGGATATTTTATCGCAATAGGCAAGAAGGTAATATTCATGGAGACGGAAAACAGCAGAAAGAACCCGTCAACAGTTAAGGCAATGATCCAGGCTATATGTGCATACAGAGGTTTTTGTGAAGATATGATGGCCCGTATACTTGCAGATAAAGAGTGCTACGAAAGAATACAGAAGGACATGGCTGCCGTAACTTTTGAAGAAAAAGAGTGCAATTCTGAAAAGTATTACAGCATACACGGCAAGGGCTTTGGCGGATCATATAGTCTTGATGAAGTTATTGTAGCATAAGAAGGGAGATCAAAATGGAATTTTCAAAAATCATCAGAGCTTTAGAGCTTCACGGAGTAGATTTTTTCATAAACGGTTTACAGATAATCGCTTTTTCAGGATATACCGCAGACCATAAGGAAATATGGCAGAACGTAGCCGGATATACCATTGAACAGATGAAAGACTTTTTAAACTACTGTTAAAGGAATTGACAAAGCATGATATAATAGACCTATGAAGGGAGTATAGATATGGCAACCAAAAAATCATCAGATGCCCGCATCAGGGCAAGTGCAAAGTATAACAAGGAAAACGTCAGGCAGGTTGTTTTACATTTCAACATAACAACCGATAAAGATATCCTTGACTACCTGGCAAATAAAGACAACAAAACCGGATATATAAAAGAACTCATAAGATCTGATATCGCAAGGGGGTAAACATGTTAAAATTTCTTGGAAAAGGTGAGAATTTTGTATATGTAGCGTGTTGTATCGGAGCAGCTTTATTACTTTTAGCCTTTTTCACGAAAGATATCCCCTATGGGCAGTATGTAACGAATCAAGTCAAGGTTTACGACCAAGCAAACAAAGAGTATTTATATCTTAATCTCGTTGTTGATGTTGAAAATGACTGCT
>Ga0265298_10001779_pt1 | contig 31521 bp, 36 predicted proteins | sample AusTroGonzalo_MG_3_FD_193486 | JGI IMG/M metagenome (GOLD analysis project Ga0265298, IMG submission 193486) | Bovine rumen microbial communities from tropical cattle in Woodstock, Queensland, Australia - Gonzalo_01 | ecosystem: Host-associated > Mammals > Digestive system > Stomach > Rumen ... | reverse complement strand
TGAAACTTGCCCTATAGCGAGTTGGAGAAGATTGTGTGTGTATTATAGATGGCGATATACGCAGCCAGGTAGACGATATACACTTTGAAGGAAATAACAATGGAATGAGAAGAGCTTCTCAAATATACCGAAACCATGATATCTATGGTGAGGTAGAATTGTAGAAAATCTACAGAAGTGAAATTGGCAGAATAGCCGAAGGAATGTAACGAGAGATAGAAAACTATCTCTCGTTTTACTTTAAAGAAGGTGAAAACATGAGTAATGAACAGACTATATGGAACTATTTGCGGAATCAAGGGATAAATAATTATGGTTGCGCTGGAATTATGGGTAATCTCTATGCAGAATCAGGTTTAAATCCTAAGAATCTTCAAAATTCCTTTGAGAAGTCTCTTGGTATGACTGATGAAGAATATACCAAGAAAGTTGATGCCGGTGGACATCCAAACTTTGCTACAGATGGAGCGGGTTATGGATTAGCCTAGTGGACTTATTCCACTAGAAAAAGAGGGCTACTTGAACTAGCTCACTAGCAAAGAAAATCAATAGGAGATTTGGATATTTAGTTAGCTTACTTAATTGCAGAACTAAAATCCATGAAAGGGTTTGAAGACAATGTAAAGAATGCGAAAAGCGTCAAACAAGCTTCAGACTACATGTTGGTTACTTATGAACGTCCAGCAGACCAGAGCGAAACGATGAAAGCTCGTAGAGTTAGTTATAGTTAGAACTATTATAATTAGTTTACTTAGTCTGTAGCCCCTATTGAGAAAGAGAATACTCTAACTGATAGTAGCGAAGATGAAGTGCGTGCTCGTGTTGTAAAGAGAGCAATTAGTTGGCTTGGATGTAACGAAGCAGATGGAAGCTTTAAACCAATTATTGATCTCTATAATACTCAAAACCCTCTTCCTGTGGGATATAAAATGACTTATACTGCACCTTGGTGTGCAGCTTATGGCAGCACTGTAGCAATAGCAGAAGATCTGACGGATATCATCCCCCCTGAATGCAGCTGTTCAAGATAGATTGCTTTGTTTAAAAAGATGGGAAGATGGGTTGAAGACGATTCATACGTTCCAAAGCCAGCTGATTATCTTTTCTACGACTGGTAGGATAGCGGATCTGGAGATAATGAAGGTGATCCAGACCATGTTGGAATTATCACCGAGATCGTTGGTAAGACAATTAAAGTTATTGAGGGGAACCTTAAAGATAGCGTTGCCTATCGTACAATGAGTGTTAATGGCAGATATATTCGGGGCTATGGCGTTCCTGACTATGCTAGCAAGGTAATTAAACCTACCACTCCAGTAGTAACAGAACCTGCGGCGCCCGCTCCATAGCAGCCAGAAGACGAGATTTATGTAGTAAAATCAGGAGATACTCTCTCTTCTATTGCAAAAAAGTATAACACCACATATCAAAAGCTCGCTGAATATAATAACATAGCAAATCCGGATCGCATCTATATTGGTCAAAAGATTCGTATTCCACCTAAAGAAGAAGCAACCACTCCTTCCGCTCCTGTAACAGTGGGACCTGGTACAGTAATCAAAAAGAATCCATATGTTATGCCATTGTTTACAGTAAGTCTTGGAGCTAAAGGACAAGCTGTAAAGTGGGTACAATTTGCTCTTTATAAGGCAGGGTATGGATTTGGATAGCTAGGCACCTTTGTTAATGGCACATTTAATGCAAAAACAAAGGAAGCTGTAATTAAATTCCAAAAAGCTAATCGTCTTAATGCTACTGGCATTGTTGATATAGCAACTCGTAACGCTCTAAAGAAGGTTGGTTAAAATGAGAATATATGGTGGAAACTCAGATAAGAGTAAGAAAACATTTTCCAAGGTACTTCTCATTCAAGAATCTGCCCTTATTTGGATAATTACCTTAGCTTATATAGCTTTAGCATTTCTTTGTGTGCTCTTTTAGTTTGATGCATAGCTTCCATGGTTATCTGTTGTACCAGGTGTAGCATGGAGTGCCTATGCTGTAAGTCAAGCGTACTACTATAAAAAGAGTGAAAAAGAGAATACGAAGAATGGTATTGTATATGAAACCGCAATGCTCGAAGCAGCAGAAGGCTTTGTAGACAACACAGCGGTTAATGAATAAATAGATATGGGGTTCGCGTTTAAGCGAACCCCATTTTCTTTTTCTATTATTTATGTTATTATATAAATAATAGGAGGGATACCATTGAAATGGACTGATTTACTTTCTGAGTCTACTTTGCAGCTCATGCGGGAGCTAGAGTCACGCGCCTAGGAAGCAAGAAATGAGGGGCGTATCATCTGCCCGCCGCAAGACCAAATTTTTCGCGCGTTGCAACTCACCCCACCAGACAAAGTGAAGGTAGTTATCATCGGCCAAGATCCTTACCATACTCCCGGTCAGGCTAACGGACTAGCTTTCTCTATTGCTAATGGCAACCCTATACAACCAAGCTTGAGAAATATTTTCAAAGAGCTTGTTAGCGACATCGGTTGTCCTATGCCAACTACCACTGATCTAACTCCATGGGCAGAGGAAGGCGTACTACTTCTCAATGCAACATTAACAGTTGAGGCACATAAAGCAAATAGTCACTCCAACTGGGGATGGCAAACTGTTACTTCTGAAATACTAAAAATTTGTTCTCAACTACCTCAACCTATTGTTTTTCTTGCTTGGGGTAACTTTGCACATAACATAATTCACAAGATTTATCCAGAGAAAACTACTGACTGGAGAGAAATGGTATCTAAAAACCATAAGGCTTGTTTATTTAGCCCTCATCCCAGCCCTTTGAGCGCTAGCCGAGGTTTCTTTGGATCTAAACCTTTCTCTTACGCAGATACCATTCTTGAAACGTTAGGTGAAGAACCTGTAGATTGGAGTTTACCATGATTAACGCTTTACATTTACTTTGGATTGTCCCAATCTCTTGCTCGTTTGGTATGCTCTGCCTTGGTATGTGCATGGCAGCTAGCAAACGAGATGATTGGAAGGATGATGATAAATGAAATTTTTGCATGAGTTTTTAACACATAGAGACGGCACAAAACAGGACAATGGATATTGGGAAATAAGAGGCAATCGACTAGTAAATGCAGCTGGCGGTTGGCACGACTATCATCCAACTTTTGAGGATGAAATCCTCGAAAGCGACTGGAAAACTGTTAGGAAGCTTAACTTTTTGCAATCTTTCAGAGAAAATGAAAACTCTGAAACCGGCTGGATTGCTCCTGATGGCACGTTTTATGGTACTGACTGGATGAATCATTGGAAGGTAGCTGAATACTTCGATACTACCGAAAGTGATCTTGAGGATAGAGGATTTGTCAAAATCTATCTCAACCCTCTCTGGCCTGCCCGTGGTAATAAATACGAATATATCTATACAAGAGATCATATCACTCAAGCGCAAATTGATACCTTGGAGAAGAAGGGATTTACAGTATGAGACTATGGCACGAGGGATTACTTCCCTACCTCGATAGACAAAGACTTCTTGCTCAACACAGGGAATGTTGCGCGCTCAGAGGCAGAGGATGGGGTCGCAAACACTCTGTTGTGGATTATGTCTTTACTCACCCTATTGAGTGGCTGTGGGCATATCACATGAGAGTGATGAAAGAAATGCTTAATAGAGGATATAATCCAGATAAAATCTGGTTTAGTGTCACCTATAGAGGTAAAGATCTTGGTGAAATGACCCATGAGGAACAAGAGGCAATAGATGTTGAAGGCATCAATGCTAAACTTGCGGGCACCGCCTATATCTACCCAGAGCATGATGATATGTATCTCGAAGAGTGCCTTCAGAATCTTGAAGCAAAGGGTTGCACCGACATAAGGGAGAAAGTAAAAAATGGCGTCGATTGATAATGGAAAAGTTTAGATAACCGCTTGGGTTAAACAGACCTGGTGGCGTGGAGGCACATGCCTTGATGTAGGTGCCTGCGATGGCAAGTGGTTTTACCTGTTAGGAGACTATCTCCGCATGGATGCTATCGAAATTTTTTATCCAAACATAGAGAAATATTTTCTTAAAGAGAGATATAATAAGGTATTCCATGAAGATATTAGAAACTTCAAATATCCTTATTATGATTACATCATCTTTGGTGATGTAATAGAACACATGACAGTGGAAGAAGCTCAGGCAGTATTAGAATATGCAAATCCTAGGTGTAGAGATCTAATTATTGCAATACCATTCCTCTATAAGCAAGATGAGATTGATGGTAATAAAAACGAAATTCACATTCAGAGTGATCTAACCAAAGAGATCTTCGCAGAGAGATATCCAGGTTACGAATGCCTGTGGGCTGATAACTCTTATGCCTACTATCATAAAGATCCTGCCAAGAACGCTTAGTGATTATTAGCTAAGCGTTCTTGTTCTGTGTAGTTGACTTTTTTTGAAATATATGGTACTATATTTATATATGTAAAAGAAAGAGGATGAATATGAAAGAAATCTATGTCGATGGATCTTGTCGAGGAAATCCTGGACCTGGATCTTGGGCAGCCATTGTAGTAGAAAATGATAAAGTGATAGACCTAGAATAGAGCGAATTATTTAATGAAACAACTAATAATCGCATGGAAATGTCAGCTATTCTATGGGCTATGTCAAAACATGGAAATTGCTTTGGCGCAGCTCCAATTGTTTACACAGATTCTGCCTATGCCTTAAATAGTTTTACTACATGGCTTTCAGGATGGAAAAGCAGAGGATGGACAAAAGCAAATGGAGAGCCTGTTGAAAATCTTGATTTAGTTAAAATGTATGACACCTATGATCGAAATGGATTACAAGTTGTTCTTAAAAAAATAACCGGCCATGCTGGTCATAAATGGAATGAATTAGTTGATTAGCTCGCAACAAGAAAGATAACCCCAAGGGAGATTATAAGTAAGTATGGCAGATAAATTATATAATGAACAAAGTATTGAGTCATTAAGCCCACTAGAATTTACTCGACTTCGTCCTGGTGTATATGTAGGTAGTACACAATATACTACTCAGCTGCTCATTGAAATTGTAGCAAACTCAATAGATGAAGTAAAACTCGGCCATGGTGATAAAATTGAAGTTCTTTGGGAACAAGATCCTATATCGCAGAAAGATCACTTTAAAGTTCGAGACTATGGACAAGGTTTTATCTATTCTTTTAATCGAGAAGATGGTAAATCTATTCTTGAAGCAGCTTTTTCTGTCTTAAACACTAGTGGTAAATATCGTGAAGATGGTGTATACGAAGGAACTGCTTTAGGACTTAATGGCATTGGCTCTAAGCTTCCTAACTTCCTTAGTCACTATTGTAATGTAACTAGTTATAGAGATGGACATGCTGAACGAGTAAAATTTCAAGAAGGCGAGTTCATTGATAGAGTCTATGTAGAATCTAAAGAGCCTACTGGAACTCTCGTTGAATGGTGGCCTTCAGAAGAGTTTTTCGAGAATACTAGTGTCGATGAGGCTACCGTCCGCAAGTTCTTTAGAGATTTAACTAGTCTTTGTCCAGGTTTAACCATTGAGTTTAACCATAATGGTGAAATAACTAGTTATCACGCTAAAAATGGTCTAAATGATTTGGTAGATGATCTAGCAAAAGATAAAGAGTTCCTCAAGAATCGCTTTTCCATGAGTCATGAGGAAGGAAAGAATAAAGTAGATTTTATTCTAACTTATACTACCAACTACTCTCTTTCTATTGTTCCATATGTAAATATGGGTCTTACCGAATCAGGGCCTCACATCGTGCAAATTAAGTCTCTTTTAACGAGAGAGTTTAATAAATTCTTCCGTGAAAAAGGATGGATAAAAGAGAAGGATGAAAACCTCTCTGGCGAAGATCTCCAAGAAGGTATGCTTGTTGTCTTTAGCCTCACTGCTCCTAACATTAGTTACGATGCTCAAACAAAATCTCGAATAGTTAAGATTGATATGACTCCTTTTACTGGGGTTATAGCGGAAAACATTAGAATCTGGCTTGCTTCTAATGAAAAAGATGTTAAGCAGATTGCCGATAAAGCTCTTAATGCTCGTAAGGCGAGAGAAGCTGCAAAGAAAGCTAGAGATAGTGCAAGAAACATCAAGAGCAAGAAGGAGTCAGGATTAAGAGCTAAGGCAAGCAGCGGCAGTAAGTTTATTGATTGCGGGAACCGCAGCCCTAAAGATCGTAACCTCATGATCGTAGAAGGCGTATCAGCGGCGTCCGCAGTTGTAGAAGCTCGTAATCCAAAGACTGATGCTATCTATCTCTTGCGAGGAAAGATCTCTAGTCCCTTAAAGACCGATCTTAATAAACTTCTTGCAAGTACAGAAGTAGCAGATCTTACCAAGCAAATTGGAGCTGGATTTGGGAAAGATTTTGATGCAAACAAGATTCAGTACGACAAAATCATTATTGCTAGTGATGCCGACTCAGATGGTGAACACATAGAGCTTGAATTAATGACTCTTTTCTTCACTTATATGCGACCATTAATTGAAACTGGTCATCTTTATCGAGCAGTTACTCCTCTTTATATCATTCGGGATAGTAAAAAGGAGACATATTGCTGGACGGAAGAAGAGTATCAAGCTATTCGTAAGACTGTTAAGGGTGATGTGGTCAGATGTAAAGGTCTTGGAGAACTTAACTCTCATGACCTAAAAGCAGTATGTTTTGATAATCAGCGTTATAAACGCATTACTATCAGTGACGCAGAAAAAGCAGAGCAACTGCTCAATATCTTGATGGGTGGCAGCGCCGATGCCCGCAAGCAATATATCTACGATAACGCAGAAAGGCTAGGGTTTAACTTTGACTGATACATTTAAAATATATGAAACCACTGAAGAAGAAGATAAAGAGCTGATGGAATTGCTACAACTTGATGACTATGACTACTTACTCAAGATATTTGATAAGAAAAGTCTTTATATATCATTTAATGAAGATAAAACTGCTATTCTCGTGAAATTGCCTCATAATAGTATTTCCTTCTATTTCATTCGCAACCGGTTAACTGGGGCTGTAGAGCTTGCATCTGCGAACGTATATTGGGAACATCGATCAGAACAGTTAGAGGAGTCATCTAAAGATGATTAATGATAATATAATTGAACGCGATATACTCGACGAAGCGAAAGATAACTTCCTAACATATTCAAGTGAAGTTCTTACCGATCGTGCAATCCCCTCTGCGGAAGATGGTCTTCTTTCTTCTCAGCGAAAACTCCTTTGGACAATGGCAGAATATCTTAAAATGGACGCTAAGAGCAAGACTAAGAAGTGTAACTCCATTGTTGGTGCCACTCTTCTTACTTCTTATTTCCATGGTGATATGTCATGCTATGGTGTTCTTCGTAAGATGTCGCAGGAGTTCCTTATGCGCTATCCCCTAGTAGTTGGTCAAGGATCTCTTGGCACCCAAGAAGATAATGATATGTTCTCTAGCTCTCGTTACACCGAAGCTAAGCCATCTATTTTCGCAGACCTGATGATGACCGACTATGGGAAAGATGTTGTTCCTAAGAAGGAGACTTATACGGGAGAATATATGGAACCTGTTATTCTTCCCTCCCTCTTCCCTAATGCTCTTTGTAATGGCCGGCAAGCGATCGGCATTAGTATGAGCCATAGCTCACCTAGCCATAATCTCACCGAGGTTTGTAATGCTGCAATAGCAGTTATTAACAATCCGAATATCTCTCTCGATGATCTCATGGCTATCATTCCTGGACCAGATTTCCCCCTTGGCGGCACGATCATCAATAGCAAAGAGGTACGTGCGGCGTTCGAGTCTGGTAAGTCACGAGTTTCTCTCAAAGTTCGCGGTGACTATGAAATCAATGGACAGGATATCATCTTTACTAGCATCCCTTATCGAACTTATCGGAATAAGATCAAGGAGCAGATTGCTAGTAATATTGACGTATTCGATGAAGTTCTAAGTGACTATGACGACGAAAGTGGCCTTGGTAAAAACAGGCTTGTCTTCCACGTAAAGCCAGGTATCGCAATCATTAGCGCACTAAATAAGCTATTCGCTCTTACTGATCTTCAATCTTCGGTGTCCTATAACATGAACTTTATCCTTAATGGCACACCGAAACTACTATCTCTCAAACAGTTGCTTCAAGCATATATCTCTCACCAAGAAAATGTGCTAATTAAAGCAACTGAGTATGACAAAGCAAAGGCAGAAGCTCGTATCCATATTCTTGAAGGAATAATTGCGGCGCTCGATGTCATTGACGACGTTATAGCAAGAATTAAGGAAGCTAAGGACCGCGCGGCCGCACGTGCCTCACTGATGACTTTCCTTTCTATTGATGAAATCCAAGCTAATGCCATTCTCGATATGAAGCTTGGTAGACTAACAAGACTAGATAAAGAAGAGCTTATCCAAGAGCTCGAAGAAAAGCGTCTGTTTGTTGAACAGTGTAATCGTATCCTCACTATTCAGGAAGTGAGAAATCAGACTTTGATAGAGAGAATCACTAAATTAAGAGACACTTATGGTGATGCTCGTCGTACAAAGTTGGTTGACATTGAGGATGAAACAAAAGAAAAGAAGGAAACACCTAAGCTTCCTCCTGAAGAGTGCGTGTTGGTAATTTCTGGAAATGGCGCGGCAAAGCGAATTGCCCTAAAGAACTTCAAGACTCAGAGAAGAAATACAGTAGGAACCAAAACAAATGGTGACTACGTTGCCTACTCGAATAAAACCAACACCGAAGATATCCTTATGGTGTTTACTAATGCTGGCAAGATGTATCGTCTACTTGTGGAGAATATTCCAGAAGGAAGTAATACAACTGCGGGCGCTCCTTTGTCTAGCTTGATAAAATTTGAGGACAATGAAGTACCAATGGCATATACTACATTATCCAGAGGTACAACTTACAAATATATATTCTTTGCTACGAAAAATGGATTGGTCAAAAGAGTTCCGCTTGATGAATACGATAAACTCAAGCGCACTGGTGTCTCAGCTCTTAAATTGCGGGAAGGCGACTCCCTAGCTGCTATTACCTTCCTCAATGATGAGCCAATCATGCTCGTAACTAAAGTCGGTGTAGTTATTCGCTTCCCAACTAAAGATATGCCAATTTCTTCTCGCATCGCGCAGGGTGTAAAAGGCATGACTCTTAATGACGGAGATTCTATCTATCTCGCACTACCTACCTCCGTTCCCGCGGATCATCTTGCTATTGTTTCAGAGTCTGGACAAGGCAAGCGAGTAGCTCTTACTGAGTTCCCCACTCAAAATCGTGGAGGAAAGGGACTCTCTTGCTACCCCGGAAGAATCGCTGGAGCTGCTCTAGTAGGATCTGACGACCGTCTGCTGATAACCGGAGATAAAAGTGCTGTTGTCATCGACGTGAATGATCTACCAGCTCTATCACGCACAGCTAGTGGAAACTCCGTTATCAAGAATAACAACAAAGTAATCTCAATCGCAAAGGTATGAGAGGGAGGTATACTCCCTCTCTATTGTTATTATAATAAAATTATGTTATTATAATCATAAGGAGTTGAATAACGTGAAGGTTTTTATATCTATGCCAATGAACGGTAAAACTAAGGAAGAAATAGCTAACCGTATGGCTGAAATTGGCGAAATGCTAAAGACAAGATTTCCACATGATAAAATCGAAGTACTTGACTCTCTTATCAAGGATACCAGCAATGGTCCTGTATGGTGCCTTGGTAGAAGCATTATGATTATGAGTCATGCAGATCTTGTTGTTTTTGATAAAGACTGGAGACTCGCAAGGGGTTGCAAAGTAGAATTTGATGTTTGCAGCTACTACGGATTTAGGTTCTTGGAGATATGAGCTTTAACAAAGATAAAATTCATGAGCTATATCCCGGTGCAGAAGATATGATGCAAGAGGCTATGCTGATATGGAAGCTGCCGGCCGGGAAAGAAAACATGATGTCTGAAGTATGTGAGAATGGTCAATACTTCGCAGAAGAAAAGCTTGATGGAGCATGGTATCAGTTTACAAAGGGAACAAGCGGAGAGAAATATCTTTTCGGAAGGACTATCTCTAAGGTCACTGGTTTGATGACTGAGAAGGGTGGTAACGTCCCTCATATTCTTTCTGCTTTTGATTGTCTCCCTAATGGTACTGCTTTGATAGGAGAGATCTATTTTCCTGGCGGAACGGCCAAAGATAGTGTAACCATCATGGGTTGCTTATCAGCGGAAGCCATCAAGAGACAAGAGAGCGGCAGAGGGAAGATTCACTACTATGTGCATGATATCATCTTCTACGATGGTGTCAATCTTATGGGCACTGGAGCTTGGGATAGATATCGTATACTCAAAGCTATATGGGAGAAACATAGTCTTCAGGAGTATGATTATCTGCGGCTGGCCGAGGTCGTCGAGCGAGATATTGAGGATGAAGTTTCTCGTATCCTGAAGTCAGGTGGAGAAGGTATGGTACTAAAGAAGAGAGATGCCATCTATTATCCTGGAAAGCGTCCGGCTTGGACAGCGATTAAATTCAAGCAGATGGACGACATTGACCTTGTTTGTACGCGCACTATACCTGCCACCCGCATATACACAGGTAAAGATATTGATACTTGGTCTTATTGGGAAGAGGGCTCTCCTATGTTCTATGATTGCTTTGAAGAAGACCATTGCTTCGGTGGATGGAACTGGCGAACTATACAAGGTAATTATAGCGAACAGTATAAAATACAACAGTTTAGCAACCCTGAATTAAGAGGCAGTAAGTTTATGACTGGAAATGAAAGAGCATATGTTCCAGTCACTAAACCCTACTTTTATGGATGGCATACCGCTATTGGTATCGGTGCCTATGACGATGAAGGTAATCTTATTGAGCTTGGCACAGTCTCTTCTGGCTTAACCGATGGAGATAGAGCTTTAATGGGTGCAGAACCTTCTGAATATATTGGTAAAGTTGTTTCTCTCCATTGTATGCTGATAGACAAGAAAGAAAAAACTCTTCGCCATCCAGTCTTTAAATCCTGGAGAGATGACAAGAACGCAAAGGACTGTAAGATCAGTGAGGTATTCAAATGATCGGTAAGAATCTTATAGTTAGGATTAAGTTAAATGACCACACAACTTTTATGAGCGATGAAGTTGTCTCAATTCTCTATGATATTGACTCAGAAGAACGAGAAATGGTAACTGTTTTTCTCCGAGGCAAAAAAATAAGTTACTATCTTGACGATCTTGAGATGCTACAACTCTATCCTAAAACCGTCACTAATTGACAAATAAAAAATTATCTAATATAATTTAACCATAATCTAAATAAGGAATGGATTATGACACGGAAACAAATTAAGAAACACGCTGCTTAGATACTTGCTTGGGAAAAAATAAGGCAAGATCCAAGCTCCTCAGATAAACAGAAACGTGATGCTGAGCAAAAAATCATGTAGATAACCAACATGATTAGCGCACTTCCTCATGGAGAAGGGCTTACTATTTTAGTAGAAATAGACGATATTATTCAGCATCAAATCGCACAAGAAAAACTACAAAATAAGGAGATAGAATAACAATGGCTGCAATGAAGGAAAACACTCGCAAGGTTTTTGAGTACCTAAAGGCCCACAATGACGAAGATCTTACCGCTGCCGATGTAGCAGAAGTTCTTGGTCTTGAGAAGCGTCAGGTGGATGGCATCTTCACTTCTGCTCTCCAGCGTAAGCAGCTCGGTGAGCGCATTCCTGCTGAACGTGAAGAGCAAGATGGTTCTCATACTAAGATCAAGCTTTTGAAGTTGACCGCCGAAGGTCTCAAGTTTGATCCTGACGCAGAAGAATAATTATTAGGGAGAGTAATTGCTCTCCCTAATTCACTATAAGGAGAACAATAATGAAACCTATTATCTTTCCAATTACTGTTGATGGATAGGGTAGAGTAAACATAAGTTTCAAAGAACTTTCTGACCTGCTTGATAAGGCATATGCAGCTGGTAAAGCTGATGGCGGAGAGATTCATTATGATTGCCCCTATCAACCTTGGATTATAAATCCTGTAAATCCAACTCCTAGTTGGACCGGAGGCCCTATTTACACTACTGATCATGCCACTATAGGGGATGGAGACAGTACTTCTACTACTACCACCACGGCTATTACATCTAATCAGCAATGATATATGCACTAATAGCAAGTTTAATCATTATAGTGATTTTACTTGTTGTAGTAATTATATTAAAAAAACAGGTTAATATCTAGGTAGAAGCAAATAGATAGCAAACTGTTATAAATACATAGCTTGAGAAAAAAGGCGAAGAATTAAAATAGCGTAATGATCTTGTCAAACAAGAGAATGAAGAGATAGAAAAGCGAATCGCTGGATTAAAAACATCTATATAGGCATAGGAAAATATCTTGAAATCTATCTCTACAACTAATGCTACAATGCGCGCTGAGGCTTAGTAGCAAGCGGAAGCTATACGTGCGGACGCCAGGTTATAGGCAGAATCAATGCGAGAAGAATAGCGCCGATAGTCAGACTTAATGAAAACTTAGTCAGAAGAAGCGCAAAAATAGATAGCTTTAGCATAGTAGCAAGCAACTGAAATCGCATAGAGCTCTATAGAGAATGCTAAGAAGCAAGCTGAAGAAGCCTATCAAGCTAGGTTTGAGGCGCTCGCCGCAAGTTATGAGTAGAAAGAAAAAGAATACAAGCAAAAATATGAGCAAGTTATCGCTGCGTTAAATCGCAGTATGTTAGTTGAAAAAGACAAACTAGAAGATTTAGAGGCCAAATAGAGAGCTTACTACGAAGCCCAAAAACGTGCGTAGGAGATAGAAGAGTAGAAAGACTATTATCGTCTTGTGCTATCCGAGTTTGATCTAAGTGATGTCTTCTTATTAAGAGACTTATAGAAAAAGTTCACCAAGAAAGAAGTCATCGACAAGATGATTTGGGAGACCTACTATCGTCCTGCTTTTGATGCTTTAACGGGTAGAATCTTCCAAAAAGAGAAAGTCAGCGGTATCTATAAGATTACTAGCTTGCAAACAAATCAAGCTTACATTGGCTAGTCTGTAGATATCAAAGAACGATTTAGATAGCATATTAAGACAGGTTTGAGTTGTTCTATAGCGACTAACAAGCTCTATCAAGAAATGTATAAACAAGGCCCAGAAAACTTCACCTTTGAAATTCTGGAGCAAGTACCGAAAGAAAAATTAAATGAACGAGAAACCTATTGGATTGAGTTTTATAAAACTAAAGAGATAGGTCTTAATGTTACGCGAGGAGGAGCTTAATTGAGCGAGATTCAAGTTGCAACTACAGGTTTTCACTGTGTTAGTAATGCTGTTGTATATGATTTAAGTGAATCGTTAATTGCGGCTGGCTATCCTATGGCAACCACTACACGAGATATAATAGGCGTATGGACGGAACCCGCAGACTATGAACGAGGAAAGAAATTGTCAAAAGCAACCCTAAAGGGTAATCAAGCACACGATCAATTTCTTTCTGGCATTCGCATTGCTTTTGATTTACGTTGCTCTAACAAGATGTGGGTCGAGGCTGAACGCTATCGTTTCCTCACTTTTGTGAGTTCGCAGAGTACAATGCATCGTATCACCAAGTTTGATTTGAGCGATCAATATAATAAATATGTTGATCCTAGTATCATAGCAATTATGAAGCAAAAAGTAGCTGCTTATAACTACTTGGTAGAAAAAGAAGACACAAATCCTGAGATTCTCAAAGAAAAGTATCTCGAAATTCTTTACTCTAATCCTGCTGGATTTGAGCTTACCGCAAGAATGACAACAAATTATCGTTGCCTAAAGAATATTTACAAGCAGCGTAAAGACCACCGTCTACCCGAGTGGAGAGAATTTTGTTCTTGGATTGAGACACTACCATTTGCTCATGAGTTAATTCTCTGTGACGTTTGATTGAAAACACTTCTTTGACAAAAATCCTTTATTATGTTATTATAATAACACAAGATAAGAAAAGGAAAAGTTAAGATGAACAAGTATCTCAAGATTTTCGAGCAAATTGTAACAGACTATGAAATTGAACAGAACGAAGATGTTGAAGAACTTCGTTCTTTCCTTGCTGCTCTTGATACCAAGGGTAGTGATAAGCCGGCTTTCTCTGAGGTTGGCTTGCAAATCTTTGAGTATATGCGGCAAGGACACGAGAAGAACAACAAAGCAAAAGACATTGCTGAAGGTATGAATCTTCCCTCAAAGAAGATTTCCGGTGCAATGCGTAAACTCGTTTCCGATGGCTATGTTGAGAAATTCGGGAGTAATCCCGTCATCTATTCTCTAAGCGACAAAGGAAAAAATTTTGACATTGAAAACTATAAGGAGAGCTTAAACAATGAAGAAGACATTCACTAACGCAACTCACATCGAGGGCTACATCTACGAACATAAGCTAGAAGAGAAGGTTTCCGGCGAAACTTCCAAGAATCCCGGCACTCCCTTCATCAGCGGAACCCTCAGCATCGCCACTGACGACGAGCTTCTGAATGTTGTATAGGTTCATTTTACCTATGTTACTGCGGTAACTAGCAAGGGCAAGCCTAACAACACTTACAATACTTTGAAGGCTATTATCGACGGCAAGATTCAGAATGTTATGGAGCACGGTAAGGAAAATGCCGGTATGGTCCGTATCGACTCTGCCATCGGTTTGAATGAGTGGTACGATTCTCGTAACAACGATCAGCTTGTTTCTGTTCGTCGTAACGAAGGTGGATTCGTACACCAGATCAATGAACTCAATGAGAATCCTGAGCAGCGTGCCACTTTTGACGTTGATATTCTCATTACCAAGGCTACTCGCCTTGAGCCAGATGAAGAGAGAGAACTTCCTGAGCGCATGATTCTCCGTGGCGCAACCTTCGACTTCCGCAAGGCTCTGCTTCCTATCGAACTCACTGTAAAGCATCCCGGTGCTATGGATTACTTCGACAGCATGGAAATCAGCAATACCAATCCTCTGTTCACTGAGTTGAAGGGTATTCAGGTTTCTCGTACTGTTATTCGCCGCAAAGAAGAGGCCGGCGCATGGGGAGAAGTTTCTGTCACTGAAACTCGTTCCTCTGAGCGTGACTTCGTTGTCAACTGGGCAAAGCCTGCTCCTTATGAATGGGACGATGAAGCAACCCTTACTGCTAAGGAGCTTGAGGAAATGATGGCTGCTCGTGAGATTTATCTTGCTGATATCAAAAAGCGTCAGGATGAATACCAGGCAACCAAGGGTAATGCTCTCGCGGGCGGCGCGGTTAAGAGTGCTCCTGTGCCAGCTTCTGGGACCAATAAGACCTACGATTTTTAATCGTAGGTCTTCCTATAGGAGAATAACATATGGCTATTAACCTTTTAGCAATTTAGCCCCATAAGGTTAGTAGAGACCTTTCTGGATATATTACTTACATCTATGGCGCAGCGAAAGTTGGTAAAACAACTCTTTGCAGTAAATTTCCAAAGACTTTGATTCTTGCGTTTGAGCGAGGCTATAATGCCCTACCAAATGTTATGGTCTAGGATATTACCAGATGGAGTGAGTTCAAGGAAACCATTAGAGAGCTGAAAAAGCCAGAGGTCAGAGAGACTTTTAGCACGATAGTTATTGATACTATCGACGTTGCGGGAACCCTGTGTGACAAATATATTTGCTCACAGCTAGGAATTGACACTCTTGGTGAAGGCGGATGGACAGTAAATGGTTGGTCTGCTTACAAGAAAGAGTTGGAAGATTGTTTCCGCACTATCACTCAGCTAGGATATGCGCTAGTTTGTATTAGCCATGATCAGGATAAGACATTCAAGCGTAAAGATGGAACTGAATATAACCAGATCGTTCCTACTGCTCAAAAGAGTCTGAATAATATCATCAAGGATATGGCAGACCTTTACCTCTATGCTTCTTTGGATGAGCAAAGTAAAACAAGGAAGCTAATCATCCGCTCTCTTGATAACAGTGTAGAATGTGGAAGTAGATTTAGGTATATGCCTAATGAAATTCCTCTTGGCTATGATGAGTTAGTTAAGGCGCTTAATGAAGCGATTGATAAAGAGGCTGCTGAGCATGACAATAAGTTTGTCACAGATGCAAAAGCTCCTCCTATTGCAGCGCAGAAATCTTTTGATTTCGATGCTATGATGCAAGAATTCACGAGCTTAGTAAGCGATCTAATGACAGCTAACCAGTCCAATGGTACGAAGATTACTGCCATTGTTGACAAGTACCTCGGAAAAGGGAAAAAGGTCAGTGACTGCACACCAGACCAATGTGAGCATCTTGATTTAATCTTAATGGACCTGAGAGATCTTGTGAAGTAATATCTAAAGAGCGTGCCTCAATTAAGAGGTACGCTCTTTGATTTTTCTTTTTATTTATGCTATAATGGTATAGAGATAAAAGAAAGGTTGGAAAGAATGGCGAAACATCTAGTAAAATGTTTCTATTGCGGAGAGTCATTCGACGCTAATTCTACCCCCTTTGTTATGGTTAACTCTAGGCGATATGCTCATAAATCATGTTAGGAAGAAAAACTAGCAAGCGAAACTAAACAAGAGAAAGACAAGAGAGTGTTAGAAGAATATGTTAAAGAGCTATTTGGATATAGCTCTTTACCTCCAAGAGTAAGTAAGCAAATACAAACCTATGTTCATGACCTTGAACATCATTACACTTACTCAGGAATTTATAAGACTCTCAAGTATTTCTTTGAGATTAAAGGTAACTCTATAGAGAAAGCTAATGGTGGCATAGGAATAGTTCCTTATGTTTACCAAGAAGCATTTACCTATTGGAGAGCATTATGGGAAGCGCAATAGAAGAATGAAGATATCAAGATAGAAGACTTTGTTCTTCCTACGAGGGAGATACATATCTCCCCGCCGCAGAGACAACCAATGAAGCATAAACGCAAGTTATTCACATTTCTTGACGAGGGGGAAGAAGATTGAAAGACTATACAGATCCAGCGGCTATCACTTAGGTCATAGGATGTGTCTTTAATGATGCTTCCATCCTTGACGATGAAAGGTACATTATAAGAGAAGATGATTTTGTAGATGAATTTCATAAAATTGTCTTTGGATCAATGTATCATATTTATGAAAGCAATAGCAAAGTAAATCTTGATGCTATTATAGACTATCTAGCTAATCGCCCTAAGTATAATGCTATTTTTCAGACGCGAAAGGGCGTAGATTACTTAATTGAAGCATCAAAGATAGCTAAGGCAGATACTTTTAACTACTATTACCATAGATTAAAGAAGTTTACCTTACTAAGAACTTACAATAACTGTGGTATAGACGTTAAAGATCTCTATGATCCGGATCTAATTCTCGATATAAAAGCGAAACAAAAGCAAGAAGACTGGCTAGATTCTGTCTCTCTTGTTGATATCGCAGACTTAGTAGATAAACGTATCGCTGATATTAGGGCTAGATGCATAGAGGATGATCTTGGTGTAGGCTATCAGGCTGGCGACGATATCTTTGAGCTGATTGAAAAGCTAGAAGAAAGACCTGAAGTTGGTGTGCCACTTTATGGCCCGCTAATTAACACAGTGACCAAAGGTGCAAGGCTGAGAAAGTTCTATTTGCGGTCGGCGGCTACTGGCGTCGGCAAGACAAGAGGTATGGTGGCTGATGCTTGTAATATTGCGTGTAGTGAAATCTATCATGAACAGTTCGGATGGATAAGAAATGGGAAAGGACAACCTACCCTTTTCATTGTTACAGAGCAAGATAAAGAAGAAGTGCAAACAATGATGCTTGCTTTTCTATCTGGTGTGAACGAAGAACACATTATTACTGGCCCTTATGGACCAGGGGAGAAAGATAGAGTGCTTAAAGCAGCTCAACTTATCAAAGATAGCCCTCTTTGGGTAGAAGAACTACCAGAGTTCTCTATGCAGGACATTGAGAACAAGATAAAGAAGGGTATCAGAGAGCATGATGTAAAGTACATTTTCTTTGACTATATCCATACTTCTATCAAGATTTTGGAAGAGATTAGCAAACGTTCCGGCGGAATTAAGCTAAGAGAAGATAATGTTCTCTTTATGATTTCTACTAAGCTAAAAGATATTGCGAATAAGTATGGTGTGTTTATTATGTCTGCTACTCAGTTAAATACAGACTATCAAACAAGCGAAACACCTGATCAAAACTTGCTTCGTGGTGCAAAAGCTATTGCAGATAAGATTGACGTAGGTATGATCTCACTAACAGTCACAAAGGAAGATTTGGAGAAGATAGAACCTATCTTACAATCTAATCCAAACTTCCAAGTTCCTAATATCAAGATTTCGATTTATAAGAATAGAAGAGGAGCTTATAAGGGCTGCTATCTATGGTGTACCGCTGATTTAGGCATTTGTCGTGTTCACCCACAGTTTTGTACTTCGTGGAGAATGGACATGATGAGCATAGAAGATATCAAAGTAGTGCTGGATGATGAACCAGCACCATGGGAGAAAAAGGAGAAATAATGGCAAATAATACCAAGGGTATTGAATACCAGCTTACCAGAAAGATGTATAAAGCTATTCTTGATACTAAAGAGGATCCCGCAGAGGAACCTCGCAAATATGTCATGAGAGTTATCAATGAAGAGTTTGGTCTACGTGGTACAGTAACTCGTTTGCATATTCTTGAAGAAGGCTTCTAATCATGCCTTTTTATGATAAAGATAAGCTAAAGGAATCTCTGGAGCTTGAGCAGGTTTATGACTTGCTTGAGCTCTGGGGAGGAGAACCTGAATACACTGATAGCGGGCTGATAGCTCAAACTATCTGCCACAATAGGCCAGGAGAAGGTTCAAGAAAGCTTTATTATTACCAGAACACCAGACTTTTTCATTGTTACACAGGATGTATTGATCCTTCATTTGACTGTTTTGATTTAGCTATTAAGATAGCTAAAATTCAAAAAAATGAAGATTGGGAACTCTTTGATGCTATGGACTACATAGCTCACTATTTTGGTCTTGAAGGAGAAGAACCTGAAAAGGAAGAAGAAAAACTTGAAGACTGGGAGATATTTAAGAGGCATGTAATAGTATCAAAAGAAGAAAGTGGGTTTATACAACTAAAGGAATATAACCCTGTTATCTTGACTAGGTTTTCTTATCCAAGAATACTTGGTTGGGAGAGAGAGGGTATATTGCCAGAAGTTAGTAGAAAGAACCTAATCGGTTATTATGCTGGCGGAGATCAAATTACCATTCCCCATTTTGACATTGATGGTCGGTTTGTAGGATTGAGGGGTAGATTTCTTGCAGAGGAGCAAGCTAACAGATATGGTAAGTATATGCCGCTAAAGATAGGTAAGCAGCAATACAATCATCCATTGAGTATGAATCTGTATAACCTCAACAATAGCAAAGAGAACGTTAAGCACAGTGGAACAGCTATTGTATTTGAGTCAGAGAAAAGCTGTCTCATGATGCAAAGTTACTATGGGATAGATAATGATATTTCCGTAGCTGTTTGCGGGAGCTCGCTCTCCGCGTATCATATCAAGCTTTTAAAGTCTTTAGGCGTGAGAGAAGTTATTGTAGCTCTCGATCGACAGTTTCAAGAAATTGGCGATGAAGAGTTTAAGAGATTGAAAACAAAGTTGATATATCTTGGTAAGAAGTATGGTAATATCATTAAGTTGAGCGTTATCTTTGACAAGGATAGAATTACAGGCTATAAGGCAAGCCCCATCGACGAAGGTCCTGAGAAGTTTGAGCGTTTGTTAAAAGAGCGGTTTATCCCGCAATAACCGCGGACTGGAAAATTTTACCAATCCGCACAAAGGAGGTTCCACAATACCCATGATTATAACTTAGTAAAGGAATGACACTATGGAGTATAAACTCATACATCCAATTAACTCAGACTATACCCCAACATAGCAAATCCTCACAAATAGAGGCATCCCGCTTTCGGAGATTGATCATTATCTTCACCCAACAAGCGAAGATAACCTAGACCCCAAGCTATTGCGCAACTTAGAGGCGGCGGCCGCGTGTTTAATATAGCACATTCAACGCTTAGTAGAAGATCCTAATAGTACAATCTATGTAGTAGTAGATTGCGACTGTGATGGCTATACATCAGCAGCTTGTTTAATGAACTATATTCACCTACGCTTTCCTTCTATTGTTGACCGCTTCGTCTTCCCGATGCATAGCGGTAAGTAGCATGGTCTAGCAGATATCTCTCTTTAGCCTTCTCGTGGAGATTTAATCATTGTACCTGATGCAAGCAGTAATGATTACGAAATTCACAAGAAATGTTAGGAACTAGGAGTAGATGTCCTCGTTCTTGACCACCACCTAGCAGAGTATGAATCACCTTATGCTATTGTTGTAAATAACTAGCTGTGTGATTATCCCACTAAGTCTCTTAGCGGCGTAGGTATTGTTTACAAGTTCTGTCAATACCTTGACACAATCTTTGGTGACAATAAGGCAGATTAGCTTCTCGACTTGGTTGCTATTGGTCTTACTGGAGACATGATGGATTAGCGTGATGCCGAGACTCATTATCTTACATAGATAGGTCTCAAGCAACTTCGGAATCCGTTTATAGCAGGTATGGCAGACAAGAATAGTTACTCTATTGGAGATACTATCTCCCCCTATAAGGTAGCTTTTTACATTGTACCTCTTATTAACTCTATTACGCGAGTTGGCACACTTGAAGAGAAGTAGCTCTTGTTTGATAGTATGCTTGACTGGAAAGCTTACAATATAGTACCTTCAACAAAGCGTGGCGCTGGAGCTGGAGCAAAGGAAACTGTTCTTGCCTAGGCCCTGAGAGTAGCAACCAATGTAAAGAATAGACAAACAAGTTCTCAAGATGCTAGTTTGGCTACTGTCCAGAGGATTATTGAAGAAAGAGATCTGCTTGAACACAAGGTACTTATTATTCAGCTAGAAAGTGCTAGTTTTGATAAAGGTATCACAGGACTGATTGCGAATAAGCTCATGGCTATTTATCAACGCCCAGTAGGTTTACTCATTAAGACATATGTAGATGGTAAATTAGCTTGGTCAGGTTCTGCTCGTGGTTATAGCAAAGGCGAGTTCCATAATTTCAGATAGCTATGTAGAAATAGTGGACTTGTATTCTTGGCCGAAGGGCATGAAGAGGCATTTGGTCTAGGCATCTATAACGAGAATATTGATGCTTTCATTGAGTATTGTGACGAGCAACTTAAAGATACCAAGTTTGAACCATGTTACAAGGTAGATTATATCTATAATCCATCTACATTAAAAGCAGCGGATATTCTTGAAATAGGAAAGATGATTCCTCTATGGGGATAGGAAGTTGATGAACCTCTTGTTGCGGTAGAGCACGTCAAGATAACGGCTAGCAATATTGCTTTAATGAAGAGTACGTTGAAGATAACTCTACCAGATGGAATAGAGTGTATTAAGTTTAGATCTAGCGAAGAAGAATACGATAAGCTGTTCACGGAAAACGGCAGCGTAACTGTTAATATCGTAGGAACTTGTGGGATAAATTCTTATTTTGGTCGAATGACACCATAGATATTGATTGAAGATTATGAGATTGTTGACAAGTAGGAGTGGTACTTTTGAAATTTACTGATAGATATAAAGAATACGCTGGTAAAGACGCTCAAATTTAGTTAGATTTTCTTAATTCGATTGATTTTGCTCATTATTTTTATGATAATCTTACTGTAGAAGAAATCATGGATGTTATTGAAACTCAATATGATTACACTCATCCAGAAAGACTTCCTTAGGATCTCTATGGATGTGCCTTTAATAATATGGATGCATCAGAGTTTGCTGAATATTTACAAGAACGATATCCAGAACTTTATATTAGAGAAATTATTGAGGTTTATCATGAAATTTCATTAAGGAGACCAGCATGGAATTAACTCGTAAACAAGAAGAAGGGTTGCGTATCGCATTAGATCGTTACTATCATAATGAACCTTATACAGTGGTAGCTGGTTATGCAGGCACTGGTAAGAGCACTCTAATTAAATTCATCATTGAGGCTCTTGATATCAACCCTGAGAACGTAGCCTATATTGCTTACACTGGCAAGGCTGCACAGGTGCTTCGTAACAAAGGATGCCCCAATGCTATGACAGCACATCGTCTACTATATCACTCTAAGCAGCGCCCTGATGGCACTTACTTTCATATTCCAAAGGATGATATAGGAGACTATCGGTTAATTGTTGTTGACGAAGTATCTATGCTTCCAAGAACTATGTGGGAGCTACTTCTCGGTCACAAGAAATATGTTATTGCTTGCGGGGACCCAGGTCAGCTTCCTCCTGTAAGTGAGGAGGATAGTCCTAGCGTGCTTGATAACCCGCATATCTTCCTTGATGAAATTATGCGGCAAGCGAAAGATAGTGAGATTATTCTTCTGTCCTCTGATATTCGAGCAAGAAAGCCTATCTCTCCTTTCAAGGGAACTGAGGTAAACATTGTAAGAAAGAGAGACGCAGTAGATGGTATGCTTACTTGGGCAGACCAAATTCTCTGCGGTAAGAATAATACCCGCTATCAATTAAACTCCTACTTTCGTAAGATGAAATGGGGAAATGATGTAAGTGATGCTCCTTTAGTGGGAGATAAAATCATCTGTCGCAAGAATAACTGGGATAAGATCAACCGAGTCGGTGATGCTATAGTCAATGGATCTATTGGCACTCTTGATGCAATCTACACTACGGATAATCCTTGGCTAGGTAAGAAATGTATCATCAACTTCCTCCCTGATAAGTATGACGAAGATGACTCTGATCAAGATATTCTCTTCCGTGATTTGCTCATTGACTGGAAGCTTATTACTACAAATGAGTTTACCGTTACCAAGGAAAACTTCCGTATGTTTCCGAAGTGGCTGAGACCAGAACAGTTTGAGTATGGCTACGCAATAACCTGCCATAAATCTCAAGGAAGTGAGTACGATAAAGTATTGGTGTTTGAGGAAATGTTGAAAGCAACCGATCATGCTAGATGGTTATATACTGCTGTCACAAGAGCAGCAAAGCGACTCACATTGGTGCTAAAGGATTGATAATATGACCGATTTAATGATTATAAGAAAGATTGATGCAACCTTATCTAAAGGGAAAATGTCTTGGTATTAGCTCTATCAAATCGTATTATATTTAGATACTTTGCTCAATTTTTTTAAAGGAGAAGAATTAGTGAAATGGATGTGCGATGAAAGTAACAAAGCCATTTCAGAACACTTCGGAGGGAAAGAAAATGGATGAAGAACGAGAATGCTATTCAATGTTAATTGAGGCGAAAATGGAAAATCATACTCTTGATTGGAGATATCTTAATTATATGATTGATGATTTATGTGAACTTGCTGATTAGGTTTCTCCAGAGAGCCTTCGGAGATCACTTAAATACCTTAGAAAAATCCTTACACGTTGACATTCTGAAAGGAATATGCTATAATGAAAATAGATATAGATAAAATAAGAGATTATCTATTCATTGCTTATGAAATGTATGTCAAAGGGAAAACTAAAGAGTGGCTAGATAAAGATCTTTATGGTATTGAGCTACTTTGTGAAATGGACGACTTTAAGCGATGGATGATTAAGGAAGGAATAAAACTACCTAATTAAGGAGTAAAATAGCATGGGTCATTTTGATAATCACTCGCATTCTTGGTTCTCTAATTTGCGCCTCCTTGATTGTATCAACAAACCTTAGGACTTAATTGATCAGGCAATAGAATTAGGACTGTCTGGCATTGCGATTACTGACCATGAATCAGTATCTAGTTGGATCGAAGTAAATAAATATGCCAAGGAGATTCGAGAATCACATCCAGATTTTCGAGTAGCCCTTGGCAATGAAATATATCTTACAGACTCCCGTGACATGGGACAAAGATACTATCACTTTATTCTAATAGCCAAGGATGCTATTGGAGCAAAAGGAATCAGAGAGATGTCCTCTACCGCATGGTTAAATTCCTATTTTGATAGAGGACTAGAACGAGTACCGCTTCTGAAATCAGAACTATTGAATATTATGGATCGGTACAAAGGTCATATTATTGGTACTACTGCGTGTATTGGTGGAGAGCTTGGAACTTCTATTCTAAACCTTGATAGATGCGAAAAGCTTGAAGATACCGTCAATGCAGAACGCTATAGTAAGCAGATTTATGACTTCCTTATTTTCTGCAAGACCGTATTTGATAATGACTTTTATCTTGAGGTAGCCCCTGGAGAAAGTGAAGATCAAATTATCGTCAACAAGAGGATAAAGAAGATCGCAGAATCATTTAAAATAGATATCTGCATAGGTAGTGACGCACATTACTTGAAAAAAGAGGATAGATATGTCCATAAAGCATATCTTAACTCTAAGGGCGGAGAACGTGAAGTTGATGCTTTCTATGAGTTCACTTATGTTCAAAGTGACGATGAAGTAAGAGAGCACCTGCGGGCTTCGCTTAGTGACGACGACATAGATCGGATTTTTGAAAACTCTAACAAGATGAAAGATTCTATAGAGTTCTATTCATTAGAGAGAAATCAGAGTGTTCCCGAAGTTGAGGTAACTGATTATCCAAAGTCATCTTGGTGGGGAGTAAATAACCCTGACGCTGATGAAATGTCTAACTATCCTGAATTACAAAGACTCTTCCTTTCTGATAACATTCAGGAGAGATATTGGATCAACGAATGTTGGCAAGCTCTCAATGATAAGATTGGACCATGGGTCGATCATCTTGACTATGTTGCACGGCTTAATGAAGAAGCTAGAGTAAAACGAGTTATTGGTGAAAAGCTAAACACTTGTATGTTTGCTTATCCTAATACTCTCAAACACTATATTGACCTATTTTGGGAATGCGGTAGTACAGTAGGCGCTGGTCGTGGTTCTGCGTGCGCAGCGTTGAATCACTATTTGCTTGGTATTACTCAGCTAGATCCTATCAAATGGGATCTTCCTTTCTGGCGCTATCTCAATGATGAGCGTACCGAGTTAGGCGACGTAGATATCGACTTAGCCCCTAGTAAGATTCAAAAAATCTTCCAAGAGATAAGAAAGGAACGTGGTGAACTTGGATTAGTCCAGGTATGCACCTTTGGAACCGAAGGTACAAAGTCCGCTATTCTTACGGCTTGCCGAGGATATCGAAGCGAAGAGTATCCAACTGGAATAGACGTTGATGAGGCCCAATATCTCTCATCTCTTGTCCCCAGTGAGCGAGGTTTTTTATGGCCTATCGACGACGTAGTTAGAGGAAACGCTGAAAAAGGCCGTAAGCCTGTACAAAGCTTCATATCTACCGTAAATCAATATCCTGGTTTGCTTGATATCATTACTCACATTCAAGGCATTGTAAATAAAAGATCAAGCCATGCATCTGGTGTTATCTTATTTGACGAAGACATATATGAGACTGCCGCAGTTATGCGTACTCCTAAAGGATCTTTAATCACACAGTGGGACCTCCATGACCAGGAGGCCGCAGGTGGAGTTAAGTATGATTTCCTTCTCACTAGCGTACAAGATATCATCATTCAGACTATTGAACTGCTACAGGAAGATGGTCAGATAGAGAAAGACTTGTCTTTGAGAGAGGTATATAACAAATATCTTCATCCCGCAGTTTTACCTCAAGATGATGATAGAATGTGGAATGCTCTTGCGAATGGTGACGTCCTTGGCTGCTTCCAATTTGACTCAGCCGTAGGTGGTCAGGCGGCAAAAAAGATTCGTCCAAAAAATCCGCGAGAAATGAGCGATGCTAATGGGTTAATGAGACTCATGACCGCTGGTCGCGGACAAGAAAGCCCCTTAGATAAATATGTAAGATTTAAAAACAATATATCTTTATGGTATAAAGAGATGGATGAACAAGGTTTAACAAAGCAAGAACAAAAAATATTAGAACCATATTTCTTGCCTAGCTATGGAGTACCTCCGTCTCAAGAGAGTTAACAGGGCAAAATTATTTAATTGTCTTGTCTTAAAAGTAAAGTATAGTAGAAAGGAATGATCCATATGACACAAAAGGATTACCATAATATTATACTTCGCTTATTTAATGAAAATAATTAGAATACAATTACATTAGATTAGGTAGCGAATAGATTAGGTATAAGTATAAAAACTTTGAGAAAGCGCTTACAAGAAGTAAATGCTTATGATAATATGCCAGATGTATTTAGAACTGTATTAAAAACCATTCATGTGTTTGATAATATCGATCCAGAGGCTTCTTATTGGCTTGGCTATTTAATGGCAGATGGATGTGTTACAGATGAACGGCCTCGTCTAATGTTAGAATGTAAAATTGAAGATAGAGAAATTCTTGAGCATTTTTGTGATTTCTGCGGAGTAAGACAAAGTAGAATTACAATAGGACATTAGGGTAGAAGTGCAGCATTAAGTTTAGCTCAATCAAATTTTTCTACATCTGTTACTAATTATGGAATTATTCCTCATAAAAGCCATATACAAACCCATATTCCACAAGAAGTTCTATCTACTAAAGATAATCTTTTTTAGTATATAAAAGGGATTTTTGATGGTGACGGAACAATCAATACTTCTTCTCATTCACCTGGAATATAGATATTAAGTAACAGTAATGCATTTATAGAAGAACTACGGGATTAGTTAAAATAGTTATTACCAACACCATCCTCCTTATGAATTATAACAAGAGACAAAGAAAATATTCCTAAAGCTACATAGAATTTATATGAATTAAAAATTGGTACTGGTATAGGTAAAGATAACTTAATCTATTTATTCAAAGAGTTTTATTCTAATTATCCAATTATCTTAAAGCGAAAATATGAAACTTTTAAGACTTTAATTCCCATCGGCTCTCTATAAATCCCTTAAATTGCGGGAACACCCTTAGAGCTCTAATAACCAAACATTATTAGGGATAATAATGTGGCAAGGTTAGCGACCGAGGTATGGTAAAATTATTAGAGATTGGGCAACCAGACGCAACGAAACCTCTAGAACAGAGGGACGCTCAACGACTATAATAGGGACTCAAATTTGAGAAGGTATAGTCTATTCCCTTGAAATATCCCGAAAGGGAGGGTATAAAAAGATGATGCAGATATTGCGGGATCCGGCTATATGCGGCTTCACGCTTGCTGAAGCGAATGCAGCCCGCAAGATCGTAGGTAAGAAACAGATGAATAAAATTCCAGAGCTTCGTGATAAAGTTTACCAGCAAGCAACTTCAGAAGCCCTTGGAAAGTATGTGTGGACATATGGTATAGGTCCTCAAATGGGGTATTCATTCTCTATCATTCATGCATTGGCTTATTCCTTTATTGGTATGCAAACTCTTTATCTTGCAACCAACTTCAACCCTGTTTACTGGAATACAGCATACTTAATCGTAAATACAGGGGCGATTGACGAAGGAGAAGGCGTAAGTACTGATTATACTAAGCTTGCTAAAGCTATCGGAGAAATTCGTAATGCTGGTATTAAAGTCTCTCTCGTTGATATCAACCACTCAAACTTTGGGTTTAAACCAGACGTTGAGAACAATCAGATCTTGTTTGGCCTAAAGGGGTTACAGAACATCAATGATGATCTTATCACCACAATCATAGCTAACAGACCATATGTATCTCTCGTTGACTTTATGAACAAGGTCAATGCAGGTAAGCAAGCTATGATAGCTCTTATTAAAGGCGGAGCATTTGATTCATTCATGCCTCGATATGAGGCTATGGTAGAGTATATTTGGCTAACCTGTGATAAGAAGAAGAGATTGACCTTGCAAAATCTTCCAGGGCTCATTCGTAATGGTCTTCTTCCGCAAGATACAGAGGAGCAAATAACCGCCCGCCGCATTTATGAGTTTAATCGTTATCTAAAAGCAGAATGTAAGTACGATACCCAATATTATAAACTCGATGATAGAGCAATAAACTTCCTCAATGAAATGGGCTATGAAGACTTAATCATTTCTGGCACTTACTTTGCTCTTGATGTCAAGAAATGGGATAAAGTTTACCAACAATGGATGGACATATTCCGCGAATGGATTAAGTCTGATCCTCAAGGCATCCTAGATAATCTTAATACACTAATCTTCATGCAAGACTGGAACAAGTATGGAAAAGGAAATATCTCAGCTTGGGAAATGGAAGCTCTTTGCTTTTATTATCATGACCACGAGCTCAAGAATGTGGACAATAAGAGATATGGTTTTGTGGACTTCTTCTCTCTCCCTGAGAATCCAGTGGTTGAGAAGTACTTCAAACGAGGCAATTCCAACATTCCAATTTTCCGATTGAATAATATTTGTGGTACTTGCATCGCTAAGAATAAAACAAAATCTACTGTGTACGTCCTAACTACAACTGGCGTAGTAGCAGTAAAAATGAGACAAGAGTATTTTAGTTTGTTTGACAGACAGACTTTTAAATATAACGACGATGGAACCAAGAGTGTTATCGAGAAGAGCTGGTTTAATCGCGGTAACATGATTGTTGTTCAGGGAATTCGTCGTGGGGATGAATTTATCCCCAAGAAATATGCTTCATCTACTAAACACCAGCTTTATCATATAGATGAAGTTAAAGCAGATGGAAGTCTTGTACTAAGAAGCGAGAGATATGGAGGAGATGGAGAAAGTGAAGATTGAGGAATTAGTAAATCTTTACAATTATAAACCTCTTCCTCCTTCTTTGTCTATAACGTAGCGTGAACAATATTTTCAAGAACTTCCTACCTGGTGCAAGATAAACGGAGATTCCTGTATACTATATGCAGGATCTCTTCCTATCGCAAATGGATATCAAAGGATTGTCATAGGTGATTATGGCGCCTTTATAGAAATCCCTCCAAGGTTAATGATAATTGAGAATTTGAAAATCAAGCCGGGAGAGGAATATAGATTACAAGAGAGATACAAGAATATTAAATACTACTGGTTTTGCACCATTACCAATGAAGAGGTTAAAATATACTGGCAAAAACATTCAGTTAAATATGCTGACTATATACCGCAAATGTTCTATGTGTCTCCATATGAGGTAAATAAAAATGAATCATAAAATTACTGTTGTCGCCCTTTGCGGCAAAGCAGGAGCTGGGAAAGATACCCTTCTACAACGCATTATGCGCCTTTACCCTAATGACTTTCATGAAATAATTAGTTGTACTACTCGACCTCCTAGAGAGGGAGAAGTAGATGGTATCAACTATTATTTCCTTACAGTTGAAGAGTTCACTGAAAAGCTCCTTAATGGAGAGATGCTAGAAGCCACAGAGTTTAATGGTTGGCATTATGGTACAGCCCTTGGCTCTCTCTTTCCTAAAAAAGTGAATATTGGAGTATTCAACCCGGCTGGAATTGCTTGCTTACTAGAGAACGATAATATTGATCTTCATGTTTTTGAAATAGAGGCAACTCCGAAAACTCGTTTGATTCGTCAGCTTAATAGAGAGTCTAATCCTGATGTAGCAGAGATACTTAGAAGATATTATACTGACGAAGAAGACTTCAAAGAGCTAGATGAGCTTGACTTTAATGAAGCGGGTTTTCAAGTTCTAATAAACGAGAAAGAACAAGACCTTGATGCTAACGCTAAGTGGATTGCGGATTGGACACAATAAGATAATTTATCTATTATAATTCTTATATACAATATATGGAAATAATTTTATTGCCATACAAGATGGAGGAATTACAATATGTTACAAATATATAAGCGAAATGGCATACTTGTCCCTTTCGATAAGTAGCGCATCATTAACGCTATCAATAAAGCTTTCATCGAGGTTGATGGTCAACTTTATGAAGATGATACTGCAAAAGATATTGCAGATGAAATAAAGTATTGGGTAAAACAATAGGACCATATTGTTTCAGTTGAAGAGATTCAAGACTAGGTAGAAAACTACCTTATGCGTTCTGAAAGACGTGATGTTGCTAAATCATATATCCGCTACCGCTTTAAACATGAAGCTGTTCGTAACGCAGAAAATGATTTCATCAAAGCTCTTTCTGAAAAGATCAATGCTTCTGACATCGAAAATCAGAACGCCAACGTCGATGAATAGTCTTTCGGAGGAAGAATTGGAGCAGCCTCTGATCTTCAGTTAAAGAAATATGCGCTTGATTATTGCGTCTCAGACCTCGCCCGCCGCAATCACCAAAACAATGAAATCTACATTCATGACCTTAGTGCGTATGCAGTAGGTGAACATAACTGCCTCTCTATTCCTTTTGATGATCTACTCGCAAAAGGATTTAACACTAGACAAACTGACGTGCGGCCGGCAGGTAGTGTGAATACAGCGATGTAGCTTGTAGCTGTTATTTTCCAGTTACAAAGTCTTCAACAGTTTGGCGGTGTAAGTGCTACTCACCTTGACTGGACTATGGTTCCTTATGTAAGGAAGAGTTTTCATAAGCACTTTCGAGACGGTGTACTTTATATTGAGCATAAAATAATAGATAAAGAACCAATGATAAATGTGGAAGATTTATCTATTACTAGTCATCATTATAAAGAATTAAATTATCCAAATGCTTATGACTATGCTATGGACATGACTGAACGAGAAGTTCATCAAGCTGTTGAAGGTATGTATCATAACCTCAATACCTTACAATCTCGTTCTGGTAACCAACTTCCTTTTTCTAGCATTAACTATGGCACTTGTACTCTTCCAGAAGGTCGTATGATTACTAAAGCTCTCCTTGAAGTATCTATTGAAGGGCTAGGTAAATTACATAAGACAAGCATCTTCCCTTGTGGTATTTTCCAGATGATGAAAGGCGTAAACCGTGAACCAGGTGATCCTAACTACGACCTTTATAGACTTGCTTTGAAATCCACAGCCATGCGCTTATATCCTAATTATGCTAACTGTGATTGGAGCAATGCTGCCGGATACGATCCTAATGATCCTCGTACTTACTTCAGTACCATGGGTTGCAGAACTGCAAATCTCACTGACGTAAATGCAGATCCTGGTGTAAATCCTCAAATGAAGGATGGTCGTGGTAATATCTGCCCAGTAACAATCATTCTTCCTACTATTGCTATGAAAGCAAAGGAAGAGTTTACCAATGAATATTGGGATGATATTCCCCAGTTATTCCTGGCAATGTTAGATAAGAAAATCTCGGAAGCTAAAGAAATGCTTCTGGAACGCTTTGAATATATCTGCTCGCAGCCCGCTGAAAGTGCGAAGTTCATGTATGAGAATAATCTTATGCTTGGATACGATGGTAAGACAACTCGAAGCGCATTAAAGCATGGCACATTGGCCATTGGACAACTTGGTCTTGCAGAATGTCTGCAAATCCTTATTGGTAAAGATCATACTACTCCAGAAGGTATGGAACTTGCTAAGAAGATTGAATAGTTGTTTAAAGATAGATGCGCGGAATTTAAGAAGGAATATAAACTCAACTTTGGAGTTTACTATACGCCAGCAGAATCTCTTTGCTATACCGCTATGACTAAATTCAAAGCAAAGTAT
>Ga0265298_10001778_pt1 | contig 31525 bp, 18 predicted proteins | sample AusTroGonzalo_MG_3_FD_193486 | JGI IMG/M metagenome (GOLD analysis project Ga0265298, IMG submission 193486) | Bovine rumen microbial communities from tropical cattle in Woodstock, Queensland, Australia - Gonzalo_01 | ecosystem: Host-associated > Mammals > Digestive system > Stomach > Rumen ... | reverse complement strand
CCAGCTATTTCCCCTTCACTGAGCCATCGGCCGAGATGGACATAAGCTGCAACATCTGCGGCGGTAAGGGTTGCCCCTTCTGCAAGGGTACCGGTTGGGTTGAGATCCTGGGTTGCGGTATGGTTGACCCCAACGTGCTGGAGCTCAACGGCATAAACAGCAAGGAATACTCAGGCTTTGCTCTTGGAATGGGTATCGAGCGCATAACCAACCTCAAATATCAGGTTAAGGACCTGCGCATGTTCTCTGAGAACGATATCCGTTTCCTCAAGGAGTTTGAGTCAGCAAACTGATAACCACAGTCCCTTATGAAAAAGAGGGAACTATACGATAAATGCAGCGAGAGACTATCTCAGGCGTATCCTGAGGCAGCGACCGAGCTGCATTTTTCATCTCCGTATGAGCTGCTTGTAGCCGTAATGCTGTCGGCCCAGTGTACCGATAAGCGCGTCAACATGGTCACCCCTGCCCTTTTTGAGGCATTCCCCACGGTACAGGATATGGCGGCCGCTACACCTGAGCAGATCTATCCGTACGTAAAGAGCGTATCATACCCCAATGCCAAGTCAGAGCATCTGGCACAGATGGCACGTATGGTTTGTCAGAAATTCGGAGGTGAGATACCGCAGGACTTGGACAGCATGACCACCCTTCCCGGCGTAGGACGCAAGACTGCGAATGTCATGACAGCAGTGGCATTCGGCGGACAGGCAATGCCCGTAGATACCCATGTGTTCCGCCTGAGTCACCGTATAGGACTTGTTCCCAAGCGTTGCACCACCCCTCTGAGCGTGGAGAAAGAGCTTGTAAAATACTTCCCGGAAAACATACTCTCACGCGCGCACCACTGGCTGATTCTTCACGGCCGCTACGTATGCACGGCACGTGCTCCCAAATGCAAGGAGTGCTGTTTGCAGGACATATGCGTACAATCTGTAAATTAATTTTATACATTTGTCAGTCTATTACTGTCAATAACTGTGCTTTGGTATGACAAACGCCGACATCATCAAACTGGTAAAAAGTGAGGTTATCCCCGCTGTGGGATGTACAGAACCTATGGCAGTTGCACTATGTACCGCATATGCGACCGAGTCTCTTGGTACCACCCCTGACAAGATAAATATCCTGCTCAGCGCCAACATCTTAAAGAATGCAATGGGAGTGGGTATTCCCGGAACAGGAATGATAGGCCTGCCTATTGCAGTAGCATTGGGCGCGCTCTACGGCAAGAGCTCGTACGGCCTTGAGGTGCTCAAGGATGTAACCCCTGACCGTGTTGAGAAGGGAAAGCAGTTCATAAACGGCAACCGCATAAGCATATCTCTAAAAAAAGACATTACAGAGAAACTCTACATAGAGGTCTGCTGTAGTGCCGGCTCCGTTTCGTCGACCGCAATCATTGCCCATGACCATACCAATCTGGTATATCTGGATAAGGTTGATGCCGATGGCAAGAGCAAGATCCTCAAGGATACCCGCAGCAATCAGTCCGATAATGACCAGGAGGAGACTCAGGAGGAGCTGAACCTTAAGCGTGTGTATGAATTTGCCACCACCGCACCGCTGGCCGACATCGAATTCATCAATGAGGCCCGCAAGCTGAATGAGGCTGCATCCAACAACGCACTCAAGGGTAACTACGGCCATAACCTGGGCAAGACTCTCACCCGCCCCTTGGGCCGAGGAGTTATGGGAGACAGTATTTTCAGCCATATCCTGGCTGCTACAAGCTGTGCCTGCGATGCGCGAATGGCCGGCGCCATGATACCGGTAATGTGCAATTCGGGTAGCGGCAACCAGGGAATAGCCGCCACGATGCCTGTAGTCGTATTTGCGCGTGAGAACCATAACACGGAAGAGGAACTTACCCGTGCACTTATGCTCAGTCACCTTACTGCAGTCTACATAAAGCAGAGTCTGGGCCGTCTCAGTGCCCTGTGCGGATGCGTCGTTGCCGCCACCGGAAGCAGTTGCGGCATAACCTATCTCATGGGAGGCTCATATGAGCAGGTCGCCTACAGCGTAAAGAACATGATTGCCAATCTGGCCGGCATAGTCTGTGACGGAGCCAAGCCCAGTTGCTCACTCAAGGTAAGCAGCGGCGTATCGACCGCAGTCCTGAGCGCCATCATGGCCATACAGAATGACGTCGTGACAAGCGTTGAGGGCATAATTGAGGATGACGTTGACAAGAGCATCCACAACCTGACCAAGGTGGGTTCAATCGGTATGAATGAGACCGACCGTCTTATTCTGGATATAATGACCCATAAGGGTTAAGAAAGTGCTCATTTTGCCACTCTGCACTAGTCAGAAATGGGTATTTTGCCCTTTTTAACGGCGTCAGGAAATCACTTTATAGCCCCACAGCACACAACATATTATATTTTATACATATATTTGTCAGTTCAAACGCGGAAAAATCCGCCTTTACTAAACTATAAAAGGACGTGATGAAAACTATCGGAACGATGAAATATATCAGAATCGCTGTTCTTGCCCTCATGACAGTAGCATTGAGCAGCAACTCTTTCGCACAGAATGCACGTAACCAGAGAAACGCCAATCAGAACAGCGGTTACACAGTAAGCGGACGCATCATTGACGCTGCCGACGGCACTCCTCTGGAGTTGGTAAACATCATCTTTGAGAACAACTCATTCTGGGCAGTCAGTGACCTTGAAGGAAAGTTCAGCCTCAAACTCCGTAACGGCGAGTACCACTATGAGGTATCATACATCGGTTATGAGACCGTAAAAGGCGTACTCAAGGTTGACGGCAAGGACATCGGCAACTTCAATGTTAAGCTTCAAGCCTCAAGCCTGGCACTTGAAGAGGTTGTAGTAACTGCCAAACAGCAGGCCATGGGTTCATCATCTGTGATTGACCAGGCTGCTTTACAGCATCTGCAGCCCAAGAGTGTAGAGGATATGCTTCAATTGTTACCCGGTAATGTTACTAAGAACCCGGATGTCAACTCTATAGGACAGACCTATATCCGAGAAGTATCCGGTAGCAGCAACAACGCAATGGGTGCTCTTGTTATGGTTGATGGAGCTCCTATTGCAAATGACGCTACCATGCAGCTGCTCTCTACCTCCAAGAGCGGTTCCAGTCTTAACTCATCAGCTAGCACAGGACAGGCATCGACCGGACGTGGCGTAGATTTGAGAATCATATCTACAGATAACATTGAGAATATGGAGGTTATCAGAGGTATTCCGTCTGTAGAATACGGAAATTTAACATCCGGAGCCGTTCTTATCAAGACAAAGAGAGGTGCGACCCCTCTTGAAGCTAAAGCAAAGATTGATCCTGAATCAAAAATGCTATATGCGGGCAAAGGCTTCACATTGGGAACAGGAGGTACCATTAACCTTGCCTTGGACTATACTGAATCATACAATGACGTCAGATTCCCGGCTAAGGGTTTTGAGCGCATCACCGGTGATGTAAGCTACGGAAGAACATTCTTTACACAATATCCGTTAAGTTTCAACGTCAAGCTTTCTTATTACCAGAACGTCTTTGATATCAGACAAGATAAGCAACAGCGCTCTTTTGAGTTGACCAAAAGCGAGAACCGCGGTATACGTGTCAATCTGAATGGAGATTGGAACATAAAGAGAGCACTCATCTCAAACTTGAGCTATAATATCTCATACAGCAACAGCTACCAGCGTGATTATCAGTTGCAACAGATTCTGCTTACCACAGGTATTACTCCTGTTGCCGTATCAACCGTATCGGGTGAGTTCCGCTCATATATGCTTAACGGCACATATCAGTCAGAGCACACGGTGAAAGGTAATCCTGTAGATTTGTTCGCTCAACTCAAGGGAACAAAAACCATTTTTATTTCAGAAGGTTTTACATCTTCTTTCAAAGAGGGTGTCGAGTTCAATTATGACGTCAACCATGGCGATGGCCTTGAGTTTGATCCCAAAAGGCCTCCTTTTGTAAGAAATGCCCAGACAGTACGTCCCCGTCCCTACTCCGATGTACCCGCTATGCAGACCTTATCCGGATTCATTGAGAATAAGACGATAATGCCCATAGGTGGCACCAATCTGACAGCTCAGGTGGGTATAAGAGCAAATAGACTTTTTATTGACCGCAACTATCTGGATCGTAGCGACATGGTTACTGTTGAGCCCAGATTTAATGTTGAATGGTCTTTCCTCACTCCAAGAAACTCCGCATTTGATAATTTCAGTATAAGCGCCGGTTGGGGTCTTACTTCAAAGATGCCTCCGTTGGTTTACCTGTATCCGGACAAAGCATATTTTGATGACAAGTCCTTTAGTTACGTGGAGCCTGGCATGAGTATGGATAACAGTATCGCCATTATGACAACTTCTGTCATAGAAGACACATCAAATCCTGACCTGAAACCCTCAACAGGCAAAAAATTTGAACTGGGTCTCAACTTTGAATTCAAGAAGATGTCCGGTAATGTAACTTTCTTTATGGAGAAATATGAGAATGAGTTCTCATACCGTTCCGTGCCTTACACTTTCACATACAGGACATATCTGCCTCCTGCCGGTGCTACCGATTACCAATATGAAAACGGCGTCTTGAGTTGCCTGATGGGAACTGACAGAATCAACGTTGATTACAGAAATGACTCAACATTCCAATCATACAATGTACCTATGAACGGTAATTCAACTCAAAAGATGGGTGTTGAGTACACACTTAACCTGGGTCAGATAAAGGCTCTGAGAACATCAGTTGTAGTTGACGGAGCCTGGTTATGGGTGAAAAGACGCAATGAGCTGGGATACTGGTCTACTATATCCGTTGTTGATCCGGTCGTTGACGGACGCTCAAATCCCAAGAAGATATATCCGTTCCAACCCTTCTACCCTGCCGGATCCGGATCTATCGAGTCTCGTCTTAACACCAACTTGAGATTTATTACGCACATTCCCAAATTGTCTCTCATTTTCTCCACTACAGCCCAGATCATATGGAGTGAGACAGGGCAGACTGTATATAAGGACGGAGATGGCAATGACATATGGTATTTGGCTCAAAACCAGCAGTCAACCACAGAGGATCTGAGACCTAACGTGGATCCCGCCTATTTCCGTGATTTTGCCGGCAATATATATGAATGGAATACGGCATACAGAAGTAAGGCCAACTACAGACGTGAGTATGAAATGGTTAATACATACACATATGACACTTATTTCAATAAGACCACATATCCGTCATCCGTTATCATCAATTTCAGATTAACCAAGCAGTTTTCTGACATTCTTGAGGTTTCATTCATGGCAAACAACCTGTTCAATACCCGGAAACTGTACCGTGATCCCAATGACGGATCTTACACCAATTTGGCTATCCCGCAGTATTTTGGAGCAGAATTGAAAATCAAAATATAATGTTTAACCTTTTTACTTATTAATTTTTCAAAGCAATGAAAAAGTATTTATTTATGGCCCTGGCTGCTGCATTTACAGTATTCACGGCATGTGATGATGATGAAAAGGAGGCTCAGAAGTATCAGGTAACCGTTAAGGTTAGCTGTGAAGAGGCAGATCTTTCATCAATGAATTCTATTAAAGCAACCGCTCTGAGTGAGACAGGTAAAACAACTTCTGTTTCAGCTGACAATGGCTTGGCTGTCCTTAAACTGGTTGCCGGCTCATACACCATTTCAGTTGTAGGTTCTGGTGACGTATACAACTATGTAGGTTCTGTACAGTGCGTTGTTACCAATTCAAACATTGACAGCCTTTCAGTATCTCTTGTCAAGACCAAACCTTACGGTTCCATTGTTTTCAAGGAGATTTATTCAACCGGCGTATTAGAATCATATTGGACCGACGGATTCTATGAGTTGTTCAACAACAGCGATGAGGTACAGTATCTTGATGGTATCATTCTTGGTATTGTTCAGTGCGGATATGGTAAAGTAAGCAGTTGGGCTGATGAGGAAGGAAACCTGCCTTCTTACTATCCTATGGGTAGCCACACTGTATATTTCCCCGGTTCCGGCAATGAGTATCCTATCAATCCCGGACAGAGTGTCGTAGTTGCTACCCGCGCAATCAACCATTCTGCTCGTAAACTTGGTGAAAATGATGTAGAATCTCCCGTTGACCTGAGTAATGCAGACTGGGAAGCCTATATTCCGTCATCAACTCAGGATACCGATAATCCTGATGTACCCAACCTTGAGGTTGCTTACTCACAGTTCGGATTTGATTTCATGCCTGCTGTAGCTGGACAGTCTCTTATTATTGCCAGACTTCCCAAGGATTCCGTAATGGAAGATTTCATAGCAAACAATGCTTTGAAGCCCGAGGGACAGTACCGTGCAGCTCTTTGCATACCTAACGAGTATGTCATAGATGCCGTTGATATCATCTACTACAATGAGGATCAGATGATCAATAAGACCATTCTTGAAACAGATGATGCAGGTTACACCTACTATAGTAGCTCTGATGACGAGTGGACCAGCCCCATGTACTGTGGCAAGAGCCTTCGCAGAAAGTGCTCAAGTGTTAAGAACGGTCGTTTCTACCTCCAGGATACAAACAATTCATCCAATGACTTTATCCTTGGTGGTCAGACTCCTGTAACTCACAGATCATTTACATCAGCTGACTGATAAACTATTTATACCGCAGAGTAGGGCCGTTTCCCTACCCTGCGGTTTTAATTATTTAAATTGAAACTCCATTATGAAAAAGCATTATTCCGGATTATCATTTTTAGTAGCATGTCTTACTATGTCTGCTTTTGCACAAACCGTTTCAGCAGAGACAGAACGGAAAGTTGATCCATGGTATCAGGATGGGCTTTTCATATATGACATTACATCCAATTCCATAAACCCGGCAAATATCAGTAATCTCCCTTATTCCGGTCTTAATGACATATCTGTATCATATTCAGCAGATAAAGGTAGATATAGAGCGTTTGACGGTTCTGTAAAATCACGTCTGTTTGATGCCAACATATTTGGTATCAGAAAGTTTGATGATCTCTCATTTAAGGGAGGCATCAATTATTCCAACAACTACAATGAGGATATGAGGTGGAATGCCACCGCATTAACCTCAGAACGTAATCCGTTCCTCCTTGCAGATACACTTAGGTATGACTCTCTTACCAATGATTCAAGAACGGAATCATTCAGGATAGATGGAACGGTCTCATATCAATTCAGTGATATGATAACAGCAGGACTGACTTCTGTATACTCCGTTGCTCAGAAGACAGACCAGTCAGACCCCAGAATGAAAGCAATCGGCGCCAGGACCAGAATTATTCCCGGCATCAACTTTACATTTGGCAAGTTCACCCTTGGTCTTGCCGGCTTGTATGAGATTTATCATGAAGATGACAAGTCCTCTGTTGAGGATAATATGATAAGCGAACATAATTACGTATACATTTTTAAAGGCCTTGGAGGTTTTGAAGGTAAGGACGGTTTAGGATATAACCGTCGTTATGACGGACACAAATTTGGTGGATCCTTAAACTTCCATACATCTGGTACTTTCAGGAACTTTACAGAGCTGTCTTTCATTTCAAATTCAGAGGACGCAATTGACGGTGGTACCTCTTACAGTTATAAAGGTGGTGATTTTTCACAAACGACGATGGCTCTTAACAGCCGCTTCTCCTATAATGCCAACAACCGTATCCAGCATGACCTTATTATTACGGCCAGTATGGACAACAATAAAGGAAAATGGTACAACCAGAAGCAGAAGAAAGACAGTTGGAACATGATTTATTATGAAGTAACGTCTACAGAAATAATTCATAAAGAGAGTGATATGGCAGCATCGCTGACATATTGCATCAATTTCATCAAATCTGACGTACCTCATATGACTGCATCTGTCACCGCAGGCTACAATAAAGCAGACATTAAACAGTTCCCTGACGAGAACTATGCCAAATATGCAAAAGTGAATGCAGGACTCTCATTAAGTAAGAAATGGATAGCCGGAAAGATGCGCTATTTGACTGATATTACAGCAAGCATGAACCACGCTGTTTCTCCGCTTGATATTTCTGTTATTACAGATACCCCTGCACTAAGAAGGTTTTATAACGGATATTATCTGCCCAAATTCACATATCTTTCGGCCGATGATTATTGCGTTTCCCTAGCTCTTGGAGCCTCATATCCTTTGAGTCTGTTCTCAAAAGACGGATGGCTGAATCTGACTGTCAATGCATCCATGAAAAAGTACTCTGGCGACAGTCCGCTGTTTAAGGACACTGACAAGAATGCATTGGGGATAAAACTCAACTACACATTTTAAGTCGTGACAAGAAAAATCCTTTTATTACTTGTCGGCTTCATATTAACAATATCCTGCACCGACAAGAAGACTGGTTTTGCCATAGTGATTGATCCCCAAAGCTATAGTGAAGCTAAGGCTGAGATTGATGATTACCTGAAACTTGTCCAGAGTCGTGGTCTCCACCCCATTCTGGTCATTGACCGTTGGGGAGTACCCGACAGTATCAGGGCGGAGCTTATCAGACTATATAATGATAAGGTATATCCCATTGAGGGATGTGTATTTATAGGTGATATACCTATTGCACGTACACGTGACGCGCAACATTTCACCACAGCGTTCAAGATGGACCAGGACGGCCAGTTTGACCGTACGGAGTATACCGTTGCCTCAGACCGTTTCTATGACACCTTTGAGCTACAATGGGACTATCTGGACCGTGACTCAGTCCGCCCTGAGTATTTCTATTATCATCTGCGCTCGGATTGCCCCCAGAGACTCCGCCCCACCATCTACTCGGCACGCATAATGCCCCGCACCAATGACCTGGGCAACAAATATGACAAACTGCGCCGTTACATGCAGCGTGTAAACAAGGCCGATGAGCAGAACACCCCGCTTGACCGTATGTTCTATTTCAGCGGTTACGGTTATGTATCAGAATCCGTAGATGCACGTATTGATGAGAAAGCAGAGCACTATGACCATTTCCCATGGATGAAAGGACAGCAGGCCACGATAACCTATCTTGATTACAAGCGTGAGCCGTTCGTAAAGAAGCGTTTCATGACAGAGCTGCAGATGCCTGAGTATGACTGGGCAGTACCCCACCATCACGGCAGTCCGGATATTGAACATCTGAGTGATATGCCTGTAGGCACTGATTATTATGAAGCTATTGACTGGATTAAGGAGTATATACTGTCTCAGGTAGCCAAGGGTAAGGCCAAGGGACGCAGCATGGACCAGATAAAGAAATCCATCAACGCCGCATATGACTGCACGTTCCCCGATGAGTGGTTCAAGGGTGAGCCCTCATACATTTTTGAGAAGGAGCGTAACCTCTACTACTCAGACTTCATGAATTTCCATCCTCAGGTACGTATGGTAACCCTTGACGGCTGTTACAACGGTTCATTCCATCAGGATGAGAGCATACAGGAGGGTTATCTGTTCGGTGAGGGTAACGGGACACTGGTTGTCATGGGTAACACAGTGAATGTGCTGCAGAACAAGTGGGTATGCCACTTTATGGGTATTGTTGGCCTGGGTGCACGTGTAGGCAATATGGCCAAATACGGTGCCTATCTTGAGGCGCATCTGTTCGGTGACCCCACATTCAGTTTCACACCCGGCGCATTCTGCGGATTTGACATAAACAAAGCCTTGCTTTCTGATGACCCCAAGTTCTGGAAGGTGCAACTTAACAGCGAGTTCCCTGCCATGCAGATCATGGCTATGGATAAGCTTGCCAATAGCGGTGGCAACTACTCGGACCTGATATTTGAAAAGTTCCGCACATCAGCATCAGGAATAGTTCGCCTGGCAGCACTTGAGGAGCTCAAGAAATACCGCGATGACAACTACATCAACGCATTGGTACTGGGTATGAATGACGCCCATGAGATGACTCAGCGTTTTGCAGTCATCCAGGCCGGTGACTGTGGTGACAGCCGTGTGATAGAGCCTCTGGTAAAACTGTATAGCGCAAACACCCTGCCCGAGCGTGTTGAGTATTCAATACAGGGCAGCATCCAGATACTGGATTCAACTCTTGTAATGAAGGCCTTTGACGAGTATTTCCCCACCCTTACCTTCTACAATAATGCCGACAGTGTATACAAAGCCAAGCGCAAGGCATTGTACCGCATGTGCACACGTCAGATCAAGAGCGTGGAGAGTACCGTATTTGACGCAGATGAGGAATTGTATGACAGGAAGATGGCTCTTCGCACCACCCGCAACTACAGCTATCATATCCTTGTTCCCAGAGAGCTGGAATACCTGAGCAATCCTGATGACGTAACCCTGCAGACCGTAATGTGGGAGGCATTAGGCTGGTATGTGACATCATATCAGGCTCCCAAGATAGCAGAGCTGGCACTTAAGGTTGCATCTGATGACCGTTTTGACATTAAGGTACGTGATGAAGCATTGAAAACATATAACAGACTTAAATAATGAGAAAAACAGCATTTATACTTTCACTCGCAGCCCTGCTGTTATCAGCATGCGGTCCCACAAATAAAAAGACCGGTTTTGCTGTTGTCATTGACCCCCAGAGCTATCAGGAGGCCCAGACAGAGATAGACCAGTATCTTAAGGTGGTCAAGAAGCGTGGTCTATACCCCTTCCTGGTCATTGACCGCTGGGGCGTTCCGGACAGCATACGTGAGGAGCTGATAAGACTGCACAATGACAGCGAGCATCCCATTGAGGGTTGTGTGCTTATCGGTGACATACCTGTTCCTATGGTACGTGACGCTCAGCATATGGCCAGCGCATTCAAGATGGATCAGGACCGGTTCCCCAGGATAGAGAGCCACATTCCGTCTGACCGTTTCTATGACTGCTTTGACCTTAAGTTTGATTACATAGACCAGGACTCATCACGCTGGTTTTATTACAGCCTGCGTGCCGACGGTGCCCAGAAACTGGCTCCTACCATCTACTCTGCACGTATTACTCCGCGTGACAACGAGCGTGGAGAGCGTTATGAGAAACTGCGTCGTTATATGCAGCGTGTAAATGAGGCAGACAGCAAGCAGAATAAGTTGGATCGCGTTCTGATGTTTGGCGGTGACGGCAACCTTTCAGGTTCATTTGCTGCCCGCACAGACGCCAAGATTGAGTTCTATGAGCAGTTCCCCTGGATGAAAAGCCAGCAGCTCTCTGTGGTTTACGTGGATTATACCCGTGACAAGTACATCAAGACTCGTCTTACTGATGAGTTGCAGGATCCCCGAACGGACTATGCCCTGCTCTCACACCACGGTGACCCCACTATCCAGTATCTAAGCGGTACCAGGGATTCCCGTGACATACTTGTTACAGAAGAGTTCGCAAACTATCATCCGCAAACTCCACTGGTCTCACTTGATGCATGCTACAACGGTTCATTCCATCTGGATGACAATATACAGGAGGCATACCTTTTTGGTGAGGGCAACGGCACATTGCTGGTACTTGCCAACAGCGTCAATGCTATCCAGGATAAGTGGGTAGACCGCTACACGGGTCTTCTGGGTCTGGGCGTACGTGCCGGATTCCTGTCTAAACTGGGCACATTCATGGAGTTCCATCTGTTTGGTGACCCCACATATGCATTCACTCCTTCGGCAGAATGCGGTTATGACATCAATCAGGCCATCAACTATGCTCCTGACCGTTTCTGGTTCAAGCAGTTAAGCAACAACTATCCTGCTGTTCAGGGCTTGGCAATCCATATGCTGGCTTTGAGCGGCCCGCAATGGTCTGATGCCATCTATACCAAGTTCCTTACATCAGAGAACCGTATAGTACGCCTGGCATGCCTTATGGAACTGACCCAGTTCAGGGATGAGAATTTCCGTAACTGTGTGCTCCTGTCACTCAATGACGAGCATGAGATGACACAGCGTTTTGCCGTACTCTATGCCGGCAAGAACGGAGATCCGGCTTTTGTAGAGCCTATCACTCAGTTGCGTTGTGACAACAATCTGAGTGAAAGGGTTGACTTTGACCTGGATAATGTGTTGCGCAGTTTTGACTCTACTGCCGTATTTGATGCTTTCAACAGTTATGTTGACAAGATTCTCATTTATCACAGCAATCCTGACAGCGTAAGGCAGGCTTTGAGCACCAAGCTTGAGCTTTTTGCCGGTCAGCAGGCTTTTGATATACGGAAAGCATTAAAGAGCACCAAAGCAAGCCATAACAGTAAGATGAATGCCATCCACAGCATGCGCAACAATCCTCCCCACTACTATACCGATGATATCCTTGATTATCTGGAATCATATGTTCCGGCCGAGGATTCAGTATTACAGCGTGCCGCATGGGAGGCAATCGGCTGGTTTGACATGTCATACCGCGCTCCCGATATCGCCGAAGCAGCGCTAAAGGTATCACAGGATGAGAAATATCCCGTCACCGTACGTAAAGAGGCTTTAAAGACATATAACCGTACAAAATAAAAGAATGAGAAAATACATATCAATTCTATTTGCAGTGGCTCTTTTGGTGTCTTGCACTAGCGTAAAAAGAGACGGTTTTGCCGTTGTCATTGACCCTGAGAGCTATAATCAGGCAAAGGCCGAGATTGACGGATATCTGAGCACAGTTCAGAACCGTGGCCTGCACCCTATCCTGGTGATTGACCGCTGGGGCGTGCCCGACAGCATCCGTGCAGAGCTTATCAGACTCTATAACGCACCTGTCAACCCCATCGAGGGCTGCGTATTCATTGGTGATATCCCCGTTGCCAAGGTACGTGACGCACAGTTCCTTACCAGCGCATTCAAGATGGACCAGGGCGGCCGTAACGCAATGGCAGACTATTGTGTATCTACAGACCGCTTCTATGACTCATTTGACCTGGAATGGGATTTCATACAGCAGGACACTGCACGCACCGAGTATTTCTACTACTCATTGCGTAATGACTGCCCGCAGAAACTGCGCCCCACCATCTATAGCGCACGCATATTCCCCCGCACCAACGCCCGCGGTGACAAATATGAGAAACTGCGCCGCTACATGCAGCGTGTAAATGAGGCCGATGCAAACAACAACCCCATTGACAACGTACTCTCATTTGGAGGTCATGGCAATGTATCGGACTCATGGGAGGCCCGTATGGATGAGAAAATTGAGATGTATGACCAGATGCCCTGGATGCGCCGTCAGCAGAAAGGCATCATGTACATTGATTTCCGTCATGATGATTTCATAAAGGAACGTCTTACCACCCAGTTGCAGATCCCGGAGTTGGATTACGCCATCCTGCACCATCACGGAAGTGAAGAGGAGCAGTTGCTGTCAGGTTATCCCGTGACATCATCCCTGCCCGTTGATATGGATAACGCCCGCCGTTATGCACACTCGCAGACACGTTCCTACCTTAAGCGCGGACGTACCCTGGCCGAGGCAAAGAATAGCATTGAGACATACTTGCGCTCACCCATCCCCGACGAATGGGTAAAAGAGGCCAATAAACCTGACGTAATTGCTGCCGATGAGGCTTACTCATACGCTCAGGACCTGCATGTGGCAGAGTTCAGCAACTACCATCCGCAGGTTCGTATGGTATCGCTTGACGCCTGCTACAACGGTTCATTCCATGTAGACGAGAGTATCCAGGAGGCATATCTGTTCGGTGAGGGCAACGGTACACTGATTGCCGTAGCCAATACCGTAAACTCCATCCAGGACCGTTGGATAAACCGCTATCTGGGTATGCTGGGTATGGGTATGAGAGTGGGTTACGTAGCCGTATTCAACAACACTCTTGAGAACCATGTGTTTGGTGATCCCACATTCGCATTCACCCCTGCCGCAGATCCCGGTTTTGATGTAAACGAGGCAGTCAAGGACCATTCGTCAAAGTTCTGGAAGAAACAGCTTGACAACCCCTATCCTGCCGTTCAGATACTTGCCTGCTATATGCTTGGCCAGAAATGTGACGGCAATTGGAACGCTCTGCTGCTTGACAAGTTCAAGACATCACCTTACGGCATGGTACGTCTGGCTGCACTGCTTGAGCTTGGTGAGAACCGCAGTGATGAACTTGTCGAGTGCATTGAGCTTGGACTCAATGACGGCAATGAGATGACCCAGCGTTTTGCCGTACTGCTGGCCGGAGACTGCGGTGACAAATCACTCGCAGAGACACTGGTAAGACTCTATTGCGAGAACACTCAGCCCGATAGAGTACGTTTTGACCTTACCAGCACCACACTGCGCTCATTTGACTCGGCATCGGTTGTATCGGCATTTGAAAAAGTGTTCCCTGAGTATACCTGCTACAACAACCCTGACAGCGTACGTAAGGTAATACTCCGTAATCTCATAAACGGAACCACATCAATGACAAGTGACTTTGATGAGGAGGTGCTGTCAAACAAATACACTGACAAGAACCGTATCTCAAACATACGCTCCATGCGCAACTACCCCGTTCATGAGCTGGTTCCGGTAATGCTTGATTATCTGTCCGAGCCCAAGGAGCCTGCCATCCAGGAGGCAATGTGGGAGGCTCTGGGATGGTTTGAACTCTCATACCAGGCACCGCTTATTGCAGCCAAGGCAAAGGATGTCATGGATGATGAGCGTTATGAGAAGGCCGTGCGCTATCAGGCACAAAGAGCATATAACAGACTGAAATAATAATATGAACAGAATCAAATCTATATATCATAACATACTTGGGGCAGCATGTTTGCTGCTCCTGGTATCTTGCGGCCACAGCAAACCGGGTTTTGCCATAATCATTGACCCTCAGAGCTATACCGAGGCCCAGGCTGAGATAGACCGTTACGTGGAGGTGGTTGAAAGCCGTGGTCTCCACCCGTTCCTGATAATTGACCGTTGGGGCGTTCCAGACAGCATACGCCAGGAGTTGATGCGTCTGCACGCTGACCGCAACAATCCTATTGAAGGATGTGTGCTCATAGGCGATATCCCCGTGGCAATGGTTCGTGACGCACAGCATTTTACTACAGCTCTCAAGATGGACCAGTTCAATCCGTCATTCAGCCGTAATGAGTACTGTGTACCGTCAGACCGTTTCTATGACAGTTTTGACCTTAATTTTGACCTCATAGAGCAGGATTCGGCCCGCAGCGAGTATTTCTTCTACTCACTGAGAGGTGACTGCCCGCAGCGTCTGCGCCCCACCATATACAGCGCACGTATCATGCCGCGTGACAATGAGACCGGCACCAAATATGACAAACTGCGCCGATACATGCAGCGTGTAAATGAGGCGGACAGCAACAACAACCCTCTGGACCGCATGTTCTACTTTAGCGGTGAAGGTTACATATCCGAGTCTGTCGATGCCCGTATAGATGAAAAGATTGAGCTCTATGACCAGTTCCCCTGGATGCGCACACAGCAGCAGTCCATTGAGTACATAGACCATAAGAGAGAGAAGTTCGTAAAGAACCGCCTCATGCAGCAGATGCAGTACCGCGATGTGGATTTTGCCATACTCCATCATCATGGAGCGTTTGATACTGAGTATCTGAGCGTTTACCCTGAGGCCGAGACAATGATTGAGGATGTCGCCATGATGCGCCGCTTTATGCGTGAGCAGATGCGTGAAGGTGACCGTAAGGGATTCAGCAAGCAGGAGGTGATGCGCCGCGTGAACAAGTATTTTGGCTGCGATATACCCGAGTCCTGGTACAAAGGAGCACTTGATCCGGATCAGATAGCACGTGACAATCAGGATGACATAGATGAGGAGAACAACATCAATCTGCACTTCCAGGATTTCACCTTCTATCATCCTCAGGTACGCATGGTATCGCTTGACGGTTGCTACAACGGATCGTTCCACCGCGACGAGAGCATCCAGGAGGGCTATCTGTTTGGTCAGGGTAACGGTACCATAGTAGTTATGGCCAATACCGTAAACGTGCTGCAGGACAAATGGGCAGACCACTTTATCGGTCTGATGGGAATAGGAATGCGTGCCGGCCGTATGGCTCAGTTCGGAGCTTTCATGGAGCAGCATATATTCGGTGACCCCACATTCAGTTTCACACCTGCCGTTAAGACCGGTTTTGACGTGAATGACGCCATCAACAATGCCGGTGACGGATTCTGGAAGAAACAGCTCAAGAGCGGCAGTCCTGCCATGCAGATACTGGCACTTGATATGCTTGCAAACGGCAGTACAAACTATTCAGACCTTATTGCCCGTAAGTTCAAGACCTCTAACTCCGGTATAGTACGTCTTGCCGCGCTCATGGAGCTGTCCGGTTACCGTGACGAGAACTTTGTGCAGTGCCTTGCCCTGGCTCTTGATGACAGCCACGAGATGACACAGCGTCTTGCAGTCAACATGGCAGGCCGCTCTGGTGACGAGCGTCTGATACCGGGACTGGTACGCATAGCATCCAAGAACAACACGTCAGAGCGCATAGAGTTTGATGTGACCAATGCGTTCCACACGTTTGACTCGACACTTGTGCTGGAACAGTTTGACCGCTACTTCCCCACTGTGGACTGCTATCTCAATCATGACAGCATTGGCGGTCTGATACGCAGCGCGCTGCACAGTTTCACCACATCAATAACTGATGAGGTAAATACAAGGCTGTTTGACACCACACTAACCCAGACCCAGCGTAAGGCCGGAGCCCGTGCCCTGCGTAACAACCCTGTACACAGCATGATACCGCAGTTGCTTGAGTTGCTGGACAATCCCGCAGAGGATGACCTTATACTCACCGTGCTGTGGGAGGCAATGGGTTGGTATGACCTTTCATACCGTGCCGATGAGATTGCGGCTGCAGCACTTAAGGCCAGCACTGATGAGAGATTTTCTGAAAGAGTCAGGAATGAAGCACTTAAGACATACAACAGATTACAGAAATGATTTTTAAACCGAAACACATAATACCTACACTAATATCATTCTTTTTCTGCGCAGGGTTACATGCGCAGCAGGATCAATATGCCATAAGACCGGGTCTTGAATTGCCCGAACTGCAAATCAATACTCAAAGGGTACTATCACGAGACTCTGAGCAACCTCAATTACCCACATATGTAGATAATTCTTTATCGGATTTCTTTCCGGCAGTAGTAAATCAGCATGGAGGATCGTGTGCCCAGGCATCAGGTATACATTATCTCTTTACATATGAGATGAACCGTGTACTTGAAAGAAAGGTAAGTGCCAGTCCAAAAGCTTATACGTTCAGTTATCGATATACATGGCACTATCTGAATGAAGGAAAGGATCAGGGTTCCATATCAAGTGACGGTTTGGAAATAGTCCAAACAGCCGGATGTATGACCGTATCTGATTACGGAAATGAGGATGAGAGCGTTTACCGTTGGGTAAATGGATACACAAAGTATTACAATGCCATGCATTACAAAGCCAAAAATATCAGTTCTGTCTCATTAAGGACACGTGAAGGAATAGAGAAACTGATGGCTTATATGGTAGACAAGAATGATGGCCATCCGGGAGGAGGAATAGCCGGATTCTCAGTATCCGGCGATTGGAGTATTTACAATTACTCCGGTCCATCACAGGCTGGTATCACTAATATAATGAGACCTAAAGGTTCAGGCGGCGCTCACGCGATGACTCTGATTGGATATGATCTTTCTGTCGAATTTGACTGTGATGATGACGGTATTATTGATGATGACGAGAAAGGCGCATTCATATTCATAAACAGTTGGGGAACCTGGTGGGGAAATGACGGTAAGGCATATATGCCGTTTTCAGCGTTTACCAGATCAATTGAAGATGGAGGTTTCTACCGCTTTGACGGTGAAGCCAAAGCACTGTGTACAGATGCCGAATATCAAGAACCGACATTGGCCATGGAGGTTAATTTGACTTATAGCTCACGTAATGACCTTAATATCAGATTCGGAGTAGCTGACGGGGCTCAGTCAACCAAACCGGACAAGGGATGCTTTGCAGAATACAAACATGTCCTTAAAGCCCAGGGTGGAGATCTTAGGATGCAGGGAACAACTTTTGAAACAGGAAAAACCATAACTATGGGATTTGACCTTTCAGAACTAAAAGCTGCTGTAGATACTATGAAGGCTCCATGCTGGTATTTGATAGTATCAAAAGTAATCTCTGGTGATAATGGTAGCGGAAACGTAAATGAAATAAAACTTCATGATTACAGAAACGGGAAAGATTCTATAGTATCTGCTTCTTTCAAAGGATCGACTGCTGCAATTTCTACAGGAACCCGTTATTTCAAGATAATGACAAAAGATTGGTTTAAGGATTCATCGGGCAAATGGTATAGACCAGTCAATACTTCCGCCTCCCGAATTGTTGCCAATACAGATTACATGCAGCAATTTAACTGGAACAGAATCTTTGCAGTAAGAAAATCAAAGGGAGGTTTTGCCAAGATCAAGATCACTGGTTATGATCCCAAGACTAAGAAACTGACATTTAAAGCTAACAACTATGAACTCAAATAAAATATACTCACTGATTCTTGTATTGCTCTTATTTGCTGTAAGTTCATGCAAGGATAATGAAGATAAGGAGAAGGTTCCTGTGCTCATAAGCAATGATATTGAAATAACCTTAAAGCCGGGAGAATGGGTATATTACAGATTCTCTGACAGTACTGTAGTAGGAACCGGTATTATTGGAGATAAGGATGATGATGCCATGTGGTATAAACGCACAGACTGGGATATCGCTTTCAGTGAGTGTGGAATCCGAACCAATGGTGGAACTGCAGGACGTGGTATAGGAGGTATTTCAATTATTGATGAAGAGACTTTCAATCAGGATTCGTATACCGATGCATCATTGCTTTACTACTATCAGGATGTATCGAACGTACCAATAACTGTACCTGTTGACAGATAAGTAGTCAATTATTTAAAGCATTCTGAAAATAAATGTCTAATTTTGCAGCCTGTTACAGCAGGCAATGGAAAATAAAGACATTTTTGAAAGCATCAGGGACGTAAAGAAATCCCTGCAGAAAGCCGATAAGTACATCCCCAAGGTTGAGGAACGCTCTATTGACCGCGCCGAGATAAAGGAGGCTGTCAAACTGTTCCGTCATGTAGTGTTCGGCAATTTTTTTGGAGCGGTTGACCTCTCCACGTCTTTAAGCCGGCTCTATACAATCCTTTCACACCAGATTGATTATATAGGCCGTATATTCCATGAGTCACTTCCCTGTTGTGCCGAGGACATTTCCCAGCAGTTCATAGAGAGCATACCGGAGCTGCGCCGCTTGCTTGGTACCGATGTCAAGGCAATCTTTGACGGAGATCCCGCTGCGGTAAGCCATGAGGAGGTAATACTGTGCTATCCGTCACTGGTAGCCATGTATCATTACCGCATGGCACACCGTCTTCTTGAGCTGGGTGTGCCTATCCTGCCCCGTGTAATCACAGAGCTTGCCCATTCTCTTACCGGTATTGACATCCACCCGGGTGCCCGTATCGGTGAGTTCTTCAGCATTGACCATGGCACAGGCGTGGTTATCGGCGAGACTGCAATCATAGGCAATCATGTTCAACTGTATCAGGGAGTTACGCTTGGTGCCAAGAGCTTCAAGTTTGATGAGAACGGCAATCCCATCAACGTTCCGCGCCATCCTATCATTGAGGATAATGTGGTCATCTACTCCAATACCTCAGTGCTGGGTCGCATTACCATCGGTCATGACACCATCATCGGCGGTAACGTATGGCTTACACAGGATCTGCCCCCCTACTCCAAGTTCTTCCAGAATAGGGAGAAATAAGTGGACAAAGTGACAGATTTTGACTAACTTTGCGAACCAAAATAAAATTGTAACAATTAACATACAATCATTATGACAATTGACAACTTCAACTTCGCCGGAAAGAAAACTTTCGTACGCGTAGACTTCAACGTTCCTGTTGATGAGAACTTCAACATTACAGACGATACCCGTATCGTAGCTGCAATGCCTACCCTCAAGAAGATCATCGCTGATGGCGGTCGTCTTATCATCGCTTCACACATGGGTCGTCCCAAGAAGAACCCGGATCCCAAGTACTCACTCAAGTACATCCTGAAGCATGTTTCAGAGTGCCTTGGTGTTGATGTTAAGTTCGCTGAGGATTGCGCAAAGGCTCAGGAGCAGGTTGCCGCTCTTAAGGACGGTGAGGCTCTGCTGCTTGAGAACGTACGTTTCTATGCCGAGGAAGAGGGCAAGCCCCGTGGCATTGAGAAGGAGGATCCCGCATACGATGCTGCCAAGAAGGAGCTCAAGGCTGCCCAGAAGGAGTTTGCCAAGACTCTGGCTTCATATGCTGACGTTTATGTAAACGATGCATTCGGTACCGCTCACCGTAAGCACGCTACCACAGCTGTTATGGCTGACTTCTTTGATGCTGACCACAAGATGTTCGGCTATCTGATGGAGAAGGAGGTTGTAGCTGTTGAGAAGGTTCTGAACAACTCAGTTAAGCCTGTAACCGCTATCATCGGTGGTTCAAAGGTTTCTTCTAAGATCACCATCATCGAAAATCTGCTGCAGAAGGTTGATAACCTGGTTATCATCGGCGGTATGGCTTACACATTCGTTCTTGCCAAGGGCGGTAAGGTTGGTAACTCACTCTGCGAGCCCGATCAGGTAGACGTTGCTCTGGCTGTTCTCAAGAAGGCCGAGGAGCTGGGCGTTAAGATCGTTCTGCCCGTTGACTGCCTTGCAGCCGATGCATTTGACAACAACGCCAACACTCAGGTTGTTGACAACAACAACGTACCCGACGGTTGGGAAGGTATGGATATAGGTCCCAAGTCAGCTCAGCTGATGGCCGGTGTTATCGAGTCTTCAAAGACCATCCTCTGGAACGGTCCTGCCGGTGTATTCGAGTTCAGCAACTTCCAGACCGGTACAAAGGCTATCGCTACCGCTGTTGCCAACGCTACTTCAAAGAACGGTGCTTTCTCACTCGTTGGTGGCGGTGACTCCGTTAGCGCTGTAAAGCAGTTCGGTTTTGCCGATAAGGTATCTTACGTATCAACCGGTGGTGGTGCACTGCTGGAGGCTATCGAGGGTAAGATTCTTCCCGGTATTGCTGCTATCAAGGGCTAATTCCAAAAAAATTAGTATATTTGAAACCGCTGGAGCCAATCTCCGGCGGTTTCTTTTTTTATGACAGCTGATGAGGATTTGAAACGGCGTGCGGCACAGATCAGGGACCTGCTGCTTTCGTCACGCCTTAAGGAGGCTCTGGAACTGATACAGATGCAGATGGCGGGTGTATCGGACTGGGCGGTTACGTCCAGGTATGAGGATATAAACCGCTCCTACCAATATATGCTCCAGTATTTTGGACAGGGTTCACCCGATGAACACCGTGCCGAGCTCTACCATCAGCTTGTACGCCGTTCACTGCTTCTTAATGATGATGTGCTGCAGGCACGCATGCAGGCCCAGTCCATGCTGCTCTATTACCAGCACCTGCGTTCCAGGATAACCAGGACCGAGACCATTGAGGGAATACGTCTGGTACTTGAGTCATTCACCGATACCGGTGACACCGCCGCTCATGAGCGCGCCATCGGCATCATGTTTGAGCTTATCTGGACCAACGGTCAGTGGACCACACAGGATTCAGCATCACTGCTTGAACTCATTGAATCTCCGCTTGTTATAGAGGATGACTCAGCCCTTGCCGTGAGTGCCGTCACCCTATCCCTGCTGGAGCGTTTTGACCCGCTCAAGTGCCTGTTCCTGTGCCAGGCTGCACAGAACCTGAGCATGACGGTATCCATCCGTGCGCTTACCGGTCTGGCCGTCGCATTGAGCGGTTACAGTGACATAATGCCCTATTTCCCCGAGGTAAGCAGCCGCATTACTCTCCTGGCCGATGAACCCGGAATGAGCCAGCGTATGCTCAAGGTTCAGATGGCGCTGCTGCAATGCCGTGAGACCAAGGAGATAGAACGCCGTATGCGTGAGGATATAATACCCACCATGCTGCGTAACCCCAAGCTGGGAGACCTTATGCGTGAGGAACTGGAACGTGACGGTGCCAGCCCTGACTGGACGGAATGGGTACAGAAATCCGAAGTCAAGGATAAGCTCCTGCAGATGTCCGAACTGCAGATGGAGGGTGCCGACGTCTATATGAGCACCTTCTCAAACCTAAAGAGCTATCCATTCTTCCGTGAGATACATAACTGGTTCCGCATATTCAGCATGGACCAGCCCGATGTAAAGAACGCCTTCGGCTCAGATGGAGCCCCTGCAATCATGGGCAAGTCAATGCTTTCCAACTACATATTCTGCAACTCAGACAAATACTCGTTCGCACTTACGTTCTCCAGCATTCCGCAGGAGCAGCGTGATTTCCTTACCGGCCAGATGACCGATGAGGCCCTTGAGGCAATAAAGGATACTGAGTCACACCCGTCACCTACCGATGTGGTTGAGACCTACCAGGCGCGTCAGTATGCGCATGACCTGTACCGTTTCTTTAACCTGTTCAGCCGCCGCCACGAGTTCCGCAATCCGTTTGACAGCAACCTTAACCTGCTTACGGACAGCACATTATCTCCGTTGCTTAAAGCAGACGACTCACAGAAAACGATAGCTTCCTGGCTGCTGGGAAAGAACTATTTTGATGAGGCAGCACAGGCATATATACTTATGGAGCAGGGTGCTCACCCCTATTCTACCGATTACCGTTTCTACCAGCAGATGGGATATGCCCTGCAGCGTACCCAGCGCTACAAGGAAGCACTTGAATCATACAAACGCGCCGATATACTTGGCCCCGACAACGGCTGGACCCTACGCCATACGGCACAGTGTTACCGTCTCATAGGCAAACCCGAGAGCGCCCTGGAGCTGCTCCTGCAGGCCGAAAAGCTGGATGCCGACAACCTGTCACTGCAGATCCAGATTGGTGACTGTCTGGTAGACCTCAAACGTTATGACGACGCCCTGACACGTTTTTTCAAGGTTGATTATCTCAAGCCTGACTATCCCAAAGCATGGCGTGCCATAGCATGGTGCGCGTTCCTGGCATCCCGCACTGACCGCGCCAAAGAGTACTACAGCAAACTCCTGGCCGGCAAGCCTACCGGCAATGACTGTCTCAATGCCGGACACACCTGGCTTGTAGACGGAGATATACAGCGTGCTGTATCCCTGTACCGCCAAAGCCGTGACAAACTGGGCGCTGAGACATTTGAGTCTGAGTTTGAAAAAGACCGTGAAATACTTATGGAAAAAGGCATACGTGAGCAGGATTTTCCATTATTGCTGGACCTTATATGATTAAGCCACAAAAATGGTGATTCTGACTTAACTTTTTCTTACTTTTGTAATCTAATAGAAAGTGGAATTAACCAAATAACCAATTATATAAAAATGACAGCCAATAGACTTTTCAAAAGCGTGATGCTTCTCATGGCACTCGCTCTGGTTCTGTTTACACAGGACACATTCGCTGCTAAGAAGGCCAAGGAAGGCCCTGTAAAAGCATCACAACGATTTGTACACAACTATGGAGGCCGCGGAAACCCCTACCTGCCCCTTTGGGAGCATGTACCCGATGGTGAGCCTAAGGTATTTGAGGACCCCGATCGTCCCGGTCACTACCGCGCATATATCATCGGTTCTCACGATGTAAGTGCCAACCGTTACTGCGGTCCAGATATCCGTATCTGGTCTGCTCCTATCGAGAACCTGAACGAGTGGCGTGATGACGGCCCCGTATTCACATACAAGGCTGCTAACGGCCGTTGGGACGTAATGTACGCTCCTGACCTGGTTGAGGTTTATGAGAAGGATGAGAAAGGCAAGGAGCACAAGGTATACTACCTCTATCCCCACAGCCGTGGTCCCCGTCGTGAGGCAATGGTCTGCAAGGGTGACCGTCCCGACGGCCCCTTCACTCCTCTGAACCTTGACGAGAACGAGGCTGCAATTGCAGGAAGCTGCATCGGCTTTGACCCGTCAGTATTCATTGAGAAGGTAACAGATAAGGATGATCCCGATTATGCAAAGGGCTTCCGTGCTTACGCATACTGGGGCTTCCAGCACTCAACAGGTGCTCAGCTTGACCAGGAGACCATGTACTCTGTACGTCCCGGCACACAGGCTGTAGATCCCCTGCTCCCCGCCAGCTCAAGCTACGGCCGCGTACGTGACCGTCAGGGAACAGTCTACACTGCTCTTGCCGAGGGTCAGGATCCCGGTCAGTTCAACTTCTTTGAGGCTTCATCTATCCGTCAGGTAGGTAACAAGTACGTGATGATATTCTCTGGTTACTCAGGTCCTGACTACGGTCTGGGTTCAACCAACTCAGCTCTGCGTTACTGCTATGCAGACTCTCCTCTGGGCCCCTGGAAGAGCGGTGGTGTAGCTGTTGACTCACGTGGTGTAACCCTGAATGAGGATGGTACCAAGCTCATGACCAGCAACTTTGCACACAACACCCACGGAAGCATCCAGCAGATCGGTGACCAGTGGTATATTTTCTACCATCGTCCTCCGCGCGGCAACGGTAACGCCCGTCAGGCCATGGTTGCTCCTATCAAGATTGAGTGGGATGAGAAGCCTGTATCAGAAGGCGGTAAGGTTGTTCTGCACGGATATGATCCCTATGCTCCCGATGAGATCTGGGAGGCTAAGGCTTCAAACGGTGACTGCTACAGCGGTGCCGAGGTTACATCAGAGGGATTCAACATCTACGGTCTGCCTCCTTATGCTTACTACTCAGCAGGTTATGCTTGCGTATTCATGAACAAGGACGGCGGTCAGAACCGCAACTCCCTGCAGGATACATGGGATATCTGGAGCAACGAGCAGGTTTGCAACGTTGACGCCGGCGATATTATCGGTTACAAGTACTTTGGTCTGGGTGGTCTTAAGAAAGACTCAAAGGGTATCGAGGCATTTGACGGTACAACATCAAAGCTCCACTCATCATTCAACATCTGGTTCAAGCGTACTGGCGGTGAGGGTGGTATCAACGTCAAGGTTATGATGGACGGTCCCTGGAAGAACGATGTTTGGAAGGGTAAGGAGATTGGCCGATTCAAGATTCCTGCAAACTCACCCGTTGACAAGATTGAGAAGTACACTATTGATGTATCAGAGTTTGTTGATGATGTACAGGGCAAGCACGCCATCTACCTGGTATTTGACGCTGCTATTGATGGTGCCATCGGTCAGTTCTACGGCTGCGGATTCAACACCAAGACCACATCACTCAAGCGTCCTGTACCTCCCACCCTTAACGTTAAGATCGGTGGTAAGGAGATTCAGCTTCCCACAGAGCCTATCCACTCAAATGACAACAACGGTTATACCGATAACACTCACTATGAGATGGACTACAAACTTGAGCCCGGTCAGAAGTCAAAGGTATCTGTAGAGTGCCTCTGGTCAACAATGAATTTCTGGATTGAGCAGATCAAGGGTGATGAGGGTACTGCCGTTATCACTGCTGAGTATTTGTTCCCCGGCACACTCAGCAAGCAGACTAAGGTTTACAAGATTAACATCTCCAAGTAAATAGAGGATTTCTTTAAAGGAGGCGGCTGTTTGGTCGCCTCTTTTTTTCCATGCGGATGATTTCTCGCTGCTTCGCTACGCTCGGTTTTCCATGCGCTTAACGGCCTTTGGCCTTAAGCGTCAGGATGGAAACCTATCTACGTATCAGGTACACGACATTTTTTTAGTTTGGGGCGGCGACGCCCCAAACCCGTTCCGCAATATTCCATTTTATTCCATATCGCTCCACTCTGCCGGCCTTCCAGGCCGGGTAAAAATGAATCCAAACAACGCTTTGCTGTTTGGATTCATTTTTACTGGGTGCAACTGGAAACCTTATTATACCTTGAATCACCAAGCTGGAAACCGCGTCATGATTGGAAACACCAAGCTGGAATCCGCGTTATGTCTGGAAAGATCCAGCCGTTGAAACGGCTGGCTACCCCTACCATGTGCCTAACGGCACACTCACGCAGGTGCAGTAGTATTGGGGCGAGCGAATGCTTGGAGCGAGAACGCGGACCCGGAGGGCCGCCAAGCGAATGGAATGAGCGTATTTGCGGAGCAAATTAAAAAAAGGTAGGTTGACCGAGCGGGTCCGGGAGGTTCGAATCCCTCTTCTTCCAAAAGCAAAACAGGCGCAAAATTGCGCCTGCTTTTGCGGAAGAAGAGGGATTCGAACCCCCGGACCCGTGAAGGTCAACGGTTTTCAAGACCGCCGCATTCGACCACTCTGCCATCCTTCCATACTCTTTGCGGGTTTCTCTCCGTTTGAGCGGTGCAAAGGTGGATATTTTTTTTGAAAACAGCAAGTACTATCCAACTTTTTTGATTTCTTTTGCAGAAATATTTTTCACTAGTATTTATAATATGGACAAGAACAAGGTGATGGACTTTATTAGGCACAGAGTGCTGGAGAGATTCGCTCTTGGTGCCGATGCCGCTACACAGGAGGAGGTAAACTCCAATATCCAGAAGGGAATCATGATAAGGGGCACAAATCTATGGGTCCTTATATTCGCAATATTCATAGCTTCACTAGGCCTTAACACCAACTCAACGGCCGTAATCATAGGCGCCATGCTCATATCCCCCCTTATGGGACCTATCATCGGCATGGGATACTCCATGGGTGTTTATGATTTCAACCTGCTTAAGGAGTCACTGCGTAACTTCCTTGTAATGGTTGTGGTAAGCCTTGTGACATCGGCCATATTCTTTACCCTGCCGCTTATCACATCAACTCAGAGTGAGCTGCTGGCTCGTACGCAGCCTACCACATATGACATCCTGATTGCCCTGTTCGGCGGTCTGGCCGGTATGGTTGCCCAGACACGTAAGGACCGTACCGGAACCGTAATCCCGGGTGTGGCAATCGCAACCGCTCTCATGCCCCCACTCTGCACCGTAGGTTACGGACTGGCCACATTCCAGTTCCGTTTCATGCTTGGAGCGCTGTATCTGTTTACCATAAACTCCATCTTCATAGCCCTGGCGTCATTCATCGTAACCAGAGTCATGAATTTCAGGATGATTGGTGAACTGGAGCCGGCCAAGCTCAAAAAACTGCAGCGTGCTATGGTCACCGTGATAATCATAATCACACTGCCCAGTGTCATAATAGCCATCTCAATCATTCAGCGTTCATCATTTGAGACCAATTATCAGAACTTTGTGGAGGAGGCATTCAAATATGACAACACATTCGTCGTGGAGTCATCATATGAGTACAATGCCAACCCCCGCAAGCAATCCTTGATTGAGGTACGCCTGTTCGGTGAGCCGCTCTCCGACGACGTAATCAACAACATACGCGGCCAGATGTCGAGCGTATACCATCTGCCTAAGGTTGACCTTGTGGTCCGCCAGTCAAGCCAGGAGGACGGCGGCATAGCCATCACCGCCCTGCAGAGCAACTACACAGAGATGCTCAATGACAAGAATCTGCAGATATCACGCCTGCAGGAGCAGCTCTCATCCCTCCGTATGGCCGATACGCTGGCAGTAGGCGGCATGACCCGCGAGCTTGGCATATTCGTGCCCCAGATAAATGACATGTCACTCTCACGCCACGTCTCATATAACAAAGACGGCGTTCCTACCGATACCACATACATCTGTTTCCTCTCATTCCGTGAGGATTCAGTGGCCAATCTGGAGCTTATCCGCAACTGGCTTTCAAACCGTACCGGTACATCTAACATCAAGATACTATTGAAAGAATGATATACCCTGACAATTTTGAGCATAAGACAGGATTTGATGAGATAAGACAGATGCTTGCAGACCGCTGCATCTGCCCTCTTGGTGTACAGCTTGTAGAACAGATGCAGTTCCAGACTGAGTTCCAGGCCGTTGAGAAGGCATTGGACCAGACCATGGAGTTTGTCAGGATACTCACCGAGGGCAAGTCTTTCCCCGACCAGAACTACCATGACCTGCGTGAGGCATTGTCACGCATCAAGGTGGTAGGCACCTGGATGGATGAGACTGAGCTGCTGGGACTGTGGCGATCCCTTGAGACAATCAGCGGAATCGTGGATTTCCTGGGCAAGGAGGAGAACCAGGGTCTATACCCCAACCTCTCCGAGCTTGCCGAGAGCGTAGCCGTATTCCCCACCATCACACAGGGCATAAGCCACATACTCACCAAATTCGGCAAACTCAAGGACAACGCGTCACCGGATCTGTACCGCATACGTATGGACCTGGCCAACACCTCATTCAGCATATCACGTATCCTTAACGGCATACTCAAGCAGGCCCAGATGGACGGTTATGTTGACAAGGACGCCGCTCCCACCATGCGTGACGGCCGTCTGGTACTGCCCGTAGCACCGGGACTCAAACGCAAGATACGCGGTATAGTACATGACGAGTCTGCATCGGGCAAGACAGTATTCATTGAGCCCGAGGAGGTAGTTGAGGCCAATAACCGCATCCGTGAACTTGAGGCCGATGAGCGCCGCGAGGTAACCCGCATCCTGATAGCGTTCACGGACTCCATACGCCCCGAGATTCCCTCCATACTGGAATCTTACGCATTCATGGCACAGATTGACTTTATCCGTGCCAAAGCGCGTCTGACGCTTGATTTTGACGGCTGCAAGCCCATCATGGAGCGCAAGACGGTCGTTGACTGGGTGCAGGCCATACATCCGCTGCTCAAGCTGTCACTGGCCAAGCATGACAAGACCGTTGTACCCCTTGACATAGACCTGGATGCCAAGAACAGCATCCTTCTGATATCGGGCCCCAACGCCGGCGGTAAGTCCGTCTGCCTTAAGACCGTAGGCCTGCTGCAGTACATGCTGCAGTGCGGTATACCGGTTCCCATGCGCCCCAACAGCCACGCAGGCATATTCAAGAGCATATTCATTGACATCGGCGACGAGCAGAGCATAGATGACGACCTTTCAACCTACTCCAGCCATCTGCTCAACATGAAGAATATGATGAAGAATGCCGATAACCGCAGTCTAATCCTGATTGATGAGTTTGGTAGCGGCACGGAGCCCAACATAGGCGGCGCAATTGCCGAGGCTGTCCTGTCACGCTTTAACCGCAATCGTGTATTTGGCATTATTACAACACATTACCAGAACCTCAAGCACTATGCCGATGACCACGAGGGCATCCGCAACGGCGCCATGCTCTATGACCGCCACCTGATGCAGCCCCTCTACATCCTGCAGATAGGCAACCCCGGCAGTTCGTTTGCCGTCGAGATAGCCCGTAAGATTGGTCTGCCAGAGGATGTGATTGAGGACGCCACACAGATTGTAGGCCGTGACTATGTCAATGCCGATAAGTACTTGCAGGACATTGTCCGTGACAAGCGTTACTGGGAGAACAAACGCCAGAACGTGCATCAGCTTGAGAAACAGCTGGACCAGCAGATTGAGCAGCACCGCCAGGAACTGGAATCACTGCAGAAAGAGCGTAAATCAATCATACGTGAGGCCAAGGAACGGGCCGATCAGCTCATCCAGGACTCAAACGCCATGATTGAGAACACCATACGTACCATCCGTGAGGCTCAGGCCGATAAGGAACTGACCCGTCTGGCCCGTCAGGAGCTCACTGAGTTCAAGGATACGCTTGATGACCGTCAGGCCAACAGCGAGAACGAGCTTAAGATACAGCGAAAGATGGAGCGCATACGTCAGAGCCAGGAACGCCGTGACCAACGTAAGCGTGACAAGCTTAAGGAGCGCACACAGCAACCTACCCCCACTCCGTCCGATCCGCTTAACATACCGGTATCACCGTCCAAGCGCACATTCAAGGTTGGTGACACGGTACGTCTTGGCGGCCAGACCCAGGTTGGTGAGGTGATTGCCGTAAACAAGAATGACGTATCTGTGGCATTCGGACAGATTACCACCGTGGTCAAGGCTAACCGCCTGGAGGCTGCCCAGCCGGTCAAGGTTCAGGATGTACGTACCGCCACATATGTCAGCAAGCAGACTCATGACGATATCTACAACCGCAAGCTTGCATTCAAGCCCGATATCGATGTCCGCGGCATGCGTGGTGATGAGGCTATCCAGACCGTCATGCACTTTATTGATGATGCCACACTCATCGGAATGAGCCGCGTGCGTATCCTCCATGGCACGGGCAACGGCATACTGCGCAACCTCATCCGCCAGTACCTCCACACCGTTCCCGCCGTCATGGATTATCACGACGAGCACATCCAGTTCGGTGGTCACGGCATCACAGTAGTAGACTTAGGATAATATGAAAAAGATTGGACCTCATGTATCGGCTTCCGGGGGCGTTCAGAATGCTCCGGTCAATGCAATGGCAGTTGGTGCTTCGGCATTTGCTTTGTTTACCAAGAACCAGCGTCAGTGGTTCAGCACGCCTTTGCAGCAGTCAGAGATAAAGCAGTTTAAGGCTAAGGTTGCTGAGAGCGGCATCGAGGCCCGGTATATCCTGCCTCATGACAGTTATCTGATTAATTTGGGCAGTCCGGATGCTGAAGGGTTGGAAAAGTCACGCGCATCATTCTTGGAGGAGATGCAGCGCTGCGAGCTGTTGGGACTCACCATGCTCAACTTTCATCCCGGCAGCCACCTCAAGCAGATAACACCCGAGGAGTGCCTGGACCGCATAGCAGAGAGCATCAACCTGACGCTTGACAAGACCAGCGGCGTGACAGCAGTCATTGAGAATACCGCCGGACAGGGATCAAATATGGGATTCGCATTCTGGCAGATAAAGCGCATCATTGACGGCGTAAAGGATAAGAGCCGCGTTGGCGTGTGCATCGACACCTGCCACACCTATACCGCAGGCTATGACCTCAAGAACGCATATGAGAGCGTCTGGGAGGAGTTTGATAACGAGATTGGCTTCTCATACCTGCGTGCCATCCACCTCAACGACAGCAAGAAGGAGCTAGGCTCCCGCGTTGACCGCCACGATTCAATAGGTAAAGGTTTCCTGGGCATGGATTTCTTCAAGAAGATCATGCAGGATTCCAACTTGGACAATATTCCTTTCATTTTGGAAACTCCTGATGAAACACTCTGGGCGGAGGAAATCAGGTTACTTACGGATTTATCAAATAGTGCTGGCATTTGATTTATTGCTCGCCGCTTCGCGTCTCGGGCGTTTTTGACTTTTATGGCCCTTTGGGCCTAAAAAGTCGCTAGCTGGAAACGTATTATTGTATTAGAAACATTTTACCTTCTTTTAGTTTGGGGCGGCGACGCCCCAAACCCGCTTCATTCCATTTCATTCCATTCCGCTCTGCCGGCCTTCCAGGCCGGGTAAAAACAAACCCTGACGGGCTTCGCTGTCAGGGTTTGTTTTTACTGGGTGCAACTGGAAACCTATCTGCGTATTAGGGACACGCACGGGGAAACGTATTTATAATTGGAAAGATCCAGCCGTTGAAACGGCTGGCTACCCGTATCCAATGCCTACGGCATTAGCTTGTGCCGTTAGGCACATAATAAGGGTAGCCAGCCAATTCATTGGCTGGGTATTTATGGATACATATAAATGGAA
>Ga0265298_10001776_pt1 | contig 31527 bp, 31 predicted proteins | sample AusTroGonzalo_MG_3_FD_193486 | JGI IMG/M metagenome (GOLD analysis project Ga0265298, IMG submission 193486) | Bovine rumen microbial communities from tropical cattle in Woodstock, Queensland, Australia - Gonzalo_01 | ecosystem: Host-associated > Mammals > Digestive system > Stomach > Rumen ... | reverse complement strand
AGCTGGGCAGCAATGGTCTGGAATTCAGCGGAAACTGCGAGTACTGCCTGGCCTGCGTGCAGAACTGCCCCCAGAAAGCCCTTACGCTCAAGTCCAACTGGCCCGGCATGCCCAGCGAACGCAACCCCGAAGCCCGCTACCGTCATCCTGACATCTCCCTGAACGACATCATCCGCTCCAACAGACAGTAAGCCCTATGAAGAATTTGATTTACAAAGCCTCGATGGCATTGGCCGCATTTTTCATTGCCCTTTCTGCTTCGGCCCAGGAAGGTTTTCCGCCGATGTTCAGCAACCAGACCCATTCGGCCGAAGCCCAGCCGTTTGCCAACCTCTCACAGCAGATCTGGGACCTGATGGCGGCAAAGGATGCCGTTGCCCTGAAAGAAATCTATCATCCCAATGCCATGTTTGTCCATATGGGCGGCTATTGGGGAACCGAACAGGAGTTGATGATTATCGGCCAGGGCTTTATCCACTACAAGCACGCTGAAGTCTATGGTGTTGATGTCAAACAGATCAATGAAGAGAATTGGGCCGTGTACAGCACCATCAAACTGGACGCGGTGCTGGGCGGAGCAGACAACATCGTGACCACGCCCTTCTTTGTGACCCAGACCTTCACCCGCGAGAATGGCAAATGGTGGATGACTGCCATGGTTTTCACCACGCGCAATGCCGGGCCGGGAATTGATCCTAATGCGCCAGCAGCACATTAGGTAAATTCACATTTATCGGCATGCTGTCCACTGGGTGGGCGGCATTCCTTTTATCTGGCGGAAGATACGGGAAAAGTGCGGAAGGGATTCGAAGCCGACGGCTGTGGCCACTTCGCCCACACGCATATCACTACCAGATAGCATATCACAAGCTTTCGCTATACGGTATTCGTTGAGCCAGGTGATGAAGGTTTTGCCTGTTTGCTGCCTGAAAAACGAGCAGAAGGCCGACCGGTTCATACCAACGTGGGCGGCGATGTCTTCCAGGAGGATCTTGCGGGCGAAATTGCAGCTCACATAGATACGAATCTTTTCCATGCGCTTCTGCGGGCTGCCCGCCGGGGTAAAACTGCTGACCTCGGAGGCCTCGTCCAAGAAGGACATGGCTTCCATAAGTGATGCAATCAGGGCAATTCTTTCCGATCCAGACGTCCTCTCCATCTCTATCAGCAGTTGAACAAGCCTGTCCCGGATCTCGCCGGTATAAAGGACCGCTTCCGTGAGGTTCAGGATACGGAACATCGCCGGAGCCAGATCCGGGAAAAGGCGGGCAATGTCTTCCGGAAACGAGGCGTGGAAATGGAAGGTTATGTTCTCAATGCAGCCTCCCGAGTCCACGGCCGCAGGGGCAAAGCTCCATTGATGAGGAATCCTTGGCGGAACAAGCACCACTTCTCCCTCCTTGAAGGACTCGGTAATGGAGCCAAGCGTACGTTCGCCGCGACCGGTGATAATGTACGACAATTCATAGCCTGGCTGGCTGTGACGGCCGATCTGCTTGTCGGGCGTGAGGCGGACGTGGTCATAAGAATAACTCATAGGTGCAAATATATGATAAATCTTTAATACGATATATCAAAACAAATCAAATTGCATACAGTACCTTTGCCGTATGGCAAAAGAAAACGAATATCTGGCATCCAAACCCCGTTACGAGATATTGGACGGGCTTCGCGGCGTTGCCGCACTGATGGTGGTTTTGTTCCATCTGTTCGAGACCTATAGCAAGGGTCCGGCTTATCAAATTATCAACCACGGCTATCTGGCGGTGGATTTCTTCTTCGTGCTGAGCGGCTTTGTCATCGGCTATGCCTATGACGACCGCTGGGACAAGATGACCACCTGGGGCTTTTTCAAACGGCGTCTAACGCGTTTGCATCCTATGGTGATTGTGGGGACGCTCATCGGGGCCGCGCTGTTCTTTTTCGCCGGGACGATGTTCCCGCAGACCCTGAAGGTCGAAGGCTGGAAGTTTGCCCTGTGCCTGGTGATGGGGCTTCTGATGATTCCCTGCGGCCCAGGGCTCGACATTCGCGGTTGGGGCGAGATGAACTCGTTCAACGGCCCTAACTGGTCTCTGACGCTGGAATACTGCGGTAACATACTCTATGCTTTTGTGTTCCGGCATCTGCCCAAGGTGGCACTGGCCGTCCTCTGCGTGTGCGGCGCTTTCTTTACGCTGGATCTTACTCTGGGTTGGAATGTGTTCGGCATACTGCCGGAGGCGCAGTACAACGTGATTGGCGGATGGTCACTGACTCCAGATCAACTCTATATCGGCTTCACACGCCTGCTGTATCCTTTCCTCTGCGGCCTATTGATTTCCCGCATCCTTCCTTCCCACAGGACGGAAAGCAACCCCAGTGGATCTCCCATCCATCTGAAAGGCGGTTTCTGGTGGTGTTCGCTGGCTATTATCATTATTCTGGCCATTCCATGTATCGGCGGAAAACAGTGTGTAGCCGACGGCCTCTATCAGGCGGTCAGCATCTTGATTCTCTTCCCGCTTATTGTCCTTGCAGGAGCGGGTTCCAAGACCACGGACGCCAAAAGTACGGCTATATGCAAATGGCTGGGTGACATTTCCTATCCCATTTACATTACCCACTACCCGCTGATGTATATGCAGATGAACTGGGCGGCAGAACACGCCAATGCACCATTGTGGCAGCATATAGCCGTGGTTGCCGGCATCTTCTTCCTGTCCATCGTCCTTGCGTGGGGCCTGTTGAAGGTCTATGACGAGCCTGTGCGCGAATGGCTCAAGGAACATTGGCTTAAGCGAAAGACGAGATGAGTGACGACCGACTCCAATCCCGTGTAATCGACTTCCTGCGATTCCCGATGGCCGTTTTGGTGGTGCTATGCCACTGCAAGACGCTCTTCGGGGTTGCAGGAGGTCCGGCGCCAACCGGGCAGGGCATTCAACTTTTCCTGGCCGAAGTGCTGCCACATATCGCCGTCCCGGCTTTTGTCTTCTTCTCCGGTTATCTGTTCTTCTACCGGACGGAGTTCTCGATGGTAATTTATGGGCAGAAATTGAAACGCCGTGCTACGTCCCTGCTTTTGCCGTATGTGATTTGGTGTACCATCGGCTTTGGCCTGGCAGTCCTGCAGGGACAGTGTGCATTGACCTTCAAGAACTTCCTTTACGGATTCTGGGACACCACGGCCTGGATGGAACTCCCTTCGCATATCCACGCCGCTTTCCCGGCTGATATGCCGCTCTGGTTTGTCCGCGACCTGATGGTCATGACCGTCCTGGCGCCCGTTGTCTGGTGGCTCATTAAGCATACCGGGCCGATGCTGCCCATCCTCACCGGCATCTGGTGGTTCTCGCACTGGATGGCGAACATCCCGGGAATTGGGTCGCAAATTGTCTTCTTCTATTGCCTCGGCGCCTGGTTCTCCATAAAGGGAATGAATTTCGTGGATACGATACGGCGGTGGCGGATACCGGTCTATGTGCTAGCTGCCGGCTTAATGGTGGCCGACTCTCTGATCCTGAACGCCAGGTTCAAGATTTCCGGCGCACTGGAATACTGCTGGCCGGTCTTCAATGCCTTCGTACTCTTCGGGGTTTTCGCGACTATTCAGTTGACAGCATCCCTGCTTTCGGCAAAGCCGGAATGGAAAACCTCCAACTTCTGGATTACCGGCAGTTTCTTCCTGTATGCTGTTCATTTTTTATATAGCCCCAACCTGATGGCCTGGCTCGGCGGCCTGCTTAATCCGGGCACGCCACTGGCCCATTTGGGTTTCTACCTGTTGCTGTGCCTGCTTGTCATCGGCCTGGCAACCGGGTTGTATGCCATTTTGTATCAGATTGTTCCCGCTGTCACATCAGTTTTCGTTGGCGGAAGGATAAAACGATAAGTTATGAGAATCGATCACGCAGCACTATTCTGTAAGGACCTGGAGGAAATGCGCCAGTTCTTCCTGGACCATTTTGAGGCTCAGAGCAATGAGTTATACCACAATCCTAAAACAGGTCTGAGAACTTATATTCTATCCTTCCGGGATAGCGACGCCAGGCTTGAAATCATGTCCCGTCCGGACACGATTGATATAGACCCTTCAGGACGGAACATCGGCTTTGTCCATCTATCCTTTGCAGTTGGCAGCAAAGAAGCTGTGGATGCGAAGACGACGGAACTCCGGAATGCCGGATATGTCGTCATCAGCGGCCCCAGAACTACCGGGGATGGCTATTACGAGAGTTGTATCCTTGGGCCAGAAGGGATTCAGTTGGAAATAACCGTGTAAATTCCCAGTTTATCGAATAGAATAGGCCCCTGCAGCCCTTATGGGTTACAGGGGTCTTACTGTGTAGAGGGAACGTCCAGGGAACCAGCCCGGAACGCTCCACGCCATACCGTTGGACGAGCGTTGAGGTTTTCTTGATTTCCTCTTTGACTCAGGCGCATGCCCGCACGTAGGAAACAATTCCGTCAACGTGTAGCTGGGTGATGGCGTCCTTTCCTTCGTCGCTCAGGAGGAAGTCGCAGGACCGGTGGCAGTCCATGAATCCGTTTTCCGTCAGTGCGGCCGCGCAAGCTGTGTGCTTCAAGATGTAAAAAGCTGCTTCCTGATCCGCGTCGCCGTCCGTGTAATCGAAGCGCATCCGATGTCCGGGCAGGTTCTGGAGTGCGGCCTGACAAAGATGGTTGGCCAGCAGATCTCCTGCGGTTTGACCTGGCGACGTGTAGCAGCACCAGCCTTCAGCATTGTACCATTTGTCGCCACGGCCGGCGGCATTCACGTGGATGGAGACCAGAGCGACGTTGCGAGTTCCCAGTTGCGAGCAAAGGCGGTTGACCCTGCGGCAGCGCTCGGCGAGGGAAAAGTCTTCGTCTTCCGGGACCAGGAGTTCGGCATCAAGACCGAGGGAGAGGAGGGAGGTCACAACCCGGCGGGCGATTTCGCGGTTGTACGACCATTCGAGGAGACGGCCGTCGGGACTTCTTTTACCCGCTGTTTCCTGGCCGTGTCCGTTGTCGATTAAGATTTTCATAGGACAAGGTTTTAGGTTTGCGGGTCGGCACATCAAAGATAGCGAAAATTGATGGGACGCGAAAAAGTTTGTACCTTTGCCCTTGAAGATGCGGCCAATCGCCGTTCTTTAAAAATGCTTTGGCCCGGCCGCCGCTGAGACAGCGACACCGGGCCTTTTTCATGTCAAGTGAAAAGTTACCCCAAAATTACCCCAGAGGCATCTGTAGGCAGATTATTGAAAAACCCAAAAATGTAGGCACTTTGTAGGCACTTTTGAAAAGCAATCGGCCCCTCACGTGTGTGAGAGGCCGAAATCCGTGGAGCATAGGACGACTCGAAAATCGGCCTCCTACGTGCTTCTATTGGGGGTCCTCAAGAAAAATGGTACTAAAATGGTACTAATTCTCAAGAGTGGTACTCCTGTACCTCCAAAAGGTTAAACAATAGTGTCAATGAAAGTTTAACAACGTGTGATAAACTTTCGGCATTTCCGCCACCACAAATTTAACAATATCCCCGAATTCTTTACACCTTTTTTAAGAAAAACTGCCCTTTTACCTCACGGCAATAGAAAGAATAATATGGAAAAGATTGCTTTTGGATGAGATAGGTTTTTGTTAACTTTGCATTTGTATGAAAGGATTTGTGTCATATATTCTGGGGTTGTGCCAGAAGAGAGAGGGAACCGAGGTCGAATTCAAGTCGGCACTCGGCGGTTTCCCGGGGAGTTTCTGGGAGACTTATTCGGCGTTTGCGAATACGAAGGGTGGCGTGATTGTGCTTGGCGTAAAGGAGAAGAATCATCGATTCACGCCGGATGGGTTCACGGATGAGCAGGTGGACAAGTATAAGAAGACGTTTTGGGATTGTGCCAATAACAAGGGCAAGGTGAGCCATTGTCTTCTGATGGATAAGGATGTGATTGAGGGAGAGCTTGACGGGAAGAAGGTTTTGGTATTTGTCATTCCTCGCGCTCCATTCGATGTGAAGCCGGTTTATATCAACGGGAATCCGAATCAAGCGTTCAAGCGTAACCACGAGGGTGATTATCTCTGCACGAAGGATGAGATCAGCCGAATGTTTGCCGATGCGATGGTTCTTTCCAATCCGCAGGACAGCCGTATTCTGAAGAACTTTACGCTGGAGCGTGATTTTGACCAAACCACCATCCGGCAGTACCGGCAGCTGTTCCAGATGCGTCATGAAGGTCATGCCTGGAATGATTTAGGTGACCTGGAGTTCTTGCAGCGCCTTGGAGGATACCGAGTGGATCAGGAGTCCGGAGAGAAGGGCTTTACGCTGGCAGGTGTGCTGATGTTCGGTACAGAGTTGGCCATTATGGGCGTAATGCCGCGTTACTTCGTTGATTTCCGGGAGAAGCTCAGCAGCGATCCGAACATCCGTTGGACGGACCGTGTCTATCCGGATGGTATGTGGGAGCCGAATCTTTATCAGTTCTATCGCCGTGTCCTGCCCAAGCTTTTCCTTGCGTTACCGACGCCGTTCCAGATGGAGGGCGTTTATCGCCAGGATGAGACCACTGCTCATAAGGCCGTCAGGGAGGCGTTGGTGAACTATATCGTCCATGCATCGACTCGTCTCTACGAAGGTCCTGTCATTGAACGTTATCCTGATCGGCTGTATTTCTCGAATCCGGGAACGATGCTGGTGAGCGTGGAAGACTTCTTTGAGGGTGGTCATAGCATTTGCCGCAACTCCGCCCTCCACAAGATGTTCGAGATGATTGGCGGCGGCGAACGTGCCGGTAGCGGTGCCGATACTATCAAGAAAGGCTGGGCCGATAACAAGTGGCCGGCACCAGAAATCAAGGAACACTTCGGCCAGAATGACGACCGGGTAGAGTTGACGCTTCGGATCGGTCAGTCCACCAGTTCACCTGGGAAGGGAACTGAAAACGAAGAAACCAGGGTAAAAACTAGGGTAAAAACCAGGGTAAAAATCAGGGAGATGATGAGGGTAAATCCTAAAGTGACAATCCCTGAGATGGCTGCTGAAATCGGAGTTTCAGCCAAAACCATCGAGTGGCATCTAGCCAAGATGAAAGGTGTTGAAATCGAACGTGAAGGACCAGCTAATGGAGGCTATTGGATAGTGAAAGTGAAATAATAACGTGTAACGACCCCTAAAAGATGACGTTTACTCTTTTAGGGGCGGTCACATTTTGTATACTATCTAATCCGTTGAGAGTAATCTGTTCTTCCATAACTCTCAATACTACCCAAGTATCATCCGCTCGACTTCCAATTTAGCCTTTTGCAAAATCTCCGCTCCTTCAGCTTGAAGTTTCTTGGCTTTCGCTCTCATTTCAGAAATATGTGCAGCTATTTCTTGCTGTTTATCAATAGAAGGGAGGGGTATGGGCAGTTTTCGAAATTCTTGAGCATTAATATTTGCTTGAACAGCAGGTCTTTGTATGGTTTTTACCCAGAAATTGTATAATTTGCTATTACAATAGTAAAACAAATAATCAGAATCTACCTTTTTCTTATTTAAAACATATCTTATAAGATATCCTGCAAAAATAGCAGGCTCAGTAGTATTCTTATGAATATAGCATCTACCGACAGATCCACTTCGTGCAAACAAAACGTCATTAAACTTCAACAAATAACTGTTATCTATATGCGAAGCTGTCTTTTTTTCTTCCGATTTTAAATATCCGTATTCATCTATATCTGTGATTCGAATATATCTAACATCTCCAATACTATAGTCTCTAGCACTTTCATTTGCTCCATATTGCCCATTATTAAACACAATTTCCCCTAAAGATACCCATGGATAATATGAAGTAAGATTCTTAATATATGAAATGTCTTTATTAAATCTGGGATCCAACCTATCCATCAAATCGTGCCTATTCACAAGAAAGAACCTACTATTGAGGTTTGAATTAATTAATGGCAGATTTATTCCAAGTTCATAAAGTAAATACGAGTCAATGCCATCAATAATCCGTTGAGCCTCCAACTCCTTTTGTTTCTTTTGAGTAATAGCATCGTCAATTATAGAAAAATCTATTCCCCCAATGATTGGTAATCTTTTCAATGAGGGATAATCCAAAGCTGGTCTTGTACCACCTGTGGAATGACGAGAGGCAACCCGTTCAATGATGTCAAGATTAAGATAACGTGCCAAATATTTGCTAACGGCTGCATCTCCTGTCTTTATTACCACCATGTGCTGATTTGTATTCCCTACAAAACCTTTTGGAGCAACAGAGGCAATGGCCATACGCCCGACACCTGTTATTTTTACAAGTAAATCACCTCCTGCCACTTGGCTTCTCTGATAGCAGCGGATTAAATGTACCCCCTGTATCACTTTCAAATGTACCGGGTATATCAGAATCAAATGTACCCCTCATAGCGGAAACAAATGTACCGGGCGTATCACTTTGAAATGTACCGCCCGTAGCGGAAACAAATGTACCACCTGCCGGTGTTAACCGGTGCCAGCCGCGGTTAGGCAGGAACTTCAGATCGGTTGCTTTAAGTTTGACAAATGTAACTTTGTGGTTAGAAGACAAATACCACAAAGATATGGCTAACAGAAAAGCAACAATGACAGACATCAGAGTCATCATTCGAGAGTTCGTTCGAGGGACCTCGTTGAGAGAGATGGAGCGTAAGCTGAAAATCAGCCGCACATCTCTCAGGGCTTACCGAGACCGGGCAGAGGCCTCCGGGAAAGCGATGGTTGATCTTCTAAAACTGGAAGATGCAGAGTTAAATGCAATCATGGTCAAAGGCGATGGCCATCGTAGCCGTGATGCTGATAGATACGCCTTCATGCAGGAAAACATTGAGGAGTATGCTCAGCAGATGAAGCGGAAATACATGACCTACGATGTCTTGTATGCGGACTACCAAAAGACTACGGACAACCCCTATGGCTATACGCAGTTCAAGGCTATCATCCAGGAGTATGAGAAGAACCATGACTACAAGTATCACAATGTCTATGAGCCTGGCCGGGAAATGCAGTTTGACTTTGCCGGCGATAATCTCTGGATAGTTGACAAGTCCACAGGAGAGGCAATCCAGGCCATTGTGTTAGTCTGTGTGCTTCCATACTCAATGCTCAGCTATGTTACTGCCTTGCCCAGTGCAAAGATGGAGTACCTGTTCCAAGCATTATCCAAAGCTGTCGAATACTTTGGTGGTGTTGCAGAGATATCCAAAACGGATAACATGCGGCAGTGGATCAAAAAGACGGACAGGTACGAACCCACCGTAAATGAAGCTGCCAGCCAATGGTGCCTCCATTATGGGACAGAACTCGATGAATGCCGTTCTGGGAAGCCTCGTGATAAAGGCCCTGCTGAGAGCCTTGTCAATCAGGCTTACAGGTACTACTATAGTCGTATCTGCCGTGAATCGTTTGGCTCATATGACGAGCTTAATCGTAAGCTGGATGAACTGAATGACCAGTACAACAATCGTGACCGAAACAATAAACCTTATAGCCGCCGGGAGCAGTTCGAAAAGGAAGAACTGCCATATCTGCTTCCTCTGCCCCTGGAGCGGTTCCTCTTCAAGTATGAGAAAGCCATAACCATAAACTCAACGTATCACTTCCAGGTCGACAAGATCCACTTCTATAGTGTTCCATATCAATACATAGGCAAAAAGGCTAAAGTGGTCTATGATGCCGAGACCGTGGAAGTCTGGGTGGACTTCCACCGAATCGCCACACATCGAAGGTCATATATTAGCGGATATACAACCGTTGCAGAACATATGCCGCCCAGTCACCAGGCATACATGAAATCCAAAGAAATCAATGCGGCTTATCTGCAATCCAAAGCAAGTCAGATAGGGCCTCATACAAGGGCAGCCATTGACTGTATACTTCAATCTGCCATCTTTGTACAGCAATCATATCACTCTTGCCAAGGCGTACTCAGATTGGCCGTCCGTTATGGCCCAGAGCGGGTTGAAGCCGCTTGCCAAAGAATCGAACCCAAGACTGCATCAACATACAAACGTATAGAAGCAATACTCAAGAGTAATCTTGATGAACTACCACTGCAATCCTCAGACATGGCTCCATATATCCCCGAGAATGAGAATGTCCGAGGGGCAGCTGAATATCAGTAACCAAAGCTGGCACGCATATGAATATAAGTACATGAACACTCAAGAAACCATCCTCCAACTGGAAGGACTCAAGCTAAAAGGCATGGCGGAATGTTATAAAGCCCTCCAGGCAATGCCCGTCAACGAATGGCCCACGGTGGATATGTTCGTTGCTAGGCTGGCTGAAGCCGAACAGCAGTACCGCAACCGGAAGCGGACGGAAATGTATCTGAAAACGAGTAAACTCAGATACAATGCAGTCTTCGAAGACATCATCTGTTCAGAGGAACGTAACCTGTCCAAAGATACACTCCTAAAGTTAATGGACTGCAGCTTCATTGACCGCGCAGAGAACGTTCTCATTGACGGTAAAACCGGTTGTGGAAAGTCATTCCTTGCTTGCGCTATCGGACGCCAGGCTTGCTTCCTGGGACACCGTGTTGAATACTTCTCCATGAACAAGTTCATCGAGCGCATCGCGCTCGCTAAACTTGACGGAAGTCTTTTGAAGGTAATCAATCATATCGAACGGAATGACCTCGTCATCTTCGATGACTTCGGCTTACAGCCGCTCGATAATAACTCGCGGCTCGCGCTGCTGCAGATCCTAGAGGACTGCTATCAACGGAAATCGGTCATCATCACATCGCAGCTGCCTGTTGCCAAGTGGTATGACTACATCAATGAACCAACCCTGGCTGACGCCATCATGGATCGCCTCTGCGCTAACGCGCATCGGATAGAACTCAAAGGTGACTCCTTGCGGCGGAAAAACCAGAAAAAGAACTAACTTTGCAGAACCTTAGAGCAACCACATCTGAAGTGGTACATTTGAATCCGTCACAGACGGTACATTAGAAAATGCTCCAGAAGGTACATTCAATGCGCTATTAGCACAAAAAAAAAGGAAAAACGTTGATATCGGCGAGATATGAGCATCGGCATTGGACTAAAGGGCCATTTTCGTGATCATATCTGATATGTACATGAATCCGGGCAGAATAACAGGGAATCTATAAGTGATGCCGAGGCTGAAGGGGCTCATAAAACTCCTCAATTCCGCCAAGACCGGCGGCTACTACGCGAAATAAACCTTGTGACAAGCCCCGCGAGATGCTCGATATCGGCCCGAAACGGGAATCTCACGGGACGAATGGACGGCGAGATTCTCGAAAGAGGCGTAAAATGAGAATCTCGGAGAACCGTGCACCTTTCCCACTGAAGTCTCTCCAGGCCCTGTTGGAATCACCCGAAAACGCCCCTATAGATTGGTGAGGATGTCGCGGAGCACACCGTTGAAGTCAATGACCCGATCGGGCTTGGGGGAGTAGCCGAGAATAACAACGACGAGCTCCTTGGAAGGGATGATGTAGATTTCCTGGCCGTCGTGTCCCTGGCAGGAGAACATGTCCTCCGGAACGTCCGGGCAAACGTGGTTGCGGTTGAGCCAGAAGAAGGCGCCGTAGCCGCCCTTGCTCGCCGATGCGGGCGAAACGGTGTAATCTACCCAGCCCTCCGGGAGGATGCGCTGCTCCCCGATGCACCCGTCGTCCAGGAAGAGCTGCCCGAAGCGGGCGTAATCCCGGGCGGTGACATAGAGGTAGGAGGAGCCCACGGGCGTACCGCTCATATCCGGCTCGAAATGGGGGTTGGCGATGGCCAGGGGAGCGAAAAGACGCTCCCGCATGTAGGAGAGAAAAGCCTCGTCGGAGGCGAACTTCCCGCGAAGGTACCACATCACGATGTTCGTGCTTCCGCTGGAGTAGTACCAGAAGGTCCCGGGTTCATGCTCCAGGGGCTTGGAAAGGGCGAATCGGCCCATGTCCGTCTCCCGGTGCAGCATGAGGTTCACGTCGGAGCGGTTGCCGTAATCCTCGTTCCACTGGAGGCCGCTCTGCATCTGCATGAGGTCGCTCAGAGTAATAGCCCTGCGGTCGTCCCCCTGCCACTCGGGGATGTCCATCGGGGCGTGGATGTCCACAAGGCCGTCCTTCGCCATGATGCCGACAAGGGCGTTTGTGAAACTCTTGCCCATGCTCCAGCTAAGGAGCTGCGTCTCCCGGGTGATGCCCTTGTCATAGTGCTCAGCCACCACCTTCCCCCCGTGCAAGACGATAAAAGCAAAAGGGTGGCCATTATAGGAACGCTCGTTCACCAGGGCCTTGGCGATGGGCTCCAGGCGGGCCGACAAGGCCGAGTCGCCGGGCTGCAGGTAATCCTCGTAGGCATCCTTTGGAAGAGGGTACTCCGCGGCCAGGAAGGAAGCCTTGTCTTTTCCCTTCCCGCGAAGGAGCGTCACGCCGTAACCCTCCCTGTAGGCGGCGGTGGCTCTGGCCCAAAGAAACCGGCTGGTCACGGTCTTGTTCTCGTAGTCCACCTTGTTCTTGTCGAACTTGATAAAAGAGAAGTGGAGGTCCAGCGCTTCCACATCGGCCTGATTCCGGCCGGAGACGAAGACGGCCGATGCGAGGTTCTTTGCGGCATAGCCCGTGATGATGGGCATGAGCGTGTTGAGGTAGATGCAGCCTCCGATGACGGCCGCCGCGAGCACCGCCCCTGCAATGCCGAGTATCTTCTTGTGTTTCATCAGTGGCACCTAATTGTTCCGGTGATAAGAATAGGAGGTCTTCACTCCCAAAGCCTCTTGCTGGATAACCAGCTTCGTGTCGGTCAGTTCAAGGACATCATATACCCCGTATAGGCGCATGTGATAGAGCAAACCTTCCGAGAGCCAGAGCGTATCGTCGAAGCTGATCTGTTTTTTGTCTTTGTTGAAAGAGAACTGAGCGCTATCTACATCCACGTCGTCAAGGTCCAGCTGGGTGAAACTGCCTTTCTTGGCTATGGCCAGGCGAGGCTCGCTTAAGGAAAGATAGAAATGAAAGCTGGAGTAATCTACCTCGTCCTGGACTTCCTCTCCGTCGGAGTCTTTGGTGGTGGTTGTTTTTGAATCCAAGGCCCATACGCCGTATATGGCTCCGGTCAGGTCTCCAGTGTGGTCGATACCTCGTTTTTCACAGGAAGAGAACAATGCAAGGCAAGCGACTGCTGCAAAAAATAGCAACTTTTTCATAAAACGATCAATTGGTTGTCACCTTGTTTTTCTTCAAATATTGTTCCATACGGGAGTCTGTGAACCTGGCAGTTTTCAAGGCCTGCTATACATCCCATATCGATGTGCATACACATCCCTAACCGGCGCGAAGGCTTTCCGTTGAGGCTAGACCCGGAAATAGTGGCATCGCCGTTGGCAACAAGGGAAATGAAGGCCGATTCTATTCTCGGCCTTTATATTCGTGCGATTTCGGTCATCCTTTCAAGAACAAAGGAGAGTCGTCCTTCCTCGGGAAGTGCACATTCGATTTCCTCCCGAATGTTGCTGCGTGCTGTTATTTCCGAGAACTCCTTTTTGAGATACTGCCGGATTTCTTCTTCTTCGGATTCGCGCACATCATCCAGCAGGTGTAGGCAACTGTTAAGAACGAAAACGATATCTTCAAAATCTTTTTCTCCTCTATAATCATCGCCGCCACGGGAATGAAGAGCTTCCAGCTTCGAAGCCAGATAGTAGGGAACAGGCATAATATAGATGATTCTCTTTGAATCAAGATGGTATGCCTTTCTATACTCCATCCCTTTAAGATACCATCGATTGCTTTCGCCGATTCCCGTATCCACCTTTGGCATGAAGTCCACCTTCTCTCCGTTGAAGAGATATCTGCAGATGGGGGCTCCTTCGGAAGTGTCGTTGCTGAAGTGCTTCTCGTAAAGTTTTTTCTCGAAATTCCTGAACTCCCGGTAAGATGTAATGTCTACCACGCAGTCAACGTCGTAAGTGGTCATGGGGTTGACTGCTGCGCTGTCGGAGGAATATAGCTGAATAACCGCTCCACCCACATAGATGACATCGGCATTGAGTTCTTCCAGCGCATCGGCAATCTGTCGGATTCGTTCGTTATTGCTTAAGGCTGGCATATCGCTCAATATATTTGTCGAGTTCTTCAATCGCGGCCTTTCTTTCTCTGCTTTTCCCAATCCTGAGAGAGTCGACTATTGCCATTAGGGCATAAAGTTCCAGGTCCTTCTTTGCGGCTGCAGCAGCATTATTATATAGAGGAACGACGGATTGTCCTCTTTCGGTTCCCTTTGGGTCTTTCCATACATATAGTTCTCCATTGGAAGAAATGGTCTTCTTAATCGGTTCCGCAGACGATGCAGTCGGCATCCCGCGTACGAGGCCTCCCGGTTGCACGGGAAAGCAATACTTGATTCCGTACACAAGGAAGTCTTTCAGTGCGAGAACATTAACCCGGCTCTTGAAGGAATCGACAAGTCCGGCTATCCGGTTCCTTTCCATGGCGATAGAGACTTCGGCGGCACTGATTCCAAGCGATTCCGCTAGTTGTTTTCCATTCATGCCGATGCCCTCAGATGTGATTTTCTTCAAAAGAATAACCACATCAATAGGTCTCATAACAGTTTGTCTATCATTCATTCTATTTGTAAATTTACGATTTATGAATCGTTAATCGCAAAGATAGTACAAAGATTTGAGAAAACAAAGAATAGACTTCAGATTTTAAGTTTCGCGAATGCGAAACCACCTCTTCTAAAGCCCGAAGGGCGTCAGTAAGTCCCTTCCCCGAGGGAAGAGATTTAGGGAAGGGGTAACGTGAATTAAAGAATGTGCGGTGGGTAAAGTTTCGCAAGCGCACCTTACATTCTAATTATCAAGTACTTTTCACTTGCGAAACTTGAGCTTCAGATTATATTCTGTAAAGCCTCCTGTTGCGAGAAGTTCATAAGGAAGTTAGGCTTTATTTGATGTTTCTATGGTTCGAAAGGGGCGGTATCCGATATGTACGGGAATTCTGAATTGAGTGAAAGATTCAGTGTTCATATCTACACGAATGAAAGGAAAAACGTTGCCATTTGCGAGATATGAGCATCGGCATTGGGCTAAGGGGGCGTTTTCGTGTTCGTATCCGATATGTACATGAATACGGGCAAGATAACAGGGAAAGTGATGCCAAGGCTGAATCATGGAACACCGCGACTCCAACAAGAGCGGCTACTACGCGAAACAAACCTTGTGACAAGCCCCGCGAGATGCTCGATATCGGCCCGAAACGGGAATCTCACGGGCCGAATGGACGGCGAGATTCCCGAAATCGGCGTATAATGAGAATCTCGGAGTATCGTACATCGCTCCCACTGAAGTATCTTCTTTCCAGGCATCACATCCGATGACTGCCTTTTCGCAATACCCACCAACAGGGTTTGTCCGGTCCGGAAAAAAGTAGTAACTTCACCAACTATAAATTATGAATATGAAACGATTCCTTCCGACCTTTCTGTTAGCAGTGCTCCTCTGGGTTCCGCTCGCGGCCCAGGACAACGAACCCTACCTCTCCGAGGACGAGGTGACCAGCAGCGTCCGGCTACTTCCGCCTCCGCCCGAGGAGGGGAGTATTGAATTTCTCATGGACAAGTTCGCCTACTGGGAGTACTACCGGCTGCGGACGACGGACCCCGAGCGGGCCGCCCAGGCCGTGGCCGATGCCGACATGTCCGACGTGGGGGAGAAGTTCTCGGAGGCGTTCGACCTGACGATCACCCGGGAGTCCATGCCGGAGACGTGGCTCCTGCTGGCCCGCTCCAAGGAGTGTTTCGGCTCCTCGGGTAGCAATGAGGCCAAGCGCTACTACAAGCGAACGAGGCCGTTCGTATATTTCGAGTCCCATACCCTCACCCCGGACGACGAAGAGTGGCTCCGGACGAACTACTCCTACCCGTCCGGTCATACGGCCAACTACTTCGGCATAGCCTATGTCCTCGCCGATCTCCGACCGGAAAGGGCGGAGGCACTTCAGCGCCGGGCCGAGCAGGGAGGCATCTCCCGCCTCATCGTCGGTGCCCACTGGGCGAGCGACGTTGCCGCGGGGAAGATGGTTGCGGCGTCAGTTTACGAGTACCTGAAGCAGAATCCTGAGTACCGGGAGCAGTTCAGGAAGGCGGAGGCGGAAGTCCGCCAGGCTCTATCGGGGTCGATCGCAACCTGTCACTGTCAGGAGGGGATGCGGTAGGATACCCCGTGACGACGCGTATGGTTCCGTACACGTTTTTATTATTACGCAAGATGTTTCCGGCTGAATTGTCTCCGGAAGACAATTTTTCAATGCACTATTTTTAGTGCAAATTTTATAAAAACTTGCACAATTTTCAGTGCAAAGTATTATATTTGCTGAAAAAATGTGTAAATGGAGAGTCTTTACAATACCTTCCGCATTAAGCTCTCGCTCACCCCGATGAGCTATTTCCGTAGTTTCCACAAGGCTATCAACTGGAAAAGTCGACTTATATGCATTATGGGCCAGAAGGGCGTTGGCAAATCCACCCTTATGCTCCAACACATCAAGAAATACGATAATTTGGACGAAACGCTATATGTATCGGCCGATAATATGTACTTCGCCGGTCACACGCTCTATGAACTTGCCGGGAATTTCTTCTCACAGGGAGGAAAGCGTTTGTATATTGACGAAGTCCATAAATACAAAGGTTGGTCCACGGAGATAAAGAACATCTACGATGATTATCCCACACTTCAGCTTGTGTATTCCGGCAGCAGCCTCCTTGCTATCAAAAAAGGTAATAAGGCCGACCTCAGCCGCCGAAGCATCCCATACGAGATGCCAGGCCTATCTTTCCGGGAATTCCTTAATATTCGGAACGGTTGGGACCTCAATACCTCCTCGCTGGAAGATATTCTCCAGGGCAAGGTAGATTTCCCATACGGAGAACACCGCCCTCTCAAATACTATAAAGAGTATTGTCGTATCGGATTCTACCCATTCTTCCAGGAGAGCGATGCTGAAATTCGTCTCCAGAATGCCATTCTGGCAACTGTGGAGGACGATATTCCCAAATATGCCGAGATGACCGTTGCCGCATCGGCCAAGCTAAAGAAACTGATGTACATCATCGCCAAAAGCGTCCCCTTCAAGCCCAGTAACGATACGCTGGGCCGGGATTTGGTTCTCAGCCGCAATACCGTTCCGGATTATATCGGTTATTTGGAGGCATCCGGGCTTTTCAACGCTCTTCGGGAGCCGGGCCATAGTGATAACCTGCTTACCAAGACAGAGAAACTGTACCTTGGCAACAGCAATATCGCCTACTCTCTTTCCGAGGATGGGAGAATTGATGACGGCACGATGAGGGAAACCAACTTCCTTGCCTGGACCAGACAGGTATGCACACCCACATCCTCGAAGATATCTGACTTTGAAATTGACGGAGTCACTTTTGAAGTTGGAGGCAGGAACAAAAAGGGTGAGCAGATCAAAGAAGCGGAAGTCGGCTACCTTGTAAAAGACAACCTGGAATACGCGTCGGGGCATTCCGTCCCTATCTGGATGTTCGGCTTCCTTTACTAAGAATGTACCTTAAATGGGTTCGCGTAAAAGAATTCGATATTTTTTTTCGTGATGATACCTGTTTATTGTGCTGCGAAAAGGGTAAAAGCATTGGAACCAACAGAATAAAGCGACACTCTATGAAGCATGACCCTGCGGAACTGACTGTCAAATAGGATTTTACGTGTTTATCTCACAACGTTAATTCCTTGCTCCTACTGATACTCCAACCCTTTTACAGCGATGCCGATGTTGACGGGATAATGTTTCATTTCACCCAGGGCGACTTCCCGGAGGTAACAGTTCTTCAGGTAAACATTGAAGTCCATGGTCATTTCCCAAAACTCCTTCTGGTCTTCCTGTTTGGCAAGAAATGCCTGCAGGGCCTGCTCATCATATCCGACAATCTGGAAGGCTATGAAATAGCGCCCGGGTTCCAACAGAATGGTCTCTTCCGGCTGGATGTCGAAAAGTTGAGGATCGTTTGAAACGGCGACATCAAAGTAGATCGGCTTATGCAGCACATTGACAAACGATTCGTCCTTTCCCTCGATGCGGTAAATGTTGATGGAGGCGATGCAGCCGGGAATATGGTTGCTTCGAATGGTAAGCAGAATGTCTTTCACAAGAAATGGTTTCTTTGCGTGGGCGACGGACCCTAATTCTCGTCCTGACGGATGTTCGCTCCGAAGGGCGGTACTGATGACGCCCATATTCTTCAGCACATTCGTTCCGGGCCGGAGCAGATACTTTTCCTTTGTATTTCCGCCGATGAAAATGGCTGGAGGTAATTCCTGCTCCTGCAGGACGATTACCACATCGTCAGCCGGACCGGTGACAGGATAGGATGCCGTTTGATAAGATACGTGAAAGAACTCAAGCGTGTCGCGGGGAATATCTATCTCAAAACGTCCGTCGACGGTAGAGATAGTCCCTGTCTGAAGCTTGGGAACGCCTATCTGGACATACTCTACGGCTTCACCTTGTCCGTTGATAATTCGCCCCTTGACAGTGAATTGCTCTTGTGCCGATAACAGGACAGGGAGCAATACAAGGGCTAAGGATAGTTTAATCCGCATAAATATCCTCCTCCATCTCAGTCCCTTCCGGATCGGGCTGATAATCCAGAATATCACCCGGGAGGCAGTCCAGCACCTTGCAGAGCTTGTTGAGCGTGGTGAAGCGGATGGCCCGGCCTTTCCCCGTCTTGAGCAGGGAAAGGTTGGTCATAGAAATGCCGATTCTTTCGGACAGCTCAGAGAGTTTCATGTGGCGCTCCCAGAGCATTTTATCCAGATTGACGGTAATCATATCGCGAGTTTGCTGTCTTTAGCGGCCAGATAGGCCATTTTGTATAGTCCCGCGAACAGGAGGACGATGAGAGGGATAAGGATGGTATTGGAATCCACCGACAATACAGATTCGCCTTTCACCACAGCATCGTAATTGGTGTGCACAAAAGCGAGAAGCGCAGCAACCAAGGCCGTCCCGCGGATGAGGGAAATGTTGGATCTGGGGAAGATTTCCCCTTCTTTCAGTCCCTTGTTGATGCGGTATAAGAATATGCAGCACAAGATGAAAAGAAGTGTGATGCCGATAATACGAGCCGCCAGGATGAAGACCTGCCAGCCCCTGATCTCCGGATTCCAGACCATAGGGGTAATAAAATTGTTCAGCCATAACTGGGAAACCATCTGAACATAGGTGTAAACTAATGTCAAGCCACCTATTATGAGGATGGCGATGGAGAGATTCTTGATACTCTTTTGCGTTGAATTGTTCATATCGCAGTCATTATTGTTTTGCGGTAATGGCAGACAAAGATAATGCCAATTTTACGAAAAACATAAATTATATTTACGAATTTCATAAAATTTAAATGTTTGAACCTGCTTGTTTTCTAGAAAAGTTTCCTAAAATCAAGAATAGTTTCTATCTTTCAAGAAAAAAAGATGCGCTACAAAGTTGTCATCTTTGATTTGGACGGAACGCTGCTGGATACGCTGGAGGATCTGGGGGCGGCAGTGAATCATGCTATGCGGGCTAAGGGATTACCGCAGCACACAATGGCGGAATACCGCGGGATGGTGGGTCACGGAGTGCGTAATCTGGTCGCACAGGCCTTGCCGGAAGAGGTGCGGAGCGAAGAACAGATAGACGAATCCCTAGCCGTTTTCAAAGCCTACTATACGTCTCATATCGATGTGCATACACATCCCTATCCGGGTATGCAGGAGCTGCTGGAAACGCTTAACAAAGAAGGCGTTAAGATAGCCGTCGCTTCCAACAAATTCCAATCCGGGACGGAGTATCTGGTCAAGAAGTTTTTCGGCGGTATACCTTTTGTCGCCATCCTGGGGAACCGCGAAGGCTTTCCGCTGAAGCCGGACCCGGAAATAGTGGCCGAAGTACTCAGAAAGGCCGATGCCGCCAGAGAGGACGCCGTCCTGGTAGGGGATTCACCCACCGACATGAAAACCGCCATCAACGGCGGCATCCGCGGCATTGCCGTCAGCTGGGGTTATAGGGATATGGCCGATGGGACCGTTGCCTGCTCTGCGGAAGAGCTCTTGATGTTGTTATAATCTTTTTTTTAGTTAAACCGAATGTCAATGATTCTCACTGCCACCCCATCCATCGCAGGACGGATGCTCGTCATCCTCTTGGTGTTCTTCGTCACAATAGCCTATGTAATCTGGCACCTGTGGCGGATTACCCCCGGCGGGTGGGTGGCGAAACTTATAGTCACGGGGCTCTTCGTGCTCTGGATGGCAGCGGCCTTCGCCAGTATCGGCCTTAGGAAAAGGGTGCCTTCCTCGGTAGTGGTCGGCCTGTATGAGGTGGGCCATCCCTGGATGATAGCCTATGTGTACCTGCTGCTGGCTTTTTTTCTGGCCGATGTGGCCGTCCTTTGCAGAATCCTTCCGAAGGCGTTCCTGTCGGGAAGCCTTGCCGGGCTCCTTTCCATAGTGGGGGTAATTGCTGTCGTCCTCATGGCGGGCGGCATTCATTACAGGCACAAGTACCGCGAGGAACTGACCATCCGGACGGAAAAACCCCTGGAAAAGTCCCTTACCGTAGTGCTGGCCAGCGACCTGCATGTGGGCTACGGCAACCGCAGGAAAGAACTTTCCCGGTGGATAGACCTCATCAATGCCGAAAAGCCCGATTTGGTCCTTTTCGGCGGGGATATCGTTGACATGCAGGTAAAACCGCTCCTGGAGGGGAACTTTGCGGAGGAGTTCCGGAGGCTCTCCGCCCCCGCTTTCACCGTCCTCGGCAATCACGAATACATCGGCGGGGAAGGGGAGGCCGAAGGCTTCCTGGCCGATGCTGGGATTACCCTACTGAAGGACTCCCTGATCCGCCTCGAAGGGCTCACCGTCATCGGCCGGGACGACCGCAGCAACCGCGAAAGGAAAGAACTGGCCAAGCTGGCCGATGGCCTAAGCGGTTTTTCCGTCCTGCTGGATCACCAGCCCTTCCATCTCGAAGAGGCCGAGCAGGCGGGCATCGATTTCCAGTTCAGCGGCCACACTCACCGGGGACAGGTCTGGCCCCTGTCCTGGATTACGGATGCCATGTACGAGAAATCCTGGGGACACCACAGCAGGGGCAACACCCGCTATTACGTGAGCTCCGGGCTGGGAATCTGGGGGCCGAAGATTCGCATCGGAACCCGCTCGGAATACCTGGTGCTGCACATTGTTCCAAACGTTTAGAGTTATACTCCATTCCCTTTGACGGAGATACGTTTCTGTGCCGGCAGCAGTGCCGGGAAGATATTCTTAAAAGATATCTTCTTCTATGTCAGTTCCTTGTCTCAACCGCCAATCCACAAAACAAGCTCTGCCGTGCGTTTCAGCTGTATTCGCGGCAAGGAAACCAACTCAATCGGCCAAAACCGTTGCCGCCAGTACACACAGAACGCTCACAATGAGAAAATAATGGATTCGCGGCAAGCCCCTGATACTTACAGTCACCAGGGTATGCGCTTGAGATGGACTAAGTCCAGGGCACAGGCGGACGCAGTGTCGAACACTTTTGGACGAGGTCCCATTTTACCCCTTGGACTTAGTCCAGCCAGTGTGCTTCCCAGGGGCCTGCAGGCCATAGTCGGTGGACTAGGTCCAGCCTCTGAAATTGGACCTGGTCCAAACAGGCAGGGGATCACGTCCATAAATAAGGTGGACTAGGTCCACGGGGACCGGGCAGGTGCATGGAGCCCGAATATGACTTAGTTCCCATACAACAAAGGGCCTCATTGAGCACCGCGACTCCGCCAAGACTGGCGGTTACTACGCGAAATAACCCGTTAGGAAGGATTATTGAATAAAATGCTTATCTTCGTAAAGTTAAACTGAACAGCTATGATTCTCACTACCACCCCCACCGTCGAAGGACGGACCATTGCCGATTATAAAGGTGTCATATTCGGAGAGGTTATCTCCGGCGTAAATTTCATCCGGGATTTTGCGGCCAGCATCCGGAATATCATCGGCGGCCGCAGTGGCTCCTACGAGGAGGAACTCATCGTTGCCCGCAACCAGGCCATGCAGGAAATGGAAGACCGTGCCCGGCAGCTCGGGGCCGATGCGATTGTCGGCATTGACATTGATTACGAGGTCTTGGGCGAGAACGGCGGCATGCTCATGGTCACCGCCTCCGGCACTGCCGTCAAGCTGGCTTAGCGGCCGGTTCAATCCTTTTCGTCCAGCTGAAAGATGGCATCTGTGGGTTTGCCGAAGTAGCGGGCAATCTTCAGGGCCAGGACGGTGGACGGAATGTATTTGCCGGACTCGATGGAGTTAATCGTGTTGCGGCTCACGCCGATGGCATCGGCCAGCTGCTGCTGGGTGATGTCCTGGATGGCCCTTTCTACTCTGACTGTATTCTTCATAGGGCCTGCTGTTTTTGGGATTTCCAGAGCATCCACTTGAACATCCCGAAATACAGGACGAACAGGAAAAGCGGAAGGACAATGAGGAACAACTCGCTCAGATAGAGGTCAATGGAGTCAGGAATGTTCGAAAAGATGAATCCGGGCTTCACTTCTAAGACAACGCTAAGAACCAGGAGAAGGATAAAAAACACATAGGCGGTAATCCCTATGGATTTCAAGCGGAAGCCGGAAATCATCTCGTCTTCCACCTTTTCCTTGGATAAGCAGAGGAGGAAGATAGAGATAATAAAGATAATATGGGCGGTCTTGGCAAAGTACCAGGCCACGTCGATGTTGTGTACGAATACCGCCTTGAAAATCTCCGTGATTACGGATAGTATCAAAAGGCACCAGCCAAGCTTCTGGCAGGTATGAGGCATAAGGATGCTCTTGTTGTTCATGGCAAACATGTATTACAGTTTCTACCTGCAAAGATAAGCATATTTTTCATTATGACAAGTAAACTTTGCAAAAAGAAAAGAAAAAATGGCAAACAAAACGGTAAATAGTTTGATATCGGATTAATTTGCTATTTTTGTATTCACAAGTTTTTAAGCACGGATTACCCTGCTTGCCATGAGGAGAATGGTTCCCCATATCATCCTTTTGCTGCTCCTTTTCGCCGTGTCCTGTTCACGGAATGCCGATTCGGAGCCGGAGACACACGTCCTTATGGATGGCGTGTGGGTGGGTAGCGGCGAGGGCCGGGGTGGTACCATCATAGCCAGCGTAGAGGTGAAGGACCATGTGGTTTCGGAAGTAACCATCGTGAGCCAGTCGGAGTCGTCTTTTGCCCAGGAAACCATCAACACCATCGTAGAAAAAGCCGTGGGGAGGGAGAACCTCCTGAAGCCGGAGATGGATGCCATTTCGGGAGCCACGCTTACCTCCAACGGCGTTATCGACGCCATCAACATGGCGCTCCTGGCGGCGATGGGGAAACGGGCCGATGGAGAAAAGGCTTACCGTGACGGAAGCTGCGACATCGTGATAGTGGGCGCCGGCGGAGCAGGGCTCTCAGCCGCTGTCGCCGCTGCCGAAGCCGGCGCGGGAAGCATCATCGTGCTGGAAAAGCAAGGCATCATCGGCGGCAATACCAACTACTCCACGGGCGGTATCAATGCCGCGGAAACTGATATACAGAAATCCCTGGGCATAGAGGACAGCAAGCAGCTCTTCTACGACGACACCATGAATGGCGGCAGGAATGAGAACCTTCCTGAGCTGGTCCGGAACTTTGTGGAGCGTGCTCCGGGCACCATCAACTGGCTTATCGGCATGGGCGCCGACCTAAGCGACGTGGGCTTGATGGGAGGCAGCAGCGTAAAACGCACTCATAGGCCGAAGGGCGGCACGGCCATCGGCCCGCATCTGATGAAAATCCTGAAAACCGCCGCAGCCGATGAGCACATCGAAATCCGCACATCCAACAAAGTCCTGGGCCTGCTCTCTTCGGGCTCGGCCGTAACTGGCGTGCAGGTGGAAAATGCCGATGGCAGCCCTTATTCGCTCAAAGCAAAGGCTGTGATTATTGCCACAGGCGGGTTCGGGGCCAATTTGGAGATGGTCTCGGAGTATCAGCCCTGGCTTCGGGGCTTTGCCACGCTCAACCATCCGGGGGCTACGGGAGATGCATTCGACTGGGTAAAATCCCTTGGCGGCGCCACCATCCAGATGGAGAATATCCAGATTCATCCCACCGCCGAGGCCGAAAATCACATCCTCATCACGGAAGCGGTACGGGGAAACGGCGCCATCCTGGTGAACCGGGAGGCAAAACGCTTCGTGAATGAGCTGGACACGCGGGACGTGGTATCGGCCGCCATCCTGAAGCAAACCTCAGGAGACGCTTACCTGATTTTCGACCAGGAGGTAAGGAAGTCCCTTGCCGCCATAGAGACCTACGCCAACCAGCACCTGCTCAAAGAGGGCTCCACCGTTGGGGCACTGGCCGATGCGACAGGCCTTCCTTCGGCTGCCTTGGAGGCCACGATGAGCCGCTATTCGGCCCAGCAGAAGGCCGGAGTGGACGAGGACTTCGACCGTAGTGCCACGGAAATGACGGCGGCGCTCCAGACACCTCCCTTCTATGCAGTTCGGGTAAAGCCCGCCATCCATCATACCATGGGCGGCCTGCGGGTAAACACCGATACCCAGGTTCTGAAGGCCGATGGAACCCCCATTCCCGGCCTCTATGCTGCCGGTGAAGTGACCGGCGGCCTGCACGGCGCCAACCGCCTGGGCGGCAATGGCGTGGCCGACATTGTTGTGAACGGCAAACTGGCAGGGGAGGCCGCTGCCAGGTTTTGTGTAAAGGAATAAGGATAAAGCTTTTACTCCCGATATGAAACTGAACAGACTTTTACTGTTAATCACTCTGGCGCTGTCATTTGCCTGCAAAAGGCAGACGGAATACATTCCCAAGGCCCCGGATTATTCGGATGATATAATGTGGTACACGGCCGATGGGGACAGCCTGGGCACGGGTGCCGACATCTTTTACGTGGTCTCCACCTGGGAGATAGACTGGAAGACGGCCGACAGTCTGGTTTGCCATTACGCCGATGTCTGGAATCCCGTCCACCGGGACCATATGGCCATAGAGATCAGCGGCGTATCGGCCTATATGTCGCCCGGCAACCGCTTCTATGCCCCTTATTACCGCCACACCACCATCGACGCCTGGGAAACGCGAGACCAGGATATTATCCAGGAGCGCACCCGGCTTGCCATGGCCGATGTGTGTGCGGCCTTCGACCATTTCATGGAGGTTCGCGATACTACCCGTCCGCTGGTTATCGCCGGCTTTAGCCAGGGAGGCTTGGCCATGGTGGAACTGCTAAAGCACATGGATAATCAGGCTTACAACCATCTGGCCGCAGCTTACGTACTGGGCTATAAAGTGACGCAGGAAGATATGGACGAGTGCAGCCACATCCGTCCTGCGCAGGGAGAAGAGGACACGGGTGTCACCATCTGCTACAATACCGTCAAGGATGTGCAGTACGTCAATCCTTTGATTTCCGAATCGGCCATCGGCATCAATCCGGTGAACTGGTGCACGGACAGCACCCCTGCCGTGCTTCACGACACCATTACCGTAACGCTGTCACCCGAGTACCATGTCCTGGTGGTGAGCGGCTACAGCGGCTCTGAATACCCCCCGTATAAGGATTTGATCAACGTGGGCGACATCCACAGCTGTGAGCCTTGGCTCTATAGCGACTGCCTCCGGGAAAATATCGGCCAGCGGGTCCAGTCCTGGCGCAGCCAAACTCGATAATAAACCACATCAAATAACATCGTTATGAAAAAAAACATCATTCTGGCAGCTGCCGCACTGTTTTCGGCTGCGCTGCTCAATGCGCAAACTTTGGGCAAAGATGCCCGCTACTGTAATCCGCTTCCCATGGAAATCGGCCAGGGGAGTGCTTCCGGCGACGTTAGTGTCTTCCAGTGGGAAGGCAAGTACTATATGTTCTGCACCGGCGGCGGTGCCTGGGTTTCTTCCGATATGCTCAACTGGGATTACCACTATGTGGCCGGTGTCCCCGTTGCCCCCGATGTATGTCCTTACAACGGCAAATTCTACATGACCGGAAACAGTTCCAATGTGTGGGTGGCCGATAACCCCCTGGGACCCTACGAGGTGCTGGGACAGTGGAAGGGAACCCCGGACCGGGAGCACGGCTGGAGCCAGGGCTTCGACCCCCATATCTATGTGGATGAGCACAACCAGCCCTATCTGTTCTGGCCCGGCATGGCCATTAGCGGCATTTATTCCGTGAAACTGGATCCAGACGACATTACCCAGTTCGTGGGGCCGGTTACCCATCACTTCAGCTTTAATCCCAACCACGTCTGGGAGCGTCAGGGAGAGATGAATGAGTTCCCGGATGTGGCCTGGATCGAAGGCCCGTGGGTGTACAAGCATAACGGGACATACTACCTGCAGTATTCTGCCTCCGGCACCCAGTGGAGGACCTATGCCGAGGGTTATTATAAGTCCAAAAATGTCCAGGGACCGTACGAGTATGCGTCCAACAACCCGCTGCTCCGGCGTACGGACGGTATTGTGACCGGTCCTGCGCACGGCAGTATGGTAACCGGCCCGGACGGTAACATCTGGCAGTTCTATACCATTGTTCTCCGCAGCGGTGGCCGCCGTATCGGCATGGACCGTGTGATTGTGAACGAGGAGGGCAATCTGGTCTGCAACGTGACCGACACGCCTCAGTGGGCTCCGGGTGTGGTAAAGGATCCCGCCCGGGGAGATGCCGGCTCCCTCATTGTATCCGTCGGCAAGACTTCCATGAGTACGGGACAGGGATTCCCCGGTGCTGCCAAGGTGGCTTCCAGTTCCAAGCCCGGAAGAGGTCCGGAATATGCGCTGGACAATTCCACCGCAACCTGGTGGGAACCGGCCGATGACGACGTGAATCCCACCCTCACCATCTCCCTTTCTCCGGCAGTGGACCGCGACAGGGTGCAGACTTTCCGGATCGATGGCTCCCGGCTGCTTTTCGGCGGTTCCGGCAGGGGATTCTCCGGCACGGCAGGAAAACCCGTTTACAAGTACAAGATAGAAGTGTCCATGGACGGAGAAAGCTACAGCACCGTGCTGGACTGCTCCGGCAACAGTGTCCCCAGGAACGTATTGTTTGACGAAATCCCGCCCGTCGAATGCCGGTATGTCCGTCTGACCATGCTGGACTGGCCCAAGGGCAGCCCGCTCAGCATCCTGGACTTCTCCGTTTTCGGCAAAGCCACAGGCTATTCACCTTCCCAGGTACCTGTTCCCACTCCGAAAGTGATGGAATAGCTTTTTGAGGAACAAAAGAAAAGGGGTGCGGCATAGTCTTGTCGCACCCTTCTTTGTATCATAACGGAAGAGATTAGCCGATATAGGCCAGGATGATGTTGGCAATTTCCTCTTCGCTATGGCCGTCGGCATTGATTACCAAATCGTAGTGACGGGCATCGTAGCGGCTGATGCCGGCATAGCGCTGGATATAGTTTTCACGCGCTTTGTCGATATCCTCTACAAGGGCTGCGGCAGCCTCTTTTTCCAACCCCTGTTTTTTCATTACGCGCTGGATACGGCTTTCCTCCGAGGCGGTGATGAACACATTCAAATGATTGGGGTGGTCCCTGAACACGAAGAAACCGGAACGGCCGGCAATCACGCAGGAGCCTTCTTCTGCAAGTTCCTTGAGAATCTCCGTCTCCGCCTTGTAAATATCGTCGGAGGTGACGTCTATACGGAATTCCTGTGAAAATTTAGGATCTACTCCAAGGGCCTTTGCAGACGGCATGGGGGCGATGAGCTGGATGAAATCGGCCAGCCAGTTTTTCTTCTCTCCCTTGAGCTTCTCTATCCCGCTTACGGTGAGGTTGAACTTCTTCTCCAAAGCCTTGATGAGGTCTTTGTCGCAATAACGCGTATTAAGTTTTTCGGCCAGTATCCGGCCTACGGTATGTCCACCGGATCCAATCTCACGGCTGATGGTAATGACAAAGGGTTCTTGCAGGTTCATAGCTGATGGTTATTATATCGGTAACAAAGATAATAAACCCGGAGGGATTTTTTGCAATTTTTCTTTTAATTCGTATTTTTGTTAATATGAATAAAATCGCCGCACTGCTTAAAAAATGGGCCGATACCAGCCTGGTCCTCCGTATTGTCATTGGCTTGGTCATCGGTGCCGTTCTGGGCCTGGTTGCTCCGGGATGGACCTGGCTGGGCATCCTGGGACGGATTTTCGTGAGTGCCCTCAAGGCAGTTGCTCCGGTTCTGGTGGCCATTCTGGTCACTTCTTCCATTGCCAGCGCCCGCGGGGGACTGGGCCCCCGTTTCCGGACTGTCATCGGCCTGTATGTCGTCAGCACCCTGGGTGCGGCGCTGGTGGCGGTGGTGGGCAGCACCTGCTTTCCCGTCACCCTCCAGCTGCAGGATGCGGCGCAGGGGAGTGCCCCCAGTGCCCTTACGGATGTCTTTACGAACCTGCTCACCAACATGGTCACCAATCCGCTGGCATCCATCTCCACGGCCAATTATATCGGCATCCTCTTCTGGGCGGTCCTGCTGGGTGTGGGGCTGAAGATGGTTGCCTCTCCCGGCACCATCAAGGTGGTCTCTGACTTGGCCGATGTGGTGACGCTGGTGGTCCGCTGGGTAATCCAGTTCGCCCCTTTCGGTATCCTGGGCCTGGTATTCTCGGCCGTTTCCGAGAGCGGCCTGGAGATCTTTACCACCTATGGGAAACTGGTGCTGCTGCTTGTGGGCTGCATGTTGTTCAACACCCTGGTTCTCAATCCTTTGTGGTCCTTTTTCGCCACTCGCAGGAATCCTTATCCGCTCCTTTGGTCCTGCCTGAAAGAGAGCGGCCTGCAGGCCTTTTTCACCCGTTCATCGGCCGCCAACATCCCCATTAACATGGCCCTTTGCAAGAAGCTGGGGTTGGACAAGGATTTCTATTCCGTGAGCATTCCCCTGGGGGCCACCATCAATATGAACGGTGCGGCGGTCACCATTACGGTGATGACCCTGGCGGTGGCCCATACCCTGGGCGTAGAGGTGAGCTTCTTCAGCGCCTTGATTCTTAGTATTATTGCCACCCTGGGCGCCTGCGGGGCATCCGGCGTGGCGGGCGGTTCGCTCCTGCTCATTCCCATGGCCTGCTCCTTCCTGGGCATAGGAAACGACGTAGCCATGCAGGCCGTGGCCGTGGGCTTTATCATCGGCGTAATCCAGGATTCCGTGGAGACGGCCCTCAATTCCAGCGGAGATGTGTTCTTCACTGCCACCGCGGAGTACCGGGACCGTAAAAAAACAACCGGCCATCCCCTTGGGAGACCGGTTGAATAACCTTTTTGGCCGATAGATTTATTTCTTGCGGCTCTTGTATCTCTGATAGAACATATCCACACGACCGGCGGTGTCCACCAGCTTCACCTTACCCGTGTAGAACGGGTGGGAAGTGTTGGAAATCTCCAGCTTCACCAGCGGGTACTCAACGCCTTCCACGGTAAGGGTTTCCTTGGAAGGAGCGCAGGAACGCGTGATGAACACGGTGTCATTCGACATATCCTTGAAAGCTACAAGACGGTAGGTTTCGGGATGGATTCCTTTCTTCATTTTACGTAAAAATATAATTGTTAACAATTTTGGACCGCAAAGATAGGAATTCTGTGCGGAAATTCCAAATTATTATTGCAACTTCGTGTAGGCCACCTTCCCCACCAGGGTGGTGGGCAGGGAGTCGCGGTATTCCCATTCCTTCGGCATGGCGTATTTGGCTATGTGCTTGCGGCAGTGTTCCTCTATGCTGGCACGGACCTCCGGAGTGTCTTTCACGCTGTCTTTCAGCACGATAAAGGCCTTAACCCGCTGCATCTTCACCGGATCCGGCACGCCGATTACGCAGCTCCGCTGCACGGCCGGATGCCCTTCCAGGATATTCTCCAGCTGGGACGGATAGACATTGTAGCCGCTGGTAACAATCATCCGTTTGATGCGTTGGCGGAAGAAGATGAAGCCTTCCTCGTCCATTACGCCCAGGTCGCCGGTATGCAGCCAAACGTGCCCGTCTTCGTGCCTGCGCAGCGTCTGGGCATTCTCCTCTTCGTGGTGGATGTACCCTAGCATCATGGACGGGCCGGTGAGGCAGATTTCGCCTTCCTCCCCATAGGGGACCTCTTCCGTGGTGCCGGGACGGCAAATCTTGTAATAGGTGTCGGGATAAGGCAGGCCGATGCTCCCTTCCTTCTCCTTGTTGTAAGGAGTTAAGCAGGAGGCGGTTACACATTCCGTGGTGCCGTAGCCCTCGCGTACGCGGATGGTGGCCTTGTGGTCGGCGAGGAATTGGTCGAACTTCTTTTTCAGTTCAATAGTGAGTGAGTCGCCGCCGGAGAAAACGCCGCGGAGGCAGCTTAAATCGGCCCCGTCCAGATACCGGTTACGGGTAATCGCCTCGAACAGCGTGGGTACGCCGGCAATGAAGTTGGGCTGGGTTTTCCGGATTAGCTTGGCATAGCTTTTCACGTTGAAACGGGGCACCAGGATGGCCGTTGCGTTGCCGACCAACACCGTATGGATGCAGACTCCCAGGCCGAATCCATGGAATACCGGCATGGCGGCCAGCATCTTGCCGTGCCAGACAGTTTCGTGGCACATGGCTTCCGTCTGCTTGGCCAGGGCGTTGAAGTTCAGGTCGCTGAGCATGATACCCTTGGTGGTACCCGTAGTACCGCCGGAGAACAGGACCACCGCCTCCGTCAACGGGTCTTTCTCCGGGAAGATGTCCTCTCCGGTGACAGCCTTTCCCGCTTCGATAAAGTGCTTCCACAGCAGTACGCTGCCATCCTCCAGAACCTTCGGGAACTTCCTTTCTGTCAGGAACTTCTGTCCCAGGGAAAGCGGGAAGGGAAGCTCTTCGGATACCCTGGCAATGATTAGTTTGCCGATGGGACGCAGCTTCCGTACTTCCAGGAATTTGGCATAGAACTGGTCCAGGGTCACGGCCACATCGCAATCGGCCTCATTCAGGAAGAAGGCAATTTCGGCCACGGCCGACAGGGGATGCACCATGGAGGCCACTGCGCCGATTCGGTTCAGGCCGTACAGGCAGTAGATGGCCTGCGGCACGTTGGGAAGGCACACCAATACCCGCTGTCCTGCCCGGACGCCCAGCGCGTAAAAGGCGCGGGCCGTACGGTCGATTTCCACCGCCATTTCCTTGTAGGAGATGCTCCTGCCCATGAAGGTGAGGGCGGGGAAATCCGGATCGGCCGCCACGGTGTCCAGGACGGCGCCGGACATGGATTTGTCGCTGTATTCCAGGTGGAAAGGGACATCGCCATAGCTGCTCAGCCACGGCGTCTTTACGTTTTCCAGGTTAAAATGCATAATTATTCAACTCAAGTTTCGCAAGTGAAAATTAATTGATTATCAGAATGTAAGGTGCGCTTGCGAAACTTTTCCCACCGCACATTCTTTCATTCACGTTACCCCATCCCTAAATCCCTTCCCTCGGGGAAGGGACTTGCTGACGCCCTTTGGGCTTTTGATGA
>Ga0265298_10001775_pt1 | contig 31533 bp, 31 predicted proteins | sample AusTroGonzalo_MG_3_FD_193486 | JGI IMG/M metagenome (GOLD analysis project Ga0265298, IMG submission 193486) | Bovine rumen microbial communities from tropical cattle in Woodstock, Queensland, Australia - Gonzalo_01 | ecosystem: Host-associated > Mammals > Digestive system > Stomach > Rumen ... | reverse complement strand
TCGCTCAACCCCGGCCCCAAGGTGGAATGGGTCGCCGCCCAGGTGCTTTCGCGCGGAGGCGCGGCAGGCGGGAGCGGAAGGACCCTCCGCATCGACCGCGGTTCCCTTCACGGCATCAGGGAAGGGGCCGCCGCCGTCGTTCCCGAGGGACTGGTCGGCCTCGTCACCGCGACGAGCCCCCACACTTCCGTGGTCTCTCTTCTGACCGACCCCCGGATCAAGGCTTCGTGCGAGATAGAGGTCGCCAGGGCCGACGGCGCTCCCCCCGCCCCGCCGAGGGGGATACTTTTCGGCGGAACCGACGACATGCTCGTCATAAGGCATCTGACGGGGGCCGAAAGGGCGGCTCCGTGCGCAAGGGTGGTGACCTCCGGAATCGGGGGCGTCTTCCCGAAGGGACTTGAGATAGGTACTTTGCTGGACTTCCGCAAGGACGAAAATGGCGTTGTCCGAGAAGGCGAGGTGCTGCCGTCTGTCGACTACATGTCGCTGGAGGAAGTGTTCATACGCCGTGAAGAGTGAATTCATCAAAGTTCTGATAGGGCTTGCCGCCATCATCGTCGGCGGCGCCGCGGAGGAGATCCTGCCGAAGGCCGCGGAGGTGGGCGTCCCCCTGCTGATGGCGTCGTCGGTCTTCATGGCGATGAAGCTCCAGGTGCAGGCGACGGTCATGTTCGCGATCGCCGCGGGCGCCGTCGAGGACGCGCTTTCCGGACTGCCGCCTGCGACCAGCTCCAGCTTCTTCCTTGCCGTCGCCGCGCTTGCGCGCTGGAGCGAGTTTCCGCGCGGGGCGCTCGTGATGGCCTACCCGCTGTACCAGTGGTGGCTCTGGGTCTGGACCGGCGGCGCCTACGGGGTGCTGTTCAACAGGATGCTCGTGGCGCTTCCGATGGGGCTAGTCTCGGCCTTCGCCGCATGGACCGCGCTTGCATGGCTGGAAAGGAGAGCCGCTGTCGATGAATAGCGACGGGTCGATAGTGAGCGATCTCTCGTGCTGGGCGACCATGTCGGTGTTCGCGGTCGGCCTTGTGGTTCTCGCGATCCATCTCAAGGCCGTGCAGATCGACGACGCCCCCGACTACAACTACGAGAAGAGCAGGCAGTCCGTGAGGCGCGTCCAGACGGCGGGCCCGCGCGGAAGGATACTCGACAGGCGGGGGCGCGTGCTTGCCGACAGCAGGCGCTCCGTTTCGATAGTCTGCAACGCCTCGGCCTTCCAGAAGCGCACCTGGGAGGCGACGGAGGCCGCGATATCCGAGGCCGTCTCGAACGTGGCCCATATAGTGGGTCGCGGTTCCCCGCTTACGGAACGGACCGTGAGAAGGCACGTCAGGCAGTCGCTTGCCATGCCTCTTGTGGCATGGCGCGACCTTGACTGGGGGGAGCTCTCGCGCTTCTGCGAGAACGAGAGGCTGCTGACCGGGTTCTCCATCATGGAGACGGAGGAGAGGTCGTATCCGAACGGATCTCTCGCGTGCCACCTCGTGGGTTATGTCGGCCGCGACCTTGCGCGCGGCGAGGAGGGCGACGAGCGGTTCAGCTTCCGGGAGTTCGAGCTCTGCGGAAGAAGCGGGCTTGAGCTGTACTACAACGGTTTTCTCCGCGGCGTCCCCGGCGAGAAGAAGCTTCTCGTCGACGCGCGCGGATTCACCGAGCGGGAGAGGGTGGTTTCCGAGGCGAGAAGGGGCCCCGACCTCTACCTGACGATCGATGCCGACATACAGCGCGTCGCGGAGGCGCAGCTCAAGGGGCTCCGCGGGGCGTGCGTCGTGATGGATCCCAGGGACGGATCGGTGCTGGCGTTCGCCAGCGCCCCCGGATACGATCTGAACGAGTTCGTGCCGGTGCTTTCGCATGAAGTCTACGACCGCTGCCTGAACGATCCCGGCAAGCCCCTCCTCAACAGGGCGTCCGGCGGCCTCTACGCCCCCGGATCGACGTTCAAGCCCATAACGGCGCTTGCCGGGTTGAGCATGGGGTATCCCGCCAGCTGCCACTACGACTGCAGCGGCGTATACCAGCTTCCGGGCATGAAGCTCCATTGCGCACGCCGGTGGGGCCATGGCCCGATCGCGGTCGAGGAGGCCCTCAAGGTCAGCTGCAACACGTTCTTCTGCAATCTTGGCATGGATATAGGGACCAACGCGCTTCTCGGCGCCGCGCACGCCTTCGGCCTCGGCGAGAAGACCGGCATAGACTACACCGACGACAGGGCGGGTGTGGTGCCCGACGACGCCTGGAAGAGAAAGACCTACGGCGAGAAGTGGTACCCTGGCGACCTTGCCCAGATGTCCATAGGCCAGGGAATGCTGCTCGTAAGCCCCTTGCAGATGGCCGTCGTGGCCGGCGCGATCGGAACGGGCTACCTCGTGACGCCCCACCTCAAGTACGGCCAGCCGCCGGTGCGGCGTCCGCTCCCGTTCTCCAAGAGGAATCTCGATGTCGTGCGCGAAGGAATGAGGCAGGTCGTCTCGGGAGGAAGCGGCGTCAAGGGCGGGGACGGCGTCGATGTCGAGGTCTGCGGCAAGACCGGCACGGCCGAGTACGGCTCCTCGACCAACAGGCGCAAGAACACATGGTTCATAGCCTACGCGCCCTCCGAGGCTCCGAGGGCCGCGGTGGCCCTCATCGTCGAGGATGGCGAGTCGGGCGGAGGAACGGCGGCCCCCAGGGTGGCGGAGGTCATGAAGAGGATCTTCAATGCAAGGTAGGCTCGTACATTTCAACTGGCTCATGTTCGCGTCGATGCTCGCGCTCGTCGCGCTTGGCACGGTTTCGATATGGTCGGCCGGCAACGCGCGATCCGAGGTCGTGTTCCACGGCATGTGGAAGGCCAACCTCGCAGCCGCGTCCGTCGGACTTGCGGTCTACATGGCGCTTGCCATGATCGATTACAGGAAGCTTCTGGAGTGGGCCGCCACACCGGCGTATCTGGTGTCGGTCTTCATGCTTGTCGCGGTGCTTGTGTTCGGGTCGAAGGTCTATGGCGGGCGAAGGTGGCTGTGGTTCTTCCAGCCGAGCGAGATCTCCAAGCTCTCGATAATATGCATGATCGCGCAGATCTTCGGCGGAGAGGGCAGGAGGAGCTTCAGGTGGTTCGTGTTCGCGGCTCTCCTGGTGGCGGTTCCAGTGGGGCTGATACTCCTTGAGCCTGATCTCGGGACGGCGCTTACGCTTCTCCCCGCGGTGCTTCTCATGCTCTTTGTCGCCCGCGTCTGGAGGCGCGGACTCGTCACGGCGCTGGCGGTGCTGGCGGTCGCGGCCTTTGCGGTGCTGGGCGCGGTGTACGAGGCCGAGAAGCCTGGCGTGACCGAGGCGCGGCGCGAGAGGATCATGAAGTGGGTGCCGCTGAAGAGCCATCAGGTCAGCCGCGTGAAGGTGTTCCTGTTCCCGGAGGAGGACCTCACCGGGGCCGGATACACCTTGAGGCAGGCGAAGATATCGATAGGCTCTGGCGGCTTCTCCGGCAAGGGGATCGGCAAAGGGGAGTCGAACCACCTCAAGTACCTGCCCCAATCAATTTCGATGAACGACTTCATCTTCTGCGTCTATGCGGAGGAGACGGGGTTCGTCGGATCAGTCGTGCTGCTCGCGCTGTTCGCGGCCCTCCTGGTGCCCGGCGCGTGGACGGCGGTCGTCGCATCGGACGGAAGCGGACGGCTTCTTGCCCTCGGCGTATCGACCCTGGTGTTCGCGCATGTCTGGACAAACATCGCGATGTCCATCGGGCTGGTGCCGATAACGGGGCTGCCGCTGCCGTTCATATCGTCCGGCCGCACCTTCCTGGTGACGGTCATGGCCGGACTCGGTCTTGTTCAAAGTGTATCAATTCACGGAAGGGAATCAAACAAATGAATCTGTTCGGATGGCTGAGGCGCTCAAGGTTGAAGCGCGAGATCATCGTAAATGTGGAGAAGCTGGAGACTCGTGTCGCCGTGACCGAGAACGGCCGGCTCGAGGAGTTCATGGTCGAGCATACCGAGGAGGAGCGCCTTGTCGGCAGCGTCTTCAAGGGACGCATACAGAACCTGGAGAACGATCTCCAGGCCGCGTTCGTCGACATAGGACTCAAGAAGAACGCGTTCCTCCACTATTGGGACATGACCCCGGATGCCGACGCGATGCTCGACGATGTCGACGACAGCCAGCCCAAGGGCGGCCAGCAGCCCAAGGGCGGCAAGCCCGCCCGCAAGCCGCCGCGCCTCTCCAACGAGGAGATCGCGAAGCGCTTCCCGCCCGGATCGGAGATCGTGGTGCAGGTGACGAAGGGCCCCATCTCGACGAAGGGGCCCCGCGTGACCGCAAACCTCTCCATCCCGGGCCGCTACCTCGTGATGATGCCGGGTACGCGCATAAGGGGAGTCTCCAAGAAGATCGGCGACGCGCAGGAGCGCAAGCGCCTCAAGAAGATACTCGACAGGCTGCCGCTTCCCGAGAACGTCGGTCTTGTGGTCCGTACCGTCGGCCAGGGCGCGAGCGCCCGCGCGTTCGCCAGGGACCTCAGGAACCTCGTTGCGGTCTGGAACGAGATGCAGGCCAACACTAAGACCCTCAGGACGCCGTGCTGCATATTCCAGGAGCCCGACCTTTGCGAGCGCGTGGTCCGCGACTGGCTGACGGAGGATGTCGACGCCATCATCATAGACGACGCGAAGAGCTACGAGGCCATGCGCGAGGTCACCGGGCGGATATCCAGGAGGGCGAAGGGAAAGATCCGCCGCTTCGACGGCGCGACCGGGATCTTCGAGCACTTCGGGATCGAGCGCCAGCTGCATGAGGCGTTTGCCCGCCAGGTGCCGCTCAAGTCCGGCGGCTACCTCGTGATCGACGAGACCGAGGCCCTCATAGCGGTCGACGTGAACACGGGCCACCACAAGGGGAAGGGGTCCCAGGAGGAGGCGATCCTGGAAGTGAATCTCGAGGCTGTCGACGAAGTCGCCCGCCAGCTGAGGCTCAGGAACATCGGCGGCCTGGTCGTGCTCGACCTCATCGACATGAAGTCCAGGAAGCACCAGCGCGAAGTCTACCGCGCGCTCAAGGACGCGCTGAGGCGCGACAGGGCGCGCACGAACGTGCTCGAGATATCGGAGCTGGGTCTTCTCGAGATGTCCCGACAGCGCCAGGAGGAGTCGATCCTCTCGATGCTCACCTCGACATGCCCCTACTGCCACGGACACGGCGTCGTCAAATCGCCGATGGCGATCTCCATCGAGATCCAGCGCAGGCTCTCGGCCCTGCTGAAGAGGGCCGAGGCGGAGAAGCGCCCGTTCGAGCCGAAGATAGTCATAGCGCCCCAGGTCATGCAGCGCCTCAGGACGGAGGATTCGCATCTTCTGGCGGATCTGCAGAAGGAATACAACACCCGGCTCACCTTCGTCTCGGAGCTGCACCGCCACCCCGAGGCGTTTTCCATACTGGACGCGGCCACGTCACAAGTGCTATACTCTCAGTCATGAACAAGAAAGCCCTAGCCTGCGCCGTCGCTCTGGCGTCGATCCACGCCTTTGCCGGGACGGTCAAGTTCTCCGCCGATCGCATAGCTGCGGACCAGCGCACCTCGACGGTGGTCGCCACCGGAAACGTCGAGGCGTCGCTCCATCCCTTCCGCCTTCTCGCGGAGGAGCTCTCCCACGACAAGGAGGGCGTCTACACGTTCTCCGACCCGACGACGTTCACCACGTGCACCAACGAATGCGGCCACATGCACTGGCGCGCGACCGGCGGGGCGGAATACCTCGGCGGCCGCTATGTCGGAATGAGGAACATGTGCCTGTATTTCTGGGAGATTCCCGTCATATGGGTTCCGTACTGGCGCTATCCGCTTGACACGGAGTACGGCTTGAGGTTCATGCCGGGCTACACCTCCAGGTGGGGCGCATACCTGCTCTCCAAGTACGTCTACCGGCTCATAGGGGATTCATCCGACGAAGAGGGTTCGCTCGGCCTTCGCGGATCCAGCCGAATCGACCTGAGGTCGAAGAACGGCGTGGCCCTCGGGCAGTCCCTCGACTGGCAGCTTGGCGATCTCGGCGAAGGCGGGTTCAAGGTCTACCACGCGTGGGACCGGGACTACGACCGCTATTCGCGCCATTGGCGTGATTCTAGCCATTGGCACTACAGGCATTGGGGCAGCGATGTCGAGGAGAGCCGCTGGGCGGTCGAGCTCTTCCACCGCTGGCAGCCCACCGAGCGCGACATCGTCAGGGGCAGGGGCGTGGTGTTCAGCGATTCCCACATGGCGTCGGACTTCCTGCGCGATCACACGCTTACGTTCCAGAACGAGTTCGCGACCGGATACTCCGGCAACGAACTTTCCTGGGAGCATTATGAAAATCCGTTCGCCTTCGGCGTTAGCGTGTCGGGTCCGCTGAACAGGTTCTACGAAGGCGTGTCCCGCCTGCCGGAGGTGTATTTCGACATTGCGCCCCAGCCCCTGTTCGGACTGCCTCTCAACTACGAGTCGTCCACAAGGCTCGGCTACCTCGACCGCCATGCCGCCAGGTACGGGCGCTCCGCCGACGGGATCAATCCGTTCACCTACGCGCCTGGCACCTGGGCCGACTACAATACCTTCAGGCTCGACACCTACCATCGCGTCACGGCTCCCATGAAGTTCGCCGACGTGCTTTCGGTCGTGCCGCGCGTAGGCTACCGCGGAACGTACTGGGGCGATAGCGGGTACGAGTCGACCGACGGCCGCAGCCGCGCCGGCGCGACAGGCGACGGAATGTACAGGTCGATCGTCGAAGGAGGCGTCACGTTCGCCGCGCGCGGCACAGCCTGGCTTGACGACCGCTGGCAGCACATGCTGGAACCCTATCTCGACGTGCTCGCGCAGGAGGCGAGCTACTCGGGCGGTGGCAGCGGCAGGCGCCCGTACGTGTTTGACGGCTTTGACGGGTCGAGCGACTGGCAGGATCAGTTCGCCGGCCGCTCGCGCAACCTGCCCTATTCCTGGTACGGCTTCACGCCGGGCGTGAGAAACGCCCTGAGGCGCGCAGACGAGGACGGTCGCCTTTCCACGGTGCTCGACTTCGACGTCTACGCGGCGGTGCAGCTCAACAAGTCCGGCTTCACGGAGGGCAACCGGTATCACAGGCTCGCCAAGGTCGGCGACCCCAACTACGGCAAGGACTCGCCGACCGTCGCGCCGGGAACGCGCATCAGGTGGTTCCCCGACAGGTACTCTTCGCTCTCGGCGCGCGCGGAGTACGACTGCGAGAACGACAGGATCGCGCTGGCGTCAGTCAGGTGGGACCATCGCCTCGCTGACGGCTTCAAGTACTTCACGGAGGTCGTGCACCGCGACCACAGGTGGTGGGACTATTCGTCCACGCCGTTCGACCCCGGTATCATGCGCGGCGAGGATTTCAACTGGGCCTACTACAGCTTCCTCACTGTCGGCTTCGAGCATGACATATGCGACGCGCTCGCATGGGGCCCGTACGTCACATGGGATTGCCGCGAGGGCGAGTTCGAGGAGGTCGGCTCCTGGTTCGACTACAGGACCGACTGCCTGGGCTTCCGCCTGAAGGTCGCCTACAAGAACTCCTACACCCGGATCGACGGCTCCGAGCACGACCGCGACTGGCGCGTGGGATTCTACGTGTACCTCAGGGCGTTCGGCCCCGACATGGGCGACATGCTCTGATTCCGGAGGGCGGCAGGACGTGCGCAAGGCGCCTCAGAGCGGTTTCGAGCGGCTTGAGAGCTATCTCGTAAAGCTGATCCAGGAGAAGGGCGCAGACCAGGACCAGCCGGCCGGCGTGAGGTTCCTGCTCGGGGCCCTCAAGGGCCTGAGCTACGTCTTCGCCTCTGTCGTGTCGCTGCGGTACGCCCTCTACAGGACGGGGCTGCTGAGGCGATTCCCGCTCGGCGTGCAGGTCATATCGATCGGCAACGTCACCGCGGGCGGAACGGGCAAGACCCCCGTCACAGAGATATTCGCGCGCACGCTCGCCGCGGAGGGCAGGAAGGTGGCGATCCTATCGCGCGGCTATCGCCGCAAGGAGGCTCCGTTCTGGCGGAGGGTGTTCACCCAGGTGATCGATCCACCGCTCGTCGTGTCCGACGGAAAGCGCGTGCTGCTTGATGCGGCCACCGGCGGCGACGAGCCCTACATGCTGGCTTCAAACCTGCCTGGCGTCGCAGTCGTGGTCGACCGCAACCGCGTGAAGGCGGGGCGCTATGCCGTAAAGCGGCTGGGATGCGACACGCTGATCCTCGACGACGGCTTCCAGTACCAGAAGCTGAAGCATTCCATCGAAGTGGTGCTCGTCGACTCAACCAACCCATTCGGCAACGGAAACATGCTGCCGCGCGGCATACTGCGCGAACCCGCCCGCCATCTGAAGCGCGCCGACATCATATTCCTGACCAAGTGCCGCGGTGACGTGTCGGCCGTGCGCGAGGAGATCCGCGCATTCAACCGGACGGCCGATATCGTTGAGTGCAACCATACGCCGCGCGTCCTCAAGGACGTGTGGAGCCGCGAGGAGTACCCGCTTTCGTGGCTGGGGGGGAAGACGGTGTGCACGCTTTCCGGCATCGCCTCCCCGAAGGGCTTCGAGAACTCGCTCAGGCATCTTGGCTCGAAGGTCGTATGGTGCGAGCGCTACGCCGACCACCACCGCTACGATGCGAGCGAGGTCCTGTACGCGCTGAACAGGACCGCCGACATGGGTGCGGACGCGCTTGTCACGACCGAGAAGGACGCGGTCAGGTTCCCGCGGTTCGAGACGTCGCCCGTCAGGTGCCTCTATCTCAGGATCGCCATCGAGATACTCTCGGGCGGCGACAACTTCACCCAGATCATAAACCGCATCTGCTTCAGGAGCCCGTCGCAGAAATGAAGGCAAAGGGCGGCATGGGCGGAATCCTCAGGAACACGTTCACCGTAGGCGCGTTCACCGCGCTGTCCCGCGTGCTTGGCCTCGCAAGGGAGATGATGCAGTCCCGGCTCATAGGCGCCGGCATGGAGCAGAGCGCGTTCACGCTCGCGTTCGCGATCCCGAACATGGCGCGCAAGCTCTTCGGCGAGGGAGCCCTCACCGCCGCGTTCGTTCCCGTGTTCAAGGGGGCGGCCGAGGCCGAATCCCTCGAAAAGGCGGCGAAGCTCGCGCGCAGCGTTATGACCATGGTGCTTCTCATGCTTGGCGCGATGGTCCTCGTCTCGATGGGCGGCCTCGAGCTGATAGTCAAGTTCCGGCACGAGCTCGGGCTGGTCGACATGAAGCGTCTCCAGCTTACGATAAGGCTTGTTAAGATGCTTCTGCCGTATATGATCTTCATATGCGGCGCGGCGTTCGGGATGGGGGTGCTGAACTCGCTTGGCCGCTTCAAGGCCTCCAGCTTCATGCCATGCCTGCTGAACATCTGCTGGATCGGCATGCTCGCCTGGATATCGTTCTTCCCGGAGCTACGGCTCGACCAGCGGATCCATCGCGTGGCGATGGCCATTCTCGTCGCAGGCGCGCTGCAGATGATCTTCCTCTTCTGGCGGATGCATGCGGCCGGCGTATCCCCCCGCCTTACGTTTTCCGGATGGGGCGAAGCCAAGGTCCGTCTCGTCTGGCGGAACCTCGGCATAGCGGCGCTAGGCGCCGGTGCGGTGCAGCTCAACTATCTGCTGGACCAGCTTCTCGCATACTGCGCAAGCCCATGGGCGGCCGGCGTCATAGGATATGCCGAACGCCTGATGGACCTCCCGCTCGGCGTCATAGGCGTCGCGTTCGGAACGGTGCTGCTGCCGACTTTCGCAGGGCTCTTCGCCAGGAACGATCTTGACGGCGCGCGCGATGCGATGAGGTCGTCCGTCCTGTCGCTCATGTTCGTGATGCTCCCTGCCGCCGCTGGGCTGTTCGCCCTTGCTCCCGAGGTGACCGGTGTGATCTACCAGGGAGGCGCCTTTGACGAGGTGGCGACCGTACGGGTCGCCCGGGCGCTTGCGGTTTATTCGCTCGGACTCGCCTTCTTCGGCATGTCGAAGTCGCTTGTTCCGTGGTTCCAGGCCCAGAACGACATGAAGACCCCTCTGAGGGTCTCGGTGATAACCGTCGTCCTCAACGCGACGCTCAACGTCCTCGCGGTCGTCCTTCTCCCGGAGGAATGGCGTCATGTGGGCCTGGCGTCGTCCACGGTCATATGCGCCGCGGCAGGCTGCGCGCTTCTTCTTTCGTTCGCACGCAGGAAGAACGGATCGCTGGGCCTCAGGCCAGCCGTGGCGCCGCTGTCCGCGATGCTGGCGGCGGCGCTTGCGATGGCCGCCGCCCTGTACGGGCTCAGGGCTCTGGTCGGCGGATTGAACCGCGTCGTCGCGCTCGGCATTCTCGTCGTCTCGGGAATGGTCGTCTACGCCTTGGCGACTCTCGCGCTCCTGAGGGGCCGCGTCCGCACCCTGCTCCGTCGCCGCCGGTAGGTGCGGGACGGTCCCGTCGCGCGGCAATGCGACAAGGGTGTCCGGATGGGCGGGCCCTTGTAGCGAAGCGCGAAATCTTTTGATATAATATTCGACATGAAAACTGTTTTGGTGGACAAGGGCGTCCGCTTCGGAGGCGGAGGGCTTACGTTTATCGCGGGACCGTGCGTCATCGAGTCTCGCGAAATGGCCATGGACCTTGCAAAAAGGCTGACTGCGATAGCGCGCAAACTCAAGGTCGGATACATTTTCAAGGCGAGCTTCGACAAGGCCAACCGCACCTCCGTCGATTCCTTCCGCGGACCGGGCATCGACAAGGGCCTTGAGATACTCGAGGAGATTCGCGCGAAGTTCGACGTGCCCGTGCTGACCGACGTCCATGAGCCCTGGCAGTGCAAGCCGGTCGCCGAGGTGTGCGACGTCCTTCAGATACCCGCGTTCCTCGCCCGCCAGACGGATCTGGTCGTCGCGGCCGGAGAGACGGGAGCGGTGATCAACGTCAAGAAGGGCCAGTTCATGGCCCCGGAGGACATGGCCCAGGTCATCCGCAAGATCGAATCTACCGGCAACAGGAGGATAGTCCTCTGCGAGCGCGGCGCCTCGTTCGGCTACCGCAATCTCGTGGCCGACATGCGCTCGCTGCTCATAATGCGCGAACTCGGCTACCCGGTCGTCATGGACGCGACACACTCGGTGCAGAGGCCCGGCGGCCTCGGGACCGGCTCGGGCGGCGACGGGCGCTTCGCCCCCGCGCTCGCCCGCGCGGCGGTTGCGACCGGAGTCGACGGCGTGTTCATGGAGACCCATCTGAATCCCAAGGTCGCGAAGAGCGACGCCGCGAACGCCATCAGGTTTTCGGAAGTTGAAAAGCTTTGGAAGGTGCTTCTTCGAATTCATGAGATTGTCCATTGAGATCGTCCTGATTTTTGCTGCGACGACCGCGCACGCATTCGACTCGGCCTCATGGCTGGGTCAGCGTGCGCTCTTGGACCATGAGGCCGCGCGCCTGAGAGATGCCTACCCGAAGTTCCGCGAACGGGTCACCCAGCCCGCCGAGAACGTCGTAATCCCGGTCGAGAGCCACCCTGACGGCTCGGTCAAGACGAGCGTCTTCGCCGAGCGCGCCCAGTTCTTCCTGCAGGACGGTATGGTATGGGCGGAGGGCGTCGAGATACGCCAGTACCGCAGGGACGGCACCGAGGAGTCCCGGATCGAGGCCGACAACTGCATAGTCGACAGGTCGACCAGGAGCGGCTGGTCGGATGGCCACGCCCGCGCCAGGTATCGCGACCAGGCCGAGCTCGAAGGGGACATGCTGTATTTCTCGGCCACGGAGGAATACCTGAAGATATTCACGAACACCGTCCTTCGCGCCGACGGGAGGGTTCTCAAGAGCGTTCGCGCCGACTTCGACCATCGCGAGGGCGTAGCCATGTTCGACGGCGCGGTGTCGCTTCACGGCAGCGAGAGGGGACGGGAGTACGACCTCGCCGCAGCGCAGGCGTTTGCGTTCGTTTCTTCCGACAACGAATTTCGCCGCGTGGTGGCCCTTGGCGGGGTGAGGGTCGAATCCGACGGCCGCAGGGGGGAATGCGACAGGGCGGTTTACACAAGACGCGACTCCAGGATCGTCATGTACGGCGCCGACGGAGGCTCGCCGGCGAAGCTTGCCGACGGCGATGGCGCCAAAAGCACCGTCGAAGGCGCGAGAATAACCTTCTGGCTCGACAGCGAGGAGGTCGAGGTTGTGGATTCGTCCATAAAGATGGAGACGAAGGGCCTTAAGATACCGCATGGCGCAGGAGGTGGAAAATGAGCGACGATCCGGTGATGGATGCGATGAGGGCCATGGCGGACGAGAAGGGCGCGGCGCAGGCTCCCGACCTGCGCGCCGAGCGTCTGGTGAAGATCTACGGCGACCGTACGGTCGTGAACGGAATGTCGATGGAGGTCCGCTGCGGCGAGATCGTCGGGCTCCTTGGCCCCAACGGCGCCGGCAAGACCACCACGTTCTACATGATAGTCGGTCTTGTCAAGCCTGATGGCGGCAAGGTGACGTTCCGCGGCAAGGACCTTACGCAGATGCCGGTCTACATGCGCGCGAGGAACGGGCTCGGCTATCTTGCACAGGAGCCCAGCATATTCAGGAAGCTTTCCGTCTGGGATAATGTGATGGCGATACTTGAGGCGCTGCCGCTTTCGCGCAAGGAGCGTAAGTCCCGCGCCGAGGAGCTTCTCGCGCCGTTCGATCTGATGAAGGTCGCCGGGCAGCCCGCCTACACACTTTCGGGCGGCGAGCGCCGCAAGCTTGAGATTGCGAGGTCGCTCGTCAGGAGCCCGGCGATCCTCATGCTTGACGAGCCTTTCGCGGGCGTCGATCCGCTGAGCGTGAGCGAGATCCAGGACATCTGCCGGAAGCTCGCGAAGGAGAGGGGGCTCGGGATAATCATAACCGACCACAATGTCCGCGAGACACTGTCGGTCGTCGATCGTGCGTACATGGTGTACGACGGCAGGCTTCTGAAGGCCGGCACGACCGAGGAGCTCATAGCCGATCCGGACGTCCGAGCCCGTTACCTGGGCGACGGTTTCAGAATGTAGTACCATACGGAACCACAACACAAAAAAGGAGGAAAAAGGAATGAGCATAGAAGTAACGATGAGACACAGCGACGTGCGCATCGAGGCGCTCAAGAACTATGCCGAGGAACGCATGGCCAAGCTCAAGGAGAAGTTTCCGAAGGTGACGAAGGTTTCCATCGTGATCGACGTCGACGCCAAGAAGCACATGTACATGGCCGAAGTCGTCGCGAACCGTCTCGGCGAGGTTGCCGTCGGCGCGAAGGAATTCTCCGAAAGCGCCAAGAGCGTGATCGACACCGCCGCGGCCCGCGCCGAGAGGCAGCTTCTGAGGATGCGCGTCAAGCGGCGCAAAGGGACGGTCCGCAAGCAGAGGGCCGCGTCCGAGAAGAACTGACGGATGAAGAGCCTCCCGACAAAGGCTGACGCAAAGGGCGCGTCGTTCACCGTGGCCGACTTCGTAAGGGCCGGCGGCGAGCGGTTGCGCCTTAGCGTCGTCGCGGGGGAGGACAGCCTCTGCCGCAATGTCGAGGAGCCGCTCCTGAACCGGCCCGGACTTGCGCTTTCGGGGTTCTTCGACTATTTCGCGTGGAGGCGCCTTCAGCTTATAGGGCGCGGAGAGCTTGCGTACCTCCGTTCGCTCCCCGTCCGCACAAGACTCCTGCGCATACGCGAGATGCTTGACAGGAAGGCGTTCTGCTTCATCTTCTCGAACGGCCACATACCGTCGCAGGAAGTCATCGACATCGTCGAGAAGGCCGGAGGAATACTTCTCTCGACCCCGCTCAAGACGCGTGTCTTCGCGAACCAGGCGACATTCGTCCTGGAGAAGCTCGCGGCGCCTTCGACGACGATATACGGCACGATGGTCGAGGTCGCCGGCGTAGGCGTGCTCTTCGAGGGCGATTCCGGCCTCGGCAAGAGCGAGACCGCGCTCGGCCTGGTGAAGAGAGGCGCGGCGCTCGTCGCCGACGACCTTACCTGCATCCGCAAGGACGTGGGCAACAATGTGCTGTACGGGTCCGCCAGCGACTCTACGGCCGGATACATGGAGATACGCGGCATCGGCATCGTGCACATCCCGAGCATATTCGGGGTCAACGCGGTGCGCGCGGAGAAGCGTGTCCAGCTGGTGATAACGCTCAAGTTGCTCGACGAGGTGCGCGGCGAGATCGATCGCACCGGACAGAAGCGCCGCTACAGGACGATACTGGGCGTGGAGGTGCCGCGCGTCATAATACCGGTCTCCGAGGGTCGCGATCTTGTCAATCTCGTCGAGACGGCGGTGCAGCAGCAGAAGCTGGTGTTCGCCGGACACCACCCGGTGGCTGATCTTTCAAAGCGGCTGCGGCGCAGGGCGGCGCAGCACGTGGACAATCTTACAACAAAGGAGAAACGCAATGGCTGACAAAATCACACGTGAGTTCACGCTCCTGAACAAGTACGGGATGCACGTGCGTCCGGCGGGCCTTTTCGCAAAGGTGGCCAGCCGCTATGACGCCGATGTCGAGGTCGAGAAGGACGGCAACGTCGTCTCTGGCAAGTCGATAATGGCGCTCATGACCCTTGAGGCGACGCACGGCGCGGTGCTGAAGGTTACGGCGACCGGCGCCCAGGCCAAGGAGGTTCTGGACGAGCTTGAGGCCCTTATCGGCCGCAAGTTCGACATTCCGGATGAACAGTAGACCCGAGATGGTCACTCTCGCGGGCATACCCACGGCCCGCGGACTGGTGGCGGGGCCCGTCTTCCTGTACAGGGGGGACGGCGAGATTCCCGTTCCTGAATACGTCGTCGAGGCCGGGCGCGAGGAGGAGGAGCTCCGGAGGTTCGAGCGCGCTGTCATCGACACGAAGCGCGACCTCGAGAATCTCATATCGGTTCTGCGCGAGCGGACCGGGCGCGCCGACGTGCGCGTATTCGAGTGCCATCTCATGTTTCTTGAGGACCCGACGTTCGCCGACGAGATACGGCGCAGCGTCACGGCCGACCATGTCAACGCAGAGGCGGCGGTAAAGGCCTTCACCGACAGGATGCGCGTGCAGTTCTCGCGCATGAACGACCCGTATTTCCGCGAACGCGTCAGGGACTTTGACGATGTGGAGCGGCGGCTTCTGGTCGCTCTTACGGGCTTCGCCCAGGAGACCAGCTTCGAGCTCAAGGTTCCGTCGATCATAGTCGCCGACGATCTTACGCCTTCCGAGACGGTGAGGCTCCCGCGCGAGAATGTGCTTGGGTTTGCGACGAACGGGGGCTCCGCGACCAGCCACGTCGCGCTTCTGGCGCGTGCGATGGCGATACCTGCCGTAACGGGACTCGTCGACATAACTTCGCGCGTGAAGCCCGGGATGAATGTGATTCTCGACGGCGGCAACGGCGCCGTCACGATAAATCCCGACAAGGCCACGATGGCGCTCTACGAGTCGATGCAGCGCCACCGCCACGACATCGAGAAGTCCGAGCCTGACGGAACTCCGGCCGGGACCCTGCGCGAAGGCGGCGAGGTCAAGATATACGCCAACATCCATCCCGGCGTTCCCGTCTCCGGACTCAAGGAGCTTGGGGCGCGCGGCGTAGGGCTCTACCGCAGCGAATATCTGTGGCTGAACCGCGAACGCGAGCCGACCGAGGACGAGCAGTTCGAGGCGTATCGCGAAGCTGCCGTCGAGGCGGGGAAGCTCTCCCCCAACGGGTCCGTGACGATTCGCGCGCTCGATATCGGCGGCGACAAGACCGTAAAGGGCATTTCCGCGAAGGAGTCGAATCCTTTCCTCGGAAACCGCTCGATAAGATATCTCCTTTCCAACCAGGAGGTGTTCAAGACCCAGATGAGGGCGATCCTGCGGGCGTCGGCTTTCGGCAAGGTCTATACGATGTACCCGATGGTGAGCTGCATCGAGGAGCTCCACGAGGCCGCGGTCGTGATGGCCGAGGTCAAGCGCTCGCTTGACGCGGAGGGCATAGCCTACGACAGGCACATGCCGGTGGGGGCCATGATCGAAATCCCCTCGGCCGCGATAAACGCAGACGCGATAGCCCGCGAGGTTGACTTCTTCTCCATCGGCACGAACGACCTTATACAGTATACGATGGCGGCGGACAGGAGCAACGAGGCGGTGGCCCACCTGTACCAGCCGACGAACCCTGCGATACTTTATCTGATGAGGCGGGTCATAGCCGCCGCCCATCGCCACGGCATTCCCGTGGGCGTATGCGGCGAGAGCGCCTCCGACCCCATAATCGGCGTCCTTTGGGCGGCGATGGGGATAGACATGCTTTCGATGTCCGGTTCGTACATACCGGTCATGGCGAAGCTCCTTCGCCGGCTCACCCGCGCAGAACTTGACGAGTACAATGCGCTCGCGAACGGATTTGACGAGGGCGCGACCGCCCAGGAGGTCTTCGAGGCCTGCCGCAAGTGGATGGTCGGAAAGATTCCCGAGCTCGACGATCTCCTGATCTGATGACGATCGATATCATCAGCGTGCAGCCGCAGATGTTCCGCGGCTTTCTCGAGGAGTCGATGGTGGCGCGCGCCGTCAGGAAGGGCGCCTGCGAGATAAGGATTCGCGACCTGAGGGACTTTACCCACGACCGCTGGCGCAAGGTGGACGACAAGCCATACGGCGGAGGCCCGGGAATGCTGATGATGTGCGGCCCTTGGTTCGAGGCGGTGGAGGCGTGCATCGCGGAACAGGGGGCGAGGGTTATCATGACTTCGCCCGCCGGGCGGCGGTTCGACCAGCGCATGGCCGAGGAGCTTTCGAAGGAGGATCATCTCGTCTTCATGTGCGGCCACTACGAAGGCTTTGACGCGCGCATACGGACTCTTGCGACCGACGAGGTCTCGATCGGCGATTTTGTGATGACGGGCGGCGAGCTCGCGGCGGCCGCGATGGTGGACTCGATCGTGAGGCTTCTCCCCGGGGTGCTCGGCGGAGGGCCCGCCGCGACGGCAAGCGAGAGCTTCGGACGCGACGGGCTTCTGGAGGCGCCGCAATATACGCACCCGCCGGTCTTTCGCGGAATGGCGGTGCCTGAGATCCTCCTGAGCGGAGACCATGCGAAGATAGAGGCGTGGCGCCGCGCCGAATCGCGTCGGCTGACCGCCGAATCGCGCCCCGACCTGCTGTCCTCAGAATGACAATTGCAGGCCGAAGGCCAGCGAGTAGATCATCTCGACATCGGTATCCAGGCCGAGCGTAGCGTCGGCGTCGATACGCAGCGATAGCGACTCGGTCATGTGGTAGAACGCGCCAAGGCCGCCCGAGGGGCCGACATTGCCGTCATGCGTCCAGCCGCGTGCGCCGAACGTGAAGAACGGATCGAGCCTTTCGTAGCCCCACCAATGCCAAAGAGCCTTCACGGCGAAGGCCAGGTGGTCGCCAGCGAAACCTGCCTCGCCCTCCATCGCCCACATCTCGTCCAGGTAAAGTCCGGCACGGATCGCGGCGCCTGCGCGAGGTGACATCCTGGAGCCGCCTTGCGGGAGAACTCCCACGGTCGCCGCGCCTATGTAGAACCTGTCAAATCCGGCGCATGCCTCGTCATAATCGGACGCGGCGTCGGCGAACGCAAGCGAGGCGAGAATCGCCGCAAAGGCAGAAATGAGTTTTTTCATATGAAGACCGTCTTTACCTTGAGTGATTTTTCCATCGCCTTGGCGAGCGCCTTTACTCCAAAGGTCTCGGTTTCGTAGTGGCCGGCGCAGACCATCTCCATGCCGATGTTCTCGGCGGCTATCCTCTCGCCCCAGTTCGCCTCGCCGGTCACGTACAGGTCGCAACCGAGCGCCTTGGCGTCGGCGGCGAACTCGCCCGCGCCGCCGGAGCATACGCCGATCTTCCTGTTGTGCTTGTTGTAGCCCGTTACGCCGATGACGTTGCCGTGATACGAAAATGCCGGCTTGATCCGCGTGAGGCCGAGGAATCGTGCAAGCTCCCAGTTGTTGCCGACGGCCTTGTTCGCGTCAAGGGGCAGGTGGGCGGCGTACAGGGCGAGGTTTGCGCGAATCGCCTTTGAGATGACGTTGTACTCGCCGCCGGTTATGCGCTTTATGCCGCCGCCCCAGCTTATGCCGTGGTGGACGACGAGAAGCTGCGCACCGGCCTTTGCGGCTTTCCCGACGCTTGCGGCGCTCGCATCGACCGCGAATGCGACCAGCCTGACATCGTCGCCCTTGCGAGCGATCTGCAATCCGTTGTTGGATACGTCGTCGAACGCGCCAAGGTCGAGGACTCCGTCAAGCCATTCCGTTATCCTGGTAAGTTTCATCGGAAGTATTATACCATAAAGGATGCGCTCCCCAGCGGTGCGCCTTGGCCATGTATCTGCTATAATACCCGACATGAAAGACACACGTGAAGAATGGTATGATGAATCTGCCAAGGTGGCCGTGACGATCGTCGATGTCACGAGCGCCGCGCAGGCGCTTGCGCGCGGACACCTGTCGGGCCCCGTGAGCGCATATTTCCTCTCCAAGGCCCTGGCCGCCGCAGCTCTCCTCGGCGGCGAAACGAGCGAGAAGGATGAAGTCGTGTCGATCCAGATGAAGTGCAAGGGTCCCCTTGGTGGCTTTAACGTCGAATGTTCCGCCGATGGCGCGCTGCGCGGATACACGGAAAGGAAGACGCTTGATGATTTTGACGGTCTTGGCAAGCCGGACGTGAAGAAGATCGTAGGCGAGCGTCGCATACAGGTGACGAGATCGGTTCCCGGCCGCATCATCTCGCAAGGCATCTCGACCTCGCTTGACGGATATCTGGCCGGCTCGCTCCAGCGCAAGGCTTGCATCTACCTTGACGCCACGGTCACGGACGAGGTGGAGGTTCTCGGCGCGCGCGGCGTAATGGTCGAGGCGCTTCCTGACTCATCGGCGCATGTGACCGACTACGTCCCCGAAAAGCTCTTCATCGCCTCGCGCAGCATTCTCAAGGAGCTTGGCCTTGAGAGAGCTGTTCTCCGCAAATCTTCGCCGCTTCGCTTCGAATGCCGCTGCTCCCCGGAGCGCGCGGCCGCGATGCTTGGCGCCCTTGGCGAGGACGAGCGCAAGAGCCTGCCGCCCACGATCGACATCACCTGCCACATGTGCGGGCGCACTTTTACCGTGCCAGGGTCTTGCGCATAAAGGGAAAATATGCGATAATACTCATGCTAGCTGAGGTGTATCTTTGGCTGGGAAAATAAAAAAGGGATGTTTCTATGAAGCTTAAAAGTGTTGTCTTTACCGTAGCGTTCGCCGCGGCTTCCTCTGTGTTTGCCGATAATGCCTACCTTGATATGTCATGGTTCGCAACCAACTCTACCCAGACTGCGTCAATCATGCCGAACGGCACGTTCGATACACTTTTGACCTCGCCTATCGTAATTACGAATGACACGACATACTCTGGTACATTCACACTCGATAGCTACAGGATTACGGCGTATATGACGAATCTTGTTGTTCATGCATCCCTTCCCGGTGTGCCTAGAGATTTGGATTCATTGACCGCCAAAGGGGCCGTCTGTGCGGTATCGGAGGACAATAATTGGTATGGGCTTCGTAAGAAAGCTTCCGCAGAAGAATTAGAGTGGGCGGCTCTTGATAAGAAGGTTGCTGCTGAGGCGGCATATGCTCCTGCCGACGGTGGCTCATACATTTTTGTGACGACCGTTAGCGCGAAAGATAATACGGTTGATTATGAAGTCTGGAAGCCTGACAACACTCTTGTCGCAAGCAATAGCTCGACGTTTGCCACTTTGGCTGACCATGGGGTGGTGCCTTCGCGTCTCGCTTTTGCCGGAACCGGCGCCTATACAAACCTCGTTGCTGAATTTATCGTTTCAATCGCGAACAGCACTGCTGTTGAAGTAGATGGAGGAATGATTGCCGTCAGCGATGGTGCATCTGGCGAAGTCAAATCGCGCGTAACTGGCAGTCCCAACACTGAAGCGGCCAATGGCCTTAAGAATTGGGTAAACTATGTTTTGGGCATCGACGAGGTTTCCGCGGCGACGAAGCCTTACGCGGCACCGGTGCAGAACAGTGCTGCTGATAAACTTACGTTCTCTCTTGGCGGCGTGAATGTTCGCGGTAAAACCAGTTCCGGGGCGATGGTTGAATACACTATTGAGCGGAAGGGCGATGTTTCCTGGGAGCCCCTCAACGGCAAAAGCGATGTGTACAAGTCGCACAGCGAGAATTATGATGTCGATGCCGACCCGTCCAAAGTCAATTACTATCGCATAAAGATCAGGATCGATCCTGTTCACTGATTTTCTGCGCATACTTGTGCAGCGGGCGCGCCGGTCGAAAGACGGTGCGCCCGTCTCGCTCATGTAGAGGAAAATTTGATATAATGTCCGTCATGACAGAGGGATGGAAGGATAAATTCGTAAAGTGGTTCGCGCTTATGCTCGTCGCCGCGGTTTTTGTCGGCGGGCTTCTTGTCGCCTGGCCCACTTTCCGTCGGGGACAGTCCCTAAAGCGTCAGGACGCCGAGCTGGCCCAGCGAATCGAGGAAAAGCGTGTCGAAATCGCGAAGCTCATCGATAATCAGAACCGCTTCAAGACAGATCCCGACTTTGTCGAACACATTGCCCGCCAGAGCCGCCGCGTATTCCCGGGCGAGCTTGTTTTCATATTCGAAGACCCAAAATGATTGCGGGATTCCTTAGATGGCTTTTGGGCCTAGCGCTGCTGCCGGCCTGCTGGGGTTTCACTCGCGTTCTCATTGATGCGACGATGATCGCAGCGGGCGGCGCCGGCGGGATCTCGGTCGAGGCGATCTCTCTCCTTGCGGGCATGGCCGCCTTCGCGCTTTGCTGGACTACCATAAGCCACCCCGTCAGGATGTATGTTCTCGGCCACGAGCTTACCCACGCGCTATGGGGGCTCATGTTCGGCGCGCGGCCCTCTGATGTCCGGGTCAGCGAGTCTGGCGGAAGCGTCAAGCTTACCAAGTCGAACTTCCTCATAACGCTTGCGCCGTATTTCTTTCCGTTCTACACGTTTGTCGTGATTCTCGTCGCGCTCGTGACGTATGCGTTCCTCAGGCCTCTGCCGTTTCTTCCGCTCTGGATGTTCCTGATCGGCTTTACGTGGGCCTTCCACTTTCTCTTTACGCTTGAGACGCTTACCCAGCGCCAGCCCGACGTAAAGCTCTACGGCCGCGTGTTTTCCTGGGTGTTCATCTATCTCGTCAACGTAGCGCTCATTCTCGTCTGGATGGCCGCCACGACCCGGCTTACGTTCGCCGAGCTTGGCGGCTCCATTGTCGGGCGCGTTCTTGCCGCCTATACTTCCGTCGGCCTCTTCGCATGGCGCGGAATCCGCTGGCTGTACGGTCTTTTGAAGCAGGGATGAACTAGATGTTTCCTAATCTCCTCGACCTCGGCTTTCTGCACCTTCGGACATACGGCGCCTGCATGGCCGCGGGTTTCCTCATATGCTGGACGCTTGCCGAGAGGCTATCGGGCCGCAAGGACATGGGCAACCTCTTCATGTCGCTCATGATCTCGGGCGTTGTCGGCAGCAGGATCGCCTATGTGATCGAGCATTGGAAGAGCGAATTCGCCGCGCGCCCCCTGGACATCATCCGCATCGACCAGGGCGGACTTATGTTCTACGGCGGCTTGATCCTATCGGTATTGTTCTTCTTCGCCTGGTGCTATTTCAAGAAGGAGCGCCCCCTCGCCCTCGCAGACCTGATATCGGCGCTTATTCCGCTAGGCCACGCCTGCGGACGGATAGGGTGCTTCTTCTACGGCTGCTGCTACGGGCGCATTTCCGACTCGCCTCTCGCGGTTTCATTCCCCATGCATTCTCCTGCGTGGTACGAGCAGCTTTCGGCGGGTCTTATAGACCCCGGCGCCGCACGCTCTCTTCCGGTCCTCCCTACACAGCTCTTCGAGGCGGCGGCGCTTCTCGCGCTATTCGCGGCGCTTCTTTGGGTCTACAGGCGCTACCGCCGCCACACCGCAGGGCTGTACATGATCGGTTACGGCGTTCTCCGCTTCGGGATGGAGTACCTCCGCGGCGACCCGCGCGCGGCCGTGGGTCCGTTCAGCATAAGCCAGACGATTTCCCTGGCAACAATCACGCTCGGCGCAATCTTCATCGTCTATGGCCAACTTGCACGTCATAATAGGTGAGGACGACTACCTCGTTGCCGAGGCGGCGAAGCGGATCGTCGGCGACGGAACGGGGCTCGAAGTCTTCGATTCCCTGAATTCGACAAACGAGGACCTGCAGCTGGCGGATCTTCGCGAGGCCGATGCGTCGTTCTCCACGCCTCCTTTCCTCGATCCGCGCAAGGTCACCTGGTGGAAGAACGTAAGGTTCCTCCCTCAGAGCGGGAAGGGGGCGCCGGGGGCGGCGGTCAAGGAGGCGCTCGAGAAATTCGCAAAGAAGCTGGCGGCGAGCCCTTTGCCGGAGAATCAGCACTTCATCGTCTCGGGTCCGCGCCTTTTGATGACGTCCGTCTTCGCGAAGACGTTGAAGACGGCCGCGGAGATCATCTCTTTCTCGGCCGGAAAGCCATGGGAGGCCGCAAAGAACGCCGCGGTCAGGGTGATCGACCTCGCGGGGGAGATGAACCTCAGGTTCGAGCGTGGCGCGGCGGAGTCATTCGTCGCGCGCGTCGGCACGGACTCGCGCTCCCTCATGAGCGAGCTCGGGAAGATGCGCGACTATCTTGGGCCGAAGAGCCACACGATCACCGAGGCCGACATCGCGGCGATCTCTTCGCAGGGAGTCGGAGTCGAGCCCGAGGTTTGGGCGGTCACCGACGCGATAGGCGAGCGAAAGCTCGATGACGCCCTTGCGGCGCTATCGCGATTCGAGGGCGAGAGCGGATTCGCGGTGATGGCGACCACGGTCATAGAAAAGCTTTTCCGCCAGCTTGCGGCGCTGAAGGATGCCAAGGAGCGCGGCGCTCTAGCCGAGGCGACCGAGGGCATGAATCCCTGGGCCGCGAAAAAGACGATCGCGTTTCTCGGGAAATGGAGCCTTCAGGAGCTTCGCGTCGCGCGCGCGCGATTCATGGCGCTTCGCGAAAAGGCAGTCAGCTCCGCCGGTTCGGTGGATGTCCTGGTGACCACGGAGCTTGTTCGGGTGATGCGCCCGGGCAGAAGATGAACCAGAAATGCTGTCGTGGAGGTAAATTCCATGAAAGGATCCCTGCCTTGAAGCGCGGTCTTGTACTCGAAGGCGGAGCTATGCGCGCCCTGTTCACCGCCGGCGTCCTGGATGTGCTCATGGAGCGCGGCGTGAAGTTCGACGGTGTGATCGGCGTATCCGCCGGGGCGTGCTTCGGCTGCAACTACAAGAGCGGCCAGATCGGGCGCGTCATACGCTACAACAGGCGTTTTGCGCGCGACGCGCGATACTGTTCGTGGAAATCGCTTCTCAGGACAGGCGACCTTTTCGGTTCTGACTTCTGCTACCGGGAACTCCCGCTTGAGCTTGATGTGTTCGACGCGGCGGCGTTCGAGTCGAACGATACGGAATTCCATGTCGTCGCGACCGATTGCGCGACCGGGAAGCCGGTCTACAGACGGCTGGACAAGGTCGACGACAGGATGTTCAGGTGGATCCAGGCCTCGGCCTCGATGCCGCTCGTTTCGCGCCCGGTGGAGATCGACGGCGGCCTTTATCTGGACGGCGGACTTTCGGACGGCATCCCGCTGCGCTATTTCGAGTCTCTGGGCTACGAGCGGAACCTTGTCATCACCACGCGTCCGCATGGTTACCGCAAATTCCCCAGAAAGAGGATACGGCTCATGAAGCCGCTCCTGCGCCGCCACCCCGCAATCTATGAAGCGCTGAAGAACCGCCATGTATGGTACAACGAGACGCTTGAATACATCGACTCGCAGGTCGCGGCGAACAAGGCTGTGCTGATCGCGCCTGGGGAGCCACTGCCGATCTCGCGCGTATGCCATGATCCGGAGACCATGCAGCGCGTCTATGACATGGGCCGCGAGGCCGGTGAGGAGCACCTTCTGACCCATGCTCCTGGGCCTGTCCCCGCAATATCATCCGTTTGAGATATTTGGTATAATACGCCCATGAAACTTGATCCCACGAAGATGAAGGACTGGCAGATCGCAGAGGCTGCCGAAGAGAATCTGAAACCCGCCAAGGACCTTGTTGCGGAACTTGGCCTAAAAGACGACGAGTGGGAGCCCTACGGGCGCGTTCTCGCCAAAGTCGACGTCACGAAGGTTCTGAAGCGCGTCGGCGCCGGCCGCAAGGGCAAGTACATCGACGTTACCGCAATCACCCCGACCGCACTCGGCGAAGGCAAGACCACGACGACTCTCGGCCTGGTGGAGGGGCTCGGCAAGCTCGGAAAGAAGGTCGTTGGATGCGTCCGCCAGCCCTCCGGCGGCCCGACGTTCAACATAAAGGGCAGCGCAGCCGGCGGCGGACTCGCCCAGGTCGTCCCCCTTACTTCGCTTTCGCTCGGCCTTACCGGCGATATCGACGCCATAACCAACGCGAACAACCTCGCGATGGTCGCCTTGAACTCCCGCATGCAGCATGAGCAGAACCACGACGATGCGTGGCTCGCCGAGCGCGGACTCAAGCGCCTCGACATCGATCCCTCGCGCATCCAGTTCCGCTGGGCGATGGATTTCTGCGCGCAGGGCCTGAGGAACATCGAGATAGGCCGCGGCGGAAGGCTGGACGGCTTCAATTGCGCGAGCGGCTTCTACATCACGGTAGCCTCGGAGGTCATGGCGATACTTGCGATGAGCGCCGATCTCGCCGACCTGAGGAAGCGCCTTTCAAGGATAATCGTCGCCTACACGAAGAGCGGCGCGCCCGTCACCACGGCAGACCTCGAGGTTGACGGCGCCATGTGCGCTCTTCTCGTGAATGCGATAAAGCCGACCTTGATGCAGTCGATAGAAGGCCAGCCCGTGTTCGTTCATGCGGGTCCCTTCGCGAACATAGCGATCGGCCAGAACTCCGTCGTCGCCGACCGCCTGGCCTGCGCACTCGGCGATTACGTAGTTACGGAGAGCGGATTCGCGAGCGACATGGGTTTTGAGAAGTTCTGGAACATAAAGTGCCGCTGCTCCGGTCTGAAGCCCGACGCCGTCGTTCTCGTGGCGACGGTCCGCGCGCTCAAGGCCCACGGAGGCGCGCCTGCCGTAAAGGCCGGCCTTCCGCTCGATCCGGCGTACACGACTGAGAACCTCGAGCTTCTCGAGAAGGGGTGCGACAACCTCCTCGCCCATATCGACATCATCCGCCGCTCCGGCATCCAGCCTGTCGTCTGCCTCAACGCTTTCTACACCGACACCCAGGCCGAGCGCGACCTCGTCAGGTCCATAGCCGAGAAGGCCGGCGCCAGGTTCGCGGTGAGCGACCACTGGCTCAAGGGCGGCGAAGGCGCGCTCGAGCTCGCCGAGGCCGTCATCGCCGCGTGCGACGAGCCCAACGATTTCGGCTTCCTCTGCGATCTCGCCGAGCCTCTCAAGGACCGCATCGAGAAGCAGGTCAAGGAGGTCTATGGCGGCGACGGCGTGGACTTCGAGCCCGAGGCGCTCAGGAAGCTCGAGATGTTCCAGGCGAACCCCGAGACGGCTAGGCTTCCGATATGCGTCGCGAAGACCCAATACTCGCTCTCGCACGATCCGAAGCTCCTCGGTCGTCCGAAGGGCTGGCGCATGCCAGTCAAGGATGTGCTCATCTACCAGGGAGCCGGGCTCATCGTGCCCGTCGCGGGCGAGATAAAGCTCATGCCGGGAACCTCCGCCTCGCCAGCCTACCGCAGGATAGACGTGGATGTCGAGACCGGAAAGGTGAGGGGCCTCTTCTGACATGAAGCGCAAGATCGTCCTCGTAGTCAGCCTGGCCTTCGGCCTTCTCGCCGCCGTACTTACGCGGCTCTATGTCTCCGCCAAGGAGGGTGAGGTGCAGGCCCAGAAGGACGCCCTGTTGAGGCGCTACGGCACGATGGACGTTCTTGTGTTCGCGAAGGAGCTCCCCGGCGGGACGGTCCTCGCCGCGGAGGACCTTGTCGTTCGCCGCGCCCCGGCGCTGGGGCTGAGGGGTCAGGCTCTCACGCGCGACAACCTGCAGGATGCCGTCGGCAGGCGCATTCTGCTCGGGCATGCGGCGGGCGACGTCCTTTTCTGGAGCGACATCGAGGGTGGCGATCCTTCCGTAAAGGGGCTTGCCGCCGACATCAAGCCGAAGATGCGCGCAGTCTCGATAAACTGCAGCGGCGCCGCGTCGGTCTCGGGGATGGTGAGGCCCAACGACCATGTCGATGTGATAGGGACCTTCGTCTTCCCGGGCGAGGACGGCAAGATCCGTAACGGGGACATAGAGACAAGGACGATTCTCCAGAACGTCCTCGTCCTGGCGACCGGGCAGACCACGGCAAAGTCCCAGCGCGATTCCGACGGCCTGGAGCGCGGCTACGCTACGGTTACGCTGGAAGTCTCGCCGCGCGAGGCGGAAATGCTTGTCTTCGCCGAGCAGATGAAGGGCCGCCTCGTGCTGGCTCTTCGCTCCCGCAACGATACGTCCTACGAGCGTGAGCTTCCGAAGATAGACTTCGAGAAGGTGAAGACCGAGCTTGAGAGCCTTAACGCCGAGCGCCAGCGCAGAATCGGGGGGCGCTGAGCCATGACGCTTACCACCCTCGTCGGGGGACGGCGCGAGTCGCGCGAGCTTGCCGACGGCAGCTACGTTGTGGGCCGCGGCGAATCATGCCGCATATGCTTTCCCTTCGGTGACGTCTCGGAGCGCCACGCGATACTTACCGTCCGCGACGGAGAGGCCGCGATAGAGGATCTTCATTCGTCCAACGGCACGCTTGTCAACGGCGAGCCGATAGACAGGCGCGTCGTCCTCACAGGGGCCATGATCGTGCAGATCGGCCCCTGCATGATGCGCGTGAGCCCGACCGACGAGAGGATCCCTCCGCCTGTTGAGCTGGCTCCTCCTCCCTCTCCTCCCCCGGCTCAGCCGCAGGATGGCGAGCGTGCGCCCGACCCAGTGCGCGAGCTGAGACGCAGCGTGCAGGAGCAGATACAGCGCGAGCTTCTCAAGCGCATGGACATGAAGCGCCTCACCGTGCAGGGCGTGGATCACGGCGCGCTCGAGGATCTGGCCCAGGAGAAGATCCACCAGATTATCGACGAAGTCGTCGCGAACGGACGCCTGCCAGCCGGCATAGACCCGGTGCGCCTGGAGTATGACGTATTCAACGAGGCCATGAGGCTCGGACCGATCGAAGAGCTGCTAGATGACGACAGCGTGAGCGAGATCATGGTGAACGGACCCTCGAAGGTCTATGTCGAGCGCAACGGCCGTCTCGAGCTCTCCGATTGCCAGTTCACCGACGACGCCAGCGTGCTTGCCGTGATAGAGAGGATCGTGTCCCCGCTCGGCCGCCGCATCGACGAATCGCAGCCTTATGTGGATGCGCGACTTTCCGACGGCTCGCGCGTCAACGCGATAATCGCGCCGCTTTCGCTTTCCGGTCCGACGATCACGATAAGGAAGTTCTCGAAGAGGGAGATGTCTCCGGAGGACTTCATCAGCTACGGGACGTGGAACCACAACATGGCGGAGTTCATGAAGCTCTGCGTCCTCATGAGAAAGAACATCGTCGTCGCCGGCGGAACGGGCAGCGGAAAGACGACGCTCCTAAACATGCTTTCCGGCTACATCCCCCGGAGCGAACGCATAGTCACCGTGGAGGACGCGGCCGAGCTGAGGCTCCAGCAGCCCCACGTTGTGCGTCTGGAGGCTCGTCCCCCGAATATCGAGGGCAAGGGCGCCGTGACGATCCGCGATCTCGTGAAGAACAGCCTGAGGATGAGGCCCGATCGCATAATAGTAGGCGAATGCCGCGGCGGCGAGGCGCTGGACATGCTCCAGGCGATGAACACCGGCCACGACGGATCCCTTACGACCGTGCACGCAAATTCGCCGCGCGATGTGATATCGCGCCTTGAGACGATGGTGCTTATGAGCGGAATGGATCTTCCGTCGCGCGCGATCCGCGAGCAGATAGCGAGCGCGGTTGACGTCATCATCCACGAGTCGCGCCTTTCGGACGGTTCGCGCAAGGTCGTGGCGATCTCCGAGGTGACTGGCATGGAGGGAAGCCAGGTCGTGATGCAGAACCTGTTCGAGTTCTGCCAGACAGGCATCGCAGCGAACGGCAAGGTCGTCGGCGAGTTCAGGCCGACCGGCGCGATGCCTACCTTCTTCGACACCCTCGCCGGGCGCGGCTTCTCCGTCGATCCCGGGATGTTCAACCCCGACGGGTCCGCTGACGTGGAGATATCATGGCAGTCTGGCTCATAGTTGCGCTTTCCGCACTTTCCGTCGGCGGGCTTGCGTGGTGCCTTGCGTCGGGCGTCAAGATCAAGAGCGGCTGGCAGAACGGCGAGTCCCCGCTTGCCCGCTGGCTTGATGCGCGGCGCAGGCTCAAGTTCAACCTGCAGCTCCCCGAGGCGCTCGCAACGATGTCGAATGCGCTAAGGGCCGGCTTTTCGCTTTCGCAGGCGTTCGACGCCGTGGTGGATCTCGGCGAGAATCCGATGAGCGAGGAGTTTCGCATATTCCAGCGGCAGATAAGGATCGGAATGGGCTTCGAGGAGGCGCTCGAGTCGATGTCCCAGAGGGTCGGGTCCGACGACCTTACGCTTGTCACGACGGCGATCCTGATCAGCCGCAGGACAGGCGGCAATGTCACGGAGATCTTCGACAGGATATCCGAGACGATCCGCGGCAGGATGAAGGTCGAGCGCAAGGCCAGGACCCTGACCGCCCAGGGGCGCATGCAGGGAGTGATAGTGTCCCTCATGCCGCTCGTCCTGGGCGTCATCATGACGGTAATGAAGCCGAATCTCATGCTCCCGTTCTTCTGCAGCGTGCCCGGCGTGGTCTCGATCGCCGCGGTTATCGCGCTCATTTCCGTCGGGTGGATCGCGATAAGGAAGATTGTGACGATTGATGTATAGCGCCATGAAGGGAAGGTTCATAACATTCGAGGGCGGCGAAGGCTGCGGCAAGTCCACTCAGGTGAAGCGTCTCGCGGACCATCTCCGCGCTTCGGGGATCGAAGTCGTGCTTACGCGCGAGCCTGGCGGAACGCGCCTTGCCGAGCTTATCCGTTCGCTCCTGAAGGACGAGCGGGAGGATCCGCCGTGCGACAGGAGCGAGCTCCTGCTTTTCCTGGCCGCGCGCGCCCAGCTCGTCAGAAACGTAATAAGGCCAGCGCTCGCCGAAGGCAAGTGGGTCGTATGCGACCGCTTCAGCGATTCGACGTTTGCGTATCAGGGCTACGGAAGGGGGCTCCCGCTCGATGTCCTGAAGCTTGTGAACGACTTTGCCTGCGGCGGACTCAAGCCGGATCTGACCCTGCTTCTCGACGTGCGGCCTGAAGTCGCCGTCGAGCGCATGCGCCGCCGCGAGGCGACGACGAACACGTCGGCCGACCGCATCGAGCAGGCGGGTGACGGATTCCACAAGCGGCTTCACGACGGTTTCCTAGAGCTTGCGGCCGAGGATCCCGCGCGCATCAAGGTGATCGATGCGAACGGAACCCCGGATGAGGTCTGGGCAAGAGTCGCCGAGGCGGTGGGAGGAGCCGTCAAATGACCGTCTCCGACGCATTCGCCCTCGTCGGGCGCGCGATCGACAGCGGCCACGCCGCGCACGGCTACCTCGTCTGCGGCGACCTGAAGGGCGACTGCATGGAGCTCGCCGATCTGATGCTTCGAAAGCTGTTCCCCGGGGAGCTGTCGCAGATTGAGGGGCGCTCCCACCCCGACGTGACATATCTGGAGCCGGAGGGCAAGAGCCGTACGATCCATACCGACTCCATGCGCGATCGTCTCATCGCGCCCATGTCCACGACGGCCTTTTCGGGAGGATGGAAGGTAGGCGTGATCGTCGGTGCGGATCGCATGGAGACCGCGGCCGCCAATTCGTTCTTGAAGCTTCTTGAGGAGCCTACGCCGAGGACGCTCTTCCTTTTGCTGACGGACAGGCCCGATTCCATCCTGCCGACGATCGTTTCGCGCACACAGAGGATCGATCTGCCTGTCCCGCCCGGCTTGTTGGAGGGCGAGGCCTACGACGCGATCGCCGCCGTGTTTTCGGCGAAGGGTCTTGAGGGCGTCTACAGGAAGGACCTTGCCGCGCGCCGGCTTGCGGAGCTCCTCGGCGAGCTGAAGGATGCCGCGGAGGACGAGGATGTGCCTGTGGTCCGCAAGGCCTTCTACAAGACCATCATGCGGTTTGTCCGCGGGTGGATGGTGTCCGGAGCGCTCCCGGCCCATCAGGCGTTCCGGAACATCGAGGCCGTCGAGGAGGCGAGCCGCCGCACCGACAGGTACATGAGCGACGAGGCCGTTCTCTCGTCAATGACCGACAGGATCGTATGGCCATGAAGTTTGCGCTTTCCACGAACTGGTGCAACACTCGCCTTGGAAGTGGCGAGGCGATAGTCGACGAGGCGCTTTCGCTGGGCTTTGACGCGCTCGAGCTGGGCTTCCGGACTTCACAGGATCAGGTCGCTGGCTTCAAGGCCCGGCTCGACGAGATGCCGGTCGGCAGCGTGCATGCGTTCTGCCCTGTTCCGATATCGGCGCCTTCGGGCCATCCCGAGCTGTTTACCCTCGCAAGCTTCGACGCCGGCGCCCGCGCCCTTGCGCGCGCGCATATTGCAAACAACGTCCGATTCGCCGCCGATATGGGCGCGGATGTCGTAGTGCTCCACGCCGGACGAGTCGCCTTTTCGGGGCTCTTTCGCGTAAACGATTCCGAGACGCTGAGGGCAACGCTGAAGAAGTGCGCCAACGACGTCAATGCCCGCGCCTACCAGAGCGTGCTCAGGCGCGCGAAGGCGCTCAGGGCGTCCAGGGGGGCAAGGCTTCTTCAGCATTTCAAGAAGGAGCTCTCCCTTCTTGTCCCGGTCCTGGAGGAGAAGGGCGTCCGGCTCGCAATGGAGAACCTGCCGTACTACGAGGGCTTCCCTAATGAGAGCGAGATGTGCGAGCTGCTTGACGAGTTCAAGGACGGCCCGATAAAGGCCTGGTTCGATACGGGGCACGACCGCGTCAGGTACATGCATGGATGGATCGAGAAGCCCACTGATCTCGACAAGCGCGAAGACGCGTTCGCCGGCATGCACCTGAATGACGTAAGGGACTATTTCGACGACCACCTCCCTCCAGGAAAGGGCAAGGTGGACTTTGCTGCGCTGAAACCTCTGGCGGAAAAGCTCCCCCACCTGGTTGTCGAACCTTCATCAGGCGTTTCCCGCGAAGACCTCGCCTCGGGTCTGGCCCATATCAGAAGCATCTGGTAATTGCCCAGGTGCGACATAATGGCGCGACAAGATGTCGCACTTGGCGCGGAATCAGTGTGGCATGGTGCCATTTTGGGCTTTGGCACGCTCTCTGCTACTTCCTTGGCGTTGCCCCAGTAAGGCAACGGAAGGAAGAAAAAGATTATGGCAAAAGTATTAGGTATTGACTTGGGAACGACCAACAGCTGCATGGCTGTCATGGA
>Ga0265298_10001774_pt1 | contig 31548 bp, 58 predicted proteins | sample AusTroGonzalo_MG_3_FD_193486 | JGI IMG/M metagenome (GOLD analysis project Ga0265298, IMG submission 193486) | Bovine rumen microbial communities from tropical cattle in Woodstock, Queensland, Australia - Gonzalo_01 | ecosystem: Host-associated > Mammals > Digestive system > Stomach > Rumen ... | reverse complement strand
CTTTTATATAATATACATTGTTAGACATTAGAAACTCACCTCCTCGGCGAAGGATGTTCCTGTTGTTAGAACTAGACCATAATTAGAAAATCCTGCTGAAACGAAGGAGGAATCATTTGTTATATCTGATGTTGTCGTTGGAATATCTAACATATTTTGAATCGCAGTTTTAGCATTAGAAGTATAAGTACCCACTGCATTAGAAGATGCGCTCTAAGTTGAATCTCCTGCAGCTTTCGCCAAACCATAAAAAACTGCTTCATGTTGGTTAACTGGAACAATAGGTCTATATTCTTGTGTTCCTGCCTTAATATGTTCTAGTACGGCTCTATTGGTAGCTAAAAGACCATTCTCAGAATTAATCCATAAACCATAACCGTTTATCATTACTGCACCTAATGTATCTCTTGCTGCAACTGGTATATTAGCTATTCCATTACTTACTATAGAAGTACTATTTATCTAAATATCATGTGGTATTCGTATTCCATTACCGCTATTAGCATTACATCCAACATATAAATATCCATTTAAATATTCATTTCCGTTCCAATCTAACGCACGTGCATTTGATGGAGTACCAAATTCACCAGTAGAAATATTAAACTCTCCATTTCCGATTTTTTCAATAAAGGTGCTTTTTACCATTGGAACCCATTTATTATAATCAAATGTAACATCAGAATTTGCTTCTATACATGTATACATTAAATTATTTTCTAAATTTACTACAATATCTCCTACTGAATAGGAGGTAGAAGCAGTCCATTCGGTATAAGAAGGTATATCATTAGCAGTATTTAAACCAAAAGTATATGAAAAAGCTCCATGCGCGCGAGTGCCATATCCTCCTGCGAAACTCATCGCGCCCATTGCCATATTATTATAACCTACAGCTATACTTCCATCTGCATTTGTAAAATTATATATACCAACAGCCATAGAACAGTTGCCCTATGCCTCATTTCCATATCCTAGTGCTACACTATTATATCCTACAACTGAATTTGCATCCCGTCCTAAACTTATTGACCCAGTAAATACTGGATTATTTTTTGGAGCTACCGCTAGCATATTTTGAATAGCAGTTTTCGCGCCATCGGTGTAAACGCCAACTGCATTAGATGAAGCAGACTATGTGGAATCACCCGCAGCTTTAGCTAGACCATAGAATACCGATTCATGCTATCTTACTGGAACAATTGGAAAATTATAATCCTCGCCGGTTTTAATTTTACCAGAACTCGCCGCACTAACTACTACTTTCTAATTATTATCAAATTCTAATCCATATCCTACTTTAATAATACCAAAACTTGAACTAGTAGCTAATGGAATAGTAGCTATGTGATTATTTATAATAGATGTACCATCTATTTGTATATCTGTAATGACATTTGTAAGAGAAACACCATTTAAGGCGTTAGCAAAAATATTCCATTTATAATCGCTATTACCTAATGTATAAGTATTATTAGCTTTGGGTAAAATATTTACCCCAAAATTCATATTAGCCATTATAAATCACCACCTTATGTTTCTGTATGAAGAATATCATACAATTGTTTACTTGTTTCTAACCAAAATCGCATTGGATTTGCATTCATACGATATAGATTTATTATCATATAAAATTTAGAAGTATTTAAATTAAGTAAAGAAAAACTACTAGAATGCATATATGTATCTGTAGCCGTGACACGTAATGTAGGAGTACGTAAATTGCATCCAAATGAATCACTATATTGAGAAGCAAGATTTGGAGAATTATGAGAAAAGTACATGCCATAACCATTATGTGTTATAGCATATGTCCCGCTTGCACTATAATAAAGATTAGTAAGTAAACTGCCTAAATTATTATATGTTACATAATCATATATATCATTTGCAAAATTAGATGGACTATTATTATGTCGTCCAAATGAAGTGCTTCCTACAAAATATCCTTCCTTAATGTATGCTTTAGAAGGTGTTTCGGTATATTTTAAATCATACCATCCTAATGTTTCTACCACATAATATTTTGTAGCATCTAAATATAACTAATTAGGAGTGCAAGTAGTCACATCAAAAATTGTAGTTGCAGTTGTAGTTGGCGTCCAATTAGATAATGTTGTGTCTGCGAATGTATGTTCTATTGTATTAGATGTCCATACTAATTCTTTATGTGGCCCATAAGGATTCCATTTAGATAATTCTCCAATTTTATTTACAAATCCAGTAGGATATACTAATGATGAGTTTTCATCGCTGGCTGTGCGAATAGCATTCGCAATACTAATTAAATCTTCACCTGTTGTTAAATATTGTGCCATTAAAAACTCACCCCACTTGCAGGAATTGTATCATCCGTAATATTTGAGTTACCATTTGAATCAACTGAAAATGTAATTGGAATCCAATCATCATCATCTGATATATCTGGTGTAGTAGTGCCATTTGGTACACAAATATCTATTGTATTTGTGCCACTTGCTGGTACTTGAACATATATTTTATCAAGTTTTAATGCTCCATAGCTATAATATCCGCTTGGAAAATTCATATAAAGTACATGATCAGTACTTTGGTATGAACGTGCTCCATATGTCGCTGTTATATCAGATCCTGTCCTGAATGGAATCGTACCAGTAATAGGCGCACCAGAAGCATCATGCGCTGTATGTCCAGTTAAAATATCTCCAGCATTAGCAGTATCACTACTTAAATCAATTAATGTTTCATTCCCAAATACTACTTTATTTACATATTGATTATTTGCCATAAGGCATCACCGCCTTATGTTCCAGATACAGGCGCAACAGCTCCAATTGTTACAGTTTTTCCGCCTGCAACATTGTCTACTTCGGTTTTAGTTATAGCAGCTACACTTATCTATGTAATACTATTATAATCACCTAAATCAGTAGGTACGATAGTTTGAGCAGTAGTATATGGAGTAATAGATGTGCTTGTAGCTTTAACACCTTCCATACCGCTCATAGTGCCTTCAATGCCCAATACAGTAACACCTTGGCGCACATTCGCGGCTACAAGTGCGGTTTTATCAGCAGCACTTAAACCAATACCGCCGCTGCCATCATGATATCCCTATGGAATACTAACTTCCGTATCTCTTGCGCTTAAAGTATAATGTTTTTCACCCTAATTGGTCATGGTACCTGTTAATTTTACCTTATTTACATATGCATATTTGCCCGCAAGAATTTCATCTGTGTTAGCATCAGCATCAGTGGTATCACTATCATAGGTACATTCACCGGTGATTGGTGCGCCTGTATGGTCATGCGCGGTGAAACCACTTAACAATTTGTTTGCGGCAACGGTATCACTACTAATATCCATAATGACGTCGCTGCCAAATATAACCTTATTTACATATTGATTACTAGCCATTGTAATCCCTCCTTATCCAATTGTGAAGGTGTATCCACCCGCATCATTACTTGTTTTATGAAATGGTATTTGTTCTACTACTAAATTTTCTGTCATTACTTTATCTTCAGTTCTTAATAGCTAATCCACTAATGGTAGTGGAGTAACAGTATAGGACCCCTTATAGGATTTTTTACTTACTACAACATCTTCTGGTATTGGATCAATAATAATATTCTAATTAAGTACTTTATTTTTTGTTTGTAATACTTGTTCTATACTGAGTAATGGAGTAATATGATATGCGCCTGTATATTCTGCTATCAAGTCTTCTATTTCTTGTGGGTCAGTGGCTTCTACATACAATCCATAACGTTGTTTAAAATCTTCAAAACTACCAGTAAAACCTGTCTTTTTTGCTTGTGCAAAAAGCCACTACATCACTAATGTAATATCATATTCATCCCAGGGATAAATACGTTTAAGTACCGCATTTTGTGGGTTCGGCGGTAAATTATAATTAATGGACATAGTTATCCCTCCTTTACATATATTCCTAAGAATTAGGTAGATTTTAAAAAATAAAAACAATAGTTTTTATTTCGGTAAATAAAAAAGAAGCCGCGCAAGCGGCTTAATTTAAGAAACACCCAATACATTACTGTTGAAAGTTGAAGCTTCTGCCTTAGTACCCGAAGAAAAATGACTATCAGAAATTACTGCTCCTGCTGTAGTGGTTATTCCTGCCTAACTTCTATCTGTTGCTTTTATAGGATTACCAGCAGTAACTTTTGTATATTTTGCCGCGGTAGTAATTGTTAATTTAGTTCTAGCATTAGTTGGGTTATCTATAGCAATAGATACGGTGCTATCAACGCTATCATTAACTTTCCATCCTTGTAAATATACTCGTTTTCCAGAATAATATGAACCTTCATCAGTTGAAGATATAGTCCATGATTTATTTGTATAGTTACTAGAATTACCATTAAGAGTAATAGTTGTCAAATTAGTCCAATGTCCTTGCCAATTAGCGCCAGAACCACCATTACTATTACGTATATAAAAATACATTGAACGCGATGCGCTAGCATTATTCCACCAACGACCGCCCGTTGATGAAAGATCCATTTCAACTTTAGTAATATATTCACCTGAAGGAATAGTAATACCAGTATCATAAGGACTACTAAAGAAAACATAAGAATCGTTCTAACCTAAATAACATGAATATGATCCCATAAAATCACCTCGGTATATTTTTAGGATTTATAGCATCTATATACAAATTGAAATATAATACTAGAAATGAAAATAAAATTAGGGGAGGGGTTTCGGGCTGCGGCAAAACCTTATATAATTCAGTTTCTCTAACTAAAAATGAAAATGAAATTGCGAAAAATATGCTTTGTCTAGCCACCTCGCTACGCTCGGTGTCTAGCCACGCAATTTTTCGCTTCGGTCACCGTCTCGCCTACGGCGAGCCGTTCCCGAAATTTTGTGTCTCTTAAAATAATATGAACCCAATATCTTGTAGGTCATCGCGCATTTAATCCCTTCATAAGGTAGACAAAGCGCATCGCATCCTCATACGTATCATATATTTCCCAACTTTCCGAATCTCTATTTTCTTCCACACTCTACTATGGAATTTGCGGCTTACCCCACTCCAATTCTACCTCTTTAATTGCAAACCAATTCCCATTCACGCTAAAAGTATACTTGGAATGACTTCTATCCCAAGTATCAAATCTATTATATCTCTCAATTATATACGCCATAAAATAATTTTCTCCAAAAAAATTGTAAAATATATACTGGTAAATATCGCACATTTATTTCAGTAAAAAGAAAGGAAAATAATTTTTATTTACTAGGTGTGTTCTCGATTAGAGGGGCTGTCTTGGTGTTCCAAAGGGTGCATCGGGGAGCATGGGAGTAGATGGGTAGTTTAGAAGGGTGTGCGCCTAATTTCAACTTTTGTCAAATATTTATTTTTTTAAATTAAAATAAAAATTTTTTTAAATATTTATCTTTTTTCTATTATAACATAAGGAAAAATTTTTTGTCAAGTATTTGACAAGTAGTTGGACTTGTTGTTGGACTTGTTGTCCAACTATTAGTTAATATATATAATATATATATATAGGGGAAATTGATTCTTTTTTTCAGAATATATATGTAGGGGAGGGGGGTTCCGAAAAAAATACTCACTTTGTGAGGAATAGAATTTTTAATAAAAAGAATAAAGTGTCATCAGTGATTGATTCCATTTCTACTAATTTTATGACAGAAAAAAGTATTTGACAAAAATATAATTTCATGTTATAATAAAGTATAATGGAGGTGGTAGCATGACCACAGTCACAGATTTAGCATTATAGCAAAAATTATTTTTTCGCCGCGGCCAATATAATATTATTGATTGCGGTATTCGGACGGGTAAGACATATTGGGCAGTAAATAATTTATAGGAATTCACTAGAGATAATAAATTAAATAGAGTATTGTATTTAGTGGATACTACGGCCTTAAAAGATTAGATATTAAGTGAATATAGTGATACATGTGCAGACGCTGATACATTTTGGGAGAATCCTACTACATGGGGAGAGACAATTGAAAAGATTGGTGTAATGTGTTATTAGCGTTTGGGGCAATATGTAATCCAAGATAAGTTAGAATTCTTAGATTATATAGATGTAATTTGTTGGGATGAATGTGATTCTATATTTGATTTTGCAGCCTAGGCGTTTGCTAAAGCCCGTAAAACAGACTACGCTCGAAAAGGTGACACATTAGGATAGGAAATATCTAATGCTGAAATATTAAGTGTTATATAGAAATATTCTAGTAAGAAAGAGTATATGCCTTTAATATTATTAGGTGCTTGGGAAGAAATAATAAATAAAGAACGTATTTTATGTGTTGGCTTATCAGCTTCTCCAGAACGCGCACGAGCCTATTATGCAGGGCTCGTTAGTATGAGCAATCAAGGTAAATTAGAAGCGGGCTACAGAATGGCGGCTGATGTATATTTTACCAATGTGTTAGACCATGTTAGAGAATTATTGCCCGAGCCTGGCCATGGATATTGGTGCTATTCTCCATTTATTGAGCCCAATAAGGGAATAGTTGCAGCTGCTCGTAATTAGGGATTTAAAGCGATAGAAATACATTCCCCTAATAATGATGATAAACCTATGGATGAGGAATAGATGCGAGTATATAATACTATTGTTACTACCGGTATGGTGCCGTTAGAATATGATTTTGTAGTAGTAAATAAAGCGCTTGCTCGCGGCATTAATATTATGGATAAGCGGTTTGATACAGTAATTATTGACAGCTTTGATGCCACTGATAGAATACAAGCAGCTCGTTAGACTTTTGAATATTAGCGGCATCTGAAAGTATTTGCAGCTCCTTTACCAGAAGAATATTTAAATCGTTGGCTTACCTTACCGGAATGTAGATAGTTGGCGGAAGAAATGGCAGTTCCCAGCTTAACTAAAGGTAGCGCGAAAATGACCTGGAATGCATTAAAGGATTGTCTTCCAGCTATTGGTTATACTATTGAATCATAGAAAAAACGTAATAGCGGAAAACAATAGTAGATGTATTATATCACAGGAACTTGGCATGATGTAGAAATGAAGGACAATATGTTTTTAGAATTAGTTGCAGCTAATAAATGAAAAATGGTAGATTTTTTACTACACCCTTGGAAAAGTTGGTACCTAAAAAATCTACCATCTTTTTTTATGCAAATTGTATACAGTATACACACTTGACAAACGCAGCTTATGAAATATTCTTATATTTATATTTCCCCTTTTATTATTACATAAATTTTACAGCTTGTCAAATATTTGCCTGCGAAAAAAGCAGCCAGCTAGCTTGCAGCTCACACGATTTTTCCAGCTCATTTTATAGCTTAAGGTGCAGCTTATATGCAGCTCGCAGCTTAATTTATAGGCTTAGCTTATGAGTTGCAGCTTGCCTGCGGGCCGTCAAGTACTTGACAAGTACAGGACGCTTATGCTCACAGGGGTGCTATAAAAATACTGGATACAGTATACTGTATACAAGGGGATAAGCATAAAAATGAGATTTTGTCAAGAGGAAAATTTAGGTGTTGAACACCTAAGTCTTCGTATTGACATAATACATATGTGTGGTATACTATATATAGTAAAGAGAAGGAACAACTCTACAAACCAGAAAGGATTTTAAAATGAAAGACAAACCTATATACCAAAGAGAGACCTACGGATTACCCACAATGGAAATGCCATGGATTACTTCAGACGGTGGTGATGGACTTTATTTTGTAAGTATGATAGGAATGAATCCGGAAGGCCAGGCCTATTATCTCGTAAAGGTTGGCCGCAGCAGTAATATTAAAAAAAGGATTAGTATTTATGCCTCTACTAATCCAATGATTTTCCACAATAACATGTATATTACTGAGTATGATAAGAGTAACGTTGACGCAGAACACAATTGTCATAGGTATTTAGCTGAACGAGCAATAGCAATTGCTGATAAGACAGAAGAGTGGTTTTATGTAACTGAAGAAACATATTTTGATTTATGCGGTATTTTTTCTGATAAAGAAATGTTTAAAGCGATTGCTGAAGGTAGGGACTAATCCCTACCACTTTTAGGACTTAGGTGTTTAACACCTAAACTTATGTCTTGACTTATATTTGAAAATGTAATATACTATCAATGTGAGGTGAATGGAATGGCTGAAATTCGTAAGATTGATTATGATAAGATTGCGGTTCGGTGTGAAGAAGAAGGAAAAGATTTCATTCCTAATAACTGGTATATTCCTGCGAGAAAAGCATGGCAAGTATTTGCATGGGCATTGATTCAGATAAAGAATGGTGCAACTATTCGCACCAGTAATGAAATAGATAGATTCATTCATCGGTATTGGGAATATATTGAAGACCATGCTATGAGTATAGGAGAAGAAGAAAATGAAGCAAGTAATTGAATGTAAGCGTGCCTGTTTCTATAATGTTAATCTTGCAGAAGTAGTATATATTTTATCTGATGAATTTAATCCTTCATTATCTGATAGAGATATTGAATGTTCATTATATAATCCTGATACTATGGTAGAAGAATATGGTAGTTATTGGTTAAAGAATACTGCATTAAGATTGGAAGTATATACTCAATACAAAGAAGTAGAAACTTGGTGGGACAAAATAATAGGACGATTCAAATGAATCGTCCTCTTTTTTTATTAGGTGTTAAACACCTAAGAATATTTAGATATAAAAATGCCCAACCCATACGGCTAACGTTTCGGGTTGGGACTTTCCCATAAGTGCCGAATTGCCCTACGGCTCGGGTTGGTAGGTTTTTGTTTTTTGGGTCGAGAACCTTGCCGTAAATTGACCACATGCTGGTGGAATGTGGGAGAATTGAACTCCATCCTTGCGGAACGACATTTGCAATGCCTACGTTATCACCTTGCGGTTTACCTCGGTGGCTACCCTGATGCCACTTTCACATCCCATAAAAGAAGGGGTTTAGGAAACCCCTTGGAAACCTTAAGCCCTGCGATAGGTATTGGGCTTGCCGACAATCTTGACGATCTCGTCCTGCCACAGATTGTTCAGAGCATACTGCACATTGTGCTTGGTCATGCCCTTGGCAGTGATTTCGCCTTCAATCTCGGGCCACAGATCGTTCAGACACACAGGAGTGTCGGTCAGATTATCCACAATAATGTCATGGATACCGGCATAGGTGGCGGCACGAGCGGCCTTTTCTTCAGCGCCCTTGTTCAGTTCGGCATCGAGTTCAGCCAGAACATCGGCATTGGCATAGCCCAGATCGGTCAGAGCAGTACGGATGGTTTCAAGAGTCGCTTTCTTCATAGCGATAGTTCCTTTCTGGTTTTTTAAGAGTTTTCCTTCTCTTTATCTTTCGTAGTTATTGTATCATAAATTTGAACCGGTGTCAAGAGTTTTTTTCATCTTAAACTTCACTTCAGATGAAAATCAAGGGAGAAAGTTTCTGTATGCGGTGAAGGCGGTACTGTCTCTGTTCCCCTCCTGACAGTATTAATTATATCATAAATTGAGTAAAAGTCAACTACTTGATTTAGGTGTTTAACACCTAAATATTGAAAATAAAAGATGGCGGTTTAACCGCCGTAGAGAAGGGAAAGGAAGTAGACATTGAGAACTACACCGGAAAGGTGCATAACCATCTCATTGATATGTCTACGTTGGGAAAGGTCTTTACATACTCCAAATACTGCAAGTGCCAATCCAAACCATGATACTTGTAAACCAAATATCATAATAAGGATAACATTCAGCACTTGGATACTTGCTCGAAGGTCATTCCATTCAAAGCGGAAGGGTTCTTCTATACTGAAAAACTCACGCATTTTTATTCCTCGGCTTTCTCAACTTCTATAATTTCAATTTCTCTGTCTTGTAAATATCCAGTGGTGGGGTCAATATGATTTTTGAAAATTGTTTCTGCTTCTTGCGATGAATTTGCTTCGGTAGTGCAAGTGCCGACAAAGTAAATAGTATATTTATTCATTTACTTTCTCCTTTTCTGCTTCACGCTTTGCTTTGTCTTTTGCAATCTTATCCGCTTTCTTTTTTGCTTTTTCTGCCTTGTCATTCTGCTTGGCAGTGTAAGCATCAATTTCAGATTGCATCAGTTCTTCGGCAGTCATGTCATCACGCTCTTCGGCAACAATAGCACCGATACGAATATACCGCTGAACTCCATTAAGGTCGGTCAGAATAATACCATACTGACGATCATTAATTCTGGCATAATCTAATACAGTAGTATCAAAAATGTCATCAAAAACTCTGTCTCTTAAATTTTTATCAACCTGTGCTTTAGTAACCTTCGCCATAATCAATCATCCTTTCTCTCTTGGTTCATATACATTATATCATAAATACAGGAGAAGTCAATAGATACTTTTAGGTGTTTAACACCTAATTTTATGTAAGGGGAAAATGAGCGATTACTCGCTCATATCCACCTGTTCAAGACCATGCGCTTTTGCGAAAGCAAGAAAGATTTCCTGGGTAGCAGACCATTTTTCATCATCCGGAATATCATCATCCGCAAGAACCTGTTCGGCTACCATGTTCAGAAGCATAGTAGCATTAGCTTTGCTAATAGTCCGTTTGCCATTCTGAATGGAAACCATTTCTTCGATGGGGTCGATTACTTCATCTTCTTCATCGTCATCATCTTCTTCCCATTCATCTTCTTCATCCCAGTCATCTTCCCACTCATCTTCATCTTCTTCATCTTCTTCTTCGATGGGAGAAGCAAGGTCGATTTCTTCCTGCACCGCATTGACAACATCCTGCTCATTCAGCCAATACTTCCGAGCATCAGACAGAACATTTACCCTATCCACCAGAACGGGAGTGATGGATACTTCATCGCCCTTATAAGTAGAGGGAACATCAAGGGCAACCTGCAGAGCATCTTCATACTCATTGAACGCACCGAGGATTTTCTTTTCTTTCCTGTCATTGACCACGAACACAACCTGATTCATTTCCATAGTTTTAATTTCCTTTCCGGTTTTTTAGTGTTTTCCTTCACTTCATCTTACAGTTATTATTATACTCATATTTTGGGATTTGTCAACAATCCTATTTAGGTGTTAAACACCTAAGTATTTTAGAATGAAATGGGGATTACTCCCCATCTTCATTCTTTTTCTTTTTACCTTTTTCGGCTTCCTTCATGGCTTTCTTTACTGCCTTTTCCTGTGCCTTGCTTTCCTGTTCAGCACGATAATCTTCAGCGGCGGCATATCCATCATAGGCATCATATCCACCTTCACCATTGCGAGTGCCACGAGGAACGGAAACCTTAATCAGCACGAACTTTTCATTTCCTTCTTCATCAAGACAGGGAATAGTCAGTTCGCTTGCAGACACAGGCAGGGTATCAATGTCCATTTCGTCTGATACCATTTTAGTAATCATATCAAGGAATTTCTTACGCAGACCATTTTCCAATGTTGCCTTACTTGCCATACACAGACTTCCTCTCTGGTTTACAGTTTTCCTTCTGTTCTGATAAAATTATATCATAAATTTTGACTTTTGTCAACTATGAATACTGTATACAATTTTAGGTGTTCAACACCTAAATATTCTTATAAAAATATCACCCACGGAAACTCCGTGGGTGGTTGGGTTTGTGGTCGCTTACGCAAGAGCGTAAGTGGTGGTCTTGCCGGACTTGTCCACAACCACTTCATCCGACCAGTAGTTGGTCAGACCATAGACCACCTTGCCACGGGCGATACCGATTTCATCGGCAATCTCCTGTGCGGTGACAGGGTTGGTCGCATCGGTCAGAGCCTGAATAACCTTATCGTGAATCTCCGCATACACGGCACGATTGGCTTCGGCTTTGGCTTCGCCCTTAGCCAGTTCAGCGGAAATCTCCGCACGAATCTCTTCGGCTTCGGGAGTGTCGATGGAGGAAATGAGGGACAGGGTCTTGACGAGAGAGGCTTTCTTCATAGCCGTTTTCCTTTCTGGTTTGTGAGGTTTTCCTTCCTCTTTACGTATTCATTATATCAGAGATTTTGGAGTTTGTCAAGAGTTTTTTTTGAATCTCTTTGGAAGATTTTCAATCTCTTTTCTCTCCCTCTGACAGTTATAATTATATCACAAATTATAATAAAGTCAAGTATTCATTTTTAGGTGTTGAACACCTAAAATCTATTTCAAAAAAAGTAAGCCTTTTGGCTTACTTTGAGAGAGAGGAAAGAAGATGCCGTTTATATTCATCTTTGAAGTTAATATCCATTTCGGAATTAGGATGCCGATTAAACCGCAGAAGATACTGCTGAATGTAACCATTGTTAGTAACTTCACAAGTGATATATGGAATATCAGGATTACTTTTCAGACGAACCGCCACCACATGAGTCCGACCTTCAACAACTTGTTCCATATACATCCGTTCCACACAATTCTGCTGAACCTTTGCTTCTTTATGGAAGTCTGCACGGGTAAGCAGGGGTTTAACAATATAGTTTTCATCTTCATAATACAACCACGACAGATTGTTAAACTTATTCAGATTCTCATCATAGTGTGCCTGTTTATATTCACTATATGTCCATTGAAGAATTTTATAATTGGACAGAATATTGTGTTTTACTTCCAGTTTATCACCCATAGCAGTAACCATAGCATACCAATCATTGATGATACGTCCAATATCAGTACCATTATAACCCGTACTATAAAAGACCTTTTCATGAATTGCTCGTAAAATCATTCCCTCAACAAAATCAGCAGGAATTTTGGGGTTAATATCAGACAGATAACGTAATACCCATTCTTTCTGATTACCGCATTTATCAAGAAGAGATTTATGCTTTAAGTAAGTATTATAGGCAGAAATGCTTTCACGACTATAAATACCACCATAATTTTCATTGATAAAGGCAACACAAGCCTTATTTAATTTGGTTTTAGAATCACACAGATGACCGAAAATATCATAGCGGTCACTCACACGCAGACCTACGCTGATAATTTCTTCCAACCGCTGACCAATTTCGGGAGTAAAAGTATATCTCCAACTCATACCACGAAGAACCGCTTCATAGGCAGAACGGAAGCAAGGATTCATGGCGGAAGTATTAACATTGTTAAAGGCTTGCGGTTTAGATTTAACGATAGAACCTTTTACGCCCACATATTCATTGGTAAGAATATCCCACTTACCTCTCATATTCTCTCCGTCATACGCTACGATAAAGTGTGTTTCTTTACGATACTCCATTTTTTAATCCTCTCTTTCTGCAATCCTCTCTCTTGATTGCATAGTTAGTATATCATGTATTTAGAGGAAAGTCAATATAGAGATTTAGGTGTTCAACACCTAAAATCTGGTGAGAAGAAAGGTGGGACAATTTTGTCCCACCTTCTTATTTTGTCTTAAAGTTGTATACATCGTTGCGAACATATTTTTTAATGTATTCGCCTGTCAACACTTCGACTCCATCGACTCTGACCGAATAGGGATGACGGACAGGGCGAGAAAGGATTTTATTAACCTTATATCCTGTTGCCCATTTTGCCCCACGCTCGATACAGTTCAAAAGAATTTCTGCTTCAATTTCTGAATCGAATAAACCCATGTGTTCTTCGATAAACTCGGTATTGTCGGTAATATACTGATACACTACTTCGGCAGAACCTTTGTAATTTCCTGTATCTGTAAACCGCTGATTATCTTCACAATATTTCTGATAATCTGCTTCGCAAGTGATATATTGGCTTGCATATCCCCATATATCATAGATGGCAACATTCTCTAACGGATTGTTACATTTGAACCAATCGCAGTTAAAGGCAATCACTTTATCGTCAAAGTCGGAATTGTACGCATACACTTCGGTTACATCATACTTGATAATGTCAGCTTTCAGCTTACGCATGATGTAACCCCATTTATCCATTGTGGCATCATGTTTACGCATCATTTCCACATATTTCGGACGCTTTTCCTTATAGTATGCGGATTCAAACAAAGGCAGGTTATGCCAAACTTGTTCGACAACATTGGCTTTAAGGTCAACAATCTGTCCTTTTTCCTTGTCAACAACTACCCATGAACAATCATAGCAAAAAGGCTTGTCAAGGCTTGTTGTTTCGGTATCCAGTACAATCAGATAACTCATTCAAAACTCCTTTGGTTTGTGGGGTTGTTCCTTCCCCTATTGCACTATAATTCTATCATAGAATTATGGGATTGTCAAATCCGATATTTAGGTGTTAAACACCTAAATAGTATAAAATAAAATTAGCGGAGTCTAACTCCACTAACATTAACCGAACGCAATAGTAAGGGCATGAATGATATGGTCAATCAGTTCCTGTGTGTAGTGACGAGTAACCACAACTTTGGTAGAAGTAAATTTCGGTTTCATATACTTCTCATTATCGGGGTCGGTAATCAGTGTAGTCTGTTTCATATCAAACACACGGAACATTTTGCAAGGGTCATAGTTGCCATACCGATTACAAATAGCATCGCCATCAAAGAGAATGATATTATAATTGCAAGTCTGTGGTTTCTGCAACTTAATCAAAATCTCTTTCATATCATCTGGTATATCATTACCACCATCTGCTACCATCTTGCGCTCACGGACAGTTTTGCATAGACGAAAGTCATGATTGATAAAGGCAACATCCATTGAGAAGTTCCGATTCTTGCGTTCGATTTCAGACAGAACTGCAAGGATACCATTGGTGAGAGGAACATTATCTTCAAATGAACCGGAACAATCAATGATAAGATTCAGATGGCAAGTACCGAATTTGTTGTTGCCCTGTGTGGTCATAGCACGTTCAAAGAACCGATAATCTTTACGGACAACCGCACGAGGATTAAACACACCGGAATAGGCATTTATTCCGCTACCGCCCTTGTTCTTTTTGTTGAAATTGCCGATAATCATTTCAACAGTTTTCTGAAAATCATTCAGTTTTTCAATCTGCGCTTTACTCAAGTCGGGATGACTACCCAAACTTGCTCCCACCATGCGCTTTACTTCTTCGGGGTCAAGTTCACACTCATGAGGGACACCCTTATAGGATTCGGCATTTTCATCCGGTTCGCCTTCGCCTTCGCCCTGCTGATTTTCATTTTCGCCCTGTCCTTCCTGTTCTTCGCCTTCGCCCTTCATTTTGCCCTGTTTCTGTCCCTGTTTCTGCCCATTGCCCATTTTATCCATCTGTTGCGGTTTACCTTCGCCTTCGTCACCGCCATTGGGCTGAAATTCTTCGGGATGACTACGGAACTCACGCATAATCAAACGAAGCAGTTCGTCAATATCTTCTTCATACTGTCCTGTACATGGAGTACCATACCAACGAGTAGTAGTACGGTGCATTTTAGCATAGTCATTCAGAATCTGCTGAACTTTTTTCTGAACAACTCCTGTGCCCAAACCGAAACGAACGGCATTAAAGAACGCACTTTCAATATCCCTTGCAGGCGGAATTTTGCCACCATGAATATCAAGCAACTGTTTACGGAAGTCTACACCATGATAATAATGACGAAGGACAGTTTCAATACGTTCATCTTCCATGCAGTTTACTTGGAAGGAATTACGAAGATTATCAGCAGGGGTAAGGATGGCATGAGAAACTTCATGATAAAGCATAGACCGAACTGCTTCTTCTTCACTACAACTGCCATCAGCAACCTGTGACATACGATGGGCAATAATGGGATAAGATACTACAATCTTATCATTCATGGGGTCATAGAAGGAAGTTTCTGCTTCTCTATCTACTTCAATACCGATTCGCCGTCCTGTGTAAAAACCGATAGGAAGGGTATTAACAATTGATTCACACTTTGCAAAGGACAGTTCCATTTTAGTTCCTCTCTTTCTGTTCCCTTTGGAACACTATAAGTATATCAGAAGTTTTGGGATTTGTCAAAGAATTATATTAGGTGTTTAACACCTAAATATATGAGAAAGAAATTGGGGTGCGGATTACTCCGCACCCCACCCGACAATGGCTTTTGCCAACTGCTCTGCGGTCAGAGCAAATTCTTTGGTTTCAGAGCAACGGTCAACCAACGGTTCGGGCAATCCGTAAGTCATACCACCGAGAGAGAGGTTCATTGTCCCAATGATTTGGAATCCATCATGGATACGAACAGGACGATTCTTATAATAGAACTCTGTTTTACCATCCACAATGCCCTGCAAGAATCGCAGAGAATCAAAGGGAAGAAGGTTGATTTCATCAAGGACAATGGTTTTGCCCTGTTCCATACAATCCCACAGAAGGGACGGATTAAAGTCGGGGTTGCCATCTTTGAAGATGAAATCTTCCATAAGGTCAGACGGCAACATAGAGGAGTTGCACACGATACACCGATTCTCGCTTTCTTCCTGTGCAATGGTGGTTTTACCTGTTCCGGCAGGTCCGAAATAAACCTTGAAGCGAGTATTGATATGAGAAGTCGGTTCACCATACTGGGCAATATCTTTGATAATCTGCCCAAATTCGGCGCTCTTAACTTTCTGCTCAACTTCCTTGACATAGGAAGAATCCATCAGAGCAAAGTAATTGCATACATAGTTAATAGCTTCCTGTTGACTCTTGCAAGCCATGTATGCGAAGGTATTGGTGAACCGGAAGGAAGGAGTAAAAGAAAACTCTGTGAAGAAGTCCATCAAATGCTTGATGCCTTCCATCAAAGTTTTCTTGGGGTCGGGAGCAGGAGCAGGAGCAGGATTTTCTACTGCGATGCCACCGAAGATAGCCGGATAACGATTGTTATCGAGCAGTTCACGGAAAACACGAGGACGGTCTGCGTATGCGGTAGAACGCATAACGTTATAGAAACCATCATATACGTTGTAGTCAGCATGGGTGCGTTCAATGATATAAGGAGCATTGTCCTTTTCACCATAAAATGCACCATCAGTGCTACGCTTGGTAATTGTCATTCTTTCAGATACTTTCATTTTTAATCTCTCTCTTTCTTTTATTATGTTCCATCTTCCCTTGGAACAATATAAGTATATCAGAAATTATGCTTGTTGTCAAATATCTCTTTTAGGTGTTAAACACCTAATAAAGAAATTAGTGGTGAATTGTCGATGATTCACCACAGCCAACATCCCAAGCACGAAGATGCCGCCCTGCATATTTGTGTTCTCAACTCTTTAGAACCCGCCCGGAAGGATAGGGCAAATCGTCACGCTGCCATTTTTCTTTTGCCTCGGCAGAAGCCCGCGCCTCAAACTGCTACAGTAACCAAGTTGAAAGATGACCCTATGGTGCTTGGATAACCTCTTTCCCCTTTGGAACAATTTTATTATACCGGAATTTCGGGATTTTGTCAAATAAAAAATTAGGTGTTGAACACCTAAAAAGTTCAAAGGGAAATTATCCCTGTCCTGTCAATTCTTTAAGGACACGAATAATTTCGGTCGGCTCGTATGCTTTGCCTGTCCATCCGTTGCGAATGGTTTCATTATCATCGAACAGAATGTCATCAGCTTCATTCATGAAGGACTGCTTCGGCACTCCGTAGCTTGTGATATAAACAAAGTCGAATGTAACCGAGCCGAGATGAGCGTGTAACCATTCTTCCTTTACCTTGCGGACAGCTTGGTCATACTCATAGGTGGAATCCATCGCAAGCCAGCTTATAATTCCGATGCGGTATCCCATGCTTTGGAGCTTATTTAGATACCGAGCCAATAGACTCATGTTGTGCATGACCTTTGCTTCTGCATAGGGTGAAGGGTCAGAAGCACGCAGTTTGGGCAACCAGTTAGGTACATCATAGAACTTGTTCAGAGTTCCATCCATGTCAAACCAAATCGTTTTCATCGTAATCTCTCCTTCCTTCTTTGACCATATATATCTTATCATATATTATGGGATTTGTCAAACATCGGTTTTAGGTGTTCAACACCTAAATATTTTAAAATAAAATTACTCCCCTTCCATCGGAAGGGGAGTTTTGATATTGGAGAATTAAGCCTTGGTGTAGTAGGACTTCTTATCGCCGTCCTTAGTCGCTACGGCGAGAACACCCTTTTCAACCAGACGCTTGGCACTCTGACCCACATTCATGGGAGTGAGAGTGAAGGCAACCTTGCCTTCGATAGCGTTCAGAATGTCGGTAGCAGTGCAATCCGTGAAGGAAGGCATGGCACTGATGACTGCATCGAGTTCATCACGGCGAGCCTGTGCTTCGGGGTTCGGACCCTTGACCTTGACAGGCTTGTTCGCCTTTTCGGCTTCACGCAGAGCGGATTCGGCTTCCCAAGCCTTGTATTCGGCAACAGCGGCTTCGATATTGAAAGCCTTATGAGCCTTGGTATCAGTAGCAAGGGCGGCGCTCACGGCAACCTTGACGATACCATCATCTGCAGGGATGACTACAAAATTGGTCTTGTTCTGACGAGCCATGCTCGCACCGGGGATACCCAGGATAGTGTTGAGGATTTCGTTCTTATTCATAAATACTCCTTTTCTCACGGTTTTCAGTATACGGCAGACCGCTAACTGCACAAATTAGTTTTTGTTCTCTTGGAACAATTATATTATATCAGATTTCTACTTGATTGTCAAGTATTAAATCTGTTATTTTTTGTTCTTTGGGAGAAGTTTTCTTTTTCCCTTGGAACAATTATTATTATACTCGGATTTCAATAAAAGTCAAATGATTAATTTAGGTGTTTAACACCTAAAAATTAGTCAAGGGGAAATTATTCCCCTAACATACCATACTGATTAAGGATTTTTTCAATTTTCTTTACATCCTTATCATTGCAAGTGACTGGGACTCGAATTGTATCGGCACTCTGATTGACTTTTAAATCACCAATGCTGCATCCTACCTTAGTGACCATATAGTTAATAAGGTGCATTGCAATACGATTTTTCGGCAGATAATAAGTTCTACTGGTCATTACTATCACACCTTTCCAAAACGAACTTCATAGGTCTGGGCATATTTCTTTTCCCATACTGGAAGAGTGTTGAGAAAATCAATACGTTCCTGTTCTGTCTTAAAGTAGTGATACTGACCATAAGTTTTTGCTACATACAGAATACCCATTTTCCTATCTCCTTTCATGTTCCTCTTGGAACAATTATATATTATCATATAGTTTTGGGATTGTCAATTAAGTTAATTAGGTGTTTAACACCTAAATTATTTAAGACCCAAATTGGGTCAGTCAGTTTCATCAAGGCGATGTTCCCAAATTTCAAATTCATAGTCACCGCAGTAAACTTTTTTGGTGAATCCGTCCCATACGGTTTCTTCTGAATATTCTTCACCGTTATCTTTGGCAAATTTAATTGCATAGTTGGTTGCTTTTTCTGGAGTTGAAAATACTCCATAACACCCTACATCTGCAAAACTACCCACTTGCGTAAGAGAATATACTTTCATTCTTCTTTTTCCTCCCATATTATTTTACGATGGAGTTCTTTGAAAGTTACACGTTGCTGACTACGATATTGACAGCCGGGACACCATAGCCATTGGTCTTGCATCAGCTTATTTTTCTCTACACTATGAGTTTCATAGTTATACATTTCAAGTTCAGCTTGTCGACAATTGGGGCAAATCATTCTTCCCATCCTTTCAGCTTATACTTTTCTTTTTTGTGTCGTTTGTCTGGGATAATACGTGTTACGCAATATCCTTGGGGAAATGCTTTGCGTTCGGCTTGAAATACTTCGACCCATGTTTTAGTCTTGTTTTTTCTCCTACTCATAATATCATCTCCTTACGATATTATTATATCATAATTTTAGGATATGTCAAATTATAAGTTTAGGTGTTTAACACCTAAAAATAGGCAGTGGCATTAATGCCACTCTTTTTTTAGCCAGCTCGCCAGCTTGCCTATCATTACACCCATGAATACACAGCTTACAATAATCATTTCCATATCGTTTTACCCCTCTCCGTATACTTACTTTCATTATGAGCAACTTTCTTTTTAAGAAAAATAGGAACTTTTTTAGTACCCCCAAACACAGCTACCAGCTCCCTTTGTGTGGTAACATACATGGTAATGACTTTTTCCTTCGCTTCATCTTTAACAATAGTGATGCCAGTATCTGTGATACAAACCCAGCGCCCAGCTTGTTCAAGGCTGAAACGAGTATACTTTTCTTTAACGATTTGTCCGAGTCCAATGTCCTCAATAATATGCTTTACTCTGTCTGCTCTTTGTACTGATACGTGGTAGGTCATCTGTTCTTTCATGATAATCTCTCCTTTCAATATTATATTATCATATAGTTATGGGATTGTCAATAATATTATTAGGTGTTTAACACCTAAATAGAATTAAAATAAAATAAGGCAGTCAATGACCGCCATTAGGAAGGGGTTCACGAGTAAGAGGGCAAAAACTTAACCAATCAAGAACACGTTTATCATCAGGGTTATCAGGATCTACCCAACACAGATCAAATCCCAGCGCGTGCGCGCGAAGATTAAATTCGGTAAATTCTTCTACCAGCTGTTTCCGCAGCTTCTGCATTTTATAAAAGTTGCATGCTTCTGCAAGAATATCGAGTTTTTCAATGCTCATTTCTGACAGATTATCTTCGAAGAAATATTTTCCTACGTGTGTACCCATGTTCTTTCCTTCCTTTCTGTTCCCTCTTAGGACAATATCATTATATCATATTTAGGGATAAAATCAAGTATAATAGTTAGGGGTTTAACACCTAAAGACTTAAATTGACAAATATAATTATTTATAATATAATCATATTGTAAGGAGGGATACTTAATGAAAAAGATTACTAAACTCTATGCTATTCGACTCTTCGTAAATACTGTGTTGGGAAAACAAATTGTTATTGCTCGTGAAAAATTTGATACCCACAATATGGCAATTTGTGTATGGGCTGATGATAAGCCTCGTTTAAAATTGCCAAAACAATTAGATATGAAAAATGATGAAATTGATAAGATTTTTAGACAGGATTTTGTTGAACGTTGTCCTCTGGCAAGAGGTTTTGCTAATATTACTCTTTCTTTACTGCATGAGTGTGGACATTGGAAAACTCGTGATGTATGTCATCCTGTTATCTATACTTTGCAAGTAAATAATGTAGATAATCAAAAGGATTATATGAAAATTCCTTATGAACATTTAGCTACAGATTGGGCTATTGCATGGTTACAGAATCCTGATAATCGGCGGTTGGCAAAATTTTTTGAACGACTGTATTTTCATTATGGGAATGATATAGAGCAGTAATGCTCTATATATATTAGGTGTTTAACACCTAAAATAATATAAAAATGAAAGCAAGGGATTATTCCCTTGCTTCAACTTCTTCCCAATCAAGTCCCAACCATTCGCAAACTGTTTCAAAATCGAACCACATGAAATCATTGATTTCTGTCGTAGACCAAGGAATTTCACGTTCATCATTAATTTGATCCAGCTGGTCTTCTAGTTGATCTAGCTCTTCTGGTGTCAGCTTAACGGCATTAGTAGCGGCTCCGCCCCAGAATGTAAAGTCACGCAGCTTCTTTTCAATTGTCATAGTCATTGTACAATTCCTCCAATATAATTTTTAGAAAGGGCGATCATGCAACCGGAGAGCCTGCGCACTGCTCACTTTAGATTCTGTTCCTCTGCATCCCTTTTGCAATCCCTTCGAAAGGAGTCGGTCATTTCCCTTCCGCACTATTATATTATCATATATTATATATAGAGTCAAGTATTAGAATTAGGGGTTAGACACCTAAAAATAATAAGGTGGGAATTAAAGTTCCCACCATTCGCCTTCTACAGTATAGCATTGCGGAGTATAGGGATTGACTTCAACAGTACGCTTGCCACCGAGCTTAACCAGCTCCCAGATCCGGCGGAAATAAGGAGTTAAGTCAGCTTCATGCCATAAGTGAGAACGATAGGAATCGCCATTGTTGTTTTCACTCAGAAAAACATAGGAAGAGCCATTGGAGAAAACGGTGATGCTAATGCGAGTATGATTGATTTTAGTCATGTTCTTTACTTCCTTTCTGTTCCTCTCTCTTGGAACATCTTAATTATATCATATTTATATAGGAATACTTAGGTGTATAACACCTAAAAAGTTATTATAGAAAATGGCGGTTGATCAGACCGCCATTGCACCTTTTTTCACTTGCCAGCTCGGTGCACCCCATACGGTAAGTGTCCGTTAAAGACAGGGTACTGACAAGGGGCGAACACGCACCTTATTTAATAAGCCTGCTCGTATCGTGTCCTACGAGTTTCGGCATCTCAGTCCGGTGGAATCACTTTCCTTTCCTCCTTTCGACATATACATTATAACATATTATGGGATAATGTCAATATAGATAATTAGGTGTTTAACACCTAAAAATCAGAAATAAAATTGTCGCTTAACCATAAGCGACAATTTCTCCATAACGGGCGATATATTCTTCAAATGCACGAGGGCCCAGCTCGCACATTTTCTGAGTCCAGCTGGTCATAAGATATACTCGGCCAGCTCTATTACCAAGGAAGCTTTTAGCGAGCTTCTCAATAGCACGGCGAGACCGAATAGATTTTGGAACAACCAGTTGTCCATCATTACCCATGGGAATCCATCCGAGACGGTCAGCATAGAACAGGTACATTGTTTTAATCTCCTTTCTTTTTCCTCTTCTGAGGACAATATTATTATAACATATTGATATAATAATACTTAGGGGTATAACACCTAAAAAATAAAGATGCCGTTAACCGGCATCATAAGTAAGAACATACGGATTATCTTCATTATAGATTTTATCATTCCAATAGGTAGTGATATAAACTTGTGGTACGTTATCATTATTAACCAGCTCAATAAAGCGTGTTAAAGTTTTATCCCAGCTGTCACACGTTTCATTTTTCTCATTGAAGCCGCCGATGTATTCACCTTCATCTTTGAAAGCATCCCACTCCATATACTCAATAAGCCACCACATATTGTTTACCTCTCTTTCTATATAGTCCCTTTGGACAATTCTATATTATCATATAATAATATATTTGTCAAATAATATTTAGGTGTTTTACACCTAAAATAAGAAAGACCGCCATTAAAGGCGGTATTCAAGAACAACTGGATCATTCGTGGGATAAGGATTTTCGCCCCAAAAACAAGTAACTTTACATGCACAACATAGCGTATCAGTAATACAATCATTAAAGATACGCACCACATCATCCCAAGTATTCCAACTATCGGAATTAGTAATAAAGGTCTGTGTTTTTGAATCCCATTCTTTCCATTCAATATACCAACTCATTGTTTTAATCCTCCTTTAAGTTTCTATAATTATTATACTACTATTTCTTAATAATAAATAGGTGTAAGACACCTAAGTGTAGAATAAAAAAGAAAGCCGGGTTAGCCCCGGTCCCGGCATTCGCCGGTGTTGATATTGAATTCTTTATTGTCAAGATACATCTGTTTGGCAAGGTAGTAGCTAAAGCCCCTCTCACGCATGAACCAGCCGATATGCTTGATCGTGGTCATGCTGTATGTACCCGTGCAGGTTAACCAGCCTTCCGGTGTGATCTCAATCACAACCGTGCTGTAGCTTTGCAGCTGTACCGTACCGTCATCAAAGAAATTTTCCTGCGCCTGTGCATATTCGTGTCCTGCAACCGCCTTGCTGTAAAGATAACGTGCCATTGTTCTGTACCTCTTTCTTTTTTATTTATTGTCCCTTTGGACAATTATATTATACATCAAACGGCTATAAATTCATAGGTGTATAACACCTAAAAACTGAGGTGACCCCGAAGGGTCAGTCGAGGAAGGCGGTCAAAGTGTACATTACCATGTCGGGGTCATCCTTGCCGATGACCTCGGGCAGCTTGCCGGTACGAGCCATCAGCTTCGCCATCTCACGCTTTGCGGTGGCATAGTCAACATCCAGGTGTAGGTCCAGCTTGGCGACGTGGTTACTAGTGTAGATGCGGCCTTTGTTTTCGATGCCGGTCTCTGGCTTCCAGACAAACAGGCTCACGCTCAGATAAGTGTTGCAAGTCTTGTGGTTATTCATGGTTTAGTCCCTCACTTTCTTTATTGCCCTTCGGCTGATTATATTATACACCAACTGGATATATACTCATAGGTGTATAACACCTAAGAAATAATAGTGAAAAGAGAAAGGCCCGAAGGCCTTAGCAGATCAGTTCATAGGTAAATGACTGCTTTAGTTTGAAATCATCATCGTCGATGAATTCATTCTGATCAATCAGTGTGCCGCCCCGAGCCTTCATGTCAGTGATAAAGTCAGCAAGCCGATCGACATCACTGATGATTTCCTCATCGAGTCTGAACCACTTGCCGTAGTCGTACAGGTGCTGGACACGAGCATAGTTGTCGGGCAGGATAACGGTTAGGCGGATAGTGGTCTTTTCGATTCTGTAAGCTTTCATTTTGTTTTCTCCTTTCGTTTACGCCCTTGGGCGGTACCCCTTTGGGGTACACCCCATTATAGCAATTTTTTCTAAAAAAGTCAAGTCTTATTTAGGTGTTAGACACCTAAATGATTTGGATAAGAAAATGTTCCTTGGGAAAGAAGATTTCTTGTTGCCTTCACGTTTCCCTTGGAACAATAATATGATATCATATTATGGGATAATATGCAAGTATTCATATTAGGTGTATAACACCTAAAATTGAAAATGAAATTGCGCCCAATTTTGGGCGCGAGTTTTAACAATATGCGAGTTTCTGCGTTTTCCATCCCCAAATTGAAATTTGAGTGTGTGCACGACCGATTGCAAGCGCTTTTTCCTTTGTGTCGATCCGGAAAGAGTGATCAACGTAATAGATGCCGCCGCTGTACCAGATGCCGCAGTCGCCGCCCATCTTGCGAACACAAGCGATTGCTTCTTCAGCTGTGGCCAGCTCATATCCATAGTCAGCCACCTGCCAGCCGCTTTTATAGGTAACAATGCGGCCCGCCTTCAGTGTCAGCCCATCATTTTCCTGCAGTTTACGAATCGTTCGGATATTAATCATGATCGGTTCCTCCCTTCTTTGATACTATCATTATACGCTTTTCCCTATAGAATACTTAGGTGTGTGACACCTAAGAATAATAAGGCGGCGGCATTTGCCGCCTGGTTAGTTATAACTAATCATCGATTTTCTGGATGCAGATCATTAAAGATAGCATTAGCCTCGTCAAAAGAAGTACTAGAAAAATATTCCTCTTCCACGCCATCATAGCACTCCCAAACAATCCACCCATGAAAATGGGTAGAGTCGTGCCGTTCGAGTTTATAGGTAACTTTAATACCATCCATAGTGTAGTCCTCCCACTATTTTCTATTGCCCTTCCGGACAAGTATATGATACTACTAACACGCTATATGAACATAGGTGTATTACACCTAAAGGAATAGTAAGTAAAAGAAAACACCCTCAGATGAGGGTGTAACGCCAATCGGCGTTATCCGGGGACCGGACGATGTCCCAGCTGCCGCCGTCATCGTCGAGGTCCTCGCTGGCGACGTATTCCCAGCTGCCAGCGAAGTAGTCCTCACGGGACAGGTAGGTCAGGCGGCCGAACTCTTCGGAATATTTGGTATTTTTAGACATAGATAATAAACCCCCTTCAAGATTCTTCTCCCCTTTGGGACAAGTATAGAATACCACAGACGTCCTATATATTCATAGGTGTATTACACCTAAATTATAAGGCGGGCGGGAGATTTAACTCCCAGACCTGTTTATGCGGTGTAGGGCCGGATTACCAGACCGCCATCGTTCTCATACTGGCCATAGTCGATCTGCAACGCCCACTCATACGCGGCCTCCCATGTTTTAAAGCCGCTCTTGATGACTTCCCATTTGTCTGCAATCATGACTTGATATTTCGTGACTGTCTTTTTCATGTTACTTCTCCTTTCGGGATGCTTAATTATCCCTTTTTCATACTATGATTATAGCACTTTGAGAATGAAATACTTAGGTGTATAACACCTAAGTATATGGGAAAAGAAAAGGCGTGTTAGCGCCAATTCATAATTTGATAACACATTTTCAAATTATCGAAGTATCCTTCCCAATATACTTCTATGATTTCATCTTCTTTTTCATTTTCTCCCATGTTCCACATAAGAAGATTTATAATATCACCCTGTTTCCATGTCCCTTCATCATCGAAGAAAGACCATATATTTCCTTCTTTATCTCGGCAATCAACCACCCATAAATTAGAATCAATCCTAACCGAACTAATCACAACGGTCAATTTCGGGTAAAATTCTCCACGATCTTCGGCAAAAGCTGGCATGGCAAATGAAGATGAAATAATGATGATACAAGTGACGATGGTAGCAATAATGGCGGCGCGAATCTGTTTTTTCATAGTGGTAACCTCTTTCTTTTATTTATTGTCCCTTTGGACAAGTATATATTAGCATTAGATATACATATATACATAGGTGTATTACACCTAAAATATATAAATGGGCGATTACTCGCCCATCCATTCCTTAATATAAGTATCCTTATCAATATTTGCTTGTTTAGTGTTATCAACTGGTTTTCCCTTTTTCTGAATAGTAAAGGGAAAAAATTTATTACCCTGATTCATGCCACCCCAACGGCGAGTTACGTACCATCCCTGCTTCATAAATACTACATCCACAGTTTTCATAATGAGAAATCCTTTCTGGTTTGATGGGTTTCCTTCCCTTTATTTCGTCTTTAATTATACTCGTATTTGTTGTCTATTCATAGGTGTAAGACACCTAAAATAATAAGGGAAGATGGACTATTAGTCCATCTCTCTGATTACTTCTAATATTGATTTGTTTGGATATTTGCCTTTCATGTAAGCAAGATAACGAGTTTGATAAGAAGCAAGTTTCTGATAATCAATACCATCAACGCGGATGGTCTTTGTCTGCATCTTGCCTGTATTAGTATCGCACCACTTTAATATAATCCGTGGATGACCATTACCATACCGACTATTGAATCCCCATTTCTCCATGCCCATGTAAATGTGATGACCATCAGATTCAATCAAATCTCTAAGGATTTCAACCGCCTTGTCGAAGGAATCAGTGATTTCGGTCCAATCATTTGCATGGTCGATTACTGCCGCGAAGGTAATGTCTTCATTGATCATTTTCATCTCTTTAACGTCCGTGTACCACATAACGCGAGTGTTCATTGTTTTTTTCTCCTCTCAATATTTGTAGCTTGGGTAGTTTTTTCGCCAGCTTTCAGCTTTTGCTTCAGCTTGTAGTTCTTTTACCAGCTTCCAGCTTACTACTATAAAGCCTATGCCGATAAGAATAATACCAGGTACGGTACCCATAAGCGCCCATGCCGCCAACCCGCTTAGCCAGCATCCGCCCGCGACCTCTTTCATGCTTGCCTGCCCCCCTTCATGCTCCCATTATACGCCCGCCCGTGCCTTATTACATAGGTGTTAAACACCTAACAATTGGCCGCTCTCTCGCTCAGACACCTAAAAATGGGCACAGAAAAAAACAGGGGACGTTCGTCCCCTGTTTTCCCTTTCAGATCAGCCTTCGACCCAGCGCTTGACCCAGTGCTTGCGACCGAAGTTCCTAGCTCCGGCCTCTGTCTTGAGAACCTTGCACAATGTATAGCTCTGGCCGTTTCTTTCGACCTTGTATATGTCCCAAGTCCCTTTGTTCGAATTATGATACACTTCGTACCAGTTCATGCTTCTGTCCCCCTTTCAATCGTCCCACGGACGTCCGATAAATTCATTATATGTCAGCCCGCACGAGGCCGCTGCCCATTCTGTAATGTCCTCTAGTTCCGGTTCGAATGGATCATAGTTCCAGATTGCGTACGATCTGTTTTCATACCAGATTATATCGTACTCGTCCCGGCCCAAGCGCCGGTCCTCTTCGTCTGCTGCTTCGTTCCAGACCGTCTGGACGAACTCGGCCTTGCTCCAGTCCACGGACGTTTCGTCCGCGACCGGAAGCACCAGGCCATGCACTAAAATCATTCCCAAGCACTTAATCATTGTTTTATCCCCCTTCTTATTATTTCAGGTTCTGGATCATGTCCATTGTCGGTAGGAGTACCGCCGGCGCTTTATTGCCGTACGGCAGGTACTGTCCTACTGCCAGACCGTCGATCACGTCTATGATCCAGATGGCCGTGTTCGGCGCCGGCCGTGGTGCGACCTTGTCGGCCTTCTCGAGCTTTTCCATCCGCCAGAGCAGGAACTGGAGCCGGCTCGCCGTTTTTGTCGGCAGGAAGCCCTGTTCGTCCGGCTTGATCCGGATCACGAACGGTTCTTTAAAGAACCCATCGTACCGTCTGATCTCGAGGCCCTCGTGCAGATTGAATTTGATGATGTACCGCTTCATTGTTTTATCCCCCTTCTTATTAGTTCCAGTTTTCGATTTGCCGGTTCAGCCGGCGCCGATCTCTTCTGTCCATGCGTTTGCGCAGTTCCCTGCTGTTCGTGTGCCTTGCCGGCCAGATCCCTTTGGGCTGGGGCGTACTGGCCGCCTTCTTGTACGTCCTGTTCATGCTTTCGTCCCCCTTTTCTGTCGTTCCCCTTCCGGGTCGGAAGGGGCTTTCGCCCCTTCCGTCTGGCCGTTACTCTTCGTACCGGCCGATGTCCATCAGGAACTGTCCCAATGTCAGCTCATCTGTCGCGTTCTCAATGACCGCTTCAACTAACTGATTGTTGTACGCTTCCTGCATTACAATGCAGTCCGTCCAACGTTCCAGTCCCCTTTTCGTGTACTTCTTTTCGCCTGTCTTAGGATCTGTGATCTCGCGCGGGGCGATTGCAGCGTTCTTCTCACGAAGCACTTTACTGTCGACCGCCAGTTTGAATGCCGTTTCGAACGCGTGCTTGCGCTTGCCGCTGTTTGCGATCACGTACTCAGCGAACGCCTTGGGGCTCATGAAGACCAAGCTCTCATACAGTACCTGATCCATATCGGTAAAATCATCAGCGCCCGGAGCGAATATCACGATGTCCGCGTCCGGATAAATGTCCTCTGCGCTGTAGTTCGTGATATGGTCCCCGAACTTGGCACCGACCGTCGCGCAGATCCCGGTTCCAGTTTTCAGCTCGATCCGGACGACCTTGCCGTTCAGCTTAATTGTCTGATCGACCTTTCCTTTGCCCCGAACTGTTGCCGTCCGGAGTCCCTTGACTGTAAGCAGGTGCCGTACGATCAGCTCGTACTGTGCACCGCTCACTTGCTTGTCCCAGATCTGAGCGAAGATCCGCTCAGCCTTGTCCTTGTTCTGGCCCTTCTTGGCCTGTACCGCGAACTGTTTCATGTTTGTGTCCCCCTTAACAATTTTGTAATATTTGTCTTTCGACGTACTAATTATATCATATCTGGTACAGATTGCAATACCCTTTTGCACTTTTTTGCACTTTTTTTTCACTTTTTTTTGTCCTATCGATCCGGAGCGTTGTTTTTCCTGCTTTTCGCCGTCCCCGCCCCTGCTTTCGGGATTTTGCCCGCCCGCTCATCCAATTCGCGACCCGGCATCCCCAAATTCCACCAACTTATTATTTGACAAACTGACACCCAAAATGTTATAATAATAATAAGGAGGTGAAGCCTCAGATGAAAAAAAAGTATTCACTCGATTTCAGTATAGAAAGAGATACGGAACGTGTCGCCGCCGTTACTGAAATTCTAGATACAATGGCTACTGACCCAAGTGCCACTGAATTGGAACAAATGGCAAATTATATCCTATATGGCAAAGATGAAAATGGATAGAATAGTATTCACCGGCATGAAACAACCGATGACGGACAACGCCGCTACAACACATTTACGCGTGCATCCGAAAAAGTAGTTTCACTTGATGAACTGCTCGAAAACCCGCTATTCGACCATGAATAGATGAAGTCGCCGCACAAACGCGACCCTTACAAAAAGCCAACCCGCACAATCCATCGCCCCAAACGTGATAAAAAGACCGGGGATATTATTGATATTGGAGATGCGGACATACCCGGCATGACAGAAGTATGGGACTCTATAGACCGCCTCGACAAATGGATTATGTAGTTGGAAGGGAAACTACCTGCAGACGAGAACACATTGATTTTTGAAGATTCATATCGTTTGTATCGTCTCAAACACTGTTTGGTAGATTTGCGGCGAACTCAATACGATTTGCTTGATTCATACAAACCATGTATCCATTTTTAGAAATTGGACCACCCCAAAGCACAATTCTATCACTTAGATTCAGATGCCTTTTATTGGGTATCGCGGGAATAGTGGCAATACAAAGTAGACCATGCCTATACTTCTCTGATTTCCAAAGATATTCATGACTACGAGGTGAGACTAAATGATAAGGGCGAAGAAGAAGTTAAATGGATAGTTTGCCGCCACAACTTTGATTGGGAAAATCCACGTCATATCGCCGCCTTTATCCAATATTATCCCAACCTTAAACTATAGCTTTGGGAAAAATTGGATACATATGGGCGGACCCTTTTCTGGGACTTTGATAGGTACTGGAAACTCATGAACTTATCCCCATTAAAGAATATGATGCTTGCACTTAAAATCCAAAAAGTTCCCTACGAAGACATAATTGATTGTGCAGCCCAACAATATGGAGTAATTTTCCATTCAAACCATTTAACAACAATATTCCAATCTGAGATTCCAAAAAAAATGGCACAAGTTGCCGCAAAATGTCGATTAGAAGTTGAAACTCCAATCGAAGAAAAAGTCCAATGTCCCCGTTGTCAGAGATACTTACCTGCTAACCCGCTATTCTTTAGTCGCAATCGCGCGCGAAAAACTCAATTTGCCCGCTATTGTAAAGAATGTGAACGTTAGATAAGAATCGAAAAGGGAGTTGTTGCAGAACATGACAAACGTGAAAAAGTGTATAAAGTGTAAGTAGGAGAGACCATTAGAGTAGTTCCAAGATACACCATCAAAATTCTTTCCTGGCGGAAAATGTTACATATGTACACCCTGCTTAGAAACAATGGTTAAATAGGATAATTTAGGTGAAGTTGATAGATTAATGCGTTGGCTTGACCTTCCATTTGATTTAAATAAATGGACACAATTGTATGGATAGCATCAAGACCATACACTTACTGCATATTTCAATTTGCTATATGATGATCATTATGAACCATTAAGATGGGCAGATGAAAATGAGAGATGGCGGCTTGCCCGTGAAGAAGGCACCATTGATGATGAAATGAAAGTTTTAAATGAAGCGAAACTTAAATCATTGAGGAAAACTTGGTCAGCATCCTATAAACCAGAACAATTACTATGGTTAGACAATTTCTATAATTAGATTGTTGCGACTCAAAATGTATCGACACCAATTCTACAAGAAAAGGCTCGTGATTTTTGCGAACTCCAACTTCATATTAAATAGGGATTGCGCGATAATGTCGATGTATCCAAGATGATGAAGTAGGCAGATGATATTGTTAAGACATATCATTTTGAGGCTTCAAATGCAAAATCTGCGGCTGACTTTGAATCCGTTGGTGAACTTATGGTTTATTATGGTAAGAAAGGATGGCATCCAAATTGGCATACTGAACCGAACGATTCCATAG
>Ga0265298_10001773_pt1 | contig 31556 bp, 20 predicted proteins | sample AusTroGonzalo_MG_3_FD_193486 | JGI IMG/M metagenome (GOLD analysis project Ga0265298, IMG submission 193486) | Bovine rumen microbial communities from tropical cattle in Woodstock, Queensland, Australia - Gonzalo_01 | ecosystem: Host-associated > Mammals > Digestive system > Stomach > Rumen ... | reverse complement strand
TTTACGGCGTTGGCGGCAATCAAGACCTGAGGCTCTCCGCCACGAGACAAGTCCCGACTATAGCCTTTCGGAACGACCACCACGACATCCGCGTCGGTATGTTCGATGTCCTTCAAGGCCTCAGCATACGTGTCTTTCTGTCCGTTGAAAATGAAGTAGTTGCTGTGCTCAATGTCGTGAACAAGCCTTTGCGACTGCATAGAGCGGTCCTGGTCAACCACATCAACCACGATGTTCTTCACCTCCATGTTCATCACCCACGGCATAACGCACATTATCATGATGGGGAAAACGACGATGAGACGCGGCAAGAACGCATTGCGACGAATCTGTATGAACTCCTTTTGTATGAGGTATCTAAGTGTCATGATTACGGTTCCTTTCTTATTATTCCAAGCGTTTCTTGAAGGTGAAGAGCGAGAGGGCAAGCAACGTGGCAAGCATACCGACGAGAACAGTCAGCTCGAAAAGCACTTGTTCGATGCCTACACCCATAATCATCATCTTCCTCATCGCAGAAATATAGTAGCGTGTTGGTATGATGGCCGACACCCATCTGAGTATCTCGGGCATTGACTCGACCGGAAATATCATGCCTGAAAGCATCACAATGGGCATCAGCAAAACCATCGCGCTGAGGAGCAAAGCCACAAGCTGCGTTTTGGCAATGTTCGACACCAACAGCCCCAGAGACAAAGCAAGCAGGATATAGACCGTCGAAACAAAGAACATCCAGAACAAAGAACCAACCAGAGGAACGCCAAGCACGAACCTCGCCATCAACAAGATAATGATGAGGATGCTGAAGGCCAATGCGAGGTAAGGCACAGCCTTGGCTATGATAATCATCAACGGCTTGGTGGGCGATACGAGCAGGACTTCCATTGTGCCCCTCTCTTTCTCCCTCACAATACTTATCGACGTCATCATCGCACAAACAAGCATCAGCAACATACCCATGATGGCAGGCACGAAGTTGTAGGCCGACTTCATTTGCGGGTTGTAGAGCATCTTCTGATTGACCATTGACAATTGTCCGTTGACCATTACCTGCTGGGCATAAGTCGTCCATTGCTGAGCCATATTTGGGTCTGCACCATCGACAATGAACTGGCATCCGCTTCTCTTCGAGGCAAAATCCTCAGCAAATACGATTGCCATATCTGCCTTCTGCCCCCGAATCAAGCGCTCTGCCTCCTTTGGTGTGCCAACCGTCTCGACGATGGTAAAGTATTCCGATTGCGAAAGCCGCTCGATGGCTTGGTGCGTCAGATGGTCTGTGTTGGCCAGAACGACAACCGTCCTCACGTTCTTCACATCGTTTGTGATGGCAAAGCCAAAGAGCAACATCATCACCAAAGGCATCCCGAAAAGCAACAGCATCGTGCGCTTGTCGCGCAGGATGTGCTTCGCTTCCTTTATGACAAAACTGTTAAACTGCTTCATACTAATCGTCTCCTCGTGTTGCTTGCCTTGCAAGATAGGTGAATACATGGTCCATGTCGGGCTGAAGGAACTGCCGCTTCAGCTCATCAGGTGTGCCGATAGCCTTCACTTTGCCGTCCACCATGATGGAAACACGGTCGCAATACTCGGCCTCATCCATGTAGTGGGTGGTAACAAAGACTGTGATGCCGCGCTCTGCAGCATCGTAGATAAGCTCCCAGAACTGCCTTCGTGTAGCTGGGTCAACACCCCCTGTCGGCTCATCAAGGAAAACAACTCCCGGCTCGTGGAAGATGGAAACGGAGAAGGCAAGCTTTTGCTTCCATCCGAGCGGCAGCGAAGTCACGAGCGTGTCCCTGTGCTCGGTGAATCGAAGACGCTCAAGGAGCGCGTCCGTCTTCCTGCGTATCTCGCTGTCTTTCATGCCATAGATGCCGGCAAAGAGACGAATGTTCTCGCTGACAGTCAGGTCTTCGTAGAGCGAGAACTTCTGCGACATGTATCCGATATGCTTCTTGATTTGCTCGTATTCCGTGCGGATGTCGAAGCCCACGACACGTCCTGTACCGCTCGTTGGCTGGTTCAAGCCCGTCAGCATGTGCATCGCCGTGGTCTTGCCGGCACCGTTTGCACCCAGGAAACCAAAGATTTCTCCCTTCTTCACGCTAAAGGAAATGTCGTCAACAGCATGGAAAGAGCCGAATGCCTTCACCAGATGTTCCACCTCTATCACGTTCTCTTCCTTCACCTCTTTAGCCTTCGTGCGCTCTATTCCCTGGGGATTGAAGACGTCGCGGAACGTGTCGAGAATCACTTCGGGAGTGCCTATGCCACGAATCTTGCCGCTGTCAAGGAAGGCGACACGCTCGCAGCAGCGAACCTCGTCGAGGTAAGGAGTGGATGCAACAATGGTGATGCCCCGCTCTTTCAGCATTAAAAGCATCTCCCAAAACTCTTTGCGGCTGACGGGGTCCACACCTGTCGTAGGCTCGTCCAACAGCAGGACGCTCGGCTGATGCACCAAAGCGCACGAAAGAGCCAGCTTTTGTTTCATGCCTCCCGATAGTGCTCCGGCCCTTCTGTCCTTGAATCTTTCTATCTGAGAATAAATGGCTTTGATGCTGTCATAGCCCTCTTCGACTGTCGTACCAAAGAGTGTGGCAAAGAACTTCAGGTTCTCTTCGACGGTCAGGTCTTGATAAAGCGAGAACTTGCCCGGCATATAACCCACTCGCTTGCGGATGTCGGACATCTGACGAACTGCATCGTAACCATCAATGGCAGCCGAACCTTGCTCTGGCAGCAGCAGAGAACAGAGGATGCGGTACATCGTCGTCTTGCCCGCACCGTCGGGTCCTATCAGCCCAAACACTTCGCCCTTGCTGGCGGTGAACGACACATCGTCCAGAGCGACTACCTTTCCGTAGCTCTTTCTGACGTTCTTTACCTCAATGGCATACATAACGATGGACTAAATGATGTGTGTTCCAAACTAAAACTTCACTTCTCCATACATCCCTATCTTCACGAAGCCGTCGCTCTTGACTGCCACTTTCACGGCATAGACCAAGTCGGCACGCTCATCGTCGGTAAGGATGGTCTTTGGCGTAAACTCCGAACGTGACGAAATCCACGTGATTGTTCCGTCGTATTCCTTCTTCTGGTTGTCGCCATAATCAGCAAATACCTTCACTTTCTGCGCGAGCTTGATGTCCTTCAGCTGTGCCGAAGTGACGTATGCACGCAGATACATGTCCTCTGTATCGGCAATCTTGAAGAGCGGTTTGCCAGCCTGAACAAGCTCTCCTCGCTCGACGTATTTTTCCAGAACCGTGCCTTGGGTGGGAGTCACAACGTGGCATTTGCGCAATTGGTCATAGAGTTGGCTGACCTGTACGTCTGTTGCAGCCACCTGTTTATCGAGGGAACGCGTGTTGACAGAAAGTGCTGACTGTTGTGCTGCAAGCTGTTTCTGCAACACCTGCACCTGACTTGTTGCATCGTCGAGCAACTTCGAGGGGACGGCTCCGTCTGCCACAAGTTCCTTGTATCGCTGCTCTTCCTGCCGGGCTTTTGCCAGTTGCTGACGAGTCGCAGCAATCTGTGCCTCCATATCCGGCTTTTGGCTTCGATAGACTTCCTTCGTTGCATCCATTTGAAGAACCTTGAGCCAGAGCTGGGTCGTGTCGATAAGTCCGACTTCTTTTGCTGCTTCGACTTCGTCTCCTTCGTTGACATTGAACGCCATCAACACGCCGCTTTGTTCGGCAAAGACCGTTGTCTCGGTTGCTTCGAATGTGCCTGTGGCATCATATTCCTTTTCATGGTTTCCGCAAGCGGCAATCATGAGGACTGTGCTTGCAAGTGCAAATATCTTTTTCATCGTCTTTGGGTTTGGTTCGTAATGTTAGTTGTTCAGGGTAAACTTGTTGTCGTAGAGTTCCTTTAGCATTTCTATTTCGTGGATAGACTGTCCCACCTTGGCTGCATTCTCGTTGTTGATTTCTCGCACAAGGTCGTTCACATCGATGATACCGTGAGCGAGTTTCGATTCCGCAGCCCTTCTCACGGCAGAGCGCAACGAGATGATTTCCTCGTCGTCGTCCATCAGTTTCTTGTAGCGGGCGATGTTTTCGTTCTGCCGAATCTGCTCGAGGTTGTTGTTGAAGAGAAACACGTCGCGACTTGTCTCTGTCTGTTCGCGCTGGAGTTGCAGCTTTGCCTTGTCGTTCTTGCGGGTGTAGAAGGCTCCGATGTTCCAGGTCAATCGTGCTCCAATCATGCCGTTCAAGCTCCATTTGCTGCCCATCATGTCCTCGAACATGTTGTAACCGGGGTACCCATAAAAGCCTTGGGCAAAGATGCCGAGTTTCGGCATGAGCGAAGCATTGAGTGCTTTCTCCCGAACCTTCGAGAGGTTGAGCTGGGCATCATACAGTTTCAGCTCCGGACGATTGTTCGTGCCGAGCTGTTCTGTAATGGCTGGCTTCTGCACATCCTTCACCTCGATACCGCAGAAGACTGAGAGCATCGCCTGGAGCATCCGCCTTTGCGACTCCAGATTGGTCTTCTGCTGGACGACATTCAGCCGCTCTGCCTTCACGTTTTGCAGGTCGCTCTCGGCAGCAGTACCGCGTTCCATCATCGATGCGAGCTTTTTCTCATTGCCTTCAAGCAGGGTTTGCAAGTCGTCGTTCAAGCGTAACTGGTTCTCGAGGAGCAGCAGCGAGAAATACATCTCATTGACGCGCTTGCGTACATTATATAGATTCACTTCTGTCTCGGCAGCCTGCACCTTTCCCTGCTCGCGGGCTATTGCCTTCTGGCTGCTTATCACGCCGCCATCATAGAGCGTCTGGTTGATGTCGATTCCCACACGATACTGGTCTTTCCTCAAGCCCTTCATGTCGAGTCCCATCTGCTGATAAAGCTGTCGGAACTGGTCTGGAAAGGCGACTACATCGCTCTGATAGCTTGCCTGAGCGGTTGCTGAAACTTGTGGCAACCAGCCTTTCTGTATGTTGGAGACGGTCAGGTCGGTCGTCTTGGCGATAAGGTTGTACTGACGAATCAGCGGATAGTTCTGTTCGGCTGCTTGCTGGCACTCCTCCAACGTCTGTGCCTTTGCCGAACTTGCCCCGACTAACAGTAACACATAAAATAATGTTCGCTTCATAACTGCTTGTTCTTGCGTTATTTTTCCTTCTTTTGGTGCAAAGGTATGGCTGTTTTCGGAGATTATCGTTACACATTATGCAGAAAAAGTTGCCGTTTTGTATGATTTTCCGCTTTATTGTTTTGTTGGCAACTAAAAATACCATAATTTTACAATCGAAACGTACAAAAAGGCAATCTTATGGCTCAGAAAAAGGATATCAACTACTTTTCCATGCATTCGTTGGACTTGCATGAAGCCTTTGGAACATCGGACCACATCCTTGTCAGCGAGGATTTCGCTATTGTCATCAACGGTTCGCCTCAAAAAATACCGTTCCTGAAGGAAGGGAACATTTACCAAATCGTTGAGCCGCGACTGGTTATGGTGCTCAGCGGAGAAGCCGATGTGAACCTGAACCTCGAGAACTACCGGCTCAAGGCGGGTTCCGTGGTTCTCACTATGCCTGATGTAATCCTGGAAGCACGGCATTGGAGCGACGACATGAAACTTATCGGCATCATCCTGAAAGAAGACGTGCATGTGCAGGAAAACATTGTGCTCGACCTCATTCCGGCCGAGTTCGACCGCCTAAGACGCATCGCCTACATCCTTTGGGACATTGCAAACCTAAAGCCGTTCCGAAAGGAAATGGTGCACCACCTGTTGCAAGCGATGGTGGCCGACTTGCAAGGTCTTCAGGCTGCCACAGAAAAGACGGCCAACGAACACAACTTTTCGCGAGGACACATGCTTTTCCTGAACTTCAAGAAACTCGTCAGCCAGCATTGCGAACGCGAGCGGAGCATCCCTTTCTATGCGGAGCAACTTTGGATTTCGCCGCATCATCTGTCTGCCGTCATCAGCAAAGCAAGCGGTCAGAGCGCAATGTATTGGATTAACCGAGCCGTAATCTTGAAGGCAAAGGTGTTGCTGAACACGAGCGGAATGATGTCCTACGAAGTCGCAGACAGGCTGAACTTCCCCAGCGCAGCAGCCTTCAACAAGTTCTTTAAGCGGGAGACAGGACAGACGCCAGGTGAGTACCAGAAGTCTGCTCGCAGTTAAGTCGCCAAACTTCACATGCACCTTCTTAGCTTTCAATGCTGAGAGCAAAAACGACAAGAAAGTCTGTGCCATTGATACTTTTTTCTCTGAATCGTTTGGCGGTTTGCCTAAATTCCCCTAACTTTGTGGTCGTTAGTGACAAAAAACGACGACTTTTAATCATCCATAGCACATGAAGAACTTTTTTCTGACAGCAGCGACACTTCTCGCAATGCTCATGCCAACTGCTGCATCGGCTCAGGAGGCAACATACCAAAGTGAGTACAGTGGGTTCAAGCACACCTACGAGGCAAAGGACTTGCTGTTTAACATTACGGGAGGCTGGGTTGCCAAGGAATGGCGGACAACCATCAATGGCGAAACCCTCCACGAGGACTTTTGGGGCAACCCCGATAAGATGCTGCATGGTATGCAGGTCGGCCTCTCTGTGTCGAAAGGTCTTTTCCACGGCTTGGGCTTCCGCGCCGGCCTCTACTACGAGTGGTATCTTCATTTCTTTAACTCGCAGATGAAGGAGGACTACGGCTTCAACCGCTTCAGCGAGCACTGCCTGTATATCCCCCTCCATGCGATGATTCGCATGTATCCCTTCTCAAACAAGTCGATATGCGTCACTCCCTTTGGCGGTATCGGCTTCAACTGGGCGATTGTCGGCAAGTTGAAATCGGGGCCGATGGCTGTTACGGACAAATATGGGCGCAACACCATCACGGGGCGGCAGTACCCTCTGGAAATCTTCGACTACAACAACCATACGCCCCATCATTGGAACGTGCAAGCCGAGGCGGGTCTGGCCATACGCATCAAGCGTGCCGAAGTTGCCTTCACCTATTCCTGGGGTCTGAACCACCACCGCCTCTACGACGAAGCCTTCAGCCGCCAGAACAAGCTGAATGTGAACCTATCGTACGTTATCGATAGGGAAAGATAGAGCTGCAGGCAGGCTCCGTTGAGTCTTCATACCTTTGTGTTCAATAAAAATAATACTAACTGGTTCTTAATTACCACATAAATATATACAGAACAATGAAACACCTAGCTTTTGCAAGATTATTGGCGGCATTGTGCCTGCTGCTGCCTCTCGCCGCCCATGCCGAACAGACAGAGACGGACAATACAAGTGATGGAAGAATAAGTGTTGACAAATTAGCAAAGCAAGACGGCAGATGGGCGCATGTCCGCTTTCTGCTGGACGTTCCAGCCAACAGTCCTGGGTTTGAAGCTACATGCTGCTGGATCCTGGGTGCCAATCAAGAAATCAAGACGATGCAGGACTATATCGACAGTCAGCTTAAGGCATACAATGAGGTTGAACCTTATAACGAAAAAAAGTTTCTTAAGCAAAGTTCTAAGAAAGACGGTGCAGATGTGAACCTCTGCGATATAAAGCCTAAAGGAGATGCCTTGGGAAGTCTTCAGATGTACAGCATCAAGAAAACAGACAGAGTTGGTAGTGAAAAGATGTTCTTTGAGTTGAGCATTGTCTATGACAAGGCCAGAGACAAGGTTTTAATGGTGGATGATATTTTTGTGCCAGAAATGGCCGCAAAGATAAAGGCAGACTTTGGTGAAGACTTTATCAACATGGATGTAAGCGACTTTAGAATACTGTGCGGCTATGCCAATGGCGGAGAAGGCTTTGACTATAGGGATCACATCTACAACTATAGCAGGTACGAGAGTGACCTGACCAATTATTTCAAGCAGTCCATAGGCTTTGGTAAGCTTTCGTCTTACTTTGCAAAAAAAGAAAAGGAGGAGGAAGATAGTGTCTATAGTAATAATGTAGTCCACATCAGTTCCCGTTTGGGCATGGAGTGGGAGGAACTGAAAGAGTTCTTTGATAAGAATTTCCATTGGCCCGACGAACTTAAGAAGAAAGATTATTATGGTGCGTTTCTTGTGTATTGGGTAGTTGAGAAGGACGGTTCAATAAGCAATGTGGATATAACAATAATAGACACCACCCTCAACGTCTCACCCTTAGAGAAAGAAATGGAGCGTGTTATGAAATCTATACCACACAGCACGCCGGGACTCGTCAACAATATACCTGTCCGAACAGGTTCACTCTTTTTCTTCGAATTTGACCGAAAAAAATCCTCAGGCATAAAGCTTGGTATAGAAGAGATTTTCCAACCGAAGACTATTTCATACCACACATACCACAATTATCAAACGGTATTCAAAAGAAGAGAGAGAATTCCTATTAGGTTCAGATAACAACTAACTATCGTAGCAATGAAAACAGTTACTTTTACAAGACTCTTGGCAGCAGCGGTGCTTGCTGCAATACTTCTGCCGACAACTGTAATCAAGGCACAGGAATCATCGCACAAGATAGGCTCTCTGTTTACCGTCGATGACAAAAAGTTTCATGGCGGTTTCTCTGTGGGGTGGGTTGCCAAGGATTGGACAACATCTATCGGCGGCGAAACTCTCCGCGAAGACCTATGGGGCAACCCCAACAAAATGCTCAATGGCGTGCAGTTCGGTTTGTATTTCCATCAGTGCATTCGCTATGGTGTAGGTTGGCGCACTGGTTTCTACTACGAATGGTACATTAACCACGACCAGTTTCTCAGGGACAATGGCTGGGATCGTTTCAACGAGCACTGCCTGTACATCCCTCTGCACGCCCAGTTCCGTCTGCCTCTTGCCAGAAGGAACAAAAAAATCAGCATCACCCCCTACGCAGGCATCGGCTTCAATATCGCCATGAAGGGCAGATTCAAGAATGGACCGATGACAGGCCCAAGCGGCAGGGAAGTAATATCGGGCGGAGACAACTATTTCGATACCGATAATTTCCTGGTGGGTGTCATCGCTTCGGCTATAGATTACGCAGTAAGCCGCAAGGAATACATACAGCACGAAGTGCAGAATTACGAGTATGGCAATCACACGCCAAACAAGTTTAACCTTCAGGCCGAACTCGGCGTAGCACTGCGCATCTATGCAGCAGAGCTGGCCTTTACCTATTCGTGGGGTCTGACCGGTCACCGCCTGTACGACGGCCTCCAAAGCCGGCAGAACAAACTGAATCTGAAACTGGGGGTCATCTTTTAACCTTGACAGCACCGCCTGCCCAACAATATAAATACTATTAGAATTATAGAAAAAAACGGCATAAAAAACAATGAAAGCAAAATACATTCTTCTATGTCTCTGCCTGCCATTGGCAGCTTTTTCCGCGAACAAAGTCGCGAACAAGATTAACCCATTGAAGGGGTTTAGTGTTTCTGTTCCAGATACAGTTATACAGGGCAGCGGTTTTTCTGTCATATACACCCTTGAGGCAACGCATTGGCAGAAAGCGCTTGTTTCCCGAGGAGCAGGACTGAAACTGAACGATAAAACATCGAACATCCAGGAAGGGAGGCCATACTCCAGGCTAACGGTAGTGGCACGTTTCTCCACTTCGAGGGTGGGGCACATTACATTGCCCCCCATATCGGCAGAAATAGACGGGCAGGAATTCCTCTCTGAAGCCAAGGAGGTTTATGTAAAGCCCCATCCGCAATACGGGGAGGAAATGACACTGGCACACGAATGGCTTTTGAAGAAAGGTGCAGACAAGGATTCGCTTACGCTGAACTATACGGTGTCCGTTGGGGATTTCTTCTTTTTCTGCGACCAACGGCACAAGTGCTTCTGCCTGGTTGCCAAGAAGGACACTTGGGACTGCGCAGGAGAACCAGTATGGGCTTACAGCATGGAGAGTGCCATGGATGAAGAGTCGCTCAAGAAATACATTCCATACTTCTTCATTTATTACAATGACCTGCTCGCTTCCCTGAAAGTATTAGGGCAGAAGGCCAGGCTGTTTTCCGACGGGGCGGAGCAAGTGCCTCCTCTGCTGGGAGAACTGAAATGGGGACAAACCGCTCCCTATAACGCAAAACTTCCAATCAAAGACGGAGGACGTGTCCTTGTTGGTTGCGTACCGCTTGCCATGGCAATGATAATGAAATATCACGACTGGCCGAAACAAGGCATGTCGAATGTCTATTTCGAGACCGAGGGCAGGAAATTTAACTTTGACTGCACAGAGATGAAACCACAATGGGAACAGTACAAGAACCAGTACGACAAAGAGGAAACGTCGGAATGTGCCGAGTTGTCAAAGATTTTAGGTACGCTGACCTTTATGATGAGTCCCACATATAAGGAATCTTCAACGTCAGCCAACTTGAATCACATTAAGCATATCATGTGTAACAATCTGGGATACTCTGGACGCCTGTCACTGAAATATAAACCCTTAAACGAAGAGGCGTTCAGGCTGATGGAGCAGGAACTGAGGAGCCGCCGCCCATGTATTGTTGCGAGAAACTCCCATGCTTTCATCTGCGATGGCTACGAAGACGGATTCTTCCATTTTAATCTTGGATGGCGAGGACATGGGAATGGGTATTTCCGTGCCGTGGGGGGCAGCGCAGAGCAGGCGTTTAACATAATGTTCCAAAATGTCATTACACACATTGAGCCGCAAAAATCAGAAAGCAAGAAAGAGGTGACTTTGAAAGAGGCAGGCACACTCTGCGAATTGCTGTCCGACGAAGAAAAGGAGAACCTGACTTCTCTGAAAATTACTGGTCCCATTGGAAGCAAAGACATTCGCCTGATACGTGCCATGGCAGGTGCTAAAGGCGACCCTCTCTATGACAGCAGGAACATGGGAGCCCTCAGGAAGCTGAATTTGTCCAATGCTAATATCATAAATGATAACACACCTTTTTGTACCCGAAAAGCAACGGGAGGTATTTATTTTATGGCTGGCAATAGGGATTATTCGTTTAACTTCGATAACATGAATCAGAAGCAATGGACAAAATTTCAATCTAACTATACATCTGCTGCAAAAGGATTAGGCATGACATTCAAACGCGTAAACGACAACATGTATTTGATGTCCTTATCCTGCATCAAGAATACCATTGGGAAAGGAATGTTCTGCGAATGCTCGTCGCTTTGCGAAATCAAATTGCCAGAGCAGGCAAAATGCATCCATTCTTCTGCATTTTCTTTCTGTTCCTCGCTTCAAAGAATACAACTTCCAGAATCTCTCAAGGAATATGATAAGAACTTGTTTGAAAGTTGCTTTTCCTTAGAGAAAATATATATTCCCGGAAAAATAGTCAACTTAATACGGGAATTCGGCTCTTTCATTACAGCCAGCAGCCTTTCACCTGAAGTTAAAGTAGAAATAATCTCAAACAAATAAACCCAAATCGGTCATTAGAGATTCGTCATGTTCCTTTTTCTAATGACCGCCATTAGAAAGTCTTGACTATATTTTGTTGATTCACAATAAATTTCTACCTTTACCACGCAATTAAGACATTGAGAAATGATGCGTGACTATGACATAAGGTTCGTGAACAAGGAAATCACCCCGTTTGGTGGTCTCTCCCTGTTCCTGAAGATGCTTGAGAAATGCCACTTTGAAGAGCAGCTTGAGAAATGCGGCATTCCTTCCCAAGGCTCCAACAGGGGGTACAAGCCATTACAGCTGATATTGGGCCTGTTCGCAGGTGTTTGGTGTGGCGCAAACTGTTTCGGACACCTTGACGTGGTTCGCTACGACACCGCCCTGTGCAATCTTCTGGGATGGAAGCAGGGAGCTGACCACAGGGCATACCAGCGCTACTTCAACAAGTTCTCGCAGGCCATTAACCAGCGTGTGTTCAGCGAGCTGTTCGGCTGGTTCTTCTCCGAGCTGGTATTTGACAACTACACGCTTGACTTTGACTCTACGGTGATGGTTCGTGAGGGCAGTCAGGAAGGAGCAGTCAAGGGGTATAACCCGAAGCGTCCGGGCCGTCCCTCGCACCATCCGCTCCTTGCCTTCGTTTCGGACGTGCGCATGATAGCGAACTACTGGCTGCGTCCCGGCAACACCTCTGCCAGCACCAACTACCTCGCCTTTCTGGAGGACACGCTGTCGCGGCTTCAGGGCAAGAAGGTGGGACTTGTCCGTATGGACAGCGGCTTCTTCTCGGGGAACATACTCGACTATCTGGAAAAGAAGCAGTTGCACTACATCATTGCCTGCAGATTCAACAACCGTATCAAGTACAGTCTGACACATGAGAAGGCCTGGGTGGAAATCGCGGAAGGCCTGGAAATCGCCGAGACCACTTACATGGCAGAGGAGTGGGAGAAGCCGAGGCGTATCGTCATGGTAAGGCAGGAGGTCGAGAAACGCCCGAAGGCGGCAGGCAAGCAGGTCAGGCAGCTGGAGCTGTTTGAGAATGAACAGGATTTCGGGAAATACAGGTACAGCTGCTTCGTCACGGATCTCGGATTGCCTGCCAAGGTTGTATATGACTCGTATCGGGGCAGGGCCGACTCAGAGAACAGGATCAAGGAACTGAAGCACGATTTCTCGATAGACGACTTCGTATCGCACAACTTCTGGGCAACCGAGGCCTGCGGCAATTTCATCGTCATGGCATACAACTTTATGTCGCTGTTCCGCCACGCACTGATTAACTCCGACAGGAAGAAGTTCCTCAAGACAATCCGCTACGAACTGATATCAACGCCCGCATATCTGGGAAGGACAAAAGACAAGCACATCCTGTACTTGGCCAGGTCGTTGAAGACACGACAATCCTTTCTTTCGATATGGGAAAAGCTAAAGGATTTCTCACTGCCATACAGCACCGAAAAATCCTAATGACCGATTTGGGATAAACAATCACAATCTGCGAATTGCACGAATTACACGAATGGCCTACGCCTTTGATGGCAGGGGGCGCATTCGTGTAATTCGTGCAATTTGTGGTTTTGTGGGCTGTTGCCTTTGGCAGGTTAGTTTGCTGTGAAGCTTGTGAGTTGTGTTGAACCTTGGGCGGAGCTGCCGAGGTAGAGGCCGTGCCAGGCGGTCTGGGCGTCGGTGGGTGCCGTCGTGCTGTACTTGACGGTGTAGGTGCTGCCCTTTGTCATGCCGGTGGCGGTGAAGAGGGAGAGGGTACTGCTGACCGATGCCTCGAAGGAGTAAGTGACGAGGTTCTTGCCGCTGGCATCGGCCAAGGTGTAGTAGCGCCCTGTGCTGTAGCTGAGGCTGCTGGTGCTGAGGCTGTAGCCCTGGACTGCGCTGCCGATGCTGCTGGAGCCACCTCCGCCGCCTCCCCAGCCGCCACCACCGCCTTGGCTGCCGCCTGCGCTGATGCCGATGCCGTTGCCCGTAATCTGGATGTATGAGTTGTTGTCGCAGTCGAGACCTTCCTCGGGACTGCCCTTAGAGGTGTAGGCAAAGACGGCGCCGTTTCCGATTTGGATGGCTCCCGACTGTCCGTAGTTGCTGTCCACGGCATCGTTGCCATAGCCGTAGCAGACGACTATGCCGCCGTCGAAGCGTATGCAGCCTGCCGTGTTGATGCAGTCGTCGTAGCACTTGAAGTAGTGCTTGCCGCCCTTGAAGACAATCGAGGCGTTCGACTTCAGCTTGCTTTCCAAGCCCTCTGCACCTTGGGTTGATGTCGTGATGACGCTCTCACCGCCGTTTATGGTGATGGCTCCCGCTGCCTTTATTGCTTTTGCCGACGATGTGTTGGAGAATTTTGCGCCCGTTGTGCTGACATTGAGGATGGGGCCTTCGCTGTCGCTCTTGCCGATGGTGAGTGTTCCGTCACTCTTGATGCCTTTGCCGCCCGTGCCTGTCATCTTGATGGTGATGGTGCCGCCTTGCAGGTCGATGCTTCCGTCGGAGGTCAGTCCCTTGGCTGTCGCGTAGCTGCTGGTCGTGCCTGTGCCCGCGCCGCTATTGGTGATGGTGATGGTGCCGCCAGTCGTCTGGAGCACTTTGTCGCAGCTGATGCCTTTGGCTGCCGCGCCTGTGTTCGTGATGGTGATGGTGCCGCCGCCGATGGTGACGTTCTTGTCGCCCTTGATGCCTGCGGCTGTCACGAACTTCCCTCCCGAGGGTGTCACCGAGCCGCTGTCCGTGATGGTGCCGTCCTTGTAGCGGGAGGTGTAGTCGGAAACGGTGAAGGTGCGCACCGAGCCGCTTGTGGAGTAGTTGTTTGTGCTGATGTAGTAATAGACATTGGGGTTGCTGTCGTTCGGGCCGTTGACGTTTCCTGTGCGGATGGTATAGGTCTGTCCGCCGCCAGGGCCGCCAGGGCCTCCTCCTCCGCCCCAGCCTCCGCCGCCACTGGTATAGTTGTCGCTGGCGAAGTAGAACTGGCCGCTTTGGGGTTCGTCGAACTCATAGTAGTAGAACGTGCGTGTGGTCTGACCTGTGGCTTGTACGGTGATGGTGCCTGTCATCTGGGCAATCTTCGTGCCGTTGCTGCTATAGAGATACACAACATTCTTCCAGTAGTTGCTGTTAGTGGAGCTGAGAGCCACACAGATGCGATAGACGGGATCCGGCTCGTCCGGGTCGTCGCCGCCGCCTCCGTCGCCTCCACTGCCGTCGTCGTCCACGTTGCGCGACAGGTCGAGTGTGCCGCCGCTGCCTTTTGCGTCTATGTTAAGGGTGAGCGAAGCATCCCCCTCGCTAATGCTGATGTCGCCGTCGGCACTGAGGCCCTTGCCAGCTTCGCCGGTGTTGTCTATAACGACCGAACCGCCAGTGATGTCCAGACGGCCGTTGGCCTTGATGCTTGTCACATACCCGGGGTCGTTGTTCACCACGATATACTTGCCGCTCTGCGTGAAGGTCAAAGCTCCGCCGCTGATACTGATGTCGGCCTTGCCCTTGATTCCCTTGTCGCCGTCGCCGGTTGTGGTGATGCGGATGTCGCCTGCTGAGATGGAGAGGAGGCTGTCGCTCTTGATGGCGGCCACGTCTCTCTCTGTAACAGTAATGTCGATGAGGCCGCCTTTTATGATGACCTGCCCGTCGTCATCGTCGCCCTCCTGCGTTGCCTCAGCCTGTATGCCGTCGCCCTTTGCATCCGTCACGATGACTATGCCGCCATTCATCTTGAAGTACTGTCCGGCATGTATGCCGTCGCCCTTTGCTCCCGTCACGATGATTTGGCCTGCCGTCTTCTTCACCAGCATGTATTCCTTTGTCTTGATGGCATGGGTGGCGTTGCTCTTTACCTCCAGCGTGCCGCTGCCGCTCACCTCCAGATGTCCCTTGCAATACAGGGCTGCCTTTTGCCCGAGGTCGGTCGTAGCATCCTCCAAAAAGTTGTCCGTTCCTTCGGCAAGTTCGAGTGCGATGCGCTTGCCGCACTTGATGTCGAGCGCCGCGCCGGTGGCACTCTTCAGGTTGACCCCGGCAAGCCGGATGCAAGCCTTGTATTCGCCGTTGTAGGTGAAGCAGCCTTCCTGGCTCTCACCGCTGAGCACGAACGTCATCTCGCGGTCGGTGTTGGCATTGGTGAGCGTGACGGCCGCACCGTTTATCGTTGCCGTGATTCCCTCCACGTTCTGCGGAGCGACCGTTGCCGAAGCCCCGTCGTAATATATATATAATGTGTCCGTCTCCACAGCCGTTTCCGTGGGCTTTACGAACGTGATGCTGTCTATGTCGGCCACATCGACAGAGACATCTCCGATGCTGATTTTATTCTCGCCGAAGAGCATCTCCCCGACATCGAACCTTGTGTAAGTGCCGTTCTTCCAAAAGTAAAGACCGTCTATCTCCGCTGCGGAGAGTGCAAGCAGTCCTGCCCCCATGAGGGCTGTCACGATAAATTTGATGGATTTCATTTTGCGTGAAAAAAAGTTGTTTGAAGGTAATTCGGCCGCAAAGGTAGCATTTCTTCCGCAATAAACCGCCGCTGCCTCCGTATTTTTAACTTCATTTAGCTTATGATAATCATTCGTTTAGCCTCTTTGAGCCGCCAAAAGCACCACAGGCATAACCCCTGCAGTCCGTGTTGTATAATACCGTGCGCCACGGAGCAAAACCCTGCGCAGCGAGCCACATAACTATTTTCAAGCCTTGGAAATATATTATCAAGCTTTGAAAATATATTTTCACGCCTTGAAAATAAATTATCAAACCTTGAAAATAATTATGTGGCGTGCCTCGTGGACTTTTATGCGCAGCCTTTTCGGCTTATGTGAGGAGCCTTTTCGCGTTATGCTCCCTGCACTTATGTCTTTCGGAACGTATCGGGTCAAGTGTCTTATGCCCCTCTTTTAGATGCTGAAACCTGCTCAAACGGGTCTGTCTTCATACCGTTTCAGCAGTTTTCAACATTGAAATCTGCTCAAATGGCACCAATTTCACCCCGTTTCAGCAGTTTTCAACTCTGAAAGTTGCTCAAATGGACTTTTCTTCATACCTTTGCAGCAGTTTTCAATAACAAAAATAGAGGAATGGAAAAGAGACGGACACTTATAGGAAGAGAACGGGAGGAACGGCTTCTCAAAGAGTACCTGAGCACCGCTAAGTCTGAATTTATCGCTGTGTATGGACGTCGGCGTGTGGGCAAGACCTTCCTCATCAGGCAGGTCATCGGCGAGGGTGCATGTTTCTCGATGACCGGGATGGAAAACGCGGACATGAACGATCAGCTGGCAAATTTCTATTTCACCCTGCGCAGGGTCTGCCCGTCTGCCACACAACCCAAGTCGTGGATAGAGGCTTTCGACCAGCTTCAGACTTATCTGGAGCGTCTTCCCGAGGGAAAGAAGGTCATCTTCATCGATGAACTGCCCTGGATGGATACCGTCCGCTCCAAATTCATATCCGCTCTGGAGCGCTTCTGGAACGGATGGGCAGACGGGCGCGATGACATTAAGCTGATAGTCTGCGGATCGGCCACCTCGTGGATGACCGACAACATAATCAATAATAGGGGAGGCCTGCACAATCGCAAGACACATCAGCTGTATGTCGCTCCTTTCACCCTTGAAGAGACCCGGAGCTATTTCAAGGCATACGGTTTCGGCTATAGGCAAAAGGAGATTGCGGAGTGCTACATGGTGATGGGCGGTGTGGCATATTACTATTCCCTGATGAATCCCAAGGAAAGCGTTGCACAGAACATCGACCGCCTGTTCTTCGCGCCCGACGGCGAACTGAGGAGCGAGTTTGAAAACCTCTACCGCTCCCTGTTCAAGAAGGCTGGCGACCATATCGCCATTGTGACGGCCATAGCAAAAAAAGCCAAAGGATTGACGAGGAAGGAGATACTTGTGCAGACCAAACTCAACAATAACAACAAGTTCTCGAAGATATTAGAGGAGCTTGAGAAGTGTGGGTTCATCCGCAGCTACATTCCTTTCGGCGAAACCAAACGCGACATATTGTTCCAACTCACAGACGCTTTTACGCTCTTCCATTTCCACTATGCCGCAGAAAACAAGTATCAGGACGAGGCTTTTTGGACCAATTCGCTCAATAGTCCCCGCTATCGCGCATGGAGCGGCTATGCGTTTGAGATGCTCTGCCTGAACCACATCCGGCAGATCAAGCAAGCTCTTGGCATTTCCGGCATACAGAGCCGCGCGTGCTGCTGGCAGGGCAAGGCAGACGGGGACGGGAAGGGTGCCCAAATTGACCTGCTGATAGACCGTGCCGACCAGACCATCAACATCTGCGAGATGAAGTTCTCCAGCTCTGAATACGAAATCACAAAGGCGGACGACGATGACTTTGCTGGCAAGGTAGAGACGTTCCTCAGAGAGACCAGAACCCGCAAATCGCTAATGCTGACCCTTATTACCAGCTTCGGCATCAAGCAAAACAAGTACAGCGGACATGTGCAGCGGCAGGTCACTCTCGAAGAACTGTTCCAGTGAAGATGCAACTTTTCACTTTTCACTTTTCACTTTTCACTTTTTTGTCGTACCTTTGCACCCGATATGGAGCAGACGTTTAAGGAAATAAGAGATTGCCTTGCCCGGCGCATCCTGATTATGGACGGTGCGATGGGCACGAGGATTCAGGCTTTCGGGCTTTCTGCAGAGAGCTTCCATCGGGGGAGGTTCGCTTCGTGGCCGGTGTCGCTTGTGGGCAACAATGATGTGCTGTGCCTGACGGCGCCCGAGGTTATCAAGGACATTCACCGCCTTTACATCGAGGCTGGCGCCGACATCATCGCGACAAACACTTTCTCGTCAAACCGCATCAGCCAGCAGGAGTACGGCTGTGCGGAAATTGCCCATGAGATGGCCCGCGAAGGAGCACGGCTTGCACGAGAGGTAGCAGACAGCCAGACCCTCTCTAACTCCCCCTTAAGGGGGGAGAACTCCCTCCCTTTAAGGGAAGGTTGGGGTGGGTCCAGCAGGAAGATTTATGTGGCCGGCTCGATGGGCCCCACGTCGAAGTCGCTGACGCTTCCTTCGGATATGGGCAACCCTTCCAAAAGACTTGTTTCTTTCGATGAAATGGTGGATTCTTATGCAGAGCAGGCCGAGGCTTTGCTTGAAGGTGGTGCCGACATGCTTCTGATAGAGACTTGCTACGATGCCCTCAACACGAAGGCTGCCATCTATGCTATAGGCAAACTAAATGAACGGTTTCATCGGGAAATTCCTGTCATGGTGTCTGTCACCGTCAACGACCGCAGCGGACGCACCCTGACGGGACAGACCTTGTGGGCTTTCTATACAAGCATCAGCCATTATCCCTATCTTCTCAGCTTCGGCTTGAACTGTTCCTTCGGCGTTACCGACCTCCGGCCTTTCGTCGAACAGCTCTCGGCCAACGTCCCCCTGCCTATTTCCATATATCCCAATGCGGGCTTGCCCAACCAGATGGGCGAGTACGAGGAACTGCCCGACTATACCGCCAGCCACCTTCGGCAGATGGCGGAAGCAGGACTGCTCAATATCGCCGGAGGCTGCTGTGGAACAGACGAACATCACATCAAGGCTATAAGCGAGGCACTGCGCAACATCCGCCCGAGGGTCGTTCCAGAGAAAGACACGAAGTTGAGGGTGTCGGGCCTTGAACCCTTGCTTATCGACCGGCAGGAGCAGAACTTCACGAACGTCGGAGAGCGCACCAATGTGGCTGGTTCCCGACGGTTTGCCCGACTCATCGCGGAGAAGCAATATGGCGAGGCGCTCTCTGTGGCTCGCAATCAGATAGAGGGCGGTGCGACGGTCATCGACATCAACATGGACGATGCGATGCTCGACAGCTGGGAGGAGATGCAGACCTTCTGCCGCCACATCAGCGGAGAGCCTGCCGTAGGGCGTGCCGTCCTGATGATAGACAGTAGCGACTGGCCGACGATTCTTGCCGGACTGAAGAATGCGCAGGGCAAATGCATCGTCAACTCCATCAGTCTCAAAGCAGGGGAGCAGGACTTCCTGTCCAAAGCCCTTGAGCTGAGACGCATCGGTGCCGCCGTTGTCGTAATGGCCTTCGACGAAGAGGGGCAGGCCACAACATACGAAAGGAAGATTGCCATCGCAGAGCGTGCCTATAAGCTCCTGACCTCCATGGGCTTCCCGCCGCAGGACATCATATTCGACGTCAACATCCTTTCTGTCGGCACGGGCATTAAGGAGCACCAGGCGTATGCCGTCGATTTCATCCGTGCCGTGGAGTGGATTAAGCAGAACCTTCCCTACTCGAAAACAAGCGGAGGCGTGAGCAACCTGTCGTTTGCTTTCCGTGGGAACAATAAGGTAAGGGAGGCGATGCACTCGGTGTTCCTCTATCATGCCATCCGTGCAGGCCTTGACATGGCGATTGTCAATCCATCCATGCTTCAGGTCTATGACGACATCGAGCCCTGCCTGCTCCGGGCTGTGGAGGATGTCATCTTGAACAGCGACGACGAAGCGACAGAGAGGCTACTGGCTTTGAGTGAAGAATTAAGAGTGAAGAGTGAAGAGTCAAAATCACTGGCAGGCTCTAATGGTAAACCTGATTCTTCACTCTTCACTCCTCACTCTTCACTCTCAATAGAAGAGCGTCTTCAGTACGCCTTGACCAAAGGCGACAGCAGCCACTTGGCGGAAGACATTCCCGAAGCACTTGCCAAGTATGGAGAGCCGATTCACGTCATCGAGGGTCCTCTCATGCAGGCCATGGAGCGCATCGGGCAGCTCTTCGGCGAGGGCAAGATGTTCCTGCCGCAAGTGGTACGCTCGGCACAGGTGATGAAGGACGCTGTGGCAATTCTCACGGACCTACCCCAACCCTCCCTTAAAGGGAGGGAATTCTCCCCCTTTAGGGGGGAGTCAGAAGGGGGCTATCCTTGCGTAGTCCTCGCTACAGCCAACGGCGATGTGCACGACATCGGTAAGAACATCGTTAGCATCGTGCTTTCCTGTAATGGCTTCGAGGTCATCGACCTTGGGGTAATGGTGCCGTGCGAGACGATTCTCGAAGCAACACGGCACTACAAACCGATGCTCGTGGGCATAAGCGGCCTCATTACGCCTTCCTTAAAGGAAATGGAGAAGCTTTGCGAGACATTCCAACGAGAACATCTGCAGGTTCCTATCCTCGTTGGCGGTGCAACCACGTCGGCAGTCCACACCGCTGTCAAGCTGGCTCCGCTCTACGATGGTCTTGTCCTTTACGGTGGCGATGCCTCGCAAACGTCTGTGTTGGCCAAGCGACTGGATTCTCCCCATTTCATCGAGCAAATCAAGGCAGAGCAGCAACAGATTCGCGATGCCTGGAGCGAGCACCATGCCCCACTTGCACCCTATCAGGAGGCTAACCGCCGAGCTGAAAAGGTGAAAAGGGAAAAAGGTGAAAAGGTGAAAGAGAACGGAAGTAATTCTGATTCTTCACTTTTCACTTTTCACTTTTCACTTAAAGACCTCAGGGATTTCATCGACTGGCGCATGTTCCTGCTGTTCTGGGGCTTCAAGGGCGAAACACTGCCGCAGCTGCTGGTCAACCCAGAAGCAGAGAAGACGCTCCGCGAAGGCAAGAAATTTCTTGAATCTTGCATCCAACGCGATAGCCTGAAGGTAGAGGCATTATATAGGGAAGAACCAGCGATAGGGCGGGGCAACGACATTGTGCTCTGCGAAGACGGACAGCTGCTGCCCATGCTCCGCAGCCAGACAGCCGCCCATCACTACCGTTGCCTCTCGGACTTCTTCGACGAGCAGCAGCCATCGCCTATTGGCATGTTCGTGGTCACAGCCCGCCCCAAAACGGAACCTGCCGACGAAGAGGAGCGTCTGATGACCCATGCCCTCTGTGCCCGCCTCGCCGAAGCTGCTGCAGAATGGCTCGGTGAAAGAGTAAAATCTGATTCTTTACTCTGCACTCTTCACTCTTCACTCTTGCGTGTTGCTTTCGGCTATGCCACCTGTCCCGACCACTCGCTGAAGCGCATCGTCTTCGACCGTCTGGAGGCGGAGCAGAGGCTTGGCATCACCCTGACCGACCATTACAGCATTCAGCCTTCCACTTCCGTGTGCGGCCTCTTCATCAATCATCCCGAAGCCACTTACTTCCCCGTCGGGCGCATCGACCGTGAACAGCTTACCGACTATTGCCAGCGTCGCGGCATCAGCATCAAGGAAGGCGAACAACTCTTGTCGAAGTTCATATCATCCCAATAAATTCGTTATAACGATATAACGTCATAACGCCATTAACATCATGAAAGTCATCGATATTCTCAACAGCAACCGCCGCCCTTTCGCCAGCTTTGAACTCGTTCCTCCCCTGAAAGGCAGCGATGCAAGCCGCCTCTACCAGAGCCTCGACCCGCTGATGGAGTTTAAGCCTCCCTTCATCAATATCACCTGTCACCGCGATGAGATAGAATACATTCCCAACGCCGACGGCACATATACGCGGATGACGCTTGCCAAACGTCCCGGCACGGTTGCCATCGTTGCTGCCATCATGCGCCGCTATCCTGATTTGGAGATTGTGCCGCATGTCATCTGCGGCGGCTCCTCGTGCAGTCGTGTGGAGAGCGAACTGCTGGACCTCCACTTCCTGGGCATTCACAATATCATGGCTTTGCGAGGCGACGCCTTGCCTGGACAAAAGCACTTCATCCCTGAACCCGACGGCTTCAGCCATAGTTCGGAACTTGTCGGCATGATAAGCGACCTGAACAGGGGAAAGTATCTCGACCCGACGGTGAAGCAGGGGCTTGCCACCGACTTCTGCATCGGTGTGGCTGGCTATCCGGAGAAGCATTTCGAAGCGGCTAACATCGAGAGCGACATCATGCACTTGCGCCAGAAGATAGCGGCTGGAGCCGACTACATTGTGACGCAGATGTTCTTCGACAACGAACGCTTCTACCGCTTTGTTGATAGCTGCCGCAAGGCTGGCATCACAGTCCCCATCATCCCCGGATTGAAGCCCATCTCCTCCCAAAGGCAGATTGACATGCTCCCCCGCAGTTTCCATATCGACATCCCGCAGCAGTTGGTCAGTCTCTTAGAAAAGACAAAAACGCCAGAAGATGCCTACCGGCTCGGCATCGATTGGGCTGTCCGCCAGAGCCGCGACCTCTTGGAGCACGGCTTTCCCGCTATACATTATTATACTATGGCAAAGCCCGACAACGTCTGCCAAATCGTCCGTGAAGTGTTTCTTGTTCCCTAAAATAGGCTGAAAAACGAGCTTTTGCCCCTTGGGGCTTAATTATTTTTAACTTTTGATGCAATTTTTTTACAAAAAAGCTTGCACATTTGTGTTTTCTTTGTAACTTTGCATTCGGATAATAACAAGCTAACGGAATCCCAAGAGGCCGACGATGCCGTTTGTTGGGTAGGCCGAAGGGAAAGGACGTTTTCCGATTGGAACAAGCTTCCACGACGAAGCAACTCCCATGTCCTTTCATTCCAAAACCATTAACACATTCAATAACGCTGAATTTGGGGGCAGGAGGCACAAAACTTAAGATTATGAAAAAGTTATTTACAATGATGGCAATCTGCCTGGGTGCATTCACTGCTGCTAACGCTCAGTACACTCCCGAGAAGGGTGACTTCGCTGTAGAATTTGGCTTCACTCCCTTCAATACAACTAGTGGTGAATCTTTCAAGCTCAATGAGAAGATGCTGAAGGCTCGCTACTTCATTAGCGACAAGGACGCTCTCCGCTTGAAACTCGGTCTGGACATCAACAACCAGAAAGATACTTATACAGACTCCTATCACCCAATCAACACAAAGGGTGAAACAGTCTATGATAAAACTACGGAGGTTAAGTCAAAGACGACAAGTTTCTCTATCATGCTGGGTTATGAACGTCACCTTTTCACAAAGGGTCGCTTTGATGTCTATGCAGGTTTGGAATTGGGTTATATGATGAATAAGCAGAGCGGTAGCTGGTCAGAAGAATACGAAGGCACCTCTTACAATTCACAAAACGAGCGCTTTGCTTATACAAAGTATAATATGAGTGTAGATTTTAGTAACGCAGTAGATAATGGCACTGCATATGCTACAGGAACAGGTTTGACATACGCTTATATACCTTCTGTTGCCCAGAACAATTTCGTGGCTAATTTATTTGCTGGTGTTGATTTCTATATATATAAGCAGCTCTATCTGGGCGCAGAGTTTGGCTTGAAATTCCGGACAGGAAAGACTCCCAACTCCTATGCAAGTGGTGAAATTTACTCAAATAGCAATATCTATACCTCATCAATTACCGTATCAACTATTTACAAAGAGACTTTCGATGAAGACACTGGTATATCATCAGTATATCAAGCTGTAGATGGAGAGGTAACACCAGAAAAAGATGGTGAACCCAAATACCGTAAAACAGTGAGCAACGAGACAAAAGAGACAGTCTTCAAGTTCTTCGTTGAGCCCGCTATCCGTATTGGTTGGACATTCTAAGAGAACAAAGCTTTGTCTTCATGCGAAGGCATGAAGGCAATCTTCAAAAACAGCAAATCGGGTGTGCCACACGGCACACCCGATTTCTGCAATATGACAAGAGGGGATAACGGAAAAAGAGCGAGACATCGTTGTTGATGTTTCGCTCTTTTTCTCCTTGTTCGGTCGTTTTGTAGCGCCTACGGGAATCGAACCCGTGTTCCATGCGTGAGAGGCATGTGTCCTAGCCGCTAGACGAAAGCGCCATTCTATTTACTATTTGACAATTTACAATTTACGATTTGTGTCGCAGTACGATTTGTATCGCAGCCGTAAGTTGTCTTTTGCGGAAGCTGGGGGATTCGAACCCCCGGTACGGTAACCCGTACGTCAGTTTAGCAAACTGGTGGTTTCAGCCACTCACCCAAACTTCCTTCCAGTCATTGAGAACGAAGAATTTGGAAAGAAGAATGAAGAATGACTTCTTCGACCCCTGAATCTTTTCCGCTATCTTTCTCAAATGCGTCTGCAAAGGTAGAGTTTTTTTGTGAACTGCGCAAGGATTTCAGGTTTTTTTTGTAACTTTGTGCAGAAAATTATAAGAAATGAGTCTGAACACAAGTCTTTTGCTTCCGCGAGGCTGCTTTATTGTGCAGTTTCCGAAGATTTCCGACCAGCGCGGCAGCCTGGCTTTCGGCGAGGGCGGGCGGCACATTCCGTTTCCCGTCCGGCGCATCTTCTGGACATACGACATCCAGGACGGCAACATGCGGGGCGACCATGCCCACCGCACATGCGAGATGGTACTGTTCCCGATTGGCGGGAGTTTCGACATAGAACTTGACGACGGCGACTGTCGCGAGGTGCTCCACATGGATGACCCAAGCCTCGGGGTCTATATCCCGCCCCTCGTGTGGTGCCGTCTGATGAACTTCACGCCGAATGCCGCCTGTATCAGCCTTGCCTCGGAGGAGTACTGTAGCGAGGACTACATCCACGACTATGAGGAGTTCAAGGAAAAGGTGAAAAAGTAAAAAGGTGAAAAGGTTAAAAAGTTTAAGAGACTAATTCATATTTGTCAACAATGACCATCATACCATATTCCATATATCGCAAGGACACGTGGGACGCATTCGTCGATATGTCGAAGAACGGCACGTTCCTGCTCAAGCGCGGCTTCATGGACTACCATTCCGACCGCTTCTTCGACTGCTCCCTCTTCATCTATGCCGGCATATCGCCCGACGGGGAGTTCAAGGAGAAGAGCCTCACGACGAAAGATCTTGTGGCTGTGTTTCCCGCCAATTGGGACAAAGAGAGCCGGACAGTCTATTCCCACCAGGGACTGACCTACGGCGGACTGCTGGTGTTGCCCGACGTGACGCAGAAGGAGATGATGGACATGATGCAGGCCGTCCTGCAGTACTATCGCGACATGATGCAGGCGGAACGCTTTGTCTATAAGCCCATTCCTTATATATATAGCAGTGTCCCTTCCGGCGAGGACCTCTATGCCCTGTTCCGTGCGGGAGCCAGGCTGACGCGCCGTTTGGTGAGTACCTGCGTCCCGATGCGCAATCCGATGAAGATGACCACCCTGCGCATCCGTCAGGCAAAGAAGGCTGTGGAGCATGGCTTCTACATCGACCGCATGTCGGAGGGAGACACCGAGACGCTGCGCGAGTTCTGGACGCTTCTGGAGGAAGTGCTGGAGAGGTATCACCAAGCACGCCCGACGCATACGCTGCAGGAGATGTCGTTGCTCATGGGCAACTTCCCCAGAAACATACGACTCTACATCGTGCGCCACGAAAAGCGCATCGCGGCTGGCGTGGTTATCTTCGAGTGCCGCAAGGTGGCGCACGTGCAGTACATCGCCAGCGGAGAGGAGGGACGCACCTATGGCGCACTCGACCTCCTCTTCCGGCACCTCATCAACGAGCGGTACAAGCAGTTCGACTATCTCGACCTCGGCACGTCCAACGAGGACGGGGGCCGCTACCTGAACGAGGGACTCATCCACCAGAAGGAAGGCTTCGGCGGCAGGGCGGTGTGCTACGATACGTATGAGATTGATTTGATGGAGCAAGGGGCAAGGAGCAAGGAGCAAGAGAAGGAGCGAGAAGAAAGGGTCTCTTACCTCGACCTGAAGCGCATCAACAATTCCTTCGAGCCGGAGCTGACGGCGGAGGTGTCGCGCGTGGTGCAGGGCGGATGGTATCTGCTTGGAGCCGAGAACAGAAGGTTCAGCAAGGACTTCGCCGAATACTGTGGAGCCAAGTACTGTGTGCCGATGGGCAACGGATTGGATTCTCTGACGGCGATTCTGCTTGCCTACAAGCGCATGTTCGGCTGGGGCGATGATGCCGAAGTTATCGTGCCGTCCAATACTTACATCGCCAGCATCTTGGCAGTGAGCAGGGCAGGCTTGCAGCCCGTACTCTGCGAACCCCGCTTGGAGGACTACCTCATCGACCCCGACGGCATCGAGGCACTCGTCACGGAGCGCACCAAAGCCATTATGGTGGTGCACCTCTACGGCCGTGTCTGCGAGATGAGGCCGATTATGGCATTGGCGAAGCGGTACGGGTTGAAGGTTCTCGAGGATGTGGCGCAGGCACATGGCGTCTGCTACGAGGGTGTCCGTGCCGGTCATCTGTGCGATGCAGCCGGCATCAGCTTCTATCCGGGCAAGAACCTTGGGGCACTGGGCGATGCCGGTTGTGTCACCACCGACGACGAAGCCCTTGCCGAATGCGTTCGTGCGATGGGAAACTACGGCAGCCGCGAGAAATATATCAACGAGATGAAGGGAATGAACAGCCGAATGGACGAGGTTCAGGCCGCTGTGCTGTGCCTCAAGCTGAAACGCTTGGATGCCGACAACGAGGCGCGTCGCAAGGTGGCCCGTGCCTACACCGAGGGCATCATCAACCCGCTCATCACGTTGCCTTCGATGCCCGCCGACCCCAAGCAGTGCGTCTGGCACATCTATCCCATCCGCACGCCGGAGCGCAACCATCTGCGCGAATACCTCTTCGCCAAAGGCATCGGGACGATGGTGCACTATCCCATCCCGCCCCACCGCCAGCAGGCCTATAGCGAGTGGAACGACCGCACCTACCCCGTCAGCGAGCTTATCCATCGCGAAATCCTCTCCCTGCCCATCTCTCCGCTGATGACGGACGGGGAGGTGCGCTGCGTCATCGACGCATTGAATGCCTACAACATCTAAACGCCTCGTCCAAATGAAACACCTCAGATACCTTCTTCTTCTGCTGCTCGCGGCATCGTGCGCCTCGCAGCAGACCGTCCGCCATCGCGCAAGCCATCAGGCCGATGTGCGTCCCGTGGCTCCTGTCGCCGTGCAGAAGCCTGTGCCAGTCGTGGTGGAGGAAGAGGAGGATGCACCCCAGCCTGTTGTCAGCGCACAGCCCCTCGTCTCGCAAGTGCAGCGTGCTCCCCTTGGAACATGGCAGGCCGCCAAGCAGCAGGCACTCGACTCGCTCTGCCGCATCTCCCTCTTCGAGACCACACAACTGGGGTTCTACGTCTATGACCTCACGGACGGGAAGCCTCTCTATGCCGTCAACGCCGCCCATCGTATGCGCCCCGCTTCGTGCCAGAAAGTGGTGACGGCCGTCACGGCACTCCGCTTCTGCAAGCCCGGCTATCAGCTCCGCACGGAGTTCCGCATCGCGGGAAAGGTGAGGGGCGGTGTGCTGGAGGGCGACCTCATCGTGGTGGGCGGCATGGATCCGCTCGTCACACAGGACGAGTTGCTGCAAGCCGCAGCAAGCATCAGGCAGCAGCAGGGCATCAGCAGTATCGCTGGCAGCATCGTCTTCGACCTCTCGATGCGCGAGGACAAGCCATACGGCTGGGGCTGGTGCTGGGACGATGACTACGGCCCGCTCTCCGCTCTGCTGGTCGATGGGAAGGACACCTTCGGGCAGGACTGGTTGCAGGCTCTGGAAAAGGCAGGAATCAAAGCCCGGTCCCCCGAGGCGGAGGTGGGGAAGCAGCGCAAGGAAAACCTCGAGACGCTGGTCTATACCATCCGCCACAGCATCGACGACCTGCTCTGGCCCATGATGAAGAACAGCGACAACATCTATGCCGAGTGCCTCTTCTGCCAGACGGCAGCCACAAAAGGGAAGAAGTGGGCGGGACGAAAGGAAGCCGCCCTGCGGACGGAGGAGCTGCTGAAAAGCATCGGCTTGGACGCCAGCCTCTATCAGGTGGCAGACGGCAGCGGACTGTCGCTCTACAACTATGCCTCTGCCGAGATGCTTGTCGCCCTGCTCGGCTATGCCTGGCGCACGCCGGAAATCCGTGAGCACCTGCTGCCATCGCTGCCCATTGCCGGCATCGACGGCACTTTGGAGAAGCGTATGCGCGACACGGAGGCTCAGGGAAACGTCCGTGCCAAGACGGGGACACTGACGGGTGTCTCTTCGCTGGCAGGCTACCTCACAGCCGCAAACGGCCACACCCTCGCCTTCGCCATCATCAACCAGGGCGTCGGCTCCGTTTCGATGGGGCGAACCTTTCAGGATAAGGTCTGTCTGGAGTTGTGCCGATGAGCGTCAATAGCTGACGCTGACCTCAATGCCGAGCTGCCGGATGCGGTCGGCAATGGCTTCCATCGCTTCCGGGGCAGCTTTCTCCAGACCGCCGACGGGTGTCTCGCGGTCCAGCGTGTAGAGCATCACGGCGCGGGGCTTGATGCGGCGAAGGGCTTCCAGATATGGGGCGATGTACCGTTCGCCGGTGTTGTCGAGGTCGAAGCCCTTGTATTCTCCCCGCATGAGCATGGTCTGTATGATGCACCTGCCTCTGAAGCTTTCGAGGCAGCGAATTTGTTCCTCCACGTCGTAGTGTCCCTGCGGCCTATCCACATTATTTATATATATAGGGCAGACGGTGTCGAGCTTCAGGATGTTGTTGTCGAAATGAAGGAGTGCCTCGCGAATCTCCGGGCGGCGTATCTGTGTGGCGTTCGAGAGGATGCTCATCTTGGCCGACGGGCATTCCTTGTCCCTCACCTCGCGCACCCTATCGACGATCTCCGGGAAGTGCGGATTGAGCGTCGGCTCACCGTTGCCGGCGAAGGTCAGCACATCGGGCACGACGCCCTCCTTCCGCAGTGCTTGCAGCTTCTCCTTCAGGGCTTCGACCACCTCATCGGCGGTGGGCAGAGGGTTCTTGGTGCGGCGTTCGCTGTTCAGTCCACACTCGCAGTAGATGCAGTCGAAGCTGCAGAGTTTGCCTCCCTTCGGCAGCAGGTTGATGCCGAGCGAGATGCCCAACCGCCGGCTGTGTACCGGGCCAAAGATGGGCGAATCATAGATAATTGTACTCATAACTTCTGCAAAGTTACGAGTAATAATTCAAATATCAAAATAATTAAACCCAAATCGGTCATTAGACACTGCGTGCAGAGTCACGTAACAGCCGATATTCATGTTTTGAACTCAATATAAAAGTCCTTCAGGCACGCTACATAATTATTTTCAAGGCTTGAAAATATATTATCAAGCTTTGGAAATATATTATCACGGTTTGAAAATATATTATCAAGCCTTGAAAATAGTTATCAGGCTCGCTGTTCGGGGTTTTTAGGCACGGCGCAGGAGGTTTCATATCGTGGCTCGTTGGGTTTGTGTCAAGGGGTGGATGGCACAAGCATAAGGATTAAAAAAACATAATTCTGGCATTTAACCTTTAATTTTTCACTTTTCACTTTTCACTTTTCACTTATAAGTCGTACTTTTGCAGCGGAAAACAATTGTCAAACAGCCATATCGTGAGATTGTCACATCGCCATATAGTGTTTGTCTTTGCCTTGCTCCTTTGCGGGTTTGTCCATGCCCAAGGGGAGGGGGAGGAGCCGACAGCCGAGGAGCCAATGGCCTACAAGCTCAAGCTTCAGGTGTATCGCTATGCGAAGCCGGAGGTGGTGGATGGCGACACGATGTGGTGCTACCTCTTGCCAGAGCTGTACGTCTATCCGCCGCTGAAGTTCAAGAACGAGAAGCAGCGTCGCGCCTACAACCGCCTTGTCTATAACGTGAAGAAAGTGCTCCCCATCGCCCAGCAGGTGAACGGCCTCATCGCCGAGACCTACGAGACGCTGGAGATGCTGCCCACCAAAAAGGCCAAGAGTGCGCACATCAGCGCGGTGGAGCGCGATATCAAGGAAACCTATACGCCACAAATGAAGAAGCTCACCTATTCGCAAGGCAAGCTTCTTATAAAACTCGTGGACCGCGAGTGCAACCAGTCCTCGTATGAAATCGTGCAGGCCTTCCTCGGCCCCGCAAAGGCGGCGTTCTACCAGGTCTTTGCCTGGACCTTCCGTGCCAGCCTGAAGAAAGAGTACCACCCCGAAGAGGAGGACAAGCTCATCGAGCGCGTTGTCCGCCAAGTGGAGACGGGGCAGCTTTAGTAATTGATAATTGATAATTGAAAATTGAAAAGGTGAAAGGGTGAAGTACGGGGATAAATATGACGCTGCCCAATGGTTGAAGGCGAAGGTGCTTGTTCTTTTACTTTTTCACCTTTTCACCTTCTCACCTTTTCCTTTAAGTGCCGATGTGCTTGAGGCGGCGTGGCGGGTGAACAGCTACTTCATGGCGAAGTGGCCTGACCCAACCAAAGATACTTTTGTTGGCAGGAAGCGCCCCAGTTCGCTTTGGACGCGCGGGGTGTATTACGAGGGACTGATGGCGCTTTACGGCATTGACCCGCAACCAAGCTACATAAAGTATGTCGATGACTGGGGCAACTACCACAAGTGGACACCCCGCAACGGCACCAGGACAAGGAATGCCGACGACCAGTGCTGCATACAGACCTACCTTGACCGCTACGAGATGACTGGCGACCAGCGAATGCTCGACAGCTGCCGCGTGAACATGGAGGCGCAGATGGCTGAGCACCGGACAGACTACTGGACGTGGATTGATGCCATACAGATGGCCATGCCGGCATACGCCAAGATGTACAGCATCACGGGCGACACCCGCTATATTCTTTTTGCCCGCGACTGCTATGAATGGACGCGCAACACATGTGGCGGCGGGCTGTGGAATGAGCAGGAAGGCTTGTGGTGGCGCGACGCGAACTTCGTCCCTCCCTACAAAGAGAGCGACGGGCAGAACTGCTACTGGAGCCGAGGCAATGGCTGGGTGGTGGCGGCGTATGTGAAGACCCTCGAGGAAAGGTTAAAAAGTGAAAAGGTGAAAAAGTTAAACAGTGAGGTTGAAAACTTCTTCGAGGAGCTAAAAGCTGATTATCAGACTATGATGAAGGCCTTGCTGAAATGCCAGCGCGAGGATGGTTTCTGGAACGTAAGCCTGATGTCGCCAACGACATACGGCGGACCTGAAACGTCGGGCACTGCCCTTTTCCTGATGGGAATGGCCTGGGGCGTGCGGAACGGTCTTTTGTCGGAAGAAGAATATCGTCCCGCCATAGACAAGGCTTGGAACGCCATCGCTACGAAAGCAATACACGAGAACGGCTTCATCGGTTACTTGCAGGGAACAGGCAAGGAGCCGAAGGACGGACAACCGGTGACGTACACCAGTGTTCCTGACTTCGAGGACTATGGCACAGGATGTGTCCTGCTGGGAGCTGTGGAGTACTATAAGCTGACGAAGTCGCCCACATCGCAGGCAGGAGC
>Ga0265298_10001772_pt1 | contig 31559 bp, 26 predicted proteins | sample AusTroGonzalo_MG_3_FD_193486 | JGI IMG/M metagenome (GOLD analysis project Ga0265298, IMG submission 193486) | Bovine rumen microbial communities from tropical cattle in Woodstock, Queensland, Australia - Gonzalo_01 | ecosystem: Host-associated > Mammals > Digestive system > Stomach > Rumen ... | reverse complement strand
ATTACAACCTCTTCCGGTGGTACAATTACGAAAGTAACAGTTGCTTGGAATAGCAATACCAGCGGTCGTACGCTTGACGTATACGGCAGCAACACCGCTTATACTAATGCTTCTGATTTGTATGGCAACAATGCAGGAACCAAACTTGGTTCAATTGCAAGCGACACTGATACTGACCTGGTCATCGAAGGTGACTACGCTTTTGTTGGTGTTCGTTCGAACAATAGTGCATTGTACATGGATGCTATCACCTTCACTTGGAAAACTGAAGGAGGTTCTGGCGGCAGCAGTAGCAGCGTAACCTACTACACCACTGCTCCGAATTGCGAGCCGGTTGAGGAAATAGCTGTTACGGGTGTTGCATTGGATAAAGAAAGCGTTACTTTGGTAGTTGGTCAAACAGCGACATTGGTTGCTACCGTTCTTCCGGAGAATGCGACCAACAAGAACATTACCTGGACTTCTGACAACGAGGCCGTAGCTACAGTAGCTAATGGCGTTGTAACGGCAGTCGGTGCCGGCGAGACCACTATCACGGTGATCACAGTTGACGGTAACTTCCAGGCACAATGTATCGTCAGCGTTAACGCTCCGGTAGTGAAAGAGTGGTATACCATCGAAGAAGTTGTAGCTATGTTTGACGGCACACTCCCGACGGAGGAGATCACTGTTCGCGGCTATGTAACGAAGATCCAAACGGCGTATAGTGCTCAGTACGGTAACATCTCCTTCTGGATGGACGACACGGCCGACGGCGCTCAGAACCGCTTCGAAGCATACCGTACCGTACCGGTAGAAGAGAGCGATATTGATGTAGCTGTTGGCGACTATGTGGAAGCAAAGGGAACGCTGACCTTGTACGGTAGCACCAAAGAATTCGCGCAAGGCGGTACGTATCATATCCTTTCCGGTCATGAGACAGTAGCCGTTGAGGGTGTTGAGTTGGATCAGCCGGATGCCGCTCTGACGGTAGGTGACAGCATACTGTTGATTGCCACGGTTCTGCCTGAGAACGCCACCAACAAGAACGTAACCTGGAGCACCAGCAATGACAAGGTGGCTATAGTTGAATACGGCCTTGTGATAGCAGTAGGCGTTGGTGATGCCGAAATCACGGTTACCACGGAAGACGGTCAGTTCTCCGCAACCTGCTCCGTTATTGTTGAGGAGCCTGAAAATCCGACATACTACACCATCCGCTTCTTCAATAACGGAGAGCAGATTGGTGCAGAGCAAGTGATCTTGGAGAACTCCTTCCCGGAGGTTCCTGCAGATCCGACTCCGACATGCGAGAATCACACGTTCGTAGGCTGGTGGACTGATTCGTTAGGCAAGGACAACACGGAGAAGAAAGACTGGATAACTGATTTCAAGGCGACGAAAGACCAAGACTATCATGCTATTTTCAGCAAGAAAGTACAAAGTGAAGGTCAAGGAAGTGTAACAGAACACGTAACGTTTGCTGATCTCGGCTATGAGAATTCAGCCGAAGTCACAATAGTTACTATGGATAACTGCACTTTGACATTCGACAAGGGAACAGGTACCACTACTCCTAAGTATTACACTTCCGGTGCTGCAGTACGCTGCTATAAGAACAACACCCTCACTATTACCTCCGACAATGCCATCACCGGTATTGCAGTTACGACTGTAAGCGGCTACGACGGTGTTATCAAGGCAAGTGAAGGTGAGTATAGTGACGGAACATGGAGCGGAAGCACCACCTCTGTAACGTTAACCAATGCGCCGGAAGACAACGCTCAATGGCGTATCGTAACGATTGAGGTAACGACCGGTGCAGGCAGTGTAACGTACTACTCGTCGTTAGAGTATTGTGATGAGAGCGCTATTGAGGCTGTTGAAGAGGCCGGTGCGGTAGCAGAGAAAGTACTGCGCAACGGTCAGATCTTCATCCTCCGCGGCGATGCAGTTTATTCTATCACCGGCGCGCGCGTACAATAATATAACGCGCATGAGAGTATGAAGAATATAGCTTTTATCATTAACCCCATTTCGGGCTCAAGAGAGACGCAGAATGCCAAGCGCAAATTGCCCAAACTGATCATGCAGACCTTGGACAACGAGCAATGGTTACCCAATATTGCGTTCACGGAGTATGCTGGTCACGCTACAGAGTTAGCGCACCAGTATGCCCGGATGGGTTTCGACGCTGTAGTGGCGGTTGGTGGTGACGGCACAGTGAACGAGGTTGCCCGCGGTCTGCGCGATACGCAGACCGCGCTGGGCATCCTTCCGATGGGCAGCGGCAACGGTTTTGCACGGCACTTGAATATCCCTGTCCGTCCGCAGAGAGCTATCGAGATGCTCAATCACTCGGAGCCGATCAGCGTGGATTACGGATTGGCTAACGGCAAGTTGTTTGTCAGCACGTGCGGTGTGGGATTTGATGCCGTGATAGCGGACCATTTTGCCGGCAGCAACAAACGCGGCTTTGCGACCTACCTGCAGAACGTGCTGAAGGACGCTTTCTCGTACCAGCCGCAGACCTATCATATCGTAGGCGACGGTCTGGACGTGACGCACAAGGCTTTTCTTATTACGTTCGCGAACGCCAACCAGTGGGGTTACGAAGCGCTCATTGCGCCGAAAGCGAGTGTGCAGGACGGCAAGATGGATATCATGCTGATGTCCAGCCACGCTATCTTGGGCAGCGCCAGTCTGGCTTTGCGTCTGTTCACCGGCAGCATCGATGACAGCCATTTCATGGACACATTGCGTGCCAAAGAGATCACGCTAGAGCGAGAGAGTGCTGCGCCTTTCCATATCGACGGCGATCCTGTGGAGATGGAAAAGGACATACACATCCAAATCGTTTCGGACGGCATAAAAGTGCTGGTGGAGAAGAGATTCTAAGTAACAATTCTTAGCCCTGAAGGGCACGATTATTTGACAGAGTCAAATTTTCACAATTTAAGTCCTACGGGCATGATTATTTGACAAAGTCAAATTTTCACAACACGAAATTAAGAATGGTTTTGAAGATTATCAATAAGAGTTCGAATCCGTTGCCGAGATACGAGAGTGCGCAGGCAGCAGGGATGGATATACGTTGTAACATCAGCGAGGCGATCACGCTGCAGCCGATGGAGCGGCGTCTGGTTCCGACGGGACTGTTCATCGAGCTGCCTGCGGGCTACGAGGCGCAGATACGTCCGCGTAGCGGATTAGCGTTGAAGCGCGGACTGACGGTACTGAACACACCGGGTACGATTGATGCGGATTACCGCGGCGAAGTAGGAGTAATCCTGATCAATCTCAGCGGCGAGCCGCAGACGATTGAGCCGGGAGAACGTATATGCCAGATGGTGATTGCCAAGCACGAAACGCCGGAAGTAGTGGAAGTGAAAGAACTAAGCGAGACCGAACGCGGCGCAGGCGGCTTCGGGCACAGTGGTCGGAAATGAGATTTCCGACGTTAAAAGGTTAAGATGGTTTGCTTGGCAAACGTTAAGAAGTTAGGATGGTTTTTCTTCGGAAAACGATACATATCGGACTCATTGCGGTTTTGCTTGTAGCTAACAGCTATAAGTTGAGCGCCCAGTCGCTGACGGTGGAACAAGAGCAACAGTTCACCTACTACTGGTATGCGGCGAAAGAGGCGATTGCGCAGGAGCAGTACCCGGAAGCGCTGGTGCTGCTGGAGTTCTGCCGCATGATCAAGCCCGATGACGGACAGACGCTCACTTTTCTGGCCATCTTATACAACGGGATGGGTCAGAAAGAGCGTGCATTACAGACATTCAAAGAAGCCTTTGAGGCATCCCCTCGCGACCAATGGCAGAAATACAGTTACATGCTCTTGGATCAGCGTACACCCGAGGGGATAAAAGCGGCGCAGGAGGTGATGGAGAAAGCCTATGCGGCGCAAAAGACGACTGTCGAAAGACAAGAGTCGAAAGACGAAAGTCGAAAGACAAAAGACGAAAGTCGAAAGTCGAAAGTCGAAAGACAAAAGACGAAGGACAAAAGCCGAAAGTCGAAAGTCGAAAGACAAGCGCCCAATGCGGATGAGGACTTGATAGAGCAGTTACGGCGTCTATATATGAATACAGGCCAATGGGCGAAGGCAATCGAGATGCAGGACGAGATGGACCATATCCGCGGGTTTGACGCCTACAGCGCAGTGAACCGTTTTCGGGCATATGCAGCATGGGGCAAGTCCAAGAAAGCGATGGAAGCAGTGGACAAGTATCTGGAACTGGAGCCGAACAATGTGCAATTCCTGCTATTCAAAATGGAGATAATGGAGCATCTCGGCGCCAAGCCCAAAGAGTTGTACGCGATGTACGAGCGTATTCTGGCGTTGGATCCGATGAACGGCACGGTGCTGAATAACTACGCGTACCACCTGGCAACGCACGGAGGAGATCTGCAGAAAGCAGAGCGGATGAGCGCCATCAGCATCCGCGAAGAACCGTCCAATGCGGTCTTTTTGGACACCTACGGATGGATACTACATATGCAAGGGCAAAACGAATTGGCGTTGTTCTACCTCAAGCGCGCCTTGGGGAACACCGACAACGAACATGTGAAGAAAGAGATTGAGGAGCATATTAGGCAAATTACCAAGTAATTTGCAGGTGAGAGGTGAGAGGAAGAAGGGAAAGTTGAAAGTTGAAAGTTGAAAGTTGAAAGAAGCCGTGAAAGGTGAGAGGTGAAAGGTGAGAGGTGAGAGTTAACAAGATACATATAGTTCTCCTGCTGGCGGTGATGATGCTGACGGGTTGCGGAGTGAAGAAGCGTATTCATCCGTCAGGCGGTCCGACTCAGCCGGAGAGTCCGACATGGCATACATGCCTGATACAAGGAGCAAAGGCGACCGTCAACGTGAACGGAGACAAGTTGTCCGCTTCCGTGACGATGCAGACCGTACGGGACTCGATGCTCGTCATCAGCGTCATTCCAATGTTAGGCATGGAAATGGTGCGTTTTGAAGCGACTCCTTTTGAACTAATCGGTATCAACAAACTGGACGGCACGTATGCCACCACGACCTATACGGAGGTGAACCGTAAATTAGTGCCCACCATCAACTGGGACGTACTGCAGCAGTTATGTTCGGCGGAACTACCCACCGGCAGCGAGCAGGCAAGGTTATTATACACCTTGGACGACATGACGATAGAAATGACGTTAGTGTACCCCGAACGGAAGTTAGACGTACCCGTTCGCGTGACACACCAGAACGTAAGCAGATATAAGAAAGTGGAGATACAACAGTATTTCGGACGTTAAACAGGATTTATAAGAATGGTGCTACGCGCATTAAAAATAGCAGTTATTATCGGGGTGGTGTTCGCTACTCCCCTTTTGGCGGCAGACAGCGTGAAGGACCTGCAGAACAAGCAGAAAAAACTGCAGGAGGAGATTGAGCAGACCAATAAGATGCTGAAGCAGACCAAGAAAGATGAGAATGCAACGATGAACAAGCTGCAGCTCATCGGTCAGAACATCAAGACGCAGAAGAAACTCATCCGCACGCTGGATAACGAGATCACGGCCCTCAACCGTGAGATGAATGTGCTGGGAACGCGGCGAGACTCGCTGCAACAGGTGCTGACGGGTTATAAAGAGGACTACGCCCAGATGGTGCGCAACAGTCATTACGCCCGCGTGCAACAGTCTCCGTTACTGTTCCTGCTGAGCAGCGACAGTTTTCAGCAATTGGCGCGCAGGGCACGATACTTGCAGGAGTTTGCACAATACCGCAAGGAGCAGGTACGCCGTATAGAAAACACGCAAGCGGAGATTGACGAACAGAACAACCTGCTGAAAGCCAACCGTAACGACAAGGAAAGCGCCTTGAGCACCCGCAAGCGCGAGCAGGCGAACATGCAACGCGACGAACGCAAGCAGCAGAACATGCTCAACCAGCTCAAATCGAAAGAGAAGGACCTGACCAAACAGTTGAACCAGCAGCAGAAGAAAGTAGCGGAGCTGAACAAGAAGATTGACGAGATGATCCGCCAACAGGCGGAACAGGCCTCCAAGACCTCGCTGACGAAAGAGCAAAAACTGATTGCCGGCGGGTTCGAAGCGAACAAAGGACGTCTGCCGTGGCCGGTGGAGAAAGGTATGATCAGCGGACATTTCGGCAAGCAGCAACACCCCGTCTACGCCCAGGTGACGATTGACAACAAGGGCATCTATCTGCAGACCACCGCGGATTGCAAGGCGCGTGCGGTATATAAAGGCGAAGTGACCAGCTGCTTTATGGTGAACGGCACGTATGCCGTTATCATTCAGCACGGTAACTACCGCACGGTGTATTCGAACCTGAGCAAGTTGAACGTCAAGCAGGGCGACAACGTGGAGGCCAAACAAGCCATCGGATCGATATTCACCGACCCCGAACAGGACCAGAAAACAGAATTATATTTCCAGATATACAAAGACAAGAACATACTTAATCCCGAATTATGGATAGCAAGATAAAGACATTTACTATTTTGGCATGTGCCCTTTGTTCATTGGCATTCAGCGGATGCAAGGAGAACAAATGGATGGATTGGAAAGCGCAGAACGAGATCTGGCTGGAGCACAACAAGACCCAGCCGGGCGTAGAAGTGTCCTCCACCGGTCTGCAATACAAGATCATCTGCGACCCGACTCCGCAGGACGCGCGTCCGAACGAGAGCAGTACGATCATCTGCGATTACTCGGTCAAACTGATTAACGGATACGAGATTCAGAAAGATGTGAAAGGAGCAAGTCTGACGCTCTCTTCCACCATTCCCGGTTTCAAGGAAGGTTGCCATAAGATTCACAGTCACGGCGACATCGAGTTGTATATCCCTGCGTATTTAGGGTACGACGCCGAGAAATACGATGCCGACAACTACGGCGAGGCGGAAGGCTTCGGTACCGAAGGGACCCAGAGTTATATACCGCCCTACTCCACTCTCATTTATACGATACATATATGCAGTGTGATCGGTGGTTGACATATTGTCTTTTGCCCTTGTTCCTTGTTGTTTTTTCCTCTTGCGAGAACACGAATCAGTCCAGCGTGCCCCGTTATCCGGTCAATGTGACGATTGATACGCGCAGCGGTATGTTTGTCCATTTCGTTCCATCGGCGTTGAATACATACGTCGTGGTGGATGCGGAAGGCTATCATTACAACGGAGAGCTGGTACTACGCACGGTACTGGATGCCATCGGCTATGCCGGTGTGCTCGTGTATATCGACATCACGGGGCAGTACAGAGCGTTCGACCTGGCGTGTCCGTATTGTGCGGCACGCGGCAAACGTAATCCGTGCGAGATTGACGGTATTTACGCCATATGTCCGGAATGCGGCGAACACTATGATGTCGGTTCCGGAACAGCCGCTCCGCAGAAAGGCATCGCGCATGAATGCATGCTGTATTTTCAGGTACACGACAACGCAGGCGTGCTGACGATAAGACAGTAAGATTGACGATTGGACGATTGACGATTAGACGAGTGACGATTGGACGATTGACGATCGGACGAGTGATTGAAAAATCGTAAATAACCAAGATGTTTACCGATCAAGATTTCATATCATTAGGTGTCCTCAAGCGTACGCATAACAAGGACCTGCCGCCGTTCATCTTTGTACGGCGGGACGGCTTGTATGTGCCGTTTCGTTCGGAAGCCATCGCATCGCTGATGGGCGAAGAGATTTATGTGCTGCGCAGCGACATGCAGGAGGAAGACGAGGATATGATGACCTGGCAGGATTTGGTGGGTTATACGATTGAGGAAGACGGAAAGACGATCGGCGTGATTGATTATGTCGATGAGAGCACCATCAACACCCTGGCAACTCTTGAGGACGGCCGGATGCTTCCGCTTCACGAGGATTTTATCATAGAGATTGACGAAGATGCACGGGTGTTGCGCGTGCAGCTACCTTTTGTATTATGAGCAGCAAACTGACAACAGCCGAAATGGGGCGGATGAACGTAGACCAATACCGCCAGGCGGACAAACTGCCGCTGGTGGTGGTGCTGGACAACGTCCGCAGCCAGCATAATGTCGGTGCTGTTTTCCGTACCGCCGATGCGATGCGTATTGAGCGGGTGGTGCTATGCGGCATATGCTGCTGTCCGCCCAATCAGGAGATCCACAAGACGGCCTTGGGTGCAGAAGAGAGTGTCGATTGGCAGTACTATCAGGAGACGACGGATGCCGTAAAAGCCTTGCAGCAAGAGGGTTACACGGTCTATGCGGTGGAACAGGCGCATGACTCCCTCACGCTCGAACAAGCCGCGCGTGAAATAGAAAACGGGGAACTGGCAAACGATTCCAAAATCGCTGTGGTTCTGGGTCATGAGGTCTTCGGAGTGCAACAGGAAGTGGTGGATCTCTGCACGCAATGCATCGAAATACCACAATACGGCACGAAACACTCGATGAACGTGAGTGTGACGGCAGGTATTGTGATGTACCGGCTTTCTGAGGCACTTCGTGCCGTTAAAAGGCCAAACTGTTAAGTTGTTAAATTGTTCAAACCTTATGCTTTCTCTCCTTTCTCCTGCTCGAGATAAGACTGTAGCTTTTGCGGCTGTCCAGGCCGGTGCGGATGCCATCTACATCGGCGCTCCGGCTTTTGGTGCTCGGCAAGCGGCAGGCAACAGTCTGGAGGACTTGGAGGAAGTGGTTCAATACGCGCATACGTACGGAGTGCAGGTACTGGTGACGCTTAACACCCTGCTGCATGACGACGAGTATTCGCAAGCCGTTGCGCTGGCACGTGCTTTATACCGAATAGGTGTTGATGCGCTGATTATTCAAGATCTGCATTTACTGGATTTTGATTTGCCTCCCATCCGTCTGCACGCGTCCACGCAGTGCGACAACCGAACGCCGGAGCACGTGGCACGCCTGCGGGATATGGGTTTCAAGCGGGTTGTGCTGGCACGTGAATTGGGTATTGAGGAGATACGCGCTATTCATGAAGCGGTGCCGGACATCGAACTGGAAGCGTTTGTCCATGGAGCGCTGTGCGTCAGTTATTCGGGGCGGTGTTATATCAGTGAAGTGCTGGCGGGACGAAGCGCCAACCGCGGCGCATGCAGCCAGTTCTGCCGCATGGCATATGACCTGTTGGATGCCGAAGGAAACGAGGTCCTGGACGAGCAGGGACGGCCTATTCATCAGCGATATGTATTGTCGCTGCAAGACCTGGACCGCAGTGCGTATCTGCATGAATTGATAGAGGCCGGCGTGACGACCTTCAAGATAGAGGGACGACTCAAAGATGCTGATTATGTGACGAATATAACGGCGTATTATCGAGATTTGCTGGACCGCTACACTCAAAGACAAAAGACCGATACGCTCAAAGACAATAGAGCTGTTTACACACGGTCTTTTGTGCCGAATCCGGAGAAGACGTTCCATCGTGGAGCAACGGATTATTTCCTGCATGGCAGGACGCCGCATATGGCCAACTGGGACACGCCCAAATCCACCGGAGAACATATAGGCGAAGTGATCGAAGCACGCGGAAACATGCTGCGTGTGCGGTTGAAAGAAGGGGTGGTGCTGCATAACGGCGACGGACTGACGGTCGGCAGCGAAGGCTTCAACGTCAACGGCGTGGAAGGAAACATGGTGAAGGTCAATAAGGCTGTCAGTATTCCGCAGTCAGCAGTCAGTCCTCTTTATCGTAATCTGGATGTCGAGTTCACCAGATCGCTGCATAGCGAACGGCGGATACCTGTGGATGTGCTATTGAGAGAGACGGAAGAGGGGTTTGAGTTGAGTTACGATTCAGTTTTCAGCCATCAGCAGTCAGCGTTCAGCTATCCGCACGAACCGGCGAAGAACGAAGCGAAGGCGATGGAGACGATTCGCACGCAGTTGAGCAAGTTGGGCGACACGCCGTTTGTCGCGCGTGAGGTACGGATAGAAAGTCAGCCGTATTTTATTCCGATTAGTGTTCTGAATGAATGGAGGCGACAAGTAACAGACCGCTTCGCTCAAAGAGAAAAGACCGCTTCGCTCAAAGTAGAAAGACAAGAGACCGCTTCGCTCAAAGTAGAAGGACAAGAGACCGCTTCGCTCAAAGTAGAAAGACAAGAGATAATAGACAATAGTCCTCTCATGACCTGCAAATACTGCATCCTCCATGAGTTGGACCATTGCCGAAAGAACCATCCCTATCCGAAAGACAAGGAGCCGCGGTTCCTGCGTCTGCGTACCGGCAAGACACTCCGGCTTACCTTTGATTGTAAGAACTGCCAAATGCTTATAGACGAATGTTAGCACTCCTTCTCACACTTGTTTTGCATGTAGGCACAGGCGAACGGATTAACGATGCGCTGGACAGTGCGCGTGCCGTGTATGCCGCACAAGGCGAACGGACAACGATCGTCATTGAGCCGGGTACGTATCAGGAGGAACTGACGATTGACGTGCCGGGACTGACGCTGAAGAATGCCAGCAAGAAACCGTCCATCGGGCTAAGGAACAAGGGCGTGGACTGCGATCCCGAGGCGGTGCGTATCACCTGGTACTACGGGCACGGATATCAGTACGCGTCTATGGGCGAGACCGTCAATTACGGCGGCAGCCGCACGCGCAAATGGAACGCATCGGTGCTGGTGACGGCGCCGGATTTCAAGGCGGAGAATATTATTTTCGAGAACTCGTTTAATCTGTATGTGTCTGAAAGAGAGGCACAAGACAGTCTGGTGGATATCAGTCAGTCCGATCTGCCATGGACGGAGAAAGAGCGTCCGAAGAAAGTGATGCCGGTGCGTCCCAAAGAGGCGGGTTCAACCGAAGTGCAGAAGAAAGCGTACCGCGAACGTGCGGCGGCTGTCTCGTTCACGTCCACAGCGACGAATGCGCATCTGAAGAACTGCCGTGCGGTGGGGCGTCAGGACGTGCTTTACGGCGACCAGGGAGCCAGCATCTACTGGCAAGGCGGAATTCTGCAAGGCGGCGTGGATTTTATCTTCGGCGCGATGACAATGGCGGTGGACAGAGCAACTATTGTAGCCAATATCAACGGAGAGAACGGCGATAAATGCTATATTTCCGCAGGCCGCAGCGGCAGCGACGAGAAGGGAAACCAGATAAGCCATCCGTCATCAGATGTCAGCCATCAGACGCCGCGGGGAATGTTGTTTTATAAATGTCACATCCGCCTCGCAACGGAAGATGAGTTAGAAATAGTAAATGGTAAATGCGAAAATGAAAAAATGGTTTGGCTGGCTCGTCCGTGGCGCTATTGGGGCGAGACCGTTTGGGCGTATACCACGTGGGATGAAGGTGTCCTGGCGCCCGAGGCATGGAGCACGGGTCTGACCAAAGGTCAGGAATGCCCGAACAGTTACGAGTTCCGTTCGCAGGACCAATCCGCCGGCCGTCCCTCGTGGGTACACATCCTCTCCAAGCCTGTCCTACCCGACGGCACCAAACTCACACCCAGGAAGTGGATGGCGGAATAAATCCAAATAAAAAGATGAAAGATATGTAGAAAAATTGACGGAAAGAGTAAAAAAGGAGTGCTTCGGGACTCTTTTTTTGTACATATACTTGTATATGTAAGATTTTTTATGTACCTTTGCACGCTTTTTTAGCGACAAAAATTATTATTGTCATATACAACCCGACGCAAGGAACAAAGCAAATATGAAAATAGCCATTATAGGATATGGGAAAATGGGGCATATGATCGAAGCGATCGCCCTGGAACGCGGACACGAAATCGTCGGGATCATAGACCCGACATTGGTCATTGGTGAATGCCCATTGGTAATTGATTTTGACAGCGAGGAGTTCCGGAGCGCAGACGTAGCGATTGAGTTCACCACTCCGGCCACGGCGAAGGAGAATATTTTACGCGCGTGGGCGCAAGGCGTGCCTGTAGTATCCGGTTCTACGGGATGGAAGGTGGAGGAATGCACAATTCTTAGCCCTGAAGGGCACGATTATCTGACAGAGTCACATTTTCACAATTTAGAAAATTTTGCCAAGAGTTCATATGAATTGAAAGAGGAAAAAGGGCAAAAACGGGTTTACATAGACGGCAAACTGATGCTTGTATGGAGCAGTAATTTCTCCGTTGGCGTGAACATCTTCTTTGAGCTGAACAAAGAGCTGGCGGGCGTGATGGCGAAGCAACCGCAGTACACCCCGTCCATTAAAGAGATACATCATATCCACAAACTCGATGCGCCATCCGGCACCGCCAAGACGCTTAAGGAAGCCATCAGCCATCAGCTTTCTGCCGTCAGTGTGCCTATAGAGAGCATCCGTGAGGGAGAAGTGCCTGGTACGCATATCGTAACATGGGACAGTCCCGAAGACACCATCGTACTGACGCATATCGCCAAGGGCAGAAGGGGTTTTGCATTGGGAGCCGTGATAGCGGCGGAAGAAACAGCAGCACAAAGGCACTAAACGGAACATTATAACAGACATTTTCTAAAATCACGCCATAATATACTATGTATATTATAAGTATAGGTATGATAGCATAAAACCTGCATAAGACCTGCATGCGACCAGGTAACGCATAGGATTAGCGGTTTATAATAAGGGAATTGAATTCACAAAAAAGAGATTTATGAAGAGTTTTCTCAGCCCCACAGGGGCACGATCATTTCAAGATAGAGTGAGTGAAGTGACGCGCGGCGGATGGATCCGCGCAGGTATATGGAGCGCCTTGTACGTGGCGTTCGTCATCTGGGTTGCATGGGGCGACTGGAAAAGCCTCGGTTGGCTGGTACTGCTGCCGCTGATCGTGGATATGTTCACCACGAAATACATCAACTACAGCTGGTGGAAGAAATACAAGGACACCAAACCGGCCTTATACACCGTTTGCAGTTGGATCGACGCCATCGTGTTTGCGTTAGTGGCTGTATATTTCATTAATCTGTACATATTCCAAAATTACCAGATTCCTTCTTCTTCATTAGAGAAGACGCTCCGGGTGGGTGATTTTCTGTACGTGAGCAAGATGGCATACGGTGCACGTGTGCCGCAGACGCCGCTATCTATGCCTCTCGTGCAGCACACCATGCCGGAGTGGTTAGGGGGGCGCAAGAGTTATCTGGACAATCCGCATTGGGACTACAAGCGTCTGAAAGGCTGGACGAGTCCGCAGAAAGGGGACATTGTGGTATTCAATTTCCCGGCAGGCGACACCGTTTGTCTCAAGATGCAGAACCCGGATTACTACTCGCTCAAGTACTACTACGGCGAGTCGCTGGTGAAGAACCGCAAGGATGTTTTCGGCGAGATCGTGACGCGCCCTGTGGACCGCCGCGAGAACTATGTCAAACGCTGCGTCGGTACGCCGGGAGACAGTCTGCGTATCATCGACAATGTCGTTTATACAAAGTTGAAAGCAGATAATTCGGGTTGGATCATGGAGCCTCAGCGTGAGGGTGTACAGTTGAACTATCTGGTACGGACGGACGGGCATATGTTCGGCACCAAGTACCTGGAGAAAACAGGTATCAGCGTGGCAGACCGGATTCAGATTGACGCCACCACCTGGCATTTTCCGCTGACGGCGGCGATGAAAGAGGAGCTGGCGAAGAACCCGCATGTGACAGCGATAGAACCAGAGGACGCGCACACCGGCGGCGCTGTCTATCCGTTAGGGCACAACGACTGGACCCGCGACAACTACGGACCTATCTATATCCCGCGGAAGGGCGACAAGGTCCTGATTACGGAAGAGAACTACTGGATCTACAAGCGTATTGCGGACGCGTACGAGTTCCAGCCCATCCGCATCGGCGAGGAGTACACGTTCCAAATGGATTACTATTGGATGCAGGGCGACAACCGCCACAACAGCGCGGACAGCCGCTACTGGGGTTTTGTGCCGGAGGATCATATCGTCGGCCGGCCGGTGTTCATCTGGCTCAGTATTGACAAAGACAAACACGGCATCCGCTGGAACCGATTGGGTAATAAGGCCACGGGGCGTTAAAGGGTTAGTCAGACTGTTATGATTTTACCCACCGCATATTTGCCGCCGAGGTCGTACATGGAAGCGCTGATGAGTGAACCGGCTACGATTGAGCAGATGGAGACGTTCGAGAAACAGACGTTCCGCAATCGGTGCACGATAGCAATCAAAAATGAAGAATTAAAAATTAAAAATGAAGAATATATCCGGTTGACGGTGCCGGTGAAGAAAGTGGAGCATAAGCAGTTGACGCGGGATATAGAGATCAGTTATCAGACGCGATGGCAACACCAGCATTGGATCACACTGGTCAGCACCTATCAGCACACGCCGTATTTCATGTATTTCGCCGATTATCTGCGTCCGTTCTATGAACGCGAATACAAATGGCTGCTGGACCTCAATGACGAGCTGAACGAGACAATCATCAGTTTGCTGCGCAAACAAAAGCCGTCAGCCTTCAGCCGTCAGTATTCAGAAAGGACGCAAGACTGGAGCGGACTGGTTTGGACCGACAAACATCCGTGGCAAACGGAAGTGAGCGTGCTGGAGACGCTGTTTGACGAGCCGGACGAAATTAAATTATGAATTAAAAATTAAGAATTAAGAATTAAGAATGTCCATTGATTGGAGTAAACTGGGATTTCATTATACCGAACCGGAATATATTGTCCGGTCCGGCTATCATGAGGGCGCGTGGGAAGAACCGTACGCCACGCCAGACAAGTACCTGCAGTTGCATGTGTCGGCCACCTGTCTGCAATACGGTCAGGAGGCTTTTGAGGGGTTGAAGGCTTTTCGCGGAGTGGACGGCAAGATTCGTATCTTCCGTTGGCGCGAGAATGCCAAACGTATGGCGAAAAGTGCGGAAGGGTTGTATATGGCGCCAGTGCCGGAGGAGTTGTTCGGCCGAGCCATACGTCTGGCCTTGGAGAAGAACATCGACCTGGTACCGCCGTACGGAACGGGCGCGACCTTGTATTTCCGTCCGCTGCTGATCGGTACGACTCCGCGACTGGGTGTAGGACCGGGACGGGACTTTGAGTTCATCGTCATCCCCTCCCCCATCGGACCGTATTATCCGGGCAAGTTCCATTGCACGACCTTCATCATCAACCGCAACGTGGACCGTGCGGCACCGTTCGGCACCGGACAGTTCAAGGTGGGCGGCAATTATGCGGCATCCTTCCGGGCCTCGGAACCGGCACACGCAGAAGGCATGGACTGCCTGTTCCTCGACGCCAAGCGCCATCGGTATATTGACGAGTGTAGTGCGGCCAATTTTATCGGAATCAGGAAGTTGCAAGTTCCAAGTTCCAAGTTGAAAGAAGTTGGCGGGTTAAAAGAAGAAAGTTTTCAGTACGAATACCTGACACCGCGGTCATCGGCTATATTGCCGAGTATCACAAATGATAGTCTGATGACCTTGGCGCGTGAGAAGGGGTATAAAGTGACGCGGCGTCGCATAGGCTTGGAGGAACTGGCGGAGATGAGTGAAGCGGCAGCCTGCGGAACGGCCTGCGTCATCTCGCCGATAGACAAGGTGATTGACCCGGACAAGGACAAGGTATACCGATTCGGCGAACAACCCGGACCGATATTGACGGACCTCTATCATTCGCTGCGGGACATACAGTTCGGACGCGCGGAAGACAAGTATGGATGGACGGAGATTGTTGAAGATTGAAAATTGAAAATTGAAAATTGATAATTTAAAATTTATAGTTTATGTTTAAGAATCAACCAAAAGGATTGTTCGCGTTGGCGTTGGCCAACACAGGCGAACGTTTCGGCTACTACACCATGTTAGCCGTGTTTGCGCTCTTCTTACGCGCTAATTTCGGATTGGCTCCCGGAACAGCCGGTCTCATCTACTCATCATTCCTCGGTTTAGTGTATTTCCTTCCGTTAGTAGGAGGTATACTGGCTGATAAAATCGGTTACGGCAAGTGTGTCACTATCGGTATCATCGTCATGTTCATCGGTTATCTGCTGTTAGCCATTCCTCTGGGAGGTATTGACAACGGCGCCATCGCTGTTCCTATGACCGCCATGTTCGCTGCGCTGGTGCTGATAAGTTTCGGTACGGGTCTTTTCAAAGGCAACCTACAGGTCATGGTCGGCAACCTCTATGACGATCCCCAATACGCAGACCGCCGTGACGCCGCTTTCTCTCTGTTCTATATGGCTATCAATATCGGTGCCATGTTCGCGCCGACCGCAGCAGTCAAGATCATGGCATGGGCTCAAGAGGCTTTGGGTTACAGTGTGAATGACAGTTATCACTTCGCGTTCATGGTAGCCTGCGCTTCGCTCGTATTCAGTATTGCCATTTATTATGCATGCCGTCCGTGGTTCAAGCACGTGGAGCACACCGCCAAACAAGCTGCAGCCGCCGGTCAGAAAGTAGAAGAACTGACGCCGGAGCAGACCAAGAAACGTATTGTGGCACTCTGTCTGGTGTTCACTGTAGTGCTGTTCTTCTGGATGGCCTTCCACCAGAACGGTCTGACGCTCACGTATTTCGCCAACGAGTTCGTAACACCGGTGGTATCGGGTGCACAGACGATGGCGTTTGACATCATCAACCTCGTCATGGTGGCTATCCTTGTATATGCGCTGTTCGGTCTTTTCGGCGAAGGCAGCCGCAAAGAGAAAAGTATCTGGGGGTGCGTAGGCGTAATCTCTATCGCAGTGCTGGTGTATAAGTTCATGAACCACCCGGCTGAAATGCCGATTGCCGCTCCTATCTTCCAACAGTTCAATCCGTTCTACGTAGTAGCCCTGACTCCGATCAGTCTGGCTATCTTCGGTGCGCTGGCCAAGCGCAAGAAAGAGCCCTCCGCACCGCGTAAGATTGCGTACGGAATGGTGGTAGCCGGTGCCGCTTATGTCTTTATGGCACTGTGCTCGGCAGGTTTGCTGACTCCGAGTGCGCAGGAACTGGCACGCGTGAGCGGTGAGGCCACGTTTGTTAACGCCAACGTGCTGATTGTCACGTATCTGATTCTCACTTTCGGCGAGTTGCTGCTCAGCCCGATGGGTATTTCGTTTGTCAGCAAAGTGGCACCGCCTCAATACAAAGGCGCAATGATGGGTCTTTGGTTCGTAGCTACCGCTATCGGTAACCTGCTTGTTTCCGTAGGCGGTTTCCTCTGGGGCAATCTGCCGTTGTGGCTGGTATGGACCGTCTTTGTAGGCGTTTGTATCGTGGCTGCCGTCTTTATGTTCTCCATCATGAACAAACTGGAGGATGCGACGAAATAAATTACCATTTGTTGATGTACCATTGACCATTTTATGGAAGAAGTAATCAAATATTTTGAATCATTGGAATCGCGGATTGCGGGATATGAGTCCCGCATCACCGCGTTGGAAGAGGCGCAGCAGACGAATGAAGCGCTGATTGCTTCGCTGGAAGCGGAGATCGAGGAACTCAAGAACCGCCCCACCCCGGCACCGCAAGTAGTGGAGAAGGTGGTGGAAAAAGTGGTGGAGAAAGTCATCGAGAAGCCGGTTGAGGCAGAAAAGCCTATTGTAGAACCGGAGCCTGCTGTTGCCCCCGAGCCGGAGCCTGTTGAGATACCCGAGCCGGAGACCGTTGAGATGCCGACAGAAGCTCCGGAAGCTCCGGAGGAGTCGGAACCGGCACCGGTGGAAGAACCCGCTCCGGTAGCCGAGCCCGAGCCGTCAGAGACACCGACGGAGGAGCCTGTTCAGGAAGAGCAGGCATCGCCGAACGCGGTACTGTACGGCAAGGCGGTGGATGACATCCGTCAGGCGATCTCGTTAGGCGACCGCTTCTTGTACCAGCGTGAGTTGTTCGGCCAGAACGCCGAGTTGATGCAACGCACGCTGACGGACCTGAACAAACTGGGTTCGTTTGATGAGGCGGTGCAATACATCAGCCGCTTCAACTGGGACACCGAGAGCAGTACGTTCCAGCAGTTCCTCGTCACACTGCACCGCAGGTTCGGATAATGGACGATTGGACGATTGACGAGATACGATTGATTGACGATTGAATAAATTGTTCCATTGTACGCCGCGTAAATCGTCATGAATCGTCAAATCGTAAATCGTTAAATCGTAAATGATTTTATGTTATTCATCGTTCCCACACCGGTAGGCAATCTGCAGGACATGACGTTTCGTGCTATCGAGACCTTGAAGTCCGTGGATCTGATCTTGGCGGAAGACACGCGCACCAGTGGTGTGCTGCTGCAGCATTATGACATCCACACGCCGCTCAAGAGCCATCATAAGTTCAACGAGCATGAGACGAGTGCGGACATTGTGGAGCGTCTGAAAGCGGGTGCCCATATCGCGTTGATCTCCGATGCCGGCACACCGGCTATCAGCGACCCCGGTTTCTTTCTGGTAAGAGCCGCAGCCGAAGCGGGTATAGAGATCCAATGTCTGCCGGGCGCCACGGCTTTCGTGCCGGCACTTGTGGACAGCGGACTGCCCAATAACCACTTCTATTTCGAAGGCTTCCTGCCGCAGAAGAAAGGGCGTCAGACACGCTTGCAGTACCTCGCGGCTTTGGATGAGACCTTCATCGTATATGAGTCGCCGTTCCGCCTGGTGAAGACGCTGGAGCAATTGGCGGCCGTGTGCGGCGAGGAACGCAAAGGCACTGTCACACGCGAGATAAGCAAAGTGCATGAAGAGACGGTGCGCGGCACGCTGGCGGAACTGATCAGCCATTTCAAGGCCACCCCGCCGAAGGGAGAGATTGTCATATGCGTGGCTGGCAATTGACGATTGGACGATTGACGAGGTACGATTGATTGACGATTTGGTTAATTGTACAATTTAATTCAATCGCAAATAAATGATAAAATCGTAAATTTTTAAATCGTAAATGAATTCGATGAAATCCTTGGCGAAGGACACCGCCATCTATGGGTTAAGTTCGATAATAGGCAAATTCCTGAACTACCTGCTGGTTCCGTTGTACACCTATGCGTTGGCGCGGACGGCGGACTACGGCATCGTCACCAATATCTACGCGTGGACGGCATTGCTTCTGGTGCTGCTCACGTACGGCATGGAGACGGGATTCTTCCGTTTCGCCAACCGTGAGGACTACGACGCCAAGAGTGTCTACAAGACCGCCTACGGGGCGCTGCTCATCAGCAGTACGCTGTTCACCGTGCTGGTGGTTCTCTTCCGCCAACCGATAGCAGAGGTGTTGGGCTATCCCGACCATGCGGAGTTCGTGGGGATGATGTTCGCCACCGTTGCCATCGACGCCTTCGCCTGCATTCCGTTCGCTTATCTGCGTTATCAGAAACGCCCTATACATTTTGCGGCGCTCAAACTGCTGTTTGTGCTGCTCAATATCGGCTTCAATATCCTGTTCTTAGTCGTATTAGGCAAGAACGATGTGTACTATGTGTTCCTCAGTAACATCCTCGCCACCACTATCCAGACGCTTTGTCTGCTGCCGATGACGCTACCGAAAGGCGGACGGTTTGACCTAAGCGTGCTGCGCGACATGCTCCGTTACTCGCTGCCGCTGTTGGTGTTAGGTGTTGCCGGTATCATGAACCAGACCCTGGACCGCATCTTGTTTCCGTACCTCTATACCGGCGATGACGCTCAGGCGCAGTTAGGTATCTACGGCGCGTGCTTCAAGGTGGCGATGGTGATGATGATGTTCACGCAGGCGTTCCGCTATGCGTACGAGCCGTTCGTGTTCGCCAAGCACAAGGACCGTCAGTCAGTCGAGGCCTACGCCGATGCGATGAAGTACTACATCATCTTCTCGTATCTCATTCTGCTGGGCGTGGTGTTCTATCTGGATATCTTCCGGTATATCGTGTCCAGCGCGTACTGGGAGGGTCTGCAGATTGTGCCGGTAGTGCTGTGGACGTATGTGTTCCAAGGCATTTATTTCAACCTCAGCTTCTGGTACAAGTTGACGGATGAGACCAAATGGGGCGCTTATTTCTCGCTCATCGGTCTGGCTATCACGCTGGTGCTGCAGATTATCGGCGTGCCGCTCATCGGCTACTGGGCCAGTTGCGGCAGCAGTCTTGTATGCTACTTCGTGATCATGCTGCTGTCCTATTTCATCGGTCAGAAGAAAGCGCCCATCCCGTATGACGTGAAGCGCATCGGCGGGTACACCGTCCTGACGATCGGTCTGCTGGCTGTCTATTATGCCCTGCGCTTGTATTACATCCGGAATATATGGGTGCTGATGGGTATTGGCACAGTCCTGATCGGAGTCTATCTGGCGGTCCTCACCCGCAAGGACTTCCCGCTATCCGCCATCCTTCGCCGCAAGTAATTTTTAATTTGTAATTCATAATTTGTAATTTTTAATTTCTCCTATCGTGTTTTCAGGAATCGTAGAAACAATGGCTCAGGTTGTCAGGATTGAGACCGAGCAAACCAATAAACATTTCACGCTTCGCAATCCGTTCGGCGAGGCATTGGACATCGATCAGTCGGTTGCGCATAACGGCGTGTGTCTGACGGTGGTCAAGACGGACGGCGATTTATACACCGTAACGGCGATGCAGGAGACCCTGCGTCTGACCAATCTGGACCTGCTTCGCGAAGGCGACTGGGTGAACGTGGAGCGGTCCATGCTCATGGGCGGTCGTCTGGACGGACATATCGTGCAGGGTCACGTGGACCAGAAAGCGACGTGTATGGAAGCCAGAGAGACGGACGGAAGCTGGTATTTCCGCTTCGAGTACGACAGCACACCCGACATGATTGAACGAGGCTATTTCTGCGTGGACAAGGGTTCTGTGACCATCAACGGCGTCAGCCTCACCGTTTGCGAACCGGACATCCAAGGCGACAAAGGATATGTGTCCGTATGTATCATCCCTTATACGTACGAGAACACCAATTTCAAATATATCAAAGCCGGCGCCGTGGTCAACATCGAGTTTGACATCCTCGGCAAGTACCTCAGCCGCTATGCCGCCATATTAAAAGGTTGAAAGTTGAAAGTGGAAAGTTTAAAGAAGTTATAAAGTTTAAAGTTAAAAAGTTTTAAAAATATATTTATGAATCAAAATTCTTTATCGTTTCAATTAGGAACATCCGTTGCACAATATCTGATGCAGTACGGAGAGAAGGAACTCAATTATGAAGAGTTCAAAGCAGGCGTTGACTTTGTGCTGAACGCCTCGCAGAAAGCCAAAGCCGAAGGCGAGCTATTCCTCGCAGAGAACGCGAAGCGCGAAGGCGTGAAGACGACCGCCAGCGGTTTGCAGTACGAAGTGCTGGAAGCGACCATCGGTCAGAAACCGAAAGCAACCGACACCGTACGCGTGCACTATGAGGGTACGCTTATTGACGGCACAGTTTTTGACAGCAGTTACAAGCGCGGCGAGTCCATCTCCTTCCCGCTCAACGGCGTCATCAAGGGCTGGACGGAAGGTCTGCAGCTCATGTCCGTCGGCTCGAAATACAAACTGTTCATTCCGTACCAGCTGGCGTACGGCGAGCACGGAGCCGGTGCATCCATTCCGCCTTATGCAGCACTCATCTTCACGGTGGAACTGTTAGGCATCGAATAAAAATCAAGATAAAACAATTAATAACAATCCAAGATTTATGAAAAAAATTAGTATCGTATTGTTAGCCGCACTGGCCATGATTTCCTGCGGCAACAGTTACAAAGCGCAAGACGTCAAACTGAACAACGAGACCGACTCCATCAACTTTGCGGTAGGTCTGCTCAACGGTTTGCAAATCAAGATGTATTACCTGTCCAACGACAGCAGTGACGAAGCGGTGACTGAGTTCATCGACGCACTCGACCAGGCTTATTCCGACAAGGAGGAGCAGTTGAGCGAGATAGCGGAAGCCGGCCGTCAGTTCGGTGTTTCCGTCAAGGGCTTCGAGAAGAAAGGACTGGCCGAGAACTCGTCCTGGCCTTTCAACGGCAAGATCTACATGCAGGGTCTGGTGAACGCCCTCTATGAGGACACGACCGTCATGACTTCCGAGATCGCACAGGGTTACTTCATGGAGGCTTACCAGTCGAGCATGGAGGGTATTCCGGGTGAGGTCGTTTCCGCCAAGTGCCCCAAGAGCGCCAAGACCATCGAGCTGAGCAACCGCATGGACTCGCTCAACTATGCCTTCGGTTATATGAACGGTACGCAGGTTAAGACCTATCTGCTGGCAGAGGACGAAGACGGCACAGCCGTAGAGGAGTTCATCGAGAACATCAACCAGGGCATGAAAGTGAAAGTGCTGCATCCGCAAGTGGTTGCGATGGGCAAGAACATCGGCAAGGCTATCCGTGAGCAGGAGCCGGTAGGTCTGCTCGGCATCGCCGGTATCGAGACCCACTATGAGCTCATCAAGCAAGGTTTCATCAACGGTCTGTACAACCACACCAGCCAGTTCGATATGAAGTCCGCCAGCCAGTACGTAGAGGCTACTATCTCGCGTCTCAAGTTCGGCGAGGCCAAAGAGGAAGGCGAGAAATTCCTGCAGGAGAACGCCCTCCGCGAAGAGGTGAAAGTGACCGAGAGCGGTTTGCAGTACGAAGTGCTGAAAGCCGGCAAGGGTGCCAAACCGACGGCTGAGTCGACAGTGAAAGTGCACTATGAGGGTACGCTCATCGACGGTACGGTGTTCGACAGCAGCTACCAGCGCGGCGAACCCATCGAGTTCCCGCTCAACGGCGTTATCAAAGGTTGGACGGAAGGTCTGCAGCTCATGCCGGTCGGCTCGATCTACAAACTGTATATCCCGTACAACCTCGGTTACGGCGAGCGCGGTGCCGGCCAGTCCATTCCTCCTTTCGCTACGCTGATCTTCAAAGTAGAGTTGCTGGCTATTAAATAGTTAAAAGATTAGAGTTGAGAGTTTAAAGAAGTACGATAGTTTATAGTTATAAGTTTTTCTTTCGACTTTTAACAAGGCGGCTTCTCTCAACTTTCAACTCTCAACTTTCAACTTGATCATGGGAGTTATCGCCAAGCAATCCATACGTGGTACAATAGTTACCTATATCGGCATCGCCGTAGGCGTTGTCACCACGTTCTTCGTGCTGACCCGTTTCCTCACAACGGAGGAAATCGGGTTGGCGCGGGTGCTTGTCGATGCAGCCATGCTGTTCATCGGTCTGGCCCAACTGGGCACCAATGCCAGCATCATCCGTTTCTATCCCTATTTCACCAGCAGTCCTAAGGACGGTCTAACATCTAACAGCGCAAGCGGTCTGACGTCTTCTACGGACGACGACCATGGTTTCTTCTTCTGGGCGCTGGTGGTGCCGTTCATCGGGTTCATCCTTTTCGCGCTGGTCTACTGGGCATGCCGTGTGCCCTTGGGCGCATGGTTCGGCGACAAGTCCCCGCTCTTCGTGGACTATTACTATTTCGTGCTGCCGCTGGCGTTCTTCATGTTGTACCAGACCATCTGCGAATCGACCTGCAATGTGCTGATGCACATAGTGGTGCCACGTGCGGTACGCGAACTGGTGGTGCGGGTCGGTCTGCTGCTTATCTACCTGCTGTATGCGTTCCGGTTCATCTCGCTGGACGGCATGGTGATCGGTCTGTGTATCAATTATGCGGTGGCGGCACTGATCAACCTCTGCTATTTCTTTTCCCTAAAAGGGAACGATTCTTCCTTCTCGCTCAAGCGCATCAGCCTCCGTCCTGACTGGGCGTTCCTGCGCGCCAACAAAGCGCTGGTCAGCCGTTATCTCATCTACACCGGTTTCCTGATTATCTCGGCCTTGACATCCGTACTGGCGCCTACCCTCTCGTCGTTCTTCGTCACCGCCAAGATGGGTCTGGACAGCACCGGTATCTTCGCCATTGCCACGTATATGGCGGTGATGGTCAGTGTGCCGAACCGCTCGGTGGCGGCAATCGCATCGCCACAGCTGGCACGTGCGATCAAGGAGCAGAACCGCGAGGAATGCAGTCATCTGGTCGGTCAGGTGACGCGGACGATGCTGCTCACCGGAGGCTTTATCCTTCTGGCTATATGGGTCAACATAGACCTTATTTTCCATATCCTGCCTAACGGCGCTACGTATGCTTCGGCGAAAAACGTAGTGCTTATCCTGGGCGTCAGCCAATTGGTTTTGGCTACGTTCTCTATCTGCTTCACCACGCTGAACTACAGTCGTTTCTATGCGTTCAGCCTGGTGTTGTCGCTGATCCTGACGGTCAGCGCACTGGTGTTCAACAACTATCTTGTTCCGCGTTACGGCATGGAAGGGGCGGCGTACAGCAATCTCCTTTCCTACGGCAGTTATTACCTGCTGGTCATCGCGACGGTCGTGCCGCTCTGCCGCATCCGCGTGGTGGACAAGCGGTGGTGGTCTATCTTGGTGCTGCTCATCGCGCTTTTCGCAATCAACCGGGCGTGGCAGACATTCCTGCCCGGCCTCAACATATGGCTTGACAGCCTGCTCCGCAGCGCCGTCATCCTCGGCGCCGGCGCCCTCATCGCCTACAAGGCCAAGTTAGTACCGGAGATCAACCAGCAGATTGACGCCTTTCGTAATCGCGTGACCACGAGATAACGAGATAACGAAACCACGAGACCACGAAATAAATTGTAAATTGTAAACTTGTCGCTATGCGCTATTTTATATCTTTTGTCTATGACGGCACGCCTTTCCACGGTTCGCAGACGCAGCCGAACGGAGTGACGGTGCAAGCGGAGATGGAGGCGTCCTTCGCCACTATCCTGCGTGTGCCCGTGCCCCTCACGTTCGCCGGTCGCACCGATGCCGGCGTGCATGCGGAGAAGATGGTGGCGCATTTTGATTACGACAAAGAGCTGCCGGCCAACCTGGTAGGCCGCCTGAACAACCTCCTGCCGCCGTCTATCGCCATCACCGGTCTGCAGCACGTGCGGGACGATGCGCATGCGCGTTTTGACGCCACGGCACGCACGTACCACTACCGGATCACCACACGCAAGGACCCGTTCCTGAGCATCAACCACACCCGCGTAGCGGCCGGATTGGATTATGAGGCGATGAACAGGGCGGCGGCGCTGATGATAGGCACACAGGATTTCGGCTCGTTCTGCCGCACGCACACGGACGTCAAAACCACTATATGCGACGTACGCGAGGCGCGCTGGGTGCAGGAGAACGAGACGGAGGCGTACTTCGTGATCACCGCCAACCGTTTTCTGCGTAACATGGTGCGCGCAGTGGTGGGCACGCTGTTTGAAGTGGGCCGGGGCAAGATGACCGAAGCGCAGTTCGCGGACATCATCAATGCGCATGACCGATGCAAGGCCGGTCACTCGGCTCCGCCCGAAGGACTCAGTTTGGTGGACATCCAATACCCGCAAGACATAACAATTAATACGTAATGATATGAAAAACCATCTTTTTCTGCTGCTTGTAGCAGTTCTCATGGTAGCTTGTTCGGACAAGTACCAGACAACCACTCAAGGCGAGATCAACCGCCTCACCCGTTCCGCGTCATTCAAGATGCCGCAAGTGACTATCCCCTCGTTCCCGAACCGCACGTTCAATGTGCTGGATTTCGGAGCCGACCCGACCGGTCTGGCACTGTCCACCGAGGCCATCCAACAGGCTATTGACGCCTGCCATGCGCAAGGCGGCGGCACGGTCATCCTCCCTGCCGGCCTCTACACCACCGGTCCGATCACGCTCAAGTCCAACGTGCGCCTCTACACGGACCATAACTGCTTTGTGCTCTTCTCGCATGATCTGGACCTGTACGAGATACATGACATATGGTTCGAGGGCATCCCGACCAAGCGTTGCACGAGTCCGCTGAACGCCCTCAACGCGGAGAACATCGCCATCACCGGTCACGGCACGTTCAACGGCAACGGCGACTGGTGGCGTCCGCTCAAGAAAGGCAAGATGGCGCCGGGTCAATGGAAGAAACACCTCAAGGAGAAAGGCGGCATCGTAGCCAACGACATATGGTATCCGGACAGCGCATCGCTGCTGGCGCAGAGCTACTGCGTGGACCAGAACGTGCCCGTCATCACCGATGACAGCCTGTGGCGCGTAGTCAAGTCCTTCCTCCGCCCTGTTCTGCTCCATTTCGTGGGCTGCAAGAACATCTTGCTGGAAGGTGTCACGTTTGAGAACAGCCCGGCATGGAACCTCCACCCCATGGGCTGCGAAAACCTCATCGTCAACCGTGTCAACGTCCGCAATCCCTGGTACAGCCAGAACGGCGACGGTATAGACGTAGAGAGCTGCAAGAACGTGGTGATCGCCCATTCGTCCTTCGACGTAGGCGATGACGCTATCTGCATGAAATCCGGCAAGGACAAACCCGGCCGCGACAGAGGCATCCCGACGGAGAACGTGGTGGTGGATGACTGCGTTGTTTATCACGGTCACGGCGGCTTCGTATGCGGATCGGAGATGTCCGGCGGCATCAAGAACGTCGAGGTACGCGACAACCTCTATATCGGTACGGACGTCGGTCTGCGCTTCAAATCGACACGCGGACGCGGAGGCGTGGTGGAGAACATCTTCATCAACGGCGTCAACATGGTCAATATCCCGAACGAAGGACTGCTATTTGACCTCTTCTACGGCGGCAAAGGTGCCGGCGAGGAGACCGAAGAGGAACTGGCGGCACGCATGAACGCCGAGGCACCGGCCGTGAGCGAAGAGACGCCTGCATTCCGTAACATCGTCATCGAGAATGTCAAAGGCGCCAATATCAAACGTGCAGTGTATTTCAACGGCCTGCCGGAAATGAAGATACAGAACGTGACCCTGCGTAACATCACCATCAGCGCAACGCAAGGCGCATTGTTCCGCCAGACGGACGGTCTGTTTATCGAGAATGTACATATCACACCCACCGAAGGCGAAGCCTTCTCCTTAGCACCCACTGTAGAAAATGTCAAGATACAATAATCCGACAGGCCACGAAAACGCCGGAAGAGCAAGGCAGTCCAAGCGGCTGTCTGCTGCCGGCCTGACTGCCGCTTTGGCGGCGTTCCTGCTCGTGGGTTGTGCGCCGCAGGCACAGGAGCAGGAGGCGTCCCAGGCACGGGTGGCCACCTCGTTCTGGAAGATCGGCTCAGAGTACGATGCCGACCGGCCCGGTTACAGAATCCTCTATGAGGGAAAGAAAATGCGGCACTGCTACCCGGTCACGGCATGGTTCGGCGGCTACGGCGAGGATGACTACCACGCGCTGCATCACCACGGCGTGGCGGTGGAAAGCGAACTGATGGCGTACCGCCTCTATTTCGACAAGAAACAGACGGTGGATGTCTACTGCAAACGCACGCCGCGGCTGGAGTTGGCGGAGAGCTGCTGGTATCCCAACGACCAGTTGTTGGCGGAGCACTACGGTGATGACATCCTCCGCGTGGGCGGCACGATCGGCGTCGGTTCGGTCAATTACTGGAGAGACGGCAAGATACGCCATTTCAAAGAAGTGGGCGAACGGCAGCAATGGATCGTGGAGCAGAACGACAGCATGGCCGTGATCGAGGTGAGCGACATCGACTGGACGGTGCCCGATGAGCACATGGATGATGTCGACAAACGGCTGATGGTCAATTTCTCCGCCAAATACACCATGTGCGCAGGCCACCGCGACATGCGATGCGATGTGAGGGTCTCCAAACCCATACATGGCCTTTGTACCGGTGTGCAGGCTATTCCCAACAAAGGATTCAAGGAGGATAGCGAATGGATCAGTGAGCGACTGCCGAACGGTGTTTTGCTGGCGTCCTGGGGAACCGACTGGCCGGTGAACGACACGGCCAAGTATGCCAAAGAGACGGTCGGTTTAGGTGTCTTCATTCCCAAGAAGTATGCCGGCAAACAAGTGCAGAACGACTATAACAACCTGTGCCTGCTCAGATGCCTGCTGCAACGGACGGACAGCGCGCATCCGGAACGCGCAGGCGCACATTTCTACCTCACGTGCGTCGGTGCTACCAAAGAGGACCAACCCGTGGCCACTACCGCCGCCGAATGGTTCGACTACCTCCGCCAATGGGCCGAGACGCTGGATTAATTCTATCTAAAAGACCCGAAAGATTCCTATGAACCATAGTACATCTTTGATGAACTTTGGAAAGCAATAAAAAACCACCCTGCTGCTGAGAAGCAACAGGGTGGTTTCTTTTAGAATGCCGGAGTGCGGCGCTGGGGAGCGACTCCAGCTTGCCCCATACTGCCACTACCGGATAATCCTCCAAATCCATCCATTACAACTTCCGGTTGCAGAAGGATGATTTCTATAGTTGGTATGTAATATGCTTTTTTTGCCATATGAGCGTAGTTGTTCACAAAAATCGCGCAAAGGTACTGCTTTTTTTTGATATACGCAAGTTTTTTATTGATTTTCTTACAAATCGTACACTTTACCGTATATTTTTACCGGTTACGTCATACATATGTCCTTCGCGGAGGATGAATACCTGCCCGTTCACGATGATCTTCTGAACACTGACAGCAGACGACTGAATACTCTCCGTTCCCGTCGCTACCTGCGGAGCTTTGGCCTCCATCAGCAAGCCGTAGCCTTCGGTTGTGCCCTTGTTCAAGTCAATCAAATACGGGCTGAGGCTCAAGTTCCAGATCACATTGCCTTCGTAGGTCAGATAGAGATCTGCACCATTCGGAGCTTCCTCCAGGGCCACGAAATACGTGCTTGCACTCGGAGCGAAGAAGGACAGCGGAGTCGAAGCCTGGTTGTTGGTCAAGGTCGATTCGATGTCACAGAGTTTCTTACCGCCCTTGGTTGCCCACATCTGCGCTACCTTGGCGTCAGTCGGCGTACCGAACTTCATCAGGTCATGACCGATCACGTAAGCCTCGGTTGCATCCTCGCTTGCCGAGAAATAGAGTACATCATCTGTTCCGTCCTCATCCTCCTTGAACAGGCTCAAACGGAACTCGTCAATTGTTATGCTCTGACGCTTCGGTGCGTGCAAGGGCTGACTGATCTCCTCAGGATGCGAATAGGTCAGTGCCTTACCGGCCGCAGGAGTTTGTACGAAGAACGACGAACCTACTACATAGGTATAGTCGCCAATGCCAACCGGTGCATACGAATTGGTGGCATGATCATAAATCTGCACTTTGTCAATACCGATAGCACTCAGATCAGCGTGTGCCAAAGTACCGTTACCCAGACCGTTCCAGCCACGGACAGGATTTTCACCTTCCGTATATGCCAAAGTCTCAGACATTGCGGTATTGAATGCACCGTCAGCAGTCTTCTTGAAGCGGTAGACATTGTCCACATCATCAATGGTCATTGTGTAACATTGTCCCGGCTGCAAGATACCACGGTATTTCTTCCATCCATAGCCTGTCTCAACGCGGCGGCTCTCGGAGAAGTCCATGATGGCGTAGTTCACCTCATTACGAATCGTCTTTTCCAAATGGGTTGAGTTATCAAAGCGGGAAACGCCTGTCAACGCATCTACCGGGAACGGCACGGTAAACGTGTACCAGCCCGGAGAACATTCGCCGGAAGGATCCAAGGACAAATCGAAATATGCCACGCCGTTGACATTCATGTTCTCGGTACGGGTTACCTGTCCGGAAGCCGCTTCGCCTGCTCCGCCAAGACTTGCCTCGAGGACAAAGTCATTCACTTGCAGGCTGGCACTTGCGCCTAATTCTACTTTACCACCGTTCTCGATGCGGATGTCTCCGTAGTTTTCACGGCTTTCACTCTCGCCCAGCACATTCAGTTTACCACCGGCGATGACTGCGACCGCACCACCGTTCTCAATGGTCAGGCTGGCTACCGTCACTTCTTCGTCGATGGTCAGCACAGCGCTGGTGCTGATGACTACATCCGGTGTCTCACCCGGCTCTGTGCTCCAGTTACTGCTGGTCTCCCATCCGCCTTCGCCCGAATAGATCTTCGCGCCGGAAATGGTTGCCGTGGTCGTGATGCTATATGCGCTATAGTTACCGTTGGCAGCAATAGAAGCCTGTACGGTGATCGTGCCTTCGTCATTGATCGTCAGCGCACCGGTCGTTGCATGGATGGAAGCGTAGGAAGTACCGGAAGTAATCGAATAGGTGACAGCACCCTCCGAGTTATCCGAAGCGGCCGTAAAGACAATACCGGTTGCAGCCTTGCTGAACGAGCTCGGCGCCACACTCCATTCCAAGTTCGGCGTAGCCGGATCAATAGTCAGACTAACCGTAGCATCCAGGCCATTATAATTATCCTCATCACTCGGCGTAAAATGAACATTCAGGCCGCTATGTGTGCCGACATTAAGGATAGCCTCGTTGGCCGATTCGTCTTTCCAAGTCCATGTTCCTTCCGTTCCGGTATTGGACAGTTCGGCACTGTTCACCGCATTACCGTAAACAATATTTGCAGCCGACGGAGTAGCCTCCGGATCTGCCTTCTGCACGGTTACAGGAACGGTGAACTGCAGTACTTCATAAGCCGTTACATCATTCGGCGTGAAATTGAACGTCAGATTGGTTGCACCTGCCGCAGTAAAGTTCGCCGGACCCACATATGCAATAGAACCCGCAACTTCCTCGTTCTCCAGATTATCTTCTGCCACCCAATCGTTGTCCCAACTTACTACGGAAGAATTATCTCCGTACGTAATCGTGGATGTAATTGTCGGTAAGGTACGCATTTGTACACCTACTTTACCAACCACCCATACTTTGGATACAGATTCCGCATCATTGTAATTATCCGAGTTTACAGAGTGAGCCGTTACGGTAACGGTAGCAGCCTTGTTAAAGGTAATATTATTGCCATCTATCGTTGCAGCACCATCGGTAGCGGATGTATAGGTGTAATATACACCTCCGGCAGGGCTCTCACATGACGTCTCTGCATAAGCAGTCAAATCCAGCGAACGGGTTGCCTCGATGGTATTGGACAATTCCACACCCCAGACAATGGTACGGTCGGGTTTGCTGGCCGTTCCGCTCAGCGTTACCTCTTGTGACAAACCGGAAGCCGAGATGGTTACCGTATTGCTATAATCGCCCCTTGATTGAGGAGTATAGAAGAACTTGATTGTATAAGTGCCATAGTCTCCGCAGTCATTGTTAAATCCGTCTAATTTGGTTTCGCCGTCCCATACCTCGTAGGTGAAGTTCTCATTCGTCTGCGACAGCTGGAGACGCGAAAGGTCGGAATAAGATATAGTAAATTGTCCTTCCGCGGTGCCACAAGCCTTGACCGTACTCATCGTCACGGAACTTGTACTGGCAGTAAGATAGGCCTTCTGCGATACCTTGAGGTCTGAGATATATTTGTACAATGTTCCGGAACCGTCTATCTCAATCGTCTTGGCTCCTGCCAATTCTGCAGCGGTCAAATCAATCGTCACATTGGCGTCGTCAGGTTCCGAGGTGGACAAATCTCCTGATTCATAGGTATATTTTTTCAATTGGGTGCCACTCGCATTTTTGATATACACATTGGCGTTGTAAGTTGTTATACTGCTATATTTCCACACCTTGAAAGTCAGTTTGTCTTGAGGACCTTCCGGAATGGTGTAAGTTACCTTACTTGAATACGCGTTGATTTTCAGTTTGTCCGCTTTGTCCAACAAGAGTGACTCACAAGGATCATCTGCATTACGTACTTTTATCTTCAATGTTTTCGAACCGGCATTATAAACGCAGTTACCTGCAGAAGTG
>Ga0265298_10001771_pt1 | contig 31563 bp, 20 predicted proteins | sample AusTroGonzalo_MG_3_FD_193486 | JGI IMG/M metagenome (GOLD analysis project Ga0265298, IMG submission 193486) | Bovine rumen microbial communities from tropical cattle in Woodstock, Queensland, Australia - Gonzalo_01 | ecosystem: Host-associated > Mammals > Digestive system > Stomach > Rumen ... | reverse complement strand
CTTTCGGTCCCTGCGAGCTGCGCACAATGATTGACAACATCCACCACGCCGACAGCACTTTGACTACCAAGAATTTGGCTATGGCCGAGGAATATGTTGAGAAACAAGAGCGCGTGCAAGCTGGTCAGCCTATCATCGACTTCACACAAAACGACCCCGACGGCAACCCTGTAACCCTCAGCGAACTCGCCCAAGGCAAACTCCTTTTGGTTGATTTCTGGGCCTCATGGTGTCCCGATTGCCGCAAGGCCAACCCCGATGTGGTGGCCACCTATCAGAAGTACCATGACCAAGGTTTTGACGTGCTCGGCGTTTCGTTCGACACTGACAAGGAAAAATGGCTTGCTGCCATCGAAAAGGACGGCCTGACTTGGACCCATGTCTCTGACCTGCAAGGTTGGAACAACGCTGCTGGAGCTTTGTATGCCATCGCTTTCATTCCTCAGAACGCCCTCATCAAGGACGGTGTGATTGTAGCCCGCAACCTTGAAGGCGAGGCTTTGATGGAGGAAGTGGGGAGGCAATTGGGGAATTAATACATTAAACCTATCATCCAAAGCGGGAGTTTGTTGCCACGCGGCGATTCCATGTCGTCAGCGAGCACGTATGAGTTGGGTAGGTCGGCAATTTGATCAAAGGTTTTGCTTTCGCCGCCGACCTCGAAAATCCATTTGCCATCCACTTTGAAGTCGCCTTGCTGCTTGCCATACTCGACAGTATGTTGATATCTTAACTGGTTGACAGCAAAGCATTCGCGTGCCGTTCCAATCTTTACGGGTGTTGTGGCCAAGGCATAAAGAAGGTTGGAATTCTCAAGATAGATTTTGTCGGGCTTCTGCATCTTTTTCACCGAAACGAGGTCGCTGTAAAGCAAATGGATTAGTTTCGCATCATCCAAGTGATTCAGATACTCGATGACAGTATTCCTTTGCAACTCAATCATCGAAGCCATTTTGGAGATGTCCACATCGAAAGGGACTTGCTGCGCCAATACATTCAATAATGCCTTGATTTTACGACAGTTGCTTGGATTCACATTCCGAAGTTGCGGCAATTCGACATCAATGACATAATTCGTTATCTGCTCGATAAGTGGATAATAATCAATGGGATTCCGCAAATAAAAAGGATAATACCCGAACTTGAGATAGTCATGGAAATATTGGAGCGGACGGCATAGTTTGTTCACCTCAGCGGCTATTGTTTTTGAGTCCGCAAGCAAGGTTTCCAACGGATAACAAGGTAATTTTATGCCCTTGTAGAACTGAAGATACTCCCTGAAAGAGAGTCCGGGCATGTAATACCCGCGACAACGGCGCGAGAGGTCGGCATCGCCATCCATCAGTTTCAGCAAGGAAGACCCACTTAGAATCATCTGAAGATTGGGGTAGATTTCGGCTACTTCCTTCACCTCGCGGCTCCAGTTTTCGTATTTGTGCACCTCATCCAACACCAACAACTGCCCTCCATGTTTGTAGAACTTTTCAGCGACCTCCAAAATGGAATGCTGAGTGAAATAGGCGAAGTCCAACGAGCAATAAAGCACTGTTTCACTCCCAATCCCGTATCGCTGTATGATATGTTGCCGCAGCAAGGTTGACTTGCCCACGCCTCGCGGTCCCCTGATGCAAAGCATGGGCGCGTCCCAGTTGACATGCCCCATGAAATTTCTCACAATTTCCATGCTGGTCGCGTTGAGCATAGCATCTTGTTTCTCGAATAGCAAATCCATCGTCCATCTGTTTTATGTGCTTTTTGCAAAAAGCAAAATTTGAATTGATTTGCTTTTTACAGAAAGCAATTTTTATATAAAAATGCTTTTTACAGAAAGCAAAAATAGACATTTTTCAGGTACCGTGCACAAAAACAGCGAAATTTTTCGCGAAAAAAACCAAACTTACTACAACCCTTTTGATTGTTGCGCCTTTAAACTATCAAGCTGTTTTTTATAGACCTCTAAAGTGTAAAGGTCTTCCGTCTTGAGGTTCGGAGTGTAGAAATCATCACTGACAGGAGCTTGCTCCTCGATGACGATTTCCTTATGATATTCTTCCATAAACTCCTTCAATTCCTTCTCGGAAATGCCTATCACGCTCATATTCTGCTTGTTGGTATTTTATGGGCGCAAAGATACAACTATTTTGCCCAAGCCACAAATGGCGGATTACGCATCAATGAAAAAGCACTCAAAATCGCCATAAATGTAAACAGATAGGTTACAAGTAGACTACTTTTTGGAAAAGCGTAGTTTTTTCGGTATAAAAACCTTGGAAAAGCGTATAATTTTATGATGAAATTTCTTGGAAAAGCGTATCTTTGCGGCGTAAAAACATCGTAACATGCTGAAAAGGAAGATACAAGGCTATATTGAGCAATATTTGAAAAGCAACTCAAACAAGATGCTCGTCATCGATGGAGCAAGACAAATCGGGAAGTCCTACATCATACGCGAAGTAGGGCAACGCCTGTTTCCCAATTTCATCGAAGTAAACTTTGCCAAGGACAAGAACGGCCCGAAAGTGTTTGCTGAAGCCAACACCGTTGAAAAGTTTTATTTTCAACTCAGTACCATTGCCGGTGAAAAAATGCATGAGAAAGCCAATACGTTGGTTTTTTTGGACGAAATACAGGCTTATCCTCATCTGCTCACTTTGGTGAAGTTTCTGAAAGAAGACGACCGTTACAACTACATCGCCAGCGGCTCGCTGTTAGGTGTCACTTTGCGACAAACGGTTTCCATTCCTATCGGAAGCTTGGAAATCAAGCACATGTATCAACTTGATTTTGAAGAGTTTTTGTGGGCCAATGGCTTTGGAGAAACGGCCATAGTTGAATTGCGGAAGAATTATGAGGCAAACAAATCATTAGAGGAGAATCTGCATTTGCGTATGCTCGACTTATTCAAAAGGTATTTATTAATAGGTGGAATGCCTGATGCGGTCAATGAATACCTTAATTCGAGGAATATCGTGGCTATCAGGAAAATACAGGACGACATCCGCCATCTTTATGCGCTTGATGCTTCGCAATACGACGAAGAACACAAGTTGAAAATCATGAGTGTTTACAACATGATTCCCTCCAGTATGGAAAACAAAAAGAAACGCCTTGTCTATAAGGCCATTGAAGGCAAAGACAAACGCTGGAAGGACTATGCCTATGAGATTGAGTATCTGGTCAGTTCGGGCATCACTTTGGATGTAAAGGCCATCTCTTCGCCATCATTCCCTTTGGTCGAATCGGCAAGCAAGAACCTTATCAAATTGTTTCTCAACGACGTAGGACTACTGACTGATGTTCTCTATCAGTATAATGTGTCTGCCGTATTAAATGATGAATTAAGCGTGAATTTGGGAAGCGTGTATGAAAGCGTGGTCGCCTCGGAACTCAAAGCACATGGGCATGAACTGTTTTATTACGACAACAAGGCTAAAGGTGAGGTGGATTATATCGTCGATGACTACGAAAACCTTTCCGTATTACCCATCGAGGTGAAATCCGGCAAGGATTATCAGATTCATCGTGCGCTCAATGCGTTTGCAGCTAATGAAGATTACAAGATAAAGAAAGGTATTGTCCTGTCAAATAAGAGAGAGGTCTATTCCAAAGGTATCATTACCTATTTACCCATTTATTACGTGATGTTTTTGGAACACCGTGTGCCAGAACAACTCGTTTTGTAGCACTATTTGTTGGCTGCCCAAGCCACAAATGGTGGGTTTGGATAATCCTTCTTGCTGTATTCCAATGGTTTGCCATCGCTTATGCGGAGCACCCGGCCTCCGGCGGCGGTGAGAATGGCATCGGCGGCGGCAGTGTCCCATTCTTTGGTTTTGCTGTAGCAGACGTATACATCAGCGGTGCCTTCGGCGAGACGGGCGAACTTCAGGCTGCTGCCTTGCGTGTCAATAACGAGGTCAGGATGGGCGGGGCGCAATACCTTATTAATATATGCGTCCACCTCAGGCGTGCGGTGCGAACGGCTGACCAATACGGTAAATGGGCGTTCTATACGGCTGCCACGGTGTGACAGCCCTACATGAACAGAATCCCACATCTTATCCAGCACTGGCGCATAAATCACACCCAAAACGGGACGTTTGTTGTCAATCAAGGCAATGTTCACCGTAAATTCCCCGTTGCGCTTCACGAATTCGGCTGTGCCGTCCAAGGGGTCAACGAGCCAATAACGGTTGTATTGGGAGCGGTCGGGGGGCAAATCCTCCTCACTGACGAAAGGCAATCCCGTGGGTTTCAGCAGCTCCTTGATGATATTGCTGGCTCGCAAATCGGCTTGTGTGACAGGCGAATCATCGTCCTTGGTATAGACCTCAAAAGGTTGCGCATAAACTTCCATAATGGCTTTTCCAGCCTCAAGCGCGGCATTGTTGGCGTATTGTAACAGCGTTTCCATGAGGCAAAAGTACAAAATTATCTACCTATAAATCAACAAAATAAAAAATTTTTTCCAAAAAAGTGTGTTTTGTCCGCTTTTATTCCACTAATTTTGCACGCGCAAATCGGGGGTTGCGGAAGCACTCTGAGCAAAAAATTGAAACTATGGCAAAGAATCTAGTTATCGTGGAGTCACCGGCCAAAGCCAAAACCATCGAAGGGTTTTTGGGCAAAGAATACACGGTGAAGTCGAGTTACGGACATGTGCGCGACTTGAACAAGAACACCTTGAGTGTCAATATCGAAAAGGATTTTGAACCTGAATACGAGATTTCGGACGACAAGAAAACCCTTGTGGCTGAGTTGAGAAAACTCTCGAAAGCCTCTGATACTGTGTGGCTTGCATCCGATGAAGACCGCGAGGGAGAATCCATCTCGTGGCACCTTTACGAAGCATTAGACCTGAAGAAGAAGGACACCAAGCGTATCGTTTTCCACGAAATCACCAAGACGGCCATCCTCGAAGCTATCGAGAATCCGCGCGACATCGACATGGGTCTTGTGGCCGCACAACAGGCGCGCCGCGTGCTCGATCGCCTTGTGGGTTACGAGCTTTCCCCCCTGCTTTGGAAAAAGGTGAAGCCATCGCTTTCAGCAGGTCGTGTGCAGTCGGTGGCCGTGCGCCTCATTGTCGAACGCGAAGAAGAAATCAAGAACTTCGTGCAAAGCAGTTCCTATCGTGTCGTAGCGCAGTTCACTTTCAGCAAAGATGGGCAAGAATACAACCTCACCGCCGAACTACCACATCGTTTTGATACTGAGGAAGAAACGCGGAAGTTTGTAGAATCATGCGTCAATGCGGGCTACAAGGTGGAAGCCATCGAGAAAAAACCCGCCACCCGTTTCCCTGCCCCACCTTTCACCACCTCGACACTCCAACAGGAAGCCGGACGCAAACTCGGTTTCTCGGTCGCCAACACCATGCGCATCGCGCAACAGCTCTACGAATCGGGAAAAATCACCTACATGCGTACCGACTCGGTCAACCTTTCCAAACTTGCCCTCGGCATGGCCAAGAAAGAAATCACTGAGAACTATGGCGCAGAGTATGTGAAGACCCGCCAATACCAAACCAAGACCAAAGGCGCACAAGAGGCCCACGAAGCCATCCGCCCGACCTATTTAGACCAACATACCATCAAAGGCTCTGCCGATGAGCGTAAACTGTATGAACTGATTTGGAAGCGCACCATCGCCTCGCAAATGGCTGATGCTCAGATGGAACGCACCAACGTGAACATCGGCATCTCGACCAACGACAAGCAATTTGTGGCCACGGGCGAAGTGATTCTGTTTGACGGCTTCTTGAAAGTCTACATGGAGAGCTACGACGACGACCGCGCCGAAGACACCGCCGCCATCCTGCCTCCTATCGAAGTGGGTACGGCCCTCGAAATGGAAAAGATGGAAGCCCAGCAACGCTTTACGCGCCATCCCTTGCGCTACACCGAAGCCAGCCTCGTGAAAAAGATGGAGGAACTCGGCATTGGCCGTCCTTCCACCTATGCCCCGACCATCTCCACCATCCAAAAGCGCGAGTATGTCACCAAAGGCGATGTGAAGGGAGAACCACAAACCTTCCAAATCATCACCTTGAAAAACAACAAGATAACTGAAAAAACGGGCAAGGAAAACTACGGTGCCGAGAAAGGCAAACTGCTGCCCACCGACATCGGTATTTTGGTCAACAAGTTCCTGATGCAGTATTTTGAGAGCATCATCGACTACAATTTCACCGCCAACGTGGAGAAGGAATTCGACAAGATTGCCGAAGGAGAATGTGAGTGGAATGCGATGATCAAGGAATTTTACAATGGTTTCCACAAGCAAGTCGTCTCCACCACCGAAAACTCCGGCAAATTTAGCGGCGAGAAAATGCTCGGCATCGACCCCGCCACGGGCAAGAAGGTGTATGTGAAAGTCGGGCGTTTCGGTCCCGTGGCGCAAATCGGCGACACCGAATCGGACGAAAAGCCCCGTTTCGCCGGCCTCAAGAAGGACATGAGCATCGATAATGTTACCTTGGAAGAGGTGCTGAAACTGTTCGATTTCCCGCGTAGTCTCGGCGAGTTTGAAGGGAAAGACATCACCGTGGCCATCGGACGTTTCGGGCCTTACATCCGCCACGACAACAAGTTCTACAGCTTGGCCAAGACCGACAATCCCGCCTATGTGGAATATGACCGCGCCGTGGAAATCATCAACGAGAAACGGCAGAAGGATTTGGACAACATCATCCGCACCTTCGACCAAGACCCCGACTTGCGCGTGCTGAATGGTCGTTTTGGCCCTTACATCACCCACAAGAAGAGCAACTACAAGATTCCGAAAGGCACGGAGCCGTCCACGCTGAGCTATGAAGACTGCATGGCCATCGTCACCGACCCCAAGAACGCCCCGAAAAAGAAGGTAATCAAGAAAAAATAAGGACTTTATCCGTATCTTTGCAGCCCAAATTTGAAATAAAAACCAACGAAATATGAAAGTATCCATTTTATTGGGAGAAAGATTCAAGAAAGCGCCCGCCGATTGTGTCATCGACAGTCAGGCATTGATGGTGCGCGGCGGCTATATCAAGTCGGTGGGAACAGGTTTGTTTTCCTTCTTCATGCCGGCTAAACGTATCGCGAAAAAAATAGAAAACATCATTCGCGAGGAAATGGACCGCATTGACGGTCAAGAGGTTATGTTCCCCGTCGTGATGCCGGGTTCGCTTTGGCAAGAGTCGGGGCGCTACAGCAGCATCGGCTCCGAACTGCTCCGTTTCAAGGACCGCAACGGCATCGACATGGTTTTAGGCATGACCCACGAAGAAGCCGCTGTGCAACTGGCCCGCGACGCCGCGAAGAGTTACACGCAGTACCCCTTCATGATTTATCAAATCCAGACCAAGTTCCGCGACGAACCCCGTTCGCGTGCCGGCCTCATCCGCACTCGCGAGTTCACGATGAAGGACGCTTATAGTTTCCACCTCACGCAAGAGGACTTGGAGGATTACTACAAGTTGGCTTACCGCGCCTACGAGCGTATCTTCGCCCGCTGCGGCGTGCCGGAAGTGGTGGCCGTCAAGAGCGATTCGGGCATGATGGGCGGTCGCGTGTCGCATGAGTTCATGCTGCTCACCGAGATTGGTGAGGACACCATCGTCATTTGTCCCGAATGCGGTTACCGTTCCAACAGCGAGGCCGCCGACTGCATTGTGCACAACGAGGAATACCCCATCGAGCCGTTGGAGGAAGTCTACACCCCCGACCAAAAGACCATCGAGGAGGTGTGCAACTTCCTGAACAAGTCGCCCTTGCAATCCTGCAAAGCCGTTCTGTATCAGCGCAATATGGATGATTCATTGGTCATCGTCTTCCTGCGCGGCGACCTTGAGGTTAACGAAACCAAACTCCGCAACCTGCTTGGTGCTGAGGTTCATGCAGCCACTGTCACTCCTGAAATGGGCATCTGCGCCGGTTTCATCGGGCCGAAAGGTTTGCCGGAAGGCATCACAGTGGTGTATGACGAGTCACTCAAGACTTTGAACTCGTTCGTAGCGGGTGCCAACAAGGTGAACTACCACTATAAGGGCATGAACATGGCCCGCGACCTTGGCGAGGTGAAGTACGACAGCGTGGCCAAGGCCACCGCCGGAGGCATCTGCCCCGTGTGCGGCAAGCACAGCATCACCATCAGCCGTGGCATTGAGGTGGGCAATATCTTCCAACTCGGCACGAAATACACCGAATCGATGAACATGCAATACCTTGACAGCGACAACACGCTGAAATATCCCATTATGGGCTGCTACGGCATCGGCGTAGGTCGTTTGATGGCTTCGGTGTGTCAGGTGAGCCGCGACGACTACGGTCCCATTTGGCCTATAACCATCGCCCCGTGGCAAGTTGAGGTGTGCGCCTTGCGCGTGGCCGACGAGAATGTGCGCCGCGTGGCCGATAAGGTTTACGAAGACCTGAAAAAGGCCGGTGTGGAAGTCATTTACGACGATCGCAACATCAGTGCCGGTGTGATGTTCTCCGATGCCGACCTGCTCGGTGTGCCGTTGCGCATCGTGGTCAGCCCGAAGACCTTGGAACGCAACGCTTTAGAGTTTGCCACCCGCGACAAATCCTTCAAGGCCGACCTGAATCCTGACAATTTCGTCAACGACGTGAAGGCCAAAATTAATGAAATGATTGCGGCTTTGACGCCTGAGGATTGACCCATCATCAACAAACTGAAAAAATCCCCGAAATATTTGTGAATATTTCGGGGATTTTCGTTCTATATCGCAAAAAATCATATTTTTGCAACTTGTCAAAACCAGCCCCGTAGGGGCGACAGCCAATAAGCAGGCGACGTAAGTCCCTGCGACCAAAAACGGCTGCCACAGTGTGACAGCCCTACAAACGAACAAACAACATAAAACAACAAATATGAACAAACAACGTACAAACAAAATCCAAAAAGTTCTCGCCACGCTGTTCATCATCGCTGCCGTCTTCGCGGGGCAACAGGCCTTTGCCACCGTCACAGAAACGATAACCATCAAAGGTCAGAAACAAAGCAATGGCAACATCAGTTATTTTGCTTTTGAGATTCAGTCGATATGGGGCAGTGCCTCGTTACCCAGCCAGCAAGGTTCCAGTTACACCTTCAACAATACGAACCTTCCTGGGGGAATGGTCACCCTCAATGGTACGCTCAACTTCCAGGAAGCCACCCAGCTTACCGACGTTGTCACCGGCAGTACATTCACGGTGACCGTTGAAAACAGCGAGCAGTGGTTTTATAGCGCCACGGTCAAGACCTTGAGCGGCACCACCGTCACTGACTGCTCCGTCACGGTGAGCGACGACCAGAACACGATCACCGTTTCCATCCCGTCGGGCAAGACCTTCGGGCAAATCATCCTCAACTATGTGACCAACGAGCCTTTCAACAACAACAACACCGTCATTGGCGGCATCGAGTCCGAGTACATCTACACCGGCAGGCCCATCGAGCCTGTGCCCACCGTCACCTACAAAGGAACGGTGCTCACCGCAGGCACGGACTACACCGTGAGCTACGCCAACAACAACGCTTTAGGCACCGCAACCCTCACTGTCACGGGCACGGGCCAATACGCTGGCACCATCTCGCACGACTACAACATTCGCGCCGTTGCCCTCAGCGACTTCAACAGCCTCGACAACAACACCTACGAAATTGCCACGACGGCCGACCTCGACCACCTCGCCGGCTATGTCAAACTCGGCAACAACTGCCAAGACCTCACCTTCAAGCAGACCGCCGACATCGCCTACACTTACACCACCGCGTGGAACAACAGCTCCAGCACCGAGAACAATTATACCGCCATAGGCACCAATGCCACCCCCTTCCGAGGCACCTTCGATGGGCAAAACTACAGCATCAGCGGCATCCGCGTCTATTATAAAGAAGGAGTCACATTCCCTCAAGGCCTCTTTAGCTCTCTCAACAACAGCACTGTCAAGCGTGTCCATCTGGCCGATGCCCGTATCTCGGGCGAAAGCCATGTCGGCGGGATTGCAGGCAGTTCTTTCAAAGGCACCGTCGAGGATTGCACCGTGGCCAACAATGTGGCCATCCACGCCGTGGCGAACGTTTCCTTTACTCACGGAGGTATCGTGGGGAGTAATCAGGGAACTGTTCAGCGTTGCATCAGCCATGCCACCCTCAGCGTTGCTTCCAACGTGGTTGGCGGCGCGAGATACGGTGGTGTCGTGGGCGATAATTTCAACAGTGGAAGTGTCAAAGACTGCCTCGCCATCGGTGCTACTGTGCCCGACCAAGAAGGCCTTGGCGCCATTGCCGGCGATAATAATAATGATCACGGTACCCTTCAGCGCAACTTCTACCGTAACTGCACCGTGGCCGGCACGGCCAACGCCACCAACGTGGGCTGCGGCGGCACCGATATCATCACTAACCAAGGTGCCCTGGCCCTTTATAGCCTCACCTTGCCCGATAACGTCACCACTGACCGCACCGCCTCGGCCATCCTGCCGGGCACGGGCAACAAGACCTACACCACCGGCGCCGACATCAACGGCACACCCTACTATTGTCAGGGAGGCACCGTCACCTTGGTTTACAACAACCTGCCCGAGGGCTATCGGGCGAACTACACTGCTACCGGCGGCACCATCAACGGCAACATCCTCACCATGCCTGCTGCCAATGTTACGGTGACGGTGACCGTGGTTCCTGACTGGAGCGGCAACGGCACACAGACCAATCCATACGTCATCACCACCACCGCCCAACTTGATGCCTTGGCCAACGAGGTGAAGAGCGGCCAGACCTACAGCGGCACCTACTTCGTATTAGGCAACGACATCGCCTACAGCACCGCAGGCCTCGGCGACATCGACGAGAACTTCACCACCATCGGCGGCTATTTCAACGGCAGCGACAAGAACTTCAGCGGTAACTTCGACGGCCAAAACCACACCATTAGCGGCATCCGCGTCTCCAAAAGCACAAGCAATAACGCCAACGCGAACAAAAACCTTGGACTTTTTGGCAGGATTTCCGGCAATGCCACCATCCAAAACGTCATCCTTACCGATGCCCGCATCACCGGTTATCGCTACGTCGGCGGACTCGTGGGCAACAAAACCAGTGGAACGGTGCAGAACTGCCTTGTCATCAATTCTACCATCACTTGCGGCGACACATACGTAGGCGCCCTTTTCGGGGCCAACAGCGGCATCCTCAACGCCAACCACTACCACAACTGCACCGTGAACAGCACGGCCAACGCCACCAACGTGGGCACTGGCAACGGCGACGTCACCGCGAACGACGGGGCGGTGTATGCCGTCATCCGCATGGTGGAAGGCTACGGCGAGAGCACCGAGAGCGACCATTGGACGTTCATCAGTTCGCCCTTATTGAGCAGTACCTCGGCCACGGATGTAGTCAACCTCATCAACACCACCACTCCCGGAAACTACGACCTCTATAAGTTATTCAACACCACTTGGGCAAACTACAAGACACACGAGGGCAATATAGAGCCCGGCTTCACCCTCGAAAACGGCCAAGGCTACCTCTACGCCAACAAGGAGGACGTCGCCTTGGTCTTCCCTGGCACGTACTATTCAGAAGCCACGAAGGAGGTGCCACTGCAACAAGGCTATAACCTCGTGGGCAACCCGTTTGATGGGAATGCCACCATCGACAGGAACTACTATACGATGAATACCGATGGCACAGGCATCGTGGCCACGGCGGTAAACGGGTCAACGCCGATTGCGCCTTGCACGGGCGTTATCGTTCAAGCCACAGGCACCAGCGAAACCGTCACCTTCACCAAGGTAACGGCACAACAGAACCCCTCCGGCAACCACGGCGGGCTGCAAATCGCCCTTGTCCAAAAGGACGCGAGACTGCGGGACGGCAAGACTGCGGGACGCGAGGGCATTATTGACAATGCCATAGTCACTTTCAACGAAGGCAGCCAGCTCGGCAAGTTCTACTTCGGCGAGCAGGATGCCAACCTCTACATCTCGCAGGGCGGCGAGGAATACGCCATTGCCTACAGCAACGGCTACGGCGAGATGCCCTTGAACTTCCGCGCCAACGAAAACGGACAATACACGATTACGGTGAACCCCGAAGGCGTGGAGATGGGGTATTTGCATTTGATTGATAACATGACCGGCGCGGATGTGGATTTGCTGGCCCTTCGACAGGCTCAGGGACCAGCTACTTATACCTTCAACGCCACCACCCGCGACTATGAAAGCCGCTTCCGTTTGGTGTTCAGCACCAACGAAACGGACGGCCCTTCGACAGGCTCAGGGACCTTTGCATTTATCAGCAATGGGGAAATCGTCATCACGGGTGTTGCGGACACATGCGATGCGTCCCTACAGGTGGTGGATGTGTTGGGGCACATTTGTAGAGACGAAATGATTGCGTCTCCCGACCATCGCGTTTACACCGCGGGAATGGCCCCGGGCGTGTACGTCTTGCGCCTCGTCAACGGCAACGATGTTAAAGTCCAAAAGATTGTGGTCAAATAAATAGAGATTCCCCTGCGGGGAATGGAGTGGAGACATAAGTTTACAGGCGGCGGCTGAAAATGCTACAGATTTGTAACCGGTTCATACCGCCGCAGGCAACAAAACAACAACCTCCATTCCCGCAGGGAAACTCAAGAGTAAAACAAACAGAATAACAAACAATTATACAACAGAATACAATGAAAAAACTAACAATGACACTCGCCATCATCCTCGGACTGGCCATGACAAGCATCGCGCAAGACTTCACCTTCTTTGGTGGCGAAATGTATGAAGAGAGAGGCGGCCTGTTCCATCGCGGAGAAGACCTCTTCGAGTATGACGGAGACCAACTCAGAGAAGGCTATGACGGCCCCATGATTGGCTTCAACCACGGTGATACTGAAGACCAGAATGCTCCTTTGGGCAGCGGTGTGGCCATGCTCGTGAGCCTTGGCGCGGCTTACCTTGTGGGCAAGAAGCGCAAAGAGGAATAATACTCCAAGAAAGAATCGGCTCAAATTTTCATCAAAATCGGCTCAAATTCGTTCAGATTTGAGCCGATTTTTCTATTTTTGTGAGCCGATTCTAATGAAAAATGAACAACAACATCATTTTAGAACACATCAAGGCGCATCCGGGGCAATCCTCGAAGCAGATTGCTGATGCCTTTGCCGACGAGACCAGTCTCGCCACCGTAAAGCGTGGCCTTAATGAACTTGTCAGCCAGTTTTACATTTATGCGGAAGGCAAGGCCAGAGCCACAAAATATTATGTTTCTCCTCTTTTTGCGCCAGTCGATTTGGATGTCTATTTCAGCAAAGAAGTCGATGAGCGACAAATCCAAACAGGATACAATTTCGACCTTATTCCAAATGTATTGAGTCGTGTGAGTTTGTTTACGGAAAAGGAAATGCAGGAATTGTACGCTTTGCAGGAGCAGTTTGCACGGAATTCTGCTGCACTTTCTGAAGAGCAAAAACGCAAAGAAATGGAACGGTTGGGCATCGACTTGAGCTGGAAATCGTCTCAAATCGAGGGGAACACTTACTCGCTTTTGGAAACGGAAAAACTGCTGAAAGAGAAAAAAACCGCTTCGGGAAAAACCAAAGAGGAAGCCATCATGTTGCTCAATCATAAAGATGCACTTGATTTCATCGTGGCTCATCCTGATTATTTAGAACACCTCACCATTTCGCATATCGAAGACATTCACAGCCTGTTAGTCAAAGACTTGAATGTTGACAGAAACATCAGAACAAGGCGCGTAGGTATCACGGGAACCAATTATCGCCCCCTCGACAATGAGTTTCAAATCCGCGAAGCACTGCAACAGACTTGCGATTTGGTGAACGGCCGAGAAAATGTGTTTGAAAAGGCTTTGTTTGTGCTGGTTTTACTTTCTTATATTCAAGCCTTTAATGATGGAAACAAGCGCATTGCCCGTATTACGAGCAACGCCATCCTTATCGCCAACCAATATAGCCCCATCTCGTTCCGCACAGTGGACAACATTGATTACAAAAAGGCCATGCTTTTGTTTTACGAGCAAAACAACATCTCGGCCTTCAAGAAAATCTTTATTGAGCAATTCCGCTTTGCTGTGGAAACTTATTTCTAACATTAGCCATTTATATGGATTCTAAAAGAAATTTCTGCCAGTTTTTTTGTATTGCACTTTCGCAACCCAAAATTTTCCTATTTTTGTCCCATTAAAACGAAAAAAACTGCACAGATAGAAGTTTAAATCTGACATAGTAAACAACGGGTTTTACGCTCTTGTTCTCTCTGCTGAAAGCTGGACACTTTCATCTATATGAGAATATAGAATTTAAAATTCACGCAATGCGTGAACTTTTTGTACTTATTTATATACATAGTAGTCCAGAAATCCATAGCAGAAGGTAATGCACAAAGTTTCCATGCTTTTATTGCTTTTCAAAACAAGACGAAAGCCAAAAACGAAAAGCAAAATGGAAAGAGAAAAGCGATACTCTACTGATGATTTCCACTTAGGCAACCTTATCAAAGCAGAGCTGATGCGGCAAGGGCGCAGTATCACTTGGTTAGCCTCGCAGGTAGATTGCTCGCGCGAGAATCTATACAAGGTGTTTCGCCACAAATGGATTTACACTGACCTTCTTTTCCAGATTTGCGATGCTTTGGATTATGACTTCTTCAAGGTCTGTTCCGAGCATTACCAAGCCTATAAATGTGAACAAAACATCCAATAGTTTGGTAGGAATTTTCCAAAACTTTAGGACAAATAGCACCATGTAAAACAATAATAATAAAATAGATTGAAATACTTTTGTCGCGTATCAATAATCAACTAAAACCGATGCGTCCGATGGGATATAACTGGACAAATCAAATTATGAAAAAACTGATTTTAGGTCTATTTGCAATCGTAATTGTTGCAATGACCTCGTGTAGTTCTGTTCGAATTGTTCCACAAGCTAAGAGTATAGGAAATGCCGTTCGCTTTCAAGAGCTTAATCTCACAAATGCTGATTATTCGGTGTTGAATACAATCTCAGCCGAGGCAACCATTAGTGTAACTTACCATTCTGACAAGTCCATTGAAGTAAAAGATATGGACAATACGTTTTCGTACAAATTGAAGTCTGTGGGAAAGAAAGGATCTGGTGTATTTATGTTGGATAAAACAGAAGGTGTAATTAGAGGTGGTTTTTTGTCCAATAATCTAAGTAGTATTGACTTGACTTGCCCTGAAGATGTCTCTATAGGAGTAGCTTTGTATAGAATTATCTCTATGTCCCAACAGATGGGTGCTGATGGATTGGTTGAGCCAGTAATGTCCACAAACATTGAAGGAACTTCTGGATCTATTGGTAAAATGACCGTAGTGTACAAAACTACTGTTTCCGCAAAACCTGTTAAACTTAAAGTGACTGGAAAATGAAAACAACGAAATACATACTTCTTTGCTTAGCGACCATTCTTGTTGCATCTTGTTCTTCGAACAAACAGTCTACGGCCACTCGGGGTACTACCCCAACCATTAATCTGGCTTTGACGAAAGATGCTCAGGTAAACAGATTTGCCAATCTTGACTATGGCATCAAGCTAAACATCAACGATGGCAGGGCATACGACAAAGCCTTGCGGATTGTATATAAACATGACGACTATCTGACTTCAACCCCCACGGTTAATGTTTATCCCGAAGTCTTGTCGTTTGTAAACGAAAGCATGAGAAGGTATATGAGGACTATGGGATTCAATCTGGATGCCGATGTAAATACAGATTATATGCTTTCTGTTTCACTTAAGGAATTCAATGTCAATTATTTGTCAGGCATTGGTTGGTCGGGCATTGTCACAATGGAAATAGAGGTTTATGACAAAGATCGCCGATTGGTCTATCCTAACGTTTCCGTTGTTGGAAGATATAGCAGCAAGGCTTGCAATGGAAAGAATTATTACGGAGCTACTGATGCGATGAACAAAGCCTACGCCAATGCTTTGGAAGACATTGATTGGGATCGTATTGCATTTTTCTTGAGGAGAGCATCGTCACCGGCTTTGGAGGGAAACAAGCAAGTTCAAGGTTCGGGCAACACGGCTCTTGAAGCACAGGTCATTCGTTGGAATGTTGACTCAAGCCCGAGAGGAGCGGATGTCAAATGGCGTGTCATATCTTCGACGCCTGATGTAAAAAACACCATGGAGAACTGGGTAGGCTCAACTCCATACGAAACTACGGAAACGTTGGATATCAAAGGACTTACATACAACAATTCTGGAGATGTCCAAATTGAAATAAGCTGCGAAAAGCCCGGCTATATTGAACAAAAAAAGAGGTTTAACCTTCGTCAAGTCATTGACCAAAAGGATATTTCCACCAAGTTCAATCTGATTAAGGAAGAATAAATCGGCTCAGATTTTCATCAAAAATCGGCTCAAATCTGAACGAATTTGAGCCGATTTTCCTATTTTTGTGAACTGATTTTATTGCCAAAAAAAACTCCGACAGATCACTCTGCCGGAGTTTTTTCTGCTTCAACGAATTCCACCTTCTTGTTCTTTCGGAACCACGCCGTGATGTCTTTCACGCGACCGTCGGCTAAGCGTTTCATCATGCGTTGGTTAGTCGTTGCGCTGTCTAAAGCACCCAACTCGGCCACATAACGACCCAATTTGATGTAGTCAAAATGGTCAGTTGAAACATTCTGAGGCAGGTCGTTTTTGCCGGAATACCATGCGGCTTTCAGGTTTTTGTGGCTGTTTTTCAACTTCTTGGCCAGTTCGGAAACCTGTTGCGGCTCGTTGTCGCCGCCCATGAAGCACACGCAGGTGATGCCCGACTCGTATTGCGCCACAAGCCGATTCAACTCGCTCTCGTCCAACACATTGCCCACATTCTCCCACAAATACTTGCTGTGGCAACCCGGGCAATGGTTGGGACAGTTCGAAATGTTGATGGCAAGCGTCACCTCATCAGGAACTTCCTGAAAGACAATATCATAGTTGGCATATTTCAGCATCTGTCCATCTCCATTTTTCCGTAGTAACGGCGGGCGGCTTCCTGCTGGCGCGGCTCGCTAAAGTTGCTGACGCGCTTCAGGTAACCGATGATGCGGGTCAGGTAGTCAATGTTGTGGCTGTGGCACTCGGGACACTCTTTCAGGAAGCGCTTGTCGATGTGGCCGCAGTCGTTGCAAATGGTGTTCGGGATATTGAAAGTGAAGTAGTTACAGCCTTCGCGGGCAGCCACACGCAGCAACTGGCGGTACTGCTCCTTGGTCAAATGCTCCTCAAGGTTGCAATGCAAGGCCGAGCCGCCGGTGAGGTGCTTGATGTACTTCTCGCCGTGCAAGCGGAACTTGTCCAAAACGTTGGTGTTCGGGTCTTCCACGATGTAGAAATAGCTGTTGTAGCAGTCGCGATGCACCTCGTAGCCGTCTTCGCGGTCCCACTTGGAATGCTTCACGCCCACATTTTCGGCGGGAATCATCTCGCAGTTGAACATCAAGCCGTCGGCTTTGGAGTAATATTTCTTGTTGTACTTCTCAATAAGACCGAGAACTTCCTGCACAAAATGCTCATATTCAGGATTGTCCGAAATCTTGATTTTCAGGAACTCGGCAGCTTCCACGAGGCCGTTCACGCCGATAGTGAGGTATTGACGGCCCAAATTAATGTAGCCCGCATCAAAGAGCGGCAACATACCCTTGCGTTGCAGTTCCTTCAGGTTCTCGTTGTAGCAAATCTGCACTTTGTGGCACAGGTCGACGATTTCCTCAAGGAAAGTGAGGTAGTGCATGTTGTTGCGCGCGGCGTATTGGATGCAACGGTTCAAATTAATGGTCAGCACGCTCTTGGAACCCGTGGAAACGCCACCGGCGCCGAGGGTGTAACTGAAACCGTTGTCCTGAATCTCGTTGCGCAGGCGACAGCACGAGGAAAGTGAGTCGGCGTTATCGCTTAAATAAGTGAAGAACGAATGCCCTTCGGCGTACATTTCGGCGGTGAAGTCGGCCCAATCTTGGTCGATGACATCACCATCCTTGGAGAGCAAGGCCATGGTTTCAACGGGGAAGGTCAGCACGCTCTTGAGTCGTTCGGCGTTGAACCACTTCATAAAGCGTTTCTGGAGCCAACTCAGTGATTCCCAGTCAGGTTTGGTACCATCGGGGAAATAGAAGTTGCCAAACAGTGACTCGAAATAGTAACGGTCGTAATAGGCGATGTTCCAGAACACGGATTGATAGTTACGCGCGCCCGCAGGTTGGTTGAGCGAATAAACAATCTGTTGGAAGCAGTCGGTGATGACCTTGTCGATGGTGCGCGGTTTCAATGAATGGTCGACCACCTCATCGGCGCGTTTGTAGTAGTCTGTACCATAGTCCTTTCCGATGAAATAATTCATATACATCAGAAATTCAGGCGTGGCGCAAGCGCCCGACAATTGCGACGACACCATAAACACCATATTAATAAACCCGCCGCAGAAAGAGCGCAGTTTGGTGGGAGCGGTGGAGTTGCCGCCAATGGAGGCTGTGCCTTCGTTGAGCCACGGATACATGGTGATGGAGGCGCAGTAGTTGGCCAACGAGGTCTCGTCGTTCTTGTAAATGAAGTGGTTATTGAGCAAATAGAGGTAACGGTCGGCGAGTTCCTTGCCGAACATCGACTTGATACGGTCCGTCAGCAGGCGACGATTAATGCGGATGAAACTCGACTTGGGCAGTTCGCCAATTAATGTGGCGATGTTCTTCTTCTCCACATTGGCATTGGCGTCATACTTCGAGCCAGTAGCGGCATTCGAGGCGTTGACGTAATTGCTCAGGAAGTCGATTTTCTCGCGGATTTCGCGGTCCTCGGTGTGTTTTTGGCGGTACAAAATGTAGTTTTTGGCCACAGTATAATATTGCTCCGCCATTAGTGCGGTTTCCACCTGATTCTGGATTTCCTCCACAGTGATGCCGTTGGTCACGCGAACGCGGCTCAAGATGCCGTTCAAATCCTCATCGGTGGCATAAAAACCCGAAGCCAAGAAGGCTTTGCTGATGGCGATTTTGATTTTGTCTAAAGAGAAGGCTTCCTGCTTGCCGTCTCTTTTGGTAATGTATAGTCCTCCGTTGCTCATATAGTGTACTCGTTTTCAGAAATTCTTGATTATCACAAGGTTGCAATAAAATCCTTTGGAAAAACCTCGTTTTGCAAAGGTATATCATTTTGCCCTCAACGGACAAATTAATTGCCGATTTTTTTGTCAACAGAATTATCAACAGGATAAAATGTTGTATTTTTGCCCGTTAAATCTAAAAGACATGAGAAAAAAACTTTTATTCGTATTTTTGTTCCTTGCGACCGTTGTGATGCAGGCGCAGGAAAACCGCTCACGCGACATGTGGGACTTCGTAACCTCGTTCTCTTGCTCCACGGGCCGCCAGCACGGCGTGGTTTATGACGGCGAGCATATCTACACCAGCGCATGGGGAAAGTCGTCGACAGTGCTGTCGATGTTCTACAAGTATGACCTCGACGGCAACCTTTTAGACGAATTCGACATCCCCGGAATCGACAATTCCGACAACTACCTGCGCGACATGACCTACGACGGCCAATACTTCTATGGCTGCGACGCGCATTCGGGCGTGATTTGGTGTGTCGACCTCCACAACAAGACCTTGGTCGGGCAAATCAACACGAGCTTCAATGAACTTGGCCACTGCTCCTACGACCCCGTTTACGACGCCTTCTGGGTGGGCGAAAGGGCCACGGGCAATAGCCCCAATCTGCACCTCGACCTCAAGCTCGTCGACCGCAACGGCAACGTAATTAAGACCGCCACGGCCCACAACCTTGGCGGACACACCGTGCACGGCACCGGCTATTTCACCGACGAGGACGGCGTTGCCCACCTCTTCCTCTTCGCCGTGGAAGGCTTCACCGCTCACGTTTTCGACTACCTTATCGAAGCCGACAGCATGGATCCTGACTACATCTTCGATTTCTCCGTCACCCCGGGCTGGGGATATGCCTGTTCGGCAGGCGGTGCCTTCGTCGGAGAATGCAACGGCTCCATCTACTTCTTCGGCGACGTCGACAAGAGTCCCAACCTCATCGGCATCTACGCTTTGGGCGACTACACCCCTGTCGTCCCCACGCCGCCCGAAGGCAACATTTTCTTCGACTTCAACGACGGCATCATGCGCTGGACCACCATCGATGGCGACGGCGACGGCTTCAACTGGGAGATGCGCCAAAACTGGGGCAACCCCGAAAACCCCTTCAGCGTCACCTCGGCCTCATACGACGACTTCTCAAGCACCATCCTGTATCCCAAGAACTACATGGTCACCCCCTACAAGCTTGACTGCGAGGAGATTTCGTTCATCGCCTGCGCCCAAGACGTATACAATCCTGCCGAGCACTTCGGCGTAGCCGTTTCAACAACAGGAAACACCAATCCCAGCGACTTCACCGTCGTATGGGAAACCGACATGACCGGCAAAGGCCCCGGCCAATGGTATCATTACGACGTCGACCTCAGGGCCTACCAAGGGCAAGATATCTATGTGGCTATCGTCCATTTCAACTGCTCCAACCAGTTCATGCTGAACATCGATGATGTGATGCTTTACAGAACCTACGACAACGTGGCCGACCACAACACCGCCACCCTGAGCGTCTACCCCAACCCCGCCACCGACATGCTGCAAGTGGAAAGCACCGAGCGCATCGAGCACTACGAGGTGTACGACATCACCGGAGCCTTGTTGCGCCGCACCGCCGTGGGCCAGAAGGCCTTCACCTTAGACCTTGAAGCCCTGCCCGCCGGCACCTACCTCATGAAGCTGACCTCGGAAGACACCGTGCAGACGCGCCGGTTTGTGAAGCAATAAACGATCAACTCATACCCATCAAAATCCCCAACCCTTTGTTGTGTTGGGGATTTTTTGTATCACCTTTTTTATTTTATATGGAAAAATTTCTTACCTTTGCAGCCGAAAAACTCCTCTTAAAGGATATTGTGAAAAATTTGATAACTAACTAATAATTAAACAATTACACACAAAAAATATCCTGAAAGCAACAAATGCAACCTTCGGAAATGACCATACAACAGCAAATATTGGTAGTGCGCGATCAGCGCGTTATGCTTGATTTCGAGCTGGCCGCTTTGTATGGTGTGGAGACAAAGGCACTCAACCAAGCGGTGAAGCGTAACGTTGAACGGTTTCCTGCCGATTTTATGTTTCAGTTGACACAAGGCGAATGGAACTTGGTCAGCAACCATCTCACCTTGTTGCGGTCACAAAATGCAACCGCAAATCTGGCTGAAAATCAAGACAGTACTGTTTTGCGGTCACAATTTGTGACCACAAAATCGGAAGAGAATGCCGATTTTGAGATTTTGCTGTCGCAAGTTGCGACCGCAAAAACGATAAAGAAAACTCGCTCGCTGCCATACGCTTTTACTGAACTCGGCGTAGCCATGCTCAGTAGCGTGTTGCGTTCGCCCTCGGCCATTCAGGTGAATATCAATATCATGAGGGCTTTTGTGGCTTTCCGGCATTTGGCCACCCAGCCTTTACCCAACAGTAACGCAGAACTGAGAAAGGAAATACAAGCCTTGCGCAACGAGTTGGAGGATATTCTCTCCGACCAAAACGACATCAACGAAATGACCCAAGCCCAAATTGATGCCATCAGTGATGCCTTGGCCGATCTTCAAGCAAAACCTCAAACCCAACAACGCCAACGCATAGGCTTCGTAAAAGACAACTATGATAAATCCTGAGATGCGAAACATTTAATAAAGAAAATCTTAAATATTGAATTTCAAATAAATAATTAAATTATCAACAAATTAAAATCAAAAAAATTATGTTCAAAAAATCTTTACTGATTATGACGCTGCTCGCGCTGCTCGCGCCTTGGGCGGCGATGGGACAAACAACGGTGTATGAAACGGATTTTGAAGACATGAACACCTACTCGGCTCCAACAAATTGGAAAAATTTGGGTGGTACCATCCAAGTTCAATCTAATGGTGCCATAAACGATAGTAAGAGTTTAAGATTTGGCGGCAATAGCACCACAAATATCGTTGTAATGCCCTCTTTGTCAGCGGAAATCAACACGCTTCAAATAGTTTTTAATCAGAAATCCAGTAATACTGATGCAGGCGATTTTGAGGTTGGTTATGTTACAAACGATTCCGATGCAACAACATTTGTTGCCATCAGTTCTTATACGGCATCGAGTTACATAACAGCTTCTGAAGTTACAGTCAGTTTATCTTCTGCCCCTCAAGGAGCACGCATCGCTTTTTACCATTTAACGACAACAGCATATAAATATTGGTATATTGATAATGTCAGAGTTGAAGTACCCGCAACATCCTGTTCCACTCCAACAGGCCTCTCCGCCACACCAACTTCAACAACCGCCGATGTAACTTGGACTGCTGGAAACAATGAAACCGCATGGCAACTTTATTATTCAAACAATCCAGCAGACGATCCAGACGCAGCCAATGAAGAAGATCTTATTGATGTGACTACTACCCCAGCATACACAATATCCGATTTAACCCCAAACACTGAATATTTCGTTTATGTCCGCGCGAAATGCAACGAAAACGAATACAGCAACTGGACGGCTGCCGAAAGTTTTACCACTTTATACACTGCCAAAACTCTCCCGTATAGCTATGACTTTGAAGATGCTGACGAATTGAACTATTGGACCATGCGTGACAATTCTCCTGGTACAACATATTATCCTCCTACAGGAATCAGCGATACTTATTCTTATAGTTCATCACACAGTTTTATGTTCCAACGTACAAGTGGATATGAAACACAATATCTGATTTCTCCAGAATTTAGCGGCACTTCCCTTGGTATTCATGTTCAACTCTATCATAAGCAAACGAATGCTGGAGCTACACTTCAAATTGGTTATTCCACCACCAACAATGCCACCGAATCTTTCACATGGGAAGAAGGAACACCTAATCAAGCATTCTCTTCTTTCACCTCATACGAGTACCTTTGTCCTTCAGGCACAAAGTATGTTGCTATTAGATACTCCGCAACATCTTATACCTCAATTTTTATAGATGACATTGCCTTTACTAACGCTTACGACAAAATATTCACATATAACGAGAATGGCCTTTGGAATGAAGCATCCAACTGGAATCCTTCGGGCGAACCTAATGCAAGCCAAAACGTATTGATTAACGGCTCTGCTACCATCCCCAACGGCTGCATTGCGATGGCAAACAACATCACTCTCGGCACAGGTTCTATCACTATCGCCAACGGTGGCCAACTGAAGGCCAACAATGCAATAACTGCCACAGTACAGAAGGAAATCACTGGCTATGGCGACGACAACACCGTTAATACAGGTTGGTATTTCATAGCTTCACCTATTGACGACGAAGGCTTAGGAATGTCTCCTTCAAACATCACCAATTTGATTAGTGATTCACATATCTACGACCTCTACGAATTCAACCAAAGTGCTGAGACTGGGTTGGAATGGGTAAACTATAAGAATCCTGATGGTGGTTTTGACCTTTATAATGGACATGGTTATCTGTATGCCAGTTCGGAAACTGTCTCGTTGGAGTTCAATGGTTCAATCAAGCCCGCCAACGACGATGTAGAAGTATCGCTCGAATATGATCCTGAAGCAGAATTTGCCGGCTGGAACCTTGTGGGCAACCCGTTCACATTCAATGCCTACGTGAACAGGTCCTACTACACGATGACCACCACGAGCAACACTCCTGTTGCCGTCAACAATAATGCTGCCATTCCTCCTTGCACGGGCATTTTGGTGCAAGCAATGAATGACAGTGACAATTCGGTTACCTTTACCCAAACCGCTCAATCCAACGCCAATAACGGCAACCTGCAAATGACCGTGGCACAGCAAGCCACCAACCGTGATGCTGCTATCATTGATAATGCGGTTGTGAACTTCAACGAAGGCGACCAGTTAAGCAAGTTCTACTTCGGCAACCCCGCCGCCAACCTCTACATCCCGCAGAACGGCAAGGAATACGCCATCGTGAGCAGCAACGGCCAAGGCGAAATGCCCGTCAACTTCAAGGTTCGTGAGGATGGCACCTACACCCTTACGGTCAATCCTGAGAATGTGGAGATGAATTATTTGCACCTCATCGATAACATGACTGGTGCCGACATTGACCTGCTCCAGACCCCGAGCTACAGCTTCAATGCCACCACCCGCGACTATGAAAGCCGCTTCCGTCTGGTGTTCAGCGTCAATTCCATCTTTGAGAACGAAGACAGCAACAATGATTTCGCCTTCTTCAGCAACGGCAGCCTCATCGTCAACAACGAAGGCCAAGCCACCCTGCAAGTGGTTGACCTCATGGGCCGCGTCCTCAGTAGCGAGACCATCGACGGCTGCCACAGCATGAGCTTGAATGTCGCCCCCGGCGTGTATATGATCCGCCTTGTGAATGGAAACGATGTGAAGGTCCAAAAGATGGTGGTTAAATAAATAAAGATTCCCCTGCGGGGAATGGAGTGGAGACATAAGTTTACAAGCGGCGGCTGAAAATGCTACAGATTTGTAACCGGTTCATACCGCCGCAGGCAACAAAACAACAACCTCCATTCCCGCAGGGAAACTCAAGAGTAAGACAAATAGAATGACAAACAAATAAACACACAAAATAAAATGAAAAAACTAACAATGACACTCGCCATCGTCCTCGGATTGGCCATGACAAGCTTCGCGCAAGACTTCACCTTCTTCGGCGGAGAAATGTACCAAGAAAAAGGCGGCCTCTTCAACCGTGGAGATGACCTCTTCGAGTATGACGAAGAACTACTCAGGGAAGGTTATGACGGCCCCATGATTGGCTTCAACCATGGTTTGGAAGACGACCAGAATGGTCCCTTGGGCAGCGGCATCGCCATGCTGCTCGGCTTGGGTGGCGCCTATTTGGTGGCCAAGAAACGCCGCGAGGAATAATCACCTGTAGAGACGCATTGAATGCGTCTCCCAACTTATGAGACACAAGTATTGTGACACAAGCATTGCGTCTCTACAACGGAACGAAAAGGCGGTGCCCATTGCGGCACTGCCTTTTTTTGTATCTTTGCAGTCAAGATTTTGTCTTGAACCCATCCCAAGCGATTTGTCTTTCTTTTTTTCTTGACTTTTCAATTTTTTTTGTATTTTTGGAGCCTCAAAATACCATGAGGATGGAATTAACCATTTTTGTTTTAACCATTTGGACCATCATTAAAATGACAAAATTATGAGCAAAAACACCTACAACATCATCTTTATGCCTGGAGACATTCTCGGCCTGTAGCCTGTGTGACAAGCTCCGAATTGCAGGGTTTGCCGCAGGCCACGGGCCTAAAATCTCCGTTGCATGGCTTGCCATGCGCAAGCCGCAAACATTTAATTCATTCATTTATTTACAAACCTTACAATTCTTAATTATGAAAAAAAGATCTTTATTTTTGATGCTGCTGCTCGCGGTGTTTATGCCTTGGGCAGCGAATGGACAAGAACCCTTGACCATTGGCGATGGCACAAGCTATTCGCCAACAGGTAGTGGCAATCCAACTGGCACCACTAATGGTGCAGGTTCTCCGATGGGTAACACCTACTTCTACAATTCCACTGCGCAGTTCATTTATACGGCAGAAGAATTGGGTACAGCCAAAATAATTAATTCCGTGGCTTTTTACCATAACGCTAAATCATTGGTTGGCACGGTGAAAATCTATCTTTTCCACACGACAGAGTCCACGGTGAATACTTCTTCATACATCACTTCAGGAACCCCACTTTACACGGGTACAAACATTACCCTTGGCGGCAGCAGTGCCGGATGGCAGGAATTTACACTCGAAACACCTTTTGAATACAACGGGACCGACAACCTTTTGGTTATAGTGTGCAGAACAAAGAGGTCTGATGGTGGCACACCTTCCTATAATACAGACTTAGCATGGCAATACACCTCCACCTCGGAAAACTATCGGTATATGATGAGAAGCAACGATACTGAGGCGACTGTAGCTCTCTCCAATACCACAACAGCATACGTTCAATCGTATTACCGTCCCAACATTCAGATTGGATACGAACTCCCAAGCGACTGCGAAAAGCCCGACACCTTTGAGGCTTCTAACGTGACCCACAACTCCGCCACCCTCACTTGGAGCGGCGGTAGCGGCACTTACAACGTGGAAGTGAAAGGCGGCGATTGGGCCAATTGGACGGAAATCCTCCACGAAACTGCTCTCACCTCCACTGATTTGGAAAATCTTAAAATAGTCACTGACTACCAAGCCCGCATACAGAGCGTGTGCACCAACGAACCCAGTGGCTGGAAAACCACAAGCTTCGCCACCGAATGTGGCCCCATCAACATAGGTTACCAATGCGGCTTTGAAGGACCCAACACGGGCGGCACCACTTCCTATCCATTGCCCGCCTGCTGGACGAGAATTACTGAACAAACTACTTCTCTTTATCCTTATGTATACAATTATGGCAGCCCGAAGACAGGTTCTTATCACTTGTATTTTTATTCCAGCAGTAACTCTTCAGCGGAAGAAATCGCCATTATGCCTGAAATCGATGGCGGCTTGAATGGCAAGCGACTTTCATTCTACCAAAAGGGCGCTTATTCATTCTCTATAGGTTATATGACCGACCCGACAAATGCAGCCACTTTTGTTGCTGTGGAAACCAGGACTGGCGAATCATACTACCAATTTTATGAAGTTGACTTTGGCGAATACACGAATGATCCACGTTATATTGCCATCAAATCAAATTTCACTTCAAACTATCAAAGCATCTATTTTGATGATGTCACATTAGTCAACTCTCCCACCTGTTTCAGGCCCACAATGGGCACTTCGGCCACTGACGTTGCTGCCACCACCGCCAAAGTGAGTTGGACACCTGCCGGTGAAAACCAAGACCACTGGGATGTGTACTACTGCACAACCACCAACGTTGCTCCAACTGCAACTACTACGCCGAATGTGACGAACACTGCCGACAATCCCTGCACGCTGACTGGCCTCACGCCCGAAACCAAGTACTATGTGTATGTACGTGGCAACTGCGGCTCTGGTGATGTAAGCGAATGGAGTACCAACTACTGCACCTTCACCACCACGGCCTATTGCGCCGATATGCAGGTGAAAACCTTCAATGCCACGGCCACCAACTACGATGCGGCCACCGTCACTTGGACGGGCGCAGGTGCAGCCACACAATGGAAAGTGCAGTGCAGCCAAGACAATACTTTTGTAACCGTAGATAAGGAAGTTGTTGCCGATGCCACCACTGCCAACATCACGGGCCTTACAGCTAACAAGACCTATTATGTGCGCATTGCCCCGTATTGCGACGAAGCAAGCGACTACACCCCGTGGTCTTCCAACAAGAGTTTCAGCACACCCGTAAGCTGTCCCTCCCCGACGCTTGCCGCAGCCACCAACCCCACCGCCCACGGCGCCACACTCAGTTGGACTGGCTCGAGCGAGAGCTATGATGTGATGGCTGCTATGGTTGCTGTAACCAATTACCTCAATGCTAACTTTGATGACAATACGATACCAGATGGATTCACCAACAACTCTACTAATCCTTGGATTGTAGTAGCAAATGGATACAACAGCAGTTCTTATTGTGTTAAAAGCGGCAACGCTGGAGTTAATTCAAGCACATCCGATTTGAGCTTTGAGGTGACCTTGAATAGTCCTGCCACCATTAGCTTCTACGCCAAAGTTTCTTCCGAAAGCGATGATAAAGGAAGATTCTTAATTGATGGCACACAAAAGGTTAATGTTTCTGGCACATCCGGTGATTGGACACCTTACTCGTTTGAACTTACCGCAGGCACTCACACCCTCATTTGGAGATACTATAAAGATGGTTCTTATGCATCTGGTGATGACTGCTTCTACGTTGACAACATCACCATCAGCAGCAGCACGGTCGGCACATGGCAAACCGTTGCAACAGGCATTACCGAAAGCCCATACGTAATGGACGATGCCACCATCTTCGAGCCTGAAACTCCTTATCAAGTGAAACTGGTAGGCTACTGCCCTTGGACTGAAGAGCAAACCGAGAGCAACATCATCAGCTTCACCACTTCCAGTAGCTGCGAAACGCCGAGCAACGTCGTTGCAAGCGAAATTACCTACAATTCAGCCAAAATCTCTTGGGACACCCACGGCCTCACCACCTTCAACCTGCGCTACAGCAGCAACGGCGGCAACACTTGGGAAGAACCCATAACCAACATAACCTGTCCTTACATCCTCCCCGGCCTGACCGGCAACACCGCATACCAAGTGCAAGTTCAAACCACCTGCGGCAACGAGACATGGTCGGCCTCAGGAAACTTCACCACTGAATGCGGCCCCATATCCGTGGCGACTGAGGCTTATACGTACGGTTTTGAAGACGTACTGCCTTGGAACTGCTGGACAGTGGCATCGGGTAGCAGTGTGACTCGCAAAAGCACCAGTGGCAATTCTCATGAGGGCAGCTATTACATGTGTTTCAATGGCACTCAGGAAAACGTGATTGAAATGCCTTCGTTCGAGCAGGCTACTAACACACTGCGCCTCGAATTTTGGGTGCGTCCTGAAGACTATTCCAATTCGAAGTGTGGCAGTTTGGCCATTGGCTATTACAATGCCACAAACGAATTTGTGGCTCTCAAGACCTATGCTTACAACACCACGACCAACAAATATGACGGCTGGGAGAGTAGCACTTACATTAAAGAACACATCGACTTGGATGTGGATTCCGACAACGATGGCACTCCTGATATTCCAGACAATGCCAACATCGTCTTCCGCCAATTCAATACTACTTACAATTATTGGTGGTATGTCGATGATGTCAAGGTGAAGATCATCCCGACTTGCGAAGATGTTGATAATGTAACAGCTTCCAACATAACCAACCACTCGGCCAACATCACATGGACTGCCGACGAAGCCCAAAACGCATGGCAGATTGCCTACAAGGCTGGTGCCAACTTCAACCCGAACGATGCCACAGAGTTGGCCACCGCCACTGTAATCGACGCGACCTCAAACTCCTACCTGTTCGACAACAACCTTGAAGCTGAAACCGCCTATTATATGTATGTACGTGCCAACTGTACTGCCTCTGAAAACGGTTACGGCGATTGGAGCGACAGCTACGCCACCTTTACCACCGCAGCATCCGCTCCTGCTCCCACCGCCTTCAACAAGACCGACGTTGGTCCCGATTGGGTTGACCTCTATTGGACTGCACCTGCAGGCGACCGCTTGAGCGGATATGGCATTTACTATGCAACCACTTCCACTGCACCTACAGCAGAGACTGAAGCCCTTGTAACCATTGACAATCCTGCAGCACCTACCTCAGAGACTCCTCATCGTCTGCAAGGTTTGGCCAATGAAACCATCTATTACATTTGGGTGCGTGCCAACCATGAAACAGGTGTTTACAGCGCATGGACACCAATCACAGGCTCATCCATTACCACCCTCGTGGCCTGCCCGACACCTACAGCTTTAACGGCCGAAAACATCACCTACACCACCGCCGACCTTACTTGGACAGGTTATAGCGACAGCTATACGGTGGAGTATCGTGAAGTCATTACGGCTCCCGTCGAAACCAATCTCAACTACGGCTTTGAAGACGGAACCATGCAAGGCTGGACTTCTTATGATGAAGACGGAGATAATAGTGGCTGGAGTGTTCAGAGCGGTAGCTCTTACACTCATGGAGGAAGCTCATATTGCGTCCAAGCCGTTTACAATGGCAATGCCGTTCCTAATAACTGGCTGATTTCTCCTGAGATTCCGCTGGGCGGCACCTTGAGTTTCTATGCGAAAAGATCAAACGCTGGTACGGGAGAACAGTTCCAAGTCTATGTCTCAACCACAGGAACAGACATAGCCAACTTCACGGCAATTAGCGAGTTGATAAATGCTCCGATTACTTATGCAAATAATCCATACGAATACGATCTAAGCAGTTATTCAGGAAACGGTTATGTCGCCATCAGGCATACCGCAGAAGTAAATCAGTATTGGCTTTTTGTTGATGACATCTGTATCACCAACTCCACACCGGGTGTTTATGGCGATTGGGTAACCGCCACGGATAATGCCACGAATGGTGCATACACTGTCACGGGTCTCTTCGCTAACACCAAATATGAAGTCCGCGTGAAAGGCAACTGCGATGGCGGCGAATGGAGCGATGCCATCAACTTCACCACACCTGCCTTCACCAAGGACATCTCAGCCTACACCGGTAACGATAACGGCTGGTATCTGATTGCCTCGCCTGTTGCAGAGGACATCACACCCTCTGAAAGCAATGGTTTCCTCACCAACACTTACGACCTCTACCGCTTCAACCAGAATCCTACTATTAATGATGATGAAGAGTACTTGGAATGGGAAAACTACAAAAAGCACAACTTCGCAATTGAATCGGGCAAGGGCTATCTCTATGCCAACTCAGAAGACGTCACTCTCACCTTCACTGGCACACCTTACACTGGCGACGGCAAAGTCACTTTGACCTATTCCGAGGATAATCCCGATGCGAACATGCACGGCTGGAACTTGGTGGGCAACCCCTTCGGCGTGAATGCCTACATCAATCAGAGTTTCTTCACCTTGGATGGAAGTTCTGATTTTGTGTCCCAAAGTGCCAGTACAGCCATTGCGCCCATGCAAGGCATTTTGGTTCGAACCAATGCTGAAACAACCTTGACCTTCAGCACCACGGCTCCCGAAGGTTCAAATGGCAAAGGCTCAATCAACATTGATGTTGTGGGGGCTGGCAACCATCGTGGCAACAGCCTCATCGACCGTGCCATCGTCAGCTTCAACGAAGGTGACGCACTGCCCAAGTTCCAACTCAACCCGAACCACACCAAGGTCTACATCCCGCAGGGCAACAAGGACTATTCGGTGGTTTGCAGCAATGGCCAAGGCGAAATGCCCGTCAACTTCAAGGTTCGCGAGAATGGTACCTACACCCTCACGGTCAATCCTGAGAATGTGGAGATGAATTATTTGCACCTCATCGATAACATGACTGGTGCCGACATTGACCTGCTCCAGACCCCGAGCTACAGCTTCAACGCCACCACCCGCGACTATGAAAGCCGCTTCCGTCTGGTGTTCAGTGTCAACGGTGAAAACGGCGCTTCGACAGGCTCAGCGACCTTTGCGTTCTTCAGCAACGGCAACCTCATTATCGGCAACGAGGGCGAAGCCACCCTGCAAGTGGTTGACCTCATGGGCCACGTCCTCAGTAGCGAGACCATCAACGGCAGCCACAGCATGAGCTTGAATGTCGCCCCCGGCGTGTATATGATTCGCCTCATCAACGGCAACAATGTTAAAGTCCAGAAAATCGTGGTGAGATAATGTCACAAAACAATCAAAACATACAAAACAATTGTAGAGCCAAGGGAAGCTCGCTAACCAGCGGCTTCCCCAACGGCTCGCAAGCGAGCCACGTCGACAAGCCGGTTGGCGCG
>Ga0265298_10001769_pt1 | contig 31582 bp, 51 predicted proteins | sample AusTroGonzalo_MG_3_FD_193486 | JGI IMG/M metagenome (GOLD analysis project Ga0265298, IMG submission 193486) | Bovine rumen microbial communities from tropical cattle in Woodstock, Queensland, Australia - Gonzalo_01 | ecosystem: Host-associated > Mammals > Digestive system > Stomach > Rumen ... | reverse complement strand
TATTTGGCGTGATAATAAATCTTCAATAACAAGAAATAAAAGCCCTCAACAATATTTTATTGACACTAATCATATGTATATTGAATCATAGGTTAAAGCACTATCTTTTATTTTTGAACATGGAATTGAAATTGAAGATAAATTAATTACTTTTACCGTTTCAAATCTTTATACTTATTATATGCACGCAAAATATTATCAATGTCGTATTGATTAGTTAGATGAATTAATTTCACAACTACAAAAGTATCCTCAAATATAGATGTGGCTTGGAAAAATACAAAATTGGATTGATCTTTTAAATACCCTAAAAGTTGGAGAACAATATGAAGATGGAAATATTTGTTTTTTCCACGAACCATTTAATATTTGGGCCATGCGTTTATTAAAGAAAGGAGTTTAATATGAATTGGGTTCCTGGCGATTGTAAAAAATGTATTTTAAGAGATACAATATTTTGTACTGAATGTCCTTATAAGAAAGGAGATAATAAATGAAAGGATATGTAGCTGGAATAGACTGGATAAACGCTGAAGCTATGAAATATTGGAGTTTTTCATCTTCTTACAAAGGAGATAAGAAGTCTGATACTCGTAATATGATATTTTCGGGAGATTATATCGGTGCTATTAAAGTAGATGGATATTATGAGCGTCTTATTAAAGACGAAGATGGAAACTGTTTTATGGTCGCGCGCAGCAAGAACGTATCAGGTGAAGCAGTTGAAAAACTGGCCTGGGTTCCACATATTATTCCTTTTATGGAGTCACTTCCAAATGGAACGGTTTTATTAAGTGAGTGTTATCTTCCTGGCGATGAAGGTTCAAAAAAAATTACATCACTTTTGGGTTGCCTCAAAGATAAATGCATAGCACGTCAAGCCGCAGGTCAAAAGCTTCATTTTTATATTTTTGATGTAATGGCCTGGGGTAATGAAGACCTCACAAAGCGGCCGTTTGATAATCGCATTTTATATATCGAAGATAATCTTCCAATGTTTGCAAATGAGTATATTGAAGGCGCGCACTACTACGAAGGAGAAGAACTTTGGAATAAACTTCAAGCTGCTCTTGCAGATGGGCGTGAAGGCATGGTTATTATGCAAAAAAAGGCTCCAGTTTACTTTAAACGCACACCTGCGCGCGTAAGCCTCAAAATTAAGAAAGAGCTTCGTGAAACAATTGATTGCTTCTTTACTGGACGTGCGGCCGCACCCAAACGTGATTATCAAGGAAAAGAAATTGAAACTTGGCCCTATTGGATTATTCAAGACACAAGTGAATGTCTTCCAATTGGCAATCATTATTATGAAGCTTTTATGGAGGGTAAACCATATATTCCGGTTACAAAACCTTTTTACTTTCATTGGGCAGGTAGTGTAGAAATTGGTGTTGTTGATGAATATGGTAATCCAATGTCAATTGGGTATCTCAGCGGTGTGACTGATGATATTAAAGAACATTATAAAGAATATCGTAAACGAGTAATCGAAATTGGTGCGATGGAACTTAATGATACTGGCGGCCTTCGTCATGCAAAAATGTTAGGCTGGCGTGATGATAAAACTTGGGAAGAATGTAGTATTTCTCAACTAAAAGATCTATAAGAGTAGGATAAATTCCTGCTCTTTTTTTTAGTCTCTTTAAATAAATTCTACTTAATATCATGAGCAAAGGCGAAGAACAAATTGAATATCTACTTAAAAAGAAGAAGATACCATATATAAAAGAAAAATCCTTTCCGAATCTACGTGGCGGAAAAATGCGTTTTGATTTTTATTTGCCTACTACCAATACTTTAATTGAAGTAGATGGTGAATAGCATTTCAAATATAATTCTTATTTTTATACTTCAAAAAAAGAATTTAACCACGCAAAGCAGAATGATTACTATAAAAATTCTTATGCCCTCGCGCATGGTATAAAACTTTATCGTATTCCTTTTTGGGAAATATAGAATATTCAATTTTATTCACAAATTTTTTAGGAAAAATTTCTCGTCACTAATAAATGGTGGAATGATTAGATTTATCGCTAGTATTTATCGGAGGGGCGCCATAAATGTGGGATTTAAATGAGGCTGCAGATTTAGTAATTCTTATTAGCGCTGTTATTATTGCTGTTAAAACTATTTGGACTTTTATTAAATAGCCAGTAGATGCAGCTGGAAAAAAGATAAAATCAAATAGCGCAAAACATATAGAAGAAGTATTAAATGCAAAATTAGATGAAAAATTGCCAGAACTAATGTCAGAAAATTGTAGCGTATTAATGGCTTCATTAAATGAAATTAAAGAGTTAAATATTAGTCAAGAAGAACAACTTCAAGATCTTTAGACTTCTTTAGATTTACTTAATACTTCATAGCTTGATATGTTGCGATATAATATGAATCGTATTTATTATAAGTATCGTCCATATAAAAAAATTTTAGTTGCTGATAAAAAGGCTTTTATAAAGTTTTATAATGATTATAAGGAAATGCATGGTAATACATGGATTGATAGTCTTTATACCGAACTTATTGAATGGCCGGTAGTAGAAAATCAAGAAGAACTCGAAACTTGACAATTATATAAAACTATGATATAATATATACATAAGGAGGAAGTATAACTTATGTATATATTTTTTATTTTATCTATTATTATTTTAATTATAGGTATTATCTTCTTTATTATTGGTTTTAAAAAAGAACACCAAGACTTACTAAATCTTGAAACAAAAAAACAAAATTTTTTAGAAAATCAACTAAAAGATTTAGTAAAATAGTGTGAAGATTTAGATAAAGAACGATAGCAATTAGAGATTAAGCGTGATGCAACCGCGCGCGAGCGAAAAGTTGAGACTGAACGATTAGAAGAATTAAAAACACAAGCCCGACAAGTTTTACTAACTGAACGAGAGCGTCTTGATTCTGAAATAGATTTGGCTCGTAAATTAAAAATGTAGCAATTAGAGCAAGACTATAAATCTAAAAAAGAGTTTTTGTAGCGAGATTATGAAATTCGCGAAGCCAATTATAACAAAAAGATTGATGAATATACAAACACTCTTTATTAGTTTAAACAAATGCAAGAAGCAATAAATGAAGCTACTCGTCGTCAAAAGGAACTTATTGAGCAAGAAGAGTTTTATACTATTGATGTCCCACCCGATGATCAAGAGGATATTCTTGTCCTTCAATCAATGGATATGAAACTTCATAATCATAATGTAATCCCAAAATTAATTTGGGAGCTATTTATTCGTCGTCCAACTCAAGAAATGATAAAACGAGTTGTCGGCAATGAAAAAACAAGCGGAATATATAAAATAACCTATAAGAAAACGGGAGAAGCTTATATTGGAAAAACAACAGACTTTTCGACTCGCTGGTAGAATCATATTAAAACCGCTATTGGACTTGAAGCTGCCGCACGAGCGACACTTCATAATCGCATGGCAAAAGACGGAATTTGGAACTATACTTTTGAAATATTAGAACGAGTAGACAAAGAATTTCTCTCATCGCGCGAGTCTTATTATATCGACTTATACGGAACAAAAAATCAATTAAATATGAAGTCAGGAGATAAAAATGGAACTTAGTGAACTTTAGGAGCAAATAGTAAATGCACCAGAAGATAAAATTATAGTAATGGCGGCCGCAGCTGCAGGCAAGACTCGTGTTTTGACGGAAAGAGCAAGAAAATTGCTTCGAGAAGGTATTAATCCGTCTGATATAGCTGTTATTACTTTTACAAATCTTGCTGCACAAGAACTTCGCGATCGTTTAGCAGATGATTATAAAGATGGAATATACATTGGAACAATTCATGGGTTAGCCAATAAATTTCTTGTAACACACGGGATACCAACTGGAAAATTAATAGAAAAAGAAAAATTTGATGAATTTTTTGAGCTACTTCAAAAAAATCCTCAATGTGTAAAACATATCCCTCATATTTTACTTGATGAGGCGCAGGATTCTTCTTGGGGCGAATTTAATTTTATTTTTAATATGATTAAACCCGACACCTTCTTTGTCGCAGCTGATCCTCGTCAATCTATTTATGGTTTTCGTGACGCTCAACCCGAATTAATTAATAAATTATCCCGCAGTCCAGATGTTACGGTATACGATTTAAATGAGAACTACCGAAATGGTTCATTAATACTTGAATATGCAAAAAGAATTTTATCAAAAATTGGCATGGAAGATTCATCTGTTGCAATGCGTCAGGGCGGCACAGTATACGAAGGGCCATGTGATTTAGAAAATATTATTCAATGGATTGGCAAATACGGAACATATAAAGATTGGGCAATTCTATGCTCTACAAATGACGAAATTGATTGGCTTAGGGATAAACTTAAAGATAGAGAAATTCCAACTACTACTTTTAAACAAGGAAAAATGACAAAAAAATAGCTGGAAACTGCCATGAAAGATAATGTGGTAAAGGTCTTAACACGACACTCAGCTAAAGGCTTAGAATTTCCATATGTAATTGTATATAATCCAACTTGGTGGGGTGGAGACGAAGCAAAACGTGTTAATTATGTCGCTGCCACGCGCGCTAAGGACGTATTGATGTGGTTGGAGCCTAAAAAGGCACCAAAACCAAAAACCAAATATAAAAAATTTTATTAAAAGCACAGATTTCTCTGTGCTTTTATTTTATTTTGATGGAAGCTTTAATACATCACCTGGATGTATAATTGTTGTAGCTTTCATATTATTTAATTTTAAAATTTCACCATAGCGTAAACCATTTCCAAGTTGATCGACTGCGATTTGCCAGAAAGAGTCTCCAGACTTTACAGTGTAGGTTCTTCCACTATCTATAGTAGTTGATGTTTGTGTTGATGTAGCTGGCGCACTAGCAGTTGCTTCAGTAATAACATCTGCTTTATTTACAGGACTCATAATTGCACGAGTACCACTCACATTTTTATTTATTACTACTCTATCTCCACTAATGCTTAATACTATCCAACTATCATTAATTACAAAATTGGGTATGGAAATACTTGAATTGTAGTATTTTGAACCTGGCTTAATACGTACTTTATCGCCTACTTGGAGTTTTTTAGAACTGCTCGTAGAAGTACTTGTAGACGTATTCCCTTTTAATGCTTTTTCAATTGCAGCCAAAGTTTCTGGCCCGGCGATACCGTCAACATTAATATTATGCTCAGACTGGAATTTTTTTACAGCATTTAATGTATCATAACCAAAATCTCCATCCGCGCCATAAGATCCACAGCTATAACCAAGTTTAATAAGATTTTGTTGTAATTTTTTAACCTCTGCTGAGTTCTACATACCAAACTTTAATACGTTTGAAGTACTTGAACTGGTATTAGTAGAACTTGAAGAACTACTACTGCTACTACTACTTCCACTTGTTACAACACTCCATTTTGGACGCCCAAAACCAGCGATAGATGAATTTCCTTTGTAATAAGTATTGCGTGACACTTTGTCGCTTGAGTTGCCTTCGATGGTAGTAATACTTGTCCAGCTTGATCCACTTCCCTATACAGTTTCTACAATGCCAGTATGGTTTATATCTCCACCATAGTAGAAGAAAATCTAGTCTCCCACTTCGGGATAATTATAATAAGCATTATTATTTTTATAATATGCCGCACTTGTTTTACAAAGTGCTGAGCCGCGCCCGACTGTTTGATAAGTCATAGCCGCGCCTTCTTGCATCGTAAAAGCATGAGTAAAACAATAATCTACGTATACATCACACCAAGGTTGATTTTGGAGTTCCCAACCATAGAATTGGTTATCCCAGCTTCCTTCGGCATATTTTATGTAGTTGTTATAGCCTTCGTGGTATCCAAGTTCTGCACGAGCAACAGCTAATAATTTTTCTTTAGCCTATTGTAAGGTTAGCTTGGTTGAGGTTTGAGTTGAAGTTTGAGTGACTTGTGTATCACTTAATTTGTTATACCATTCTTGGGCGTATTGATAACGAGTTGAGATATTTTTTACTGCGGGATTTTCCCACTTATCAAGTAAAACCCAAGTTAAATCATAGAGATTTGTTTCTTTTTGAAGACGTTTCCAAATAGAGTTAAAGCTTTCTTTTAATTCTTTGATAAGGTATTCAACTTGTACATATATGTCTCCAATTGATTTTCCACGAGACTTTACATACTTTAAAAATCCATCTTTGCGACTCCAGAACGTCCATTGCGGTAATCCATAGCCACAACTATCATATACAAAGTTTGTATATGTTCCATTATCTACTGCATTTGTATATTGTTCATCTGTCATGCCAAGCGCGCGATTGTAACTATCTTGTAAGTTGTTGGGAATAAATGCACTTTCTGCTTGGACATTACCTAATACTGCGGCCGCGCCCGCTTTTGTACAGCCGGCCGTCCTCAACTAATCAAATAAATATTTAGCGACTTCCTAAGATGTCATTTATCTTTCTTTCCTCCTCTAATGCCGCTTGAGCCTCCATTAACTCCTTTTGTTTCTTTTCATACTCTTCTTGCCATTCATGGTCTTGATAACGAGTTTTTGCAGTTTTTATCCAACCCATAAAACCACACTCGCCAGTGCAAGCAATAAAAAAACAAGTACATAAAGTATCTGGAATACCACCTGTTATAAGATATATCCAAATCATTACGATTGTAAAAATTACTACAGAGGCGCCGACTAAGATAAGTATTAAGTCCATTGTTTTCTTTTTCATACTTATACCTCCATGAATATAAGTAGAAAAAATGTTATAAAAATACATAAAGCAGGAAATCATTCCTGCTTTAGTATGTTATAAAAATCTTCTGCTTTATGGCTTAAATCATCTAAATTTGTATCATTGTTGATGATATAGTCATATTGATAATTTTCTACTTCATCGTCTGCATGGTTTCCATAATTTCCATGCCCCGCGCGCCTTATAAGTAAAGAACAGTTTGGATAACCGATATTTTGTTGTAGACGTTTTATCTCTTTTGGCTCTCTACAATGAATAAACACAAATCCCTGATCTTCTACTCCGTATTGTACTAATCCATCAAAAAAACATCTTGTTTTCTTTTTAACATCTCTAAATGGTTTATCTGCCCAATAGGTAGTCATATCTTTAAGATCTGATAAAAATTTACGACTTAAATTGTCTTTTTGGCCACTCCAACCAATACTTCGCGCGATTTCTTTTACATAATCAACTGTGGAAATATTTAATACGTAATTTTCTCCAGCGAATTGTGTAAAATATTCTACAAAAGTATCTTTGCCTACGCCACCCTAACCGTTTATAATTATTACCTTCATTTAGAATAATACTCCTTATAAATTGTTTGAATATCATCTAAATTGATATTACAATCATTTGCTACTGCTTTAATAAGCTCTTCACGCTCTGTTTTATTACAATTATGAACCGTTACTGTTGCAAGCCATTTAGTCTTGCTATGCGGGCAAATTTGTAGTCTTGGCTCTTTAAATTTAAAGCAAATAAATTTAAAAAGATTCGGATATGGTTCGCAGTAAAGAAAATTTTTACTAAATTTAGTACACAAAAGTGCCACATGGGTAAAAAGCAAATCGTATGGACTTTTTGCATCTAAGTCTTGAAGCAAGAAAAATCTATACTTTCTCTGCGCGCTAGTGATACAAAGCATTAGCGAATGAATAAATTTATCCCACTCTTTATATTTATCTTCCATTCACTACATCCTCCATTATAATACCAAATACATCTTTTACATTTTCCATAATATTCTTTCATTTTTCTGAATAAATTATTTTTTTAATGCGCTGCGCGCACTCAGGACAAATCCAAGCTAAACTATAACCTAAAGTAGCTTCTGGATCTTCTTTAAAATCACAAATTGAACATATACGAGTTGGTGGCCTTTCTTCTTTATTGGGAATTTTATAAATTGCATATTCTGTATTGTCCATTTACTTTTCCTCTTATACCATTTTATACTTATATTATACCATAATTTTTTAAAAAAGTCAAATCTCTTACATTATTATAATACGCGCGTGCGCGCACGTGATTATAACATAAATTAAAAATTTTTTCAAATTTCAAAAGCAGAAAAAAATTTGAAAAATTTTTAAAAAAGTGGTATAATATAAATAGAATAGAAAAGGAGTATAATTATGGAAGATTTAAGAGAAGAAATCAGTCTTTGGTATACGATGCACAGTGGTGAAAATGAACCAACAAGAATAAATTTAACCTATGACGAAGCAGAAGGCCTCCACGCTGCAAAATTTCATCGCATTTGCAAACAGTTTGCACGACTTGTAGGCTTTGCAGAAGAAACTGTTGAAAAATATTTTGGAGCCGATCAGTACGATGATTTAGATTGAAAGGAGTTAATATGATTTTCTATGTAACAGGTGATTGCCACGGGCAGTTTTCTCGCTTTGATAATTTGCAAGAATTTAATACTGAAATTCCTGTGGGTATCATTTGTTTGGGAGATTTTGGTATTAACTTCTACCTTAATAAAAACGATGAAAAAAACAAAAAGTGGCTTTGTAGCAAATATAAAAACTTTGTTTTTTATGTAGTAAAAGGTAATCATGAGGCGCGCCCAAGCGTATTAAAAAATATTCAAAAAGTTTTTGACAACGAAGTTTTCCAATATGTATGGCAAGAGCCAGCCTATCCAAATATCCGTTATCTTTGTGATGGGGTTCCTTACACTTTTGGGAAATATATTGGAGTATGTATTGGTGGAGCTTATAGTGTTGATAAATTTTATAGACTCGCGCGCGTGAATTGTACGGAAGAAACTAACAATCCAAAACTTACTGGATGGTTTGCAGATGAACAACTTACAAAAGAAGAAATGGAAGTCATCGCTTCTAATTTGAAGGATACAAAAGTAGATTTTGTTTTTACTCATACTTGTCCTATTGACTTTCAACCAAACGATCTTTTCCTTGGTTTTATAGATCAGTCTAAGGTTGATAGCACTATGGAAATTTGGATGGACGAAATCAAAGATACTTTTGACTGGAAAATTTGGTGTTTTGGTCATTATCATGCAGACCGTATTGAGCGCCCACACGTAGAACAGTTCTTTAAAGACATGGAAGAATTGAATGTAATTTATGAAAGATGGGATAAATATGATAAAACTGGTGAGTTAGATTGGTGGTTAAATAAAAGTCCAAACTTTTATATGAAATAACTGGAGGTCTTATGAAAGCATATTTAGCAGGTTCAATTTTTTACTATGGTGACGAGCTGCGTAATCGTGAATGGGCAGCCAAAATTCGAGAAGCATTTCGTGATATTGACCTTTATAGCCCTATTGAAAATACTGATATAAACGGGCGTGAAGGTAAAAAGAAATTTGGTAGTCCTATTATGATTGCCCAGGCAGATAATAAACGTTTAGATGAGTGTGACATTCTAATTGCTTGTCTTGACGGTGACGTTATTCCAGCTGGCACGAGTGCAGAAATTGGAAAATTCCATGAAAAAATTGCACGCGGTGATGAAAAACTTTTGATTGGTATTATTACTGATAATCGTCAGTGTTGTGCTACATGGAGCGAAGAAAAAGATAGGGGCGGCCGCGATATTGGTGCGCAGCAGTATAGTTATCAAAATATTTATGTAACTGGTCTTATTAAAGATGTTGGTTATTTAGTTTCTGATATTGATGAAGCTATTGAAAAAATATATAGATGGGTTGCAGGAGATTAAATATATAAAGAGGGTTTTTGAATGATTTATGGAGTAAAAGATAAACCACCAATTGGTAAAACACTTTTATTTGCTCTTTAGTTAATGCTTAGCTGTTTTACAGCTACAGCATTGATTGCACAAATATGTGGAGTACCACTATCTGGTGCGTTCATAGGAGCTGGTTTTGCAACTATTATTTATGGTATCGCAACAAAGCATGAATCTCCTATGTTTATTTCTAATAGTGGTGCTTTTGTTGCACCAGTTTTGGCTGCATTGGCTGTGGGCGGATATACAGCAGTGGCTGTCGGCGGTCTTGTAGCGTTTTTGGTATATACTTTATTTGGAGTAGCTTTTAATTATATTACGGTTGATAGTCTTTATAAGTTTATGCCAAAAGTTTTAATTGGTAGTATTACTGTTGTAATTGGTATAAATCTTATGGGATTTATTCCTGGATATATTGGTGATACTGGAAATCTTGGAGTTGTAATTGCTTTTATTACTGTATTGGCAATTGCACTTTCAAGTCACTACTTTAAAGGCGCGCTCTCAATGTTTCCTTTCTTAATAGGAACTTTAGTGGGATATATAATTTCTATTCCTTTTGGCCTTGTAGATTTTTCAAAATTTGAAGGAATAAAGTTGTTTAATGTTCCAGAATTAGCATTGATGCACTGGACAGCTGTTGAATGGAAAGTTTTAGTTCCAATTATTGTTGTATATATTGCTTTTACTATTAGTGCAATTTGTGAATGTTTGAGTGATCATGCAGCTTTAGGTGGAATTATTGGGAAAGACTTGTATAAAACACCAGGTCTTACAAGAATTTTTATTGGTGAAGGATTAGCAAATATTTCCTCTGCTTGCTTTGGCGGTTTAGGTGCGTGTAGTTATGGTGAAGGTGTCGGCGCTGTAGGATTTAGTAAGTGCGCCTCTACACTTGTAACAGCAGTTGCTGCAGTGATGATGATGGCACTTGGTTTCTTAGAACCAGTTCAAGCCTTTATTGCAAGTATCCCTTCTTGTGTAATTGGTGGTGGTACTGCTTGTATTCTTTATGGTTTTATTAGTTCAAGTGGCATTAAACTTTTAAAAGATGTTGATTTTAATAATCAGAAGAACTTAATTATTTGTTCTGTTGTACTCGCACTTGGTATTAGTGGAGTAGTAATTGGAAATGATACGTTCAGTTTAAGTGGTACAGCACTTGCTTTAATTGCGGGTGTTATTCTGAATCTTATTTTGAGGGAGAAATGATATGAAACCGATTATAATTTATATGGATCGTAAGGATGAGGTCAGACTTACAAAAGAAGAGTTTGAGAAGTATATAAGAGAAGCATATGACCAAGGCTATAGTTGCGGCTATGCGGATGGTAAGAAGTATTATTGGAGTCCATATTGGTATGGTAATACGATAACAAGTACTAATACTAACGGTACTTTAAGGATTGACCCTTATGCTCCAACTAAAACCACGCCGACAAATCCGAATATTACTTGGACTTGTACAGGTGCAGGAACAGATGTAAAGCTTAATTCAAATGACCCAACTACTATTGGTGGTTTTACGATGGGCGAAGTCAATAATGCAATAGGAGATTGAAAATGTTAAGACTAAAAGTTACAGAAGAATGGCGTTGTGAAGATAAAAATGAAGCCGAAAATTTTATTAAGGCCGCGCGCGAAGATGGACAAAAAAATGGTTATTCAGTAATTAAGGCTGGATATACTCATAAAGAGAAAAAGGCAAAAGGCGAAGTCGTAGATGAATGTGAGGTTGTTTCCATTACGAAGCAGTATACAACTGTATGGAACATATAAATCCTCATTTTAGGGCAACTCCTCCGTATAGTTACTTACGCGCCCCGATGGATTGTAAATATTATGCGGGGGGTAGCTGTTTGGGAGAAAAATATGCGCCGATATGTAAAGGAGAAGAATGTGAAAAGTATATGTTTTCACGAGTACCATAGATTATAACTTTATGTGGCTCAACTCGTTTTAAAGATCTTTTCCTTGAGGCGGCGCACGACTTAACTCTTTAGGGATGGATTGTATTAATGCCAGGTGTTTTCGGCCATGCAGACAATTTTGAATGGACGGAAGAAACAAAACAAAAATTAGATGAATTACATCTTGAAAAAATTAGAATGTCTAATGCAGTTTTTCTACTTAATAAAGGAGGGTATATTGGAGAGTCTACAAAGCGAGAAATCGAATATGCAGAATTTCTGAAAATACCAATTTATAAATATGAATGACGAATTTATGGAGTTTAGTTTATTAGATGTGGATGATGAAAGTTTCTTAGCAGAAAACGAAGAAATTATTTGTCGACATTGTAAATTAATTTCATACGTTGAATTTTAGGCAGAAAGTAATTAGGAAGTAGTAGATTTTTCAAATTACGATTTTTAGACAAATAATGGTTTTGTTGTCTGGAGTAACTACTATACAGATGAAGGAATTAATGAGTTAAGTATTAATACTAACTGTATGGTAAGTTAGCAAATTCTATCGGATGGTTCATCAGAATTTTATTGGTGGCCGGCAGGTACAATCACGTTTTTTTAGGAGTAAGTTATGAATTATACTTAGTTAATCGTTTTAATATGTGCGGCTTTAGCAGTCTTAATTCCTCTTGGAGTTAAGTTATATAAGACCAGTCAAGAACTCGTAAGAGAAAAGAATTGGCCTCGTTTAGTTGCAGCTTTAAGTAAGTACATGGAAGAAGCAGAGCGGCTTTTTGAAGAAGGCGCTGATAAGAAGGCTTGGGTACTTACAATGATCCAGTCTACAGCTGATCAACTAGACTACACCTTAACTGAAGAAGACATGAAGAACCTTAGTGATTTAATTGATACATTATGTGATATGTCTAAGGTAGTAAATGTTGAAGAAAAAGTTGAGGAAAAAGAGGAAGAGGCCGCTGAGTAATTCAGCGGTTCTTTTTTGACTTTTTAGAATTTTTGTGATATAATTATTATATAAAATGAAATAAGGGAGGTAGTTAAAATGAAGCGTTTAATTGTTGTTGCTATTGGCGACGTAGCAGAAAATACAATTTGTTTCAAGGTCGCGCCAGATAATAAAAAAGCGTTTCATATAGCTACGGAAGCGAAAGATAATGGTTTTATCGTAGCAGTTGGCGCAATAAATTATGTGGAGTCTCGCGAAAAGGCATACATTCAATTGCGCGCGGCCCTTAGAAAAAAAGTTTTGGAAAAAGTAAACTCCAAAATTTGAAATTTTCTGAAAATCATGGTATAATATAATTAGAAAGTTGAGGGAAGTAAAATCGCAAAAGCACCTCAAACTTTAATGCGGTGGGCAAGTTGGCCTTCGCAGTTAGTGGGACAAAGTAAACAAAACCCACTCGAACGTGCGCGAAATGCTAAGTATCGCGGCAGGGCTTATATATGATAAGATATAGCGAAAAATAGTCGAAGAGTACCTATATCAAAGGTGATTGTTCTGTCCTTTATAAATCTTTTGTACGGGGCGCGATTACAGCAGGCTTAGCACTGGAGAATTACTAAAAACGTACAAAAGTAAATACAATTTCGCCAGGGTGGTTTACGGCAACGAGGCGTGGTCCAAGTAGCGCAAGCGGAGCTTGGTAAGTAGCGAAATGTATTTAAAAAGAAGTGGGAGGTCTACCTTTCTACCTCCCTTAACTTCTACGAGGTAACCCTCCCAATGGCCGTAGTGCAAGGCGGCAGAATCGGTGAGACAGGCCTATGGCAATAACGTCAAGACCGTGAAGTGGTGAGCACATCGTATAGTGCGGCAGGTGGTAACGTGAACCACTGTCCAATTGCGCGCCGGATGGGAAACGGAGGATGTAAGACATCCATATATCAACGCCGGAGCGGGAGTCATGACCCGATAGAACAGATGGATAAAACCAGCGGGGCCGGGCCTAAGAGAAAGCGCAATTCTATACCAGTAGCTATCATTGCTACTATAAAAGGGATATGAGGAGTCTATCTACTCGACAGCTTAGGAGAAGTAGAAAAAAAGTAGAGAAATCGAAACGGCAGAGAAGAGAAGCGTATAGGGGTTGATGCTCTTACTTGGATTAGCTAACCAAGAGACGATGGTCGCGTGCCGCCATCCGCCGCAGTATGAGAGTAATACTTGGGAAATTTCCCCGTCACGTCTCAGGCGCGTGACATAAATAAATAAGGCTTGAAATTATGGGGGATTGGTGTTAGTGGCAAGCATTTCTGCCTTCCAAGCAGACGGGGCCGGTTCGAGTCCGGTATCTCCCTCCATTATCTATATGCTCAAGTGGTGGAATGGTATACACTACAGACTTAAAATCTGTCGCCCGTAAGGGATTGGGGGTTCAAGTCCCCCCTTGAGCACCAACAGGTTCATAACCTCCTTTCCTTTATCTTTCACTGGGATGCGTACGGCGTGACGATGAGTTGTTGAGGGCGCGCATCATGTAAGTACGGTGGGGCAGCTTACAAGACTTTTTGAACGAGGTAAAACTATGAGTGTCTCTTTATTTATTGCCTTATTTGTTGGCGGTGGTCTGGTCAACATTCTTCTGACTCAAGCTATAAAGTAGTTTTATTATAATCGTAATGAAGCCGCAAGTCCTAATATAATTGCTCTTGTAAGTGCTCTTATAATTGGTGGCGGCGGAACAGCTTTTGCATATATGTTATTAGGAGTTCAATGGACAATAAATAATATTTTATGCTTGGTTGCGATGATGCTTTTTGTTTGGATGGGAAGTATGATTGGATACTCCAAAATTTTAGAGACCTATCGTTAGTTCCGTACTTGGTAGATGCAAGTAAATTCGGGAAAAGATATAGTTGATGCAACTCAAGAACTCGTTGATAAAGTAAATTCAGAGGATTAATTCCTCTATATGTGGATGTAGCTCAATGGGCAGAGCGCGGGCTTGCCAAGTCCGAGGTTGCGGGATCGTTGCCCGTCGTTCACTCCAGAGAGCGCGTTGACTAACTCGGGGAGCGCATTAAGGGGAGTCATGACCCCATCCCGTGTCCGTAAAGAAGGTATGATGGTATTACGTTAAAAACGCAGCCATAACGCGTGGGCAGTTAGCAAACTTGGTGGATGCGCGCGGTTGAAGCCCGTGAGAAAGAGGGTCGGTACCTCTACTGCCCACCACGATTTAAAATTTGAAATTTTCTAAAATTTATGATATAATAATTATAGAAAATGAGAAAGGGGTAAAAGAAAATGCCTAAAAGTCCGTTTGATGATTTTGACACTCAGATTCAGAGCGATGAAATCACTCCCGAAGAACTTGAGTGGGAGCAGGAATTTCTTGCTTGGTTTAGCAAGCAGATTTCTCCCTGGAAGGTCTATGAGGTTGACTGCGATGACGGCACTCATGGAGATCTGATCTATGAATGGACTGGGTATCCCGATCTCAGCCTTTAATGGTGCTTTCGTCTAATGGCAAGGACGCGAGATTCTCAATCTCGTAATATGGGTTCAAATCCCGTAAGCATCACCAGCCGCGCGCTAGCGTCGACGCGCGTAACAAATACTCGAACTCACCGAGATTGTGGGTGCCCGGTGTAATTAAGAATAACCTTCCGGCGCGAGTTAGAGTGTCGTTAGGCTGAAAGACGCCAGTAAGCTAAAATATCAACCGTAGGTGCGCTATCACCTAACGTTAGGCGGTGGACAGGTCTGGGGATTACGCAACCCTTACCGCAATAGGGCAGACAGTGGAGTAGAAAGCCGGCCACGATAAATATTGGGGCAAGCAGTTGGCGAACTGTGAAAGAAAAACGTATTAGCGCTAGGGTACCGAGCGACTACCACCCAGAAAGGCCTCTTCGTCTGGAGTGTGACATAGACAGGAGACGTTAAACTTCAAGCGTGTCATTATCCTTGGGGATAGGGATGTAAATTAACAGTCCACGGGGGCCAACCCGACAAGGCGGACGTGGGTCACGCGGCCAGCGTCACTTAAAGAAACGGCCGCTACATTACAAATTGCCAATTCTCTTGGCTGCAAACAAGAGTGAGGTTGTTGCAGCAACCAAAACGTCAACCGGGTGCGTGAAATACCGGCGGACACCTCGCCCGTTGAGGAGGAAAGTGCTGGTAAGTTGTCCATAACACCAGTCACCAGAACATAAGGGCATATGGAATGGTAACAATTGGATACTTTTTTAAAGGTGTGCAAAATGAAAGAATTTTTATTTAAAGTTTCAACTTATTATTACATTGCTGCTGAAAATATTGATGAAGCATATGATAAATTAAAAGCAGAAATTATAGATGAATGGGATCAGGTGGAAGATATTGAAACACTTGATGAACATGAGTTATATGATTTAAAATAAGATATATATTGGTTTGGTGTAAGTGGCAGCACACTGCATTTGCTATGCGGAGGTATTGAGTTCAAGTCTGATAACCGATAAAAATCCTGAGTCACAAGGAAGTAAAAGATATGTAGACGGTCGCTAGTGTGTAGAATTCTAGATGCGGTGTCACGAGCATAAATACCACACAACGAATTGATGGTTGTTTTAAGTAGTTTTTCTTCCTAGATATGAAAAAGTAATGATTGTAAGCGCACAGCAACTTGCGCTATAGAAATAAGTTATTTAGCTAAGATGAAGTAGATGTTGGTTCGAATCCAACCTTGCCGTTGATTTAGCGAGTAGTTTAAGGGGCGGAAAACAACGAAGAATCTCAACTGGTGTCTCATAATCTCTGTGGCGGAGCAAGTGTGATAAGTCCAGTTAAAGCGGTAGAGAAAAGTACGCCACACTTATACTCTACTAGGGGATCGCACAGAGAGAACCGGCACGTGGTGGTCCCTGCCTAGCGGAATGGGATAGAGTTCGCTAGCGAAGGCTCTCAGGTATGGTAGAGAGGATTCTATCTACTGCCAAACTACATAGATACTTGCTTGAAGTCCCAAGCCTGACGATGTAAATTGATTGAAGTCAGATACAACAGTAACTAAGCGCGCGTCGAATTCCGGCTATAATTAGAGAGGGAGCCGTGGAAAAGCAACAGCTATCGAACCGCAACACTGGGACATGAGCGTAGGCGGTATATAAATTCCCACAGGCGCTCTGGGCGCGCCACCGCCCATTAAGGTGGCACCTTATCGCGCAGTAGTCGAATAGGCGAAGACGCCGGCCCTTCAAGCCGGAGATTACGGGTTCAATCCCCGTCTGCGTGACCAGCAAGTTCTCGATGTATAAGACTAGAAATCGTATTATAAGTTTAGCTAACCTTTGAGCTTCGGCTCTAAATGGGCGAGTACCCCAATTGGAAGAGGGAACAGGCTCAAACCCTGTGTAGTGTGGGTTCAAATCCCACCTGGCCTACCAAACGTGTTTTGTGGTGTTCGGTTGTTAAATTAAACCACGCGTGTGAGAGGATGGATTTTTGGGTTAAACTACCACCGGCAGCAGTATCGTAAGAGCGCTGATATGTGGCAGATAGTCATTTGAAAACACGTAAAACGAAAACGAAAGTAAACCCAAAACTAGGCATAGGAGTGATGTATTTATGAAACGTACAAAATTCTCCAAAAGCGAGGACACGCCGATTGGCTAGTAATAGACCTGGGCAAGTCTTTAAACTGCCCCTTGTATGGGGCTATGGCGCAATGGGAGCGCAGCGGCTTTGCAAGCCGAAGGTTGAGGGTTCAACCCCCTCTAGTTCCACCACCTCAGCAGTACGAGGACAAATTTGGGACTATAAGTTCCGGCCGTCGGGGTAGTTATGCGCTCCTCGGCTGCCCTCCTCGCCGAAAGGTGCTAAGGAGGGCTATCATTAAAAATTCTTCCCAATTTTATATCGCACCGTGGAGGAGCGGTCCCTTACTAGGCTCATACCCTGGAGACGCAAGTTCGAATCTTGCCGGTGCAACCAAATGCCAGGCTAGCACAATGGAAGTGCAATTCCTTCATACGGAAAAGGTTCTCGGTTCAAGTCCGGGGCCTGGTACCATTGTGGCAAAGAATAGAACGCCACAATTCGTAAAAGGGAGGAATTTTACAATGAAATATTTTAGTGAAAAAACTGGGAAAAAGTACGATACTGAAGAAGCTTGCCTTGCAGCAGAGAAAGATTTTGAGGAAGCTATCGTAGCTGAAAAAGAGAGAAAAGAAAAGCTTGCCAATGAGCGTAAAGAGCGCGCCCTCAAAGTTGAGGAAAAATTTAAAGCAGTTCTTGATGCACAAAAGGCATATCGTGAAGAACTCAATTCTTTTGTAAGAGATTATGGTTCTTTTCATATGACCTTACGGACTGGCGAAGGAAATCCTTTTGATCTATTCGATCGTTTCTTTGATAGGTTTTGGTAACTAAAAAAGTAGAAGCCTTAATTAAAGCCTTTACTTAAGATTAGACCCGTACAGCAAGCAAACATTTAAAATGCTTGAAAGATAGAAGACAAAGTTCTTAACTGTGTCTACTCGTGGGCGCAATCACACATTAAAAATGGCCAGATGACAACTGAAAACAAGGGTCTAGAACTTAAAATTTGAAACTTTCTAAAATTTATGGTATAATAAATATAGAAAGTGAGAGAAAAACTGCTTTTGATAATCCATAATGGTTGGTAAACCGTGAATGAGTTTTTCTCATTCAAAAGCTTCCCACCTCCTTGAACTTTGAAAATATAAATAACTTATACCTCGGTGAAAAACCGGATTCGATGTCCGGTCCGAGGCGCGCCGAATAACGCTCGGGGCAACGAAACAAGGATACTTGTGGATAGCTGGCCGCACTCTTAGCGTGAGCAAAAGAGCGAACTTCAGTCGAAGGAAAGTAAAGGCGTGGCGCAGAAGTTATCGCAAATAAAGGCAGCCGTGGACAGGCGGGAGTAATAGAAAGCAAGCGTTAAAAGCGTAGCCGAATCCAAGTTAGGGTTTAGCCGGTGACTGTATCAAACCTTGGAAATACCACCAATCCCGTGTGCGGTGAAGCAGAGAAATCTGTGTATAACTGTCTACAGCATCCAAGTAGCGGAAATCGCAATGACTAAGGTTTTTAGAAGATATTTGGAACATCTTAAAAAGAACAATTCTGAATATCCCGTGAAAGGTAGAGGTAGTCAAACCTCTGATGGAGAAAAGGTGTGGAACCTGAAAACCGTGGAAAACGGTTGTGACAAGAAGTTTATCGGGGACGCCTGGTAGGCTCAGACTTGTCACCCATGTGGCTGAATATGTTTGAAGATAATGGATGTAAGGCGAAGGCTTATATTTTATTTATATTTTCAAGGTTCAAAGAGATTTGAGCCTCAACTCCTGTCTATCATTTCTTTTCAGAGAAGTACGTGCTAAAGGGGAGTTTTGGGTCGAATATCATAGGGAATACACCCCATACAGTTAGCAAGCGCGCCGGTGGCTAACTCTAAAAAATCCAGACCCGCGCACCTTATATGGGTCATTAGTCCAATGGTAGAACGGCGGACTGTTAATCCGTATGTTACAGGTTCAAGTCCTGTATGACCCGCCATTTCCGGAGTTGTGTAATGGCTAGCACTATGGTCTCTAAAACCATAGGACAGAGTTCGAATCTCTGCTCCGGTGCCACAACTCTTATAAGGGCGCGCATAGCGCCCACCAAAAAATTCTTGAAAGGAAGTTCTTTACAATGCTTAATGGATTTGCCAAAATTTATAATATTAGTCCGAAGCCCGATTCCAAAAGACAACAGTGGCTTCGCGATCACGCACGCCCAATTACACGCGTAGTCTGTGATAAATGCGGCGAATGGCATGCTACCCTCTATAAAGTCGGAAATAAATACTATTGTAAAGAACACCGAGTTATAGAGTCAGCTTAAGTGAAAATCTTGCGGTAGCTCAATTGGTAAGAGCATCCGACTTATAATCGGAAGGTTTCTGGTTCGAGTCCAGGGCGCAGGACCACTAGAGAGGAAGTAGAAATACGCTATACCTCTGATGTTGTATGCCGTTAGTATTTAGGAGACTATGCTCCGGCCATAATAGAGCCAAACTCCGAAAAATATTAGTTTTGCGGACGGAGTTAGGCATATAGTTTAGACCCGTCCGGCTTTTTATTTGGGGAGATAGTACAATTGGTGAGTACTTGCGACTGATAATCGCAGGATATGGGTTCGATTCCCGTTCTCCCTACCACGGTCAGCCCGTTAGACCTTAAATGGCGGGACACCTATGGGCGTGTGGCGCAATGGTAGCGCAAGAAACTTTTAATTTCGAGGTTGTCGGTTCAAGTCCGGTCACGCCCACCAAAGAAAGGAGCTTTTATGCTACAAACTTTATTTCATATTATGGGAATAGTAAACATATGCATCGCAGGTGCATGTGTTTATACAGGAATTAAGCTGAAAGATTGGCCTAGTATGCTGTTTGGATTCATTCTTCTCGGAGGGTTAATGATCGACATGGGCGTTTTGTGCTTAATGGTTTAATACGTCGATGGTGTAATGGAAAACATGACAGTCTTCTAAACTGTAAGATGTGGGTTCGAGTCCCGCTCGGCGTACCATTCGCGCCCATAGTATAAGGGAAAGTACAAGTCTCTCCTAAAGATTAAATACAAGTTCGAGTCTTGTTGGGCGTACCAAATACTTTAAAAGGGAGTGATATTATGTTGTAAATATTTTATAAGGAGGGCAACATAATGTCGAGAAGTTATAAAAAGTCGCCCGTATGGACTGACAGAAAACATGGCGCAAAATATTGGAAGCGTCAAGCCAATCGTAAAGTTCGTTATAGTAAAGATACCTTACAAGGTAACAATTATCAAAAGATGTATTGTACATGGAATATCCATGATTGGGTTTGCCGTGAGAGTAGAGCTGATGCGATTGCTTGGTACAATAAGGTTACAAGTACTCATTATCCTTGGAGAAATTACTGGCTTGAGGATTATCCGACTCTTGAAGATTATCTGAATAAGGGTTGGGCGCATGATCATTTTAGAAAATAAATCTTGATTTTTTCTAAAATTTATGATATAATAATATTAGAAAGTGAGGGAAGTATAGTGGATAAACGAGAATTGAAGAAAACTCCCGAAGAACTCACACAGTACCTCATGTTTAAGCGTCGCGGTTCTGTCGTGATCGCTAAAAAAGGTCGTGGCAGTGAATATAAGCGAAATCCAAAACATAAAAAGAAAGAGGAAGAAGAATAATGTACGTAGATTGCTATGCTCTTTGTGGCGTTAGTAATGCGAAGTGCAAGAACAAGTATTGTTCTGCCAATCCTAATTATAGCGCACCTAAGCCTAAGGTAAAACCGAAGGGTGGCCCTGGTGCTCCGTGTCATTCTATTCGTGCGAAAATTAAGAAAGACGACGGACGAGGTTATAGTTACTGGCAATTCGAGTAAAAATTTTGCGGCAATTTGCCGCATATGGGTTACAGGTGTTATGGCGGCATAGCAGACTCTTAATCTGACAGGTCAGGGTTCAAATCCCTGGTAGCCCACCACTTATAAATATTGGGTTCCAGTAGAGCCTGAGGCGCGAACGTGAACGTCAGATGACTGACTTCACTGAGTAGGGTAGTAAGGGTATCCTGTAGGTTAAAGCGAGCTGGAAGTCGTGAGTCTCCGCCCAATATTTTTATATGCCCTTGTGGACAATCGGTAAAGTCGACAGCCTGTCACGCTGTAGGTAGCGGGGTCAGCACCCGTCAGGGGCGCCAATAGTATCGTCCTATACTTATGGGTGAAGATGGATACATAAGAAACAGAGCTTCCCAATGGACCGGTTGGTTTTGAAGTCCTCCCGTAATTGTAGATAGAGGGAACCCGCCATGGAAAAACACATCCAAAAGTGGTGCGAAGTGGGTTAACGCACATCCCCTGGCCGGAGTTAGGAGTTGCAAACGCTTTATCCGTGACACAAAGCGGTAGACATATCCAGGTGTAAGTCAATTGGTAGACGGCATGCTTTGGGAGCATGAAGCTGGAGGTTCGAGTCCTCTCACTTGGACCAGCAAGGCTGTAGATAACCGGGTGGTTCGGCTACCAAAGTCTACTCACCCGCGAGGGGCGGGCAAGATAATAGCTCCTATTTTAATACTGCGGCGGCTCAGTTTGAATGGAGCGGTCTATATGGCTACTCTATGTTTATAACCGCCACTTATATGGGCGATTGGTGTAATGGTAACACGTTTGGCTCTGACCCAAAAGTTTGAGGTTCAAGTCCTTAATCGCCTGCCAAAAGCCAGTAGGCAAGCATTAAAAGCCGAGAAGAAAATATAGCCCCAGTGCTGGAACTCCAAGCGGGGATGCGCGTGATTGGAACTGCACGCCTGGCTTTAGAAATTTGATTTTCTATAAATTTTATGATATAATATTTATAGAAAGTAAGGGAAGAAATATCGCTCGCAGTTATAGTTCCGTGCGACTTGAACAAGGGTAAGAGCACCCCAGGACACTTACCTGGCTCCTATTGACGCATGACGGAAGTCGGTGCAAATCCGACAGCTTTCCTTTAACTCCAAGGTTTTCCACCATTCAACAGGGGAGTATAAATAAACTGAAGCAAGCTGGAACTCGACTTGGCAGTCTTAGACGAGTATAACCAATGAGGCGCCCATGCCACGGGGAGTGTGGCGGCGCGACGGTTGGAATCCGTGGGACCTCGCAACGCAGACTGGTCATTAAGTAAAGCGTAGAGGGAGCTGAGATGCGCGCAAGAGCAAATCCCTCATTATACCGCCATAGTGTAAGGGTAGCACGAGGGTCTTTGAAGCCCTGTGTATTGGTTCAAATCCAGTTGGCGGTGCCATTTGGTCCTTTGCACCAATTGCCAGAAGTCAAAGAATGGTAGTGACCTACTCGCTGTGTCCTGGACAGTGCGATAACTGCGGCAGGTGTTGGTGCTGGCACCATATAAACCAGCCTCCAATCTATGAGGGATAGAGAACAGCGTGCAGGACGCTCGATAGAGGGGTGGCGCCCACCTGCAATAGTCCTTTGGGGTGAGCAAATGTCCCACTTATGACTTTAAAAGCAGGCAAGTATGTGCGGTTGGCTGACCTTAAAGCCAATATGCCCGATTACCCCAACGGAAGAGGGAGCCGGCTTAGAACCGGTAAAGTGTGGGTTCAAATCCTATATCGGGTACCAAAATCCATTTTCCTCAATATATGGATTTATTATGTTTTCTATCGTGTAGTGCTGAGGCACCACTTAAAACTGCCTCTTCTTCTTATGGGAGAGCCGAGCGATGGTCGCTCAGCGGGCCGTAACCCCGTGGTCTAACGACATTGTAGGTTCAAGTCCTACCTCTCTCACCAGGGGTCTACTGTTTGTCAGTTTCATCCGACCCATGCGCAAAATAAACGGTTTAGAAACTGACTTATATGCGTCAGTAGCTCAATGGATAAGAGCACACGGCTACGACCCGTGAGGTTGGGAGTTCAAATCTTCTCTGGCGTACCACAAGGAAGAAGTGGGTTCGTGCCCATACAAACGCTCGCCGCAGATAGGAGCCACAATCGTTGTTGGGAACTTGGACGATTATATATACGGAGTTAGCTCAACTGGAAGAGCACCTGGTTTACACCCAAGAGGTTATGGGTTCAAGTCCCTTACTCCGTACCATATAGTGAAGCGAAACGCACTATAAATTAAAGACCCGTACAGCAAAATTTTTACAAAACTGCAAATTTTGGATGAAGTTTTATTGGGTCTTGTAATATGCACGAGTGCTGCAATAGGAAGCCAGGCATGGTTGAGGTCCATGTGTCTAATAAGACATAGGGGTTCAAGTCCCCTCTCGTGTACCACTAAAATTGAAAGAAGTGAGATCAATGATAAGTCCAACTCATGGAGAAATAACTCTCCGTGAAACAGCAATTCTAATTAAAAATTTTATAGAAATTGACCCTGATGGTCAGTATGCAATTTATATCGGTTCTGATAGCCAAAACACATACTACACCAAAATGGTTACAGTAGTTGCTGTCCATAAGGTTGGGCGCGGTGGTCAGTACTTCTATGAAATTTCCAAGTACGATAAAATCAAAGATATTCGTACAAAACTTTATACGGAAACCCAGCTTAGTCTTGAAATGACCGATAAACTTTTTGAGGAATTTCATAAACTGGACTTTAATTATGATGCAGATAATATTGCGTTCTGTATTCATATTGACGCTGGTAACGGCGGTCCAAGTGGTCAAGTAATCCCCGAAGTAGTTGGTTATGTTCATGCTATGGGTTATAAGTGCGAAGTGAAGCCAGATAGCCCAATTGCTTCATGTATCGCAGACAGAATTAGTAAATAAAATAAAGGCACATACAGCAAAGTTTCTTTTAAGATGTTAAAATATTTGAAAATTTTAAAAGTCTTAATCCAAACCGTGCCTTGAATTATTAAAAAGGCGTATACAGCAAAATTATATGGATTAGCATAATGGTAATGCACTTGTCTTGTAAACAAGCTATACGGTTCGATTCCGTCCATCGCGCCTTGAATATTAAAAAGACACAGACAGCAAGTTTTCTTTAATCGCCATTTGAATAGATTGATTAACTATGATGTGTCTTGAATTTTAATAGACCCATACAGCAAACATTCTTATAAAGAATATGTTATCGGTTCGAGTCCGATTATTTCAGCCATTGAATTTGAAATATTGAGCAATAGGTAGCTCAGTTCTCTTTATCGGGTCTAGATATTTTATCTTGTATGAGATAAATCATTGGAGAAAAAGGAGAAAACAAAATGAAGTATACAAATGCTCTCAAGAGAGAATTTAACTATACGCTCACTGAGAATGGCGGTCTGGCGCATAAGACTACAAACGATGCGCTTTATGACCTTTTTGCTCAGGGAGCGGCATATCGTACTAGGAATGATACTGATTGTATCTTCCTTTTTGCGAAGGCATTTGAGGAAAATCCTACTTATGCTATGAAGTGCTTGTTCTACCTTCGTGACATTTTGGAGGGACAGGGCGAGCGCAGATACTTCCGTACTGTCATTAACTGGCTGGCAGATAATGAGGTTGAAGCTATGCGCCGTAACCTCAAGCATATTCCAGAGTTCGGTCGTTGGGATGATCTCTATTCTCTCGTCGGCACTCCTCTGGAAAAGGAAATGTGGGATTTCATGTACAAGCAGTTCCGTTTGGATATGGCATCTAACATTCCTTCTCTGCTTGGTAAGTGGCTTAAGTCTGAGAACACTTCCAGCAAAGAGTCTCGTGCCCTTGGCACGAAGACTCGCCAGGCCTTCGGTATGACCTCTATGGCCTATCGTAAGTGTCTATCTTCTCTTCGTAAGCGCATCAATGTCCTTGAGCGTCTTATGAGTGAAGGACGTTGGGATGAAATCGAATTCGACAAAATCCCTTCAAAGGCTGGTATGGTCTATCGTAATGCTTTCGCGCGCCATGATGTGGAGCGTATGAAGGCTAAGAAGAACGTTCAGTCTTACGCAGATTTCGCAAAGGATAAGACTACCAAGGTTAATGCTAAGGCGCTCTATCCTTATGAGGTTGTAGCTAAAGCTTATAACCTTACTCGCGATGGTCGTGGCGGGTACAATGCTACTCGCTATGTTGATCTCAACGACACTGAGCGTTTAATGATTAATAAGTATTGGGATAATCTCGCAGAGTATATCTCAAAGCTTAATCTCAATGCACTTTGTGTAGTTGATACCAGCGGCTCTATGTGGGGAAGCGCAGCTTCTGCACCTATCAACATCGCAATCTCCCTCGGCATGATTGCTGCTGATAAGGCGCGCGGTCCATTCCATGGACAGTACATTAGCTTCAGCTCTCGTCCACAGCTTATCCAGGTTGAGGGCGTAGATTTTGTAGATAAAGTAAAGCGTATCTATGAAACTAACCTTTGCGAAAACACTAACCTGGAAGCCACTTTCGATATGCTACTTAATGTAGCTATTCGTAATCATGTACGTCAGCATGATCTTCCTAAGAGCATTATCGTTATCAGCGATATGCAGATTGATAGTCAGTATGGCTACAATAGGGGTCGTGAAGCTGTGCGCACTATGATGGAGAATATGCGTCGTAAGTGGGCACGCGCTGGATACCAGCTTCCTAAGATGGTATACTGGTGTGTAGATAGCAGAAGGGACACATTTTTGGATGATGGCCCTGATGTTACTTACGTGAGCGGTTCAAGTGCTGTACTTTTCGAGCAAATTGCAAAGGGAATGACTGCACAAGATCTCATGTTTGAAAAGCTAGATAGTAAGCGTTACACTTGCATCGAATAAAATTACAGCGTTGAAACTTTATAGTAGGTGGAGCTGTGACCGGACGCTGTGTACGGTATATAAATTGAACAGGTAATGGTATTGAGCCTTAAGATACTCGCTAAGCTGCTAACAACGTAAGTAGCTAATATGCGTCCTTATTGCGGCCGGCGCTGCACCTAGTCTTGAAAACTAGTGGCACCAGGGATGGTGTGGGGATCGACACCTCAGGGGCGCGCCATAAGTAGCAAGGGTTAAGCGAATAAGGTGACGGAAAAACCTTTGGTCATAGAGCCAAGTGAACCCGAGATACCCGTATAAGCTAATCGCAGGGCTTGGTCGTGTGGGCATCACGAATTAAAAAACTGCCTATTATATGTAGACGTAAGCATAATGGTACTGCCACGGATTGCTAATCCGTTCATCCCATGCGGGGTGTGCAGGTTCAAGTCCTGTCGTCTACGCCAAATGGCGAAATAGTACAAATGGAGAGTATAGCGGTTTCGTAATCCGCAGATGTGGAATCGTACTCCACTTTCGCCTCCAAACCTACCTAAAATGCTTCCATAGTATAAAGGTGATTACAAGGCACTTGTAATGCTTAGATCTCAGTTCGATTCTGTGTGGAAGCTCCATATGGTACTGTAGCTCAGAGGGAAGAGCACGTCCTTGGTACGGACGAGGTCGGGATTTCGATATTCCCCAGTACCTCCATATGCGGACGTCGTCTAATGGCTTAGGACTACGGTCTTAAAAACCATTATTTTACCAAAATTTTATATTCTTTATATTATTTTTCTACTTTATTATAGAGAGTAATAGGAGGAACATAAAATGAGTAGTAAAATATATAGTGTATCTGATGAAGAATTCAAAACTATTGTAAAAAATAGTAATTCATATTCAGACTGTCTAAGAGCGCTTAATTTAGGTACAAAAGGTGGTTCATCTACCGATATTCTTAAACGCAGAATAAAAGAATTGAATTGTTCTATTGAACATTTTTATTCTAAAGAAAAGCCTTCCTATAGAGCGAAATATTCTTTAGATGAAATTTTAGTAGAAAATTCTTCATATGCTAATATTTCGCGGTTAAAAATTAGATTGGTAAATGAAAAAAGATTAGAGTACAAGTGTGCCAATTGTGGTTTAACAGAATGGTTAGGAAAACCAATTTCCTTATAGTTAGACCATATTAATGGAATTAATAATGACCATCGAATTGAAAATTTGCGTTTTATGTGCCCTAATTGTCATTCTTAGACAGAAACGTATGCTGGCAAAAATAAGTAATATTAGTATGTACTCCTGGTGTAATGGTAGCATAACGCTCTCCAAAAGCGCTGATTAAGGTTCAAATCCTTAGGAGTATGCCAGCAAAACCGTTAATGAGGGTTCAAATCCTTCCGGTCGCGCCAGCGCGCAAGCGCAATCTTATTAAAAGGTAGGTTAAATATGGAGAACTTCTTTGGTCTGAAATAGCGTGGTACAACCATTAGAACTGAAGTTTTGGCTGGCATTACTACCTTTATGGCGATGGCGTATATTCTTTTTGTTAATGCTGGTATGTTTGCCAATCTTGGCACTGTCAGCTATGAAGCAATTTATATTGCTACTGCCATTTCGGCGTGTGTAGGTACAATTCTTACTGGTCTAATCGCAAATCTCCCCTTGGCACAAGCATCGGGCATGGGCCTAAATGCTTTTTTCGTTTTTACAATGTGCTTTGGTTTTGGGTTTTCTTATGGCAATGCACTTGTAATGGTTTTGTTGGATGGAATAGTTTTTACAATTCTTACAATTACTGGGTTGCGTAAAATTATTTTTGATGCAATTCCTTCAGTTGTAAAAATGGCAATCCCAGCCGGCATTGGATTATTTATAGCATATATCGGACTCCAATCCGCGGGTATTATTATTCCAGATAGTTCAACCGCTTCAGCTATGACATCACTTAATATTGTAAGTGGTGGAATTACTTGGGCCGCACTTATGCCAATTTTGGTAACAGTTATTACTATTTTGGTTATTGCTGCTCTTGTAGCTTTACATAAGCGTGGCGCAGTCTTGATTGGAATTTTAATTGGAACTATTCTATATTATGTAGGTGGATTTACTATTGCAGGCTTCTATGATGGCTTTGCATTAGCGACCCTAAATCCTGCAGCGGCTTTTCAATCTTTTGGTAACGAAGCATTTTTAACCGTCTTTAAGTCAGGTTTTGACTTTAGTGGTTATATTGCCGCGCATGGTGAAGTAAATTTTGTATTTACTTTAGTTACATCAATGTTAGCCTTCTGTTTAGTAGATATGTTTGACACGATGGGCACTTTATATGGAGCGTGTGCTCGTGGCAATTTAATGACAGAAGACGGAGAAGTATTAAATCTTAATCGTGCTATGCTTTCTGATGCACTTGCTACTATTTTTGGAGCAATTTGTGGTACTTCAACAGTTACAACTTATGTTGAAAGTTCTGCTGGTGTTGCAGAGGGCGGCCGCACAGGTCTTACAGCTTTAACAACTGCTGGACTCTTCTTTATTGCAATGTTCTTTGCACCTATTGCTTCGTTAATCCCCGGCGCAGCTACTGCGGCCGCACTTATCTATGTTGGTGCGCTTATGTTGTCTTCAGTACTTAAAGTAGATTGGGAAAATGCCGAAGCTGCTGTACCTGCATTTTTAACAATTGCTTTTATGGCCTTTAGTTATAGTATTTCTAATGGTATTGGTATTGGTGTTATTTCATACACTCTTATTAAAATCTTTACAGGAAAAATTAAAGAAGTTAATATTGCTACTTGGATTATTGATGTACTTTTTGTAGCGATGTTCTTATTTAGTCACTAATAAGATAGTCCTGCCGTCAGACTCAAAATGACGGTATATGCAGGAGATAGTTTAATTGGTAAGAATATGAGATTGTGGCTCTCAAGATGCCGGTTCGATGCCGACTCACCTGCCCATATGGTTCCCTAGTCAAAAGGCGAAGACGTGTGGTTGCAACCCACAAGGTATCGGTTCAAATCCGGTGGGAACCTCCACTCCAGCGCAGGCTGGAGTATAATTTTTCATAAGGTGATGAATATGTTAGCACTTTCGAGGACTTAGCTGATGGCTTTATTAAAAGCTATTTCTCCCAGCGAAATACCGCTAAGTGTTATGTTACATTGGTTTCTTTCTTATGGGAAAGAATTATCAAAAGAAGAAGTATAGGAGTTAGAACGTGACGAGAAAGGAATTTGATACGCTGTTTGAAGGCGTGGATATTGTTACAGTTAAAAAAGTAACTACCTATCGAGTGGGCGCAATTGTAGCCCTACTTCTTTTGATAGGAGTTTTGATTACAACTTTTATTTATATTGCGTTACCTTTACACAAAACTTTTTTAACTATTGGCTTTATAGGGGGAATAATCGCTGGGATATATAATATTTCTGTAGAAATATTTTCCCCTGGAAAGCACCTTCATTGGTTCTTTAAGTTACCAAGAGATTTTCAAGGATGGCAGCTTTTATATCTTATTTCAAAATGTATAAAGTATAGTCCACTTGAGAATATCGTGGTATTACAGTTTAATGACGATATAGAACCACAGCTTGCAGAAGTTCTGCTAGCACTAATTGAGGAATCCCAAGACTAAAGTCTTGGGATTTTCTATTTAAAAATTGAATTTTCCTGAAATTTATGGTATAATAAATATAGAAAATAGGAAAGGAAGTATCTTTATGTCCACCACTATTGAGCGGATTATCGGGCAGGAGAAAATTTCACAGTGTATCGCGCGCGTCCAGGAATTGGTTGACGTGTGGATGAAGGATAATGATATTCACCGCTGGGAAGATATTATTTCTCCTCGTGATTTTACCGTTGCTGATCCGGATTATAATTTCCAGGTGCGCACGGGCGCGACGAAGATCGTGTTGGTGCCGGATGATACTTCCTATGTCATTAAAGTTCCTTTTGTTGGTGAGGAATCTTGGGACGATGAGGGTTTCCACTACTTTGATGGTGGTGATTGTGATAACGAAGAATATGATTACTGCGCGCATGAAGCTTATCTCTATGACCAGGCTGAGATTTTTGGGTGCGATCAGTTCTTTGTACCCACGATGTATTTGATTATGGTCGAGAATATTCCTGTGTATATTCAGACCAAGATTAATTATATCTACCGTCGGGCTACTCCTTCCAATGAGGATACTTACCGCTATGCTTCGATTAAGAACTCTGATGTTCTTATCCCCGAAGTGGGCGCGCGGCTTTTGGAATATTATTCCATGAGTGAGGTTGCTTCGTTTTTGGCTTTTATTAAAGCCTTTAATGTAAATGACCTTGAAGCTTCGCGCAACGGTGAATATGTTGAAGCTTTTGGGCGTTATGTCTTTTGGGATTACAGCGGATATAAAGAATATGAATGGTGAAAGGAGTTAAAAAATGCGGCGAACCTCAAAGTATTCCAAAGAATTTACTGATGAAATGACTGGGCGCATTGCAATCGTATTGGCAGAAAGCCAGCAGGCACTTAATATCACCGAAATCCAACAACTGGATATGTGCCTGGTAGGTATCACTCCTCAGAAGATGGCGCGCATGATTGGTCATTTGGTGGACGTCGGTCTTGTCGCTAAAGCAAAAGGTAGGGACGGCCGCATGGTTTATAAGTGCCTGGGTGTTCTCGAAGCTGAAGGAGTTGACCCAGAAATCTATCGCTATGGCGTGAATATGCAGGATAATCCAGCTGACTTTAGGCGAAAGTATATGGCAGAGCATCCAGATTATATCAAATTACTTCATGGAGAGAAAGAGGAATGATTTTATATTTGATTGGTTTTATTTGCATTGCGGCAATTATGATTTGCATTAGAGTTTTTCTTTTTCCTGCGAGAGAAGAGCAACCTATCCCTTATTCTTTGAAAAAGTCTGACCTCTATGAAGATGGTAACCGTCTTTTATATATGTATGATGGTCAGTACTACGAAGCTATCTCCATTAAAGATGAATTTGTTCTTATTTATGACAAAACGCATGATAGGGTTATTAAAGTCCCTTATATCGAAGGATAATAATTATGGGAGAAAAGGTATGGATTATTTCAGATACTCATTTTAACCATACCAATATTATCAAATATTGCGCGCGTCCATATTATTCGGTTGATGAAATGAACCATGATTTGATCGCGCGTTGGAATAGCGTAGTAAAACAAGGTGATATTGTATATCATCTTGGTGATTTTGGACTGGGCGGTAAAGAACCAATTACACGATGGCGGCGCGCCCTCAACGGGAAGATTAAACTCATTAAAGGAAATCATGATGATCATTCTAATCAATGGTATAGAGATTGTGGTTTTGATGAAGTTTATGACCGCCCAATCCTTGTCCAGGAATTTTATATTCTTTCCCACGCGCCGCTTGAATGCATTAATGATGACAGTATTTTTGTAAATATTTATGGACACGTACATAATGATATAAGATGGAAACCTTATACTAAGCGTTCTTTTAATGCGTGTGTAGATGTAAATAATTTTACACCTATTCTGTTTGATGATATTAGAAAAAAGTTTGAAAGGAGTATTTAACGAAAATGAAAGTCTGTAAATGTGATAGATGTGGACAAATTTTTGAGCCACATTCTGAAGGAAGAGATTTCTATAGCCATATAATTCAAACCGGTGAGGAAA